>Ga0209331_1000381_pt1 | contig 16262 bp, 16 predicted proteins | sample JacPinW_OM3H0_M3_FD_187971 | JGI IMG/M metagenome (GOLD analysis project Ga0209331, IMG submission 187971) | Forest soil microbial communities from Algoma, Ontario, Canada - Jack Pine, Ontario site 1_JW_OM3H0_M3 (SPAdes) (version 2) | ecosystem: Environmental > Terrestrial > Soil > Boreal...
CGCGGGGCCGATTATTTTTTCTCTTCGGCCGGCGCAGGCGCGACATTGATGCGCTGCTTGAGAATTGCAGAAGGCTTGAACACCATCACACGACGCGGCGAGATCGGCACTTCCTTGCCGGTCTTAGGATTGCGTCCGACGCGCTGGCCCTTGCTGCGCACCACAAACGACCCGAACGAGGATAGTTTGACTGTTTCACCGCGTTCCAGGCAGTCGGTGATTTCCTTCAACACCAACTCAACCAGGGTTGCCGACTCGGTGCGCGACAATCCAACCTTCTGGTAGACCGCCTCGCACAAATCTGCCCGCGTGACCGTTTTTCCTGCCATCGCCCAGCCCGCCTTCGGCGATCCATTTATCTCTCTGAATTATCAAACGATATTAGGTTGGCGCGAGACGGTCAACGGGGCGCTTTAGCTCTTCCCGCAGGGGAGAGGTCGAAATCGCACTCACCAGCGCGCCAGCACTGCCCCCCAGGTAAAGCCGCCGCCCATGGCTTCCATCATGACGAGATCGCCACGATTGATCCGCCCATCGGCAACAGCGCATGTGAGAGCCAGAGGAATGGAGGCGGCCGAGGTGTTGCCATGCTTGGCGACCGTGGTGATCACCTTTTCCGGGGGTATGCCGAGCTTCTTTGCGGAATCGTCGATGATCCGCTGGTTGGCCTGATGCGGCACGAACCAATCGATGTCGGCGGCCGTATAGCCCGCTGCCTTGAGCGTATCTTCGATGACATCGGTTATCATCACGACCGCGTGCTTGAACACCGCCCGTCCCTCCATGCGGAGATGGCCGACGGTCTGGGTGGACGATGGCCCGCCATCAACGTAGAGCTTGGACTTGTGACGGCCGTCGGAGCGCAAGCTCGCGCTCAGAATGCCGCGGTCCTCCCGTGTGCCCGGTTCTGACCGCACTTCGAGCACGACGGCACCGGCACCGTCGCCAAACAGAACGCAGGTCGCGCGGTCGTTCCAGTCGAGGATGCGGGAGAACGTCTCCGAGCCGATGACCAGGGCGCGCTTGAATGCACCCGATTTGAGCAGACCATCAACCGTCGCAAGCCCAAATACAAATCCCGAGCACACGGCCTGCAGATCGAAAGCGGCACCGTGCGTGATACCCAGGCCCGCCTGGACAGAAACGGCGCTGGCCGGAAACGTATTGTCCGGCGTCGAGGTTGCGAGCACGATCAGATCGATGGATTGCGCATCGATGCCGGCTGCGGCAAGCGCCGCGCGCGCGGCCTTGAGCGCCATCTCGGAAGTCGTCTCGCCCTCGGCCGCAATGTGGCGTTCGCGAATACCGGTGCGCTGCCGGATCCACTCGTCCGACGTGTCGACCATCTTTGAGAGCTCGGAATTGGTCAGAACACGGCTTGGGAGATAGCTGCCACATCCAAGCACGACCGAACGCGTCACCGTCACGATGCCCGACTCCGCGGCACATTCGGCGTTGCTGAGGACTCCGGTGGCTTCGCAAGGGTCTGCCCGACTTTCGCAAGCAGCTCGTGTTGCACCATCTCGTGTCCAATATCGATGGCGCAGGCAAAACCTTCCGCATCGGTCGCGCCGTGACTCTTGATGACAATGCCGTTGAGACCAAGGAACACGCCGCCATTGGACTTGCGCGGATCCATCTTGTCGCTGACCGCCCGAAACGCGCGCCGTGCCAGCAAATAACCGAGCCGGGTCGCGATGGTGCGGTTGAGCTCCTGTTTGAGAAGGTGAGCAAGCTGGCGCGCGGTACCCTCGGCGGCTTTGAGTGCAATATTCCCGGTAAAGCCCTCGGTCACGACCACGTCAGCCGTCCCCTTGCCGATGTCATCGCCCTCGACGAAGCCGACGTAAGCAAGCTGCGGCCATTGCGCTTCGCGCAGCATCTGGCCGGCGCGGCGAACCTCCTCCAGTCCTTTCACCTCTTCAACCCCGATATTGAGCAGGCCGACGCTTGGTCTTTCGATGCCGAGGAGAACCCGCGCCATCGCGCTCCCCATGGCCGCGAGGTTGACGAGGTGGCGCGCGTCGGCTCCGATCGAAGCCCCAAGATCGAGCACGATGGATTCCCCGCGCAGCGTGGGCCAGATTGCTGCAATGGCCGGGCGCTCAATTCCGGGCATGGTTTTGAGCTCGAACTTCGCCATTGCCATGAGCGCGCCGGTGTTGCCGGCCGAGACCGCAACATCGGCTGAGCCCTTCTTCACTGCATCGATTGCAAGCCACATCGACGATTTCCAGCGTCCCTTGCGCAGCGCCTGGCTGGGTTTGTCGTTCATCTTGATGGCCACGTCCGTATGGACGATCTCGCAGCTCGCCTTGAGCTGCGGCCGGGTATCGAGCAGAGGCGCAAGGACTGCGCCATCGCCGAACAGCAAAAATTCGCTGTCGGGGTAGCGCGCAAGGGACAATTCCGCTCCGGGAACAACCACCGCAGCCCCATGGTCCCCCCCCATGGCGTCAAGCGCGATGCGGATTTTACGGGGCATGGCGCAACAATACCGCGTCGACGGCTGAACGCACAACGGGGGCCGCCACTCAGCTTCGCCTGCCGCCTCCATCCTTTCTCAAAGCGGCAAGCGCCGCGAACGGATGTGCATTATCATCACCCGCGCTGGGCGCCTGGAACACGGTTCCCGGTTTGCGCGGATATGGATCAATGCCCAGGATAAGAAATTCGGTAGCAAGGGCTCCAAGGTCGACCGTGCCCTCACCCAGGGCTTCGACTGCATCCTCGAGCGGGACTTCAATTTCTGCCGCCTCGTGTCTCCCCGCTTGCGGCGAAGGCACGAACACAAGATCGACAGCTTCATCCACTTCGTTTTCCATGGGGTCGAGGGTGACGACGCAAGTCTGACCGACAGTCGCCGAGACGCGGCCCACGAGATGCAAGCCACTGCGCCCATGGCGGGTAACGTCGAAGCTCGCTTCAAGCCGTGGCAGGCTCGCAAGGCCCGCCAGCGCGGCAACGGCTTCACGCTCCCGCTCATCGGGAGTGAGATCGATGTGCAATCCCGCCTCCGGCACATCGGAGACGGAGAGTGGAACGTGCCAGCGGTTGGTGGCTCCCGCTGCCCGCTTGGTCCTGCGCTTACTCATGGTCGGCAGCCATTTTCAGCAGCCGTTGCGGATCGGGGAAACTGATCTCGCCCTGCCCAAATCCGCCGTGCCCCGCCAGCTCACGCACGACCGCACGGCTGTAGATGGCCAAACGCCCAGCGTTGTCCGGTTTCAACGCGCCCGCAAAGACGTTCCGTCTAAGGGCAAAGACCAGCTCGTTCGCGTCGGAGGCCGCAAGGGCCGTCCGATATGCCGCCTGCCGGCCATAAAACGCCTCTCCTATTCGACGCATCTTCCGGGGCACCGCGAGATCGCCGATTCCCATCTCCCGCATGTTAGCATCCATGTCACGGCAAAAAAGATCGAACAGCTCCTGGCCCAATTGCCGGCTTTCTGCCTCCCCATCCTGCAGATGACGCAAAACAAGAACGATATGGAGCATGAGCATCTCCAGCCGGCCGCTAACGGTATCGGGGACGCCGTAGCTGCGGCAAAATGCCGGCGCCCGCGCCTGCGCCACGATGGCGCCATAGAGCGCAGCAATGCTGCCGGATTGGGAGTTAGGGGCAAATCTACGGAATATCATTGGGTTAGCTCGCGGCTCCGGCCGCAAGCCCCCACCCTAGCCCTCCCCCGCAAGCGGGGAAGGGTTAGGGTGGGGGGGCTCAAACGGGCAATCACACAGCGTTATCAGTGATATGGGGATGGCTGTTCCGATAGCGAAATGGACCCGAGCGCCGCGTTCGGCTGCTGCGCTGAGCGCAGCCGTATTATTGACATTCGGCCTCTTGCTGGGCGGTTGCTTCTCCGAAACTTATCAGAAAGGGTACATCGTACCCGACGGGGCGCTGGAGCAAATTCCAGTCGGCTCCACCCAGGAGCAGGTTCTGCTCGTGCTTGGCACGCCCTCCACCGTCGCAACGGTCAATGGCGAGGTGTTTTACTACATCTCCCAGCGTGCCGTGCGGCCCATCGGTTTCATGCCGGCACAGATGACGGATCAACGGGTGGTCGCGGTCTATTTCGACAAGCACAGAAGGGTGGAACGCCTTGCCGACTACGGCTTGAAAGATGGGCGAGTCTTTGATTTCGTGAGCCGCACGACCCCCACCGGCGGCAAGGACACCGGCTTCATCGTAGGATTGTTCAAGATCTTCTAGCGCGCCAGCACCGCGAGCAGAAGCAGCGCGACGATGTTGGTGATCTTGATCATCGGATTGACTGCTGGTCCGGCCGTGTCCTTGTAGGGATCTCCCACGGTATCGCCGGTCACGGCCGCTTTGTGAGGCTCGGAGCCTTTGCCGCCGTAATGGCCGTCCTCGATGTATTTCTTTGCGTTATCCCAGGCGCCGCCCCCTGATGTCATGGAAATCGCGACGAACAGACCGGTCACGATGACGCCGAGCAGCATCGCTCCGACGGCGGAAAAGCCCGCCGACTTGCCGGCCGCTCCGCCGCCGGCGATCCAATAGATCAGAAAAAATACGACGATCGGCGAGAGCACGGGCAACAATGAAGGCACGATCATTTGCTTGATCGCGGCGACGGTGAGGAGATCGACGGCCTTGCCGTAATCCGGCTTGTCGGTTCCAGCCATGATCCCGGGCTTTTCGCGGAATTGCCGGCGCACCTCCTCCACAATGGCTGCGGCCGCCCGGCCAACCGCAGTCATTCCCAGCGCGCCGAACAAATAGGGCAGCAGGCCTCCGAACAGGAGGCCGGCGACGACATACGGATTGCTCAAGGAGAAATCCAGGTTGACCCCCTGAAAGTAGGGGTGATGCGCAGCATCCGAAATGAAGAATTGCAGGTCCTGATTATAGGCTGCGAACAAGACCAGGGCGCCGAGGCCAGCTGAGCCGATGGCGTAGCCCTTGGTCACCGCTTTCGTGGTATTGCCGACCGCGTCAAGCGCGTCAGTGGATTTACGCACCTCCTTGGGCAGGCCCGACATCTCGGCAATGCCGCCGGCATTGTCGGTCACCGGGCCGAATGCGTCGAGCGCGACGATCATGCCTGCAAGCGAAAGCATGGTGGTCACCGCGATTGCGATGCCGAACAGGCCCGCAAGCTTAAACGTGATCAATATGCCTGCAATGATGACGATGGTCGGCAGCGCTGTCGCTTCCAGTGAGACAGCCAGTCCTTGAATGATGTTGGTGCCGTGGCCCGTCAAGGAAGCCTTGGCAATCGACTGAACGGGCCGGAAATTCGTCCCGGTATAGTATTCGGTGATCCAGACGATCAGCCCGGTCACGAGCAGGCCGACGATGCCGCACACGAACAGCGAGGTGCCGCTATAGGACTGCCCTGGAACCGTGCCGAACCCGACGAGAAGCCAAGTCACCAGAGCGACGCCGACGAGCGAGAGGGCGCCAGTCACCAAGACGCCCTTGTAGAGGGCGCCCATGATCGATTGGGTCGGACCGAGCTTTACCGCAAAGGTGCCGATAATCGAGGTGATGATGCCGATGCCGCCGATCGCCAGCGGATAGGTCATCATCCGCAGGAGCACGTCGGCTCCGGCGGTACGAAAGAAGATTGCCGCGAGCACCATGGTGGCGACCATCGTCACCGCGTAGGTTTCGAACAGGTCGGCAGCCATGCCCGCACAGTCACCGACGTTATCGCCGACATTGTCGGCGATGGTTGCAGGATTGCGCGGATCATCCTCGGGGATCCCGGCCTCGACCTTGCCGACCAGATCGCCGCCCACGTCGGCGCCCTTGGTGAAAATCCCTCCTCCGAGACGGGCGAAGATTGAAATGAGCGAGCCGCCGAAGCCGAGCGCCACCATGGCGTCGATCACCGTGCGGTCATCGGGCGCGAGACGCCGTGTGCCGATCAGGTAGCCGAAATAGAGCGTCACGCCAAGGAGCGCGAGACCCGCCACAAGGAGCCCTGTAATGGCTCCGGACTTGAATGCGAGCTCGAGCCCGTCGGCGAGCGATCGGATCGCGGCCTGGGCGGTACGCACATTGGCCCGCACCGACACGTTCATGCCGATGAAGCCCGTAGCTCCAGAGAGAACCGCGCCAATCAGAAACCCGACCGCAACCAGCCAGCCGAGGAAATAGCCAAGGATCAGAAAAATCACGATGCCGACGACGCCGATGGTGGTGTATTGGCGCTTGAGATAGGCCTGAGCGCCTTCGCGTATGGCCGCTGAAATCTCCTGCATGCGGGCGCTGCCGGAGTCGGCCGCAAGCACCGAACGGGTCGCCCAAATGGCGTAGACGATAGCGAGCGCGCCACAAAGGACGATCAGCCAAAGAGCTCTCATTAAAACCCCCCAGTGTGATGGAGCACCCAAGTCGGCTGTTGCCGACTTGGGCATCTAAATTGCCGATCTCGGGTAAACCCGAGATCGGGGCCGGCAAAACCTGCCGTACCCGGAGCGCCCCCCACCCTTCCCTCCCCCGCACGCGGGGAAGGGAAGGATGGAGATGATGGCTTGGGCTGAAGCCGCGGGACATTGCCAAAAACGAACTTGTCACGCAACTTTCGAAATAGCGCGCCGGGGCTGCTTCGATCAGAATGGCAGAGCGCCCGGATGGCGGGTCACCACCGCGCGCGCTTCGGCCGGACGGCGCGCGCCGATTTGGCCGAAAGCGGATTTCATCTCATCGATGAAGAGATCAATCACGTGGGCGGGCCCCGCGGCCCCGAGCGCGCCGAGCCCCCACAAAAATGCCTTGCCCGCAAAAGCCAAATCCGCCCCAAGCGCGAATGCACGCACGACGTCGAGTCCGGATCGAACACCGCTGTCCAGCATGACGGTCGCCCGGCCGGCCACAGCGCGATTGATTGCAGGAAGGGCATCAATCGACGCGGGCAAGCCTTCCACCTGCCGGCCGCCATGGTTCGATACGACGATCCCGTCCACTCCGAGGGAAACGCATTTTTCAGCGTCGGCCGGATGCAGGATTCCCTTCACAACCAGAGGACGCTTCCAGCGGTCGCGATAGCGCGCAACCTCGTCCCAGGTAAACGCGCCACCCATTTCACGCCGCACGAAACTCACGACCTCGTTCACGTCCGCCGTTGCATGGGTATACGGCTTGAGGTTGCCGAAGCGCGGTTGGCCGTGCTTCCACAGCGATTTGAGATAACCGGGTGAGGTGAGAATTCCGCCCAGCATGCGCAAGTCCGGCCGGAAGGGCGAGGTCACGCCGGCCGCCACTTCGCGGGCTCGGGTCGTGCGCACCGGCACATCGAGCGTCAGCACCAGCACATGCACGCCGGCGGCGTCCGCGCGGCGCACGAGATCGAAGCCAATGGCGTGCTCGTTGCGCGAGCATCGATAGAGTTGGAACCAGAGCACGTCGGGAGCGATTTCCGCAGCCTTCTCGACAGTCAGGCTGCCCACGAGACCGAGCGTGTAGGGTATGCGCGCGCGTTGCGCCGCCGCGGCCAGATACTCATCAGCGCCCGGCCAGACGAGCGAAGGACCACCCATGGGTGCGACCCCGATCGGGGCGCAATAGTGCCTTCCGAACAACTCGATGTCGACCGGGGGCAACGCCGTGGTCACGCCATAGCGAGGCACCAGCTCCACGGTATCGAGCGCGCGCCAATTGCGCGCAATGCCGCCGTCAGCGCCTGCGCCTCCATCGAGATATTCAAACGCGAAACGGGGAATATGTCCCCGCGCGTGCCGGCGCAGATGAGCCGTGGTCGGAAATCGACGGTGCAGGCCTGGAAAGCGCGGATTATCCGCCGGGGTGTAGGCATGGCCGGCCGAGCGAACGAGTGCCGTGCTGTCGTGCATGCCGCTTTCTGTTCCTGCCTAGAAATGACTAAACGAAGGGCGTGCAAAAGCAAGCGCGGCGCCGTTTTTGTCGAGCACCCGCACTTCGCCCTCTCCCGCGCAAACCGTCCCTATCTCCGTGATGGTGACCTCTCGTCGCGCGGCCTCACGACGGAAAACATCCAGTTCTCCCGGCGGGACAGCTATCAGCATCTCATAATCATCGCCGCCGGTGAGGATTGCTTCAATGCGAGCGGGATCGCGCCCGAGCACCGTGCGTGCGGCATCCGACAGCGGCACGCGCTGCGCCTCGATCACGGCGTCCACGCCCGAGGCTCGGCAGAGTTTCGTGAGATCGCCAACAAGCCCATCGGAAATATCCATTGCGGCGGACGCATACTGGCGAAGCAGTTCAGCTACAGCCGTGCGCGGCTGAGGGACGAGATACCGGGAGCGGAGGTGGTCTTGTTGTTGGATTTCGAGCAACCACCGGGCGGGCGCGTCACGGTCCACGCGCTGCAGAAGCCCCAGTGTGGCATCGCCTATAGTGCCGGTGACGACGACGCGGTCTCCGGGCCGGGCGCCCGCGCGCCTTACCATGCTGCCGTGCGGCACGGCGCCGAATGCAGCGATCGAAATCGTGATGGGCCCTCCCGTGCGGTCGGTATCGCCACCAAGAAGCGGACACTCGAACAGCTCGGCATCAGCACCGAGCCCGCGTGCGAATGGGGAAAGCCACGCTTCCCCGATCTCCCCTGGCAACGCGAGGGTCAGCAGAAAACCGAGCGGCTTTGCGGACTTCGCCGCAAGGTCAGAAAGGTTCACGCGCAGCGCTTTCTTGCCGACCGTTTCGGGAGGATCGTCGGGAAAAAAATGCACTCCGGCAATAATGCCGTCGGCCTTGAGCACGAGGTCGCAACCCGCCGGCGGCTCGATTGCCGCAGCGTCATCTTCGAGCCCAAAGGCGCCCGCATGCCTTGCCAGCGGCCTGAAATAGCGCGCAATCAGCAGGTCCTCGGCGGATTGCAACGTGCGCTTCATGGCAGCATGCCGTCTCATCGCCTTCGCAAATGAGCCACCGCGAATCCTCAGCCAGTACTGCGCTCGAATTCGCTCGCACGACAATGCCGGGCGATATGATCGAGCACGGCATTGACCAGTCCGGTTTCGTCGTTGTCGACGAAGGCGTGGGCGACATCCACATATTCCGAAACAACCACGCGGGCTGGAACATCATTGCGGTGGGCCAGCTCATAGGCTCCGGCGCGTAACACCGCGCGCAGGATCGCGTCGATTCGCTTGAGCGGCCAGTCCTCGGCGAGAACCTTGTCGACGAGGGGATCGAGACTGCGTTGATCGCGAACGACCCCGGAAACAATATCGCGAAAGAATGCCGCTTCCGCCGGCAGATACTGCGCGCCTTCGACCTCACGGCCGATCCAGTGGCTTTCAAACTCGGCGACGATGTCGTTGAGGCCGGTGCCGGCGACCTCCATCTGATAGAGGGCCTGCACGGCCGCAAGCCGCGCGGCGCCGCGCCGGTTGGCCTTGCGCTCGGGTTTTGAACTGCCGTTGCGCGCCATGCAGTCAGCTCGCGTGAAGGCGCCGCTTGAGGCGAATGAGGCAGAGCGCTGCGCGCGCGGCGTCGCCCCCTTTGTCGGCCTCCTCCTTGCGAGCGCGTGCCCAGGCCTGGGCGTCCGTGTCCACCGTGAGAATGCCGTTACCGATGGGTATGCGCCGTGCCACCGAAAGATCGAGCAGAGCGCGCGCCGACTGCTGCGATACAATTTCGAAATGCAAGGTCTCGCCGCGGATGACGCAACCGAGCGCGATCGCGCCATCATACGGCTGGCTCGCCGCTTCGGCCGCGTCCAGGGCCATTGCAATGGCTGGAGCCAGTTCAAGCGCACCCGGCACAGGCAGCCGCTCGAAAGCCGCTCCGGCTTCCTGCACTGCGCTCAGCGCGCCCGCAAACAACGCATCAGCAATATCTTCGTAAAATCTTGCCTCGACGATCAGAATGCGCGCGCCGTCAAGCTTGCCAGCGTCTTTCCCGGCGGACCTGCGCCCCTCGGCCATGACGTACTCTCCACGACGGCAACCTCGTACCAAGCATATCCGGTCAGAGGCAAGCGAATGCGCAAGCGCCGCTGAGGCGCGTCAGGCGCGCTCGATCAGCCGCGCGACGTAGCGCGCCATGAGATCGACTTCGAGATTGCTCTCGTCCCCCGCCGCAAGCGAATGGAAAGTCGTGACCTTCAACGTGTGCGGGATGATCAACACCGAAAACGTGTCACCCCGAACCTCATTGACTGTGAGCGAGACCCCGTCGAGCGCGACCGAGCCTTTTGGCGCAATCAAGCGAGCGAGCTCGGCAGGGGCACGAAACGTGAGTCGTGCCATCTCGGTAAGATTCTCCCGCGCGGTGACGGCCGCGAGTCCGTCGACATGGCCCGCAACAATGTGCCCCCCGAGCTCGTCGCCCGCTTTGAGCGCGCGCTCAAGGTTGATGCGTGTCCCGGCTCGCCAGCGCCCGACCGTGGTCACCCGCAGCGTCTCGGCAGCCGCGTCTGCCGCAAACCAGCTGCGGCCTGATTCCTTGTCGCGCGCCACCGCCGTCAAGCAGACTCCGTTGCACGCGATCGAGGCACCGATCTCGATGGTTTGGGGATCATAGCCGCAGGCGATGGTGAGGCGGACGAGGTCACTCTCACCACGCTCGACCGCGGTGACCTCGCCGATATCGCTGATGATGCCGGTGAACAATGACGCCTCAAAGCAATGGCCGCGCTAACTTTTCGAGAGTGTCATCGCCCACGCTTTCAGAGGCAAGACGCCTGAGCTGCGGCGAGCTCGTCAACGCGGACAGCGCCAAGCCATCGAGAGCATCGATTCCGTCGGCTCCGATCGGGGTCCTGGACCGAAAGAGCGTCGCTTCGTCAACAAAATCGGCACGCACGAGCGACGCGGCAAGAATGGGTCCGGCCTCAACCAAGAGCCGGGTTATGCCGCGTTCGGCCAGTACCCGCAGCACCGCCACGAGATCAAGCCGGCCGCCCAGCTCTCCCACGCGCTGCACGTCGATGCCCCGCATCCTGAGCGCCTGCTCGCGCTCACGCGGTGCGCTCTCCCCTGTGATGACCCAAAGCGGCACAGCTTCCGCGCTCGCGACCAACCTGCTCCCAAGCGGGAGCCTGAGCCCACGATCGAGGACAACACGCACCGGAGAATGCATACCCGGCAAGCGGCACGTCAGAAGAGGATCGTCCGCAAGCACCGTGCCAATGCCGGTCAACACGGCGTCATTCATTGCGCGCATCAGGTGAACACGGTTGCGGCTGGGCCCGCCAGTAATCACTGCGGGGCGTCGGCCGGAAAGCGCGACCTTGCCGTCGGCCGAGAGTGCAATCTTCAACGTTACATGCGGCCGACCTTCCTGCATGCGCCGGATATGACCGGCATGAGCGCGTCGTGCCGCTTGCGCAGCGATACCTATTTCGACCTTGATTCCGCGCTCGGCCAGCCGCCAATGCCCCGCTCCGGCGACGAGCGGATTGGGGTCGGCCAGTGCCGATACGACGCGAGCGATGCCGGCTGCGATAACAGCGTCCGTGCACGGGGGCGTTTTGCCGCTATGAGAGCAGGGCTCAAGCGTGACATAGAGCGTGCCCGAACGTGCCAGCGCTCCTGCACGTCCGAGCGCCTCCGTCTCAGCATGGGGCCGCCCTCCCGGTTGGGTCCAGCCCCTCCCGACGATGATTCCATTGTTGACGACAACTGCACCTACCGCGGGATTGGGCCAAGCGCGCCCCAGGCCCCGGCGCCCGAGCGTCAAGGCAAGCGCCATGAAGCGAGCATCTTCGTTATTCGGCAGAGACCGGGTGTTCACTTCGGCCGAGGTGAACCAACTACGCAGGCTTATCGCCGTGTTCGATCCACCGCATCAGGCGTTCGAGTCGCTTGGAGGGCTTGGAGCGCAGGTCCGCGTCATACATCCGGCGAAGCTCCTCTCCGATCGCAAACAGCGTCTCAGTGCCCAACCGGATGACGTTTTCGGGCTTTTTCTCGTCTTGGGTCAAAGGTGACGTGGATTGGGCTTGTTTGGGCATGCTCAAGTAACCGAATAGAGCCAACGTACCGGCACCAAGATGGTTCCCCAGGTCACCAAGCTCATTTCAAGGAGGGCGCAACGGCGGTGCTCAAACGGGCGGCACGGTCAATGACCTGCTGCCATGACGCTTTCATACCCACTGTGGCTTTTTAACACTAGAGGGGCGCATTGATCAGTGGTTAAACGTCACTGGTTCGTTAGGGAATCACTCAACTCGGGGGCTCCAATGAAGAAGCTTTTCGTTGCACTGCTCGCGACATTCGTCGCATTCGGCATGGTTGGTTGCGTCGGCAAGGGCAAGGCACCGCCTGTCGTCACCAAGGGCTAAGCTGAACCGCTTTATCCCTCTGTGGCTGCGGCTGTGGACGCGGTGGTCAGCTCGATGAAGCTGATCTCGGGTCCACAGCCTAGCCACTGAGCTTGGGTGACTTCTAGGCCGCCCAGAGTCGCTGGTGAACCTCAGTGAGGTTCTGCCGGCGTGAACGGCGCTCAGAAAAACGCCAGGGTTCGGATTTCGATGCTCTCGCGCGGCCGTGCGTTTGGCGGCGCGGAGGGGTCGTCGAATGCGGTGTGGGCAGTCCACCGCGCGCGGCCGTCCTTGAGCGAATCATAAACCTTGAAGACCAGGGCCTCCTCGCGCCGCATGCGCGGGAACCAGTACCACTGGTGCCGCGGATTGTACTTTATGGCGTAGGTCTGTCCGACCCGGTTCGGGTAACGCCGTTCCGAGATAACAAGATCGTCGGGCGAGAGCGTGCGCGCGTCGCAGATCGCCAGGGGAAATGTCTCGACCGGATGCCTGATTGGCCGCCAGACCTGCACGATGGCAAATCGGCGCCGCAGCAGATCGTCCGCCTCGGCCGGGAGGAGATCACGCACCCGCTGCGGGCCTGACCATTCGGTATAGTCGTTGTGCACCCGGCGCACCACTTCGCGTATCTTGCGTGCCGCGCGCAATTCGTCATCGGCTGTTCGCAACGTGTGATCGAATACCACGACGCGCGATGCTCCGCTTTCCGCCTTCACCAGCGCTTCCATCTCGGGGTAGTAGACGCGGCGCACCTCGTCCTCGTCCAGGAAGTCGCGCATCTTGGTGTCATGGCGAACGAAGCGGAAGCCGTCCTGTTCGAGGCCGAGCTTCGCTGCATGGGGCCGGCCGTTTGCGATGGTGATACGACGGGGGTCCTGCTGCCCCCCACTGCGTACGTCGAGGTCGCCGGGCGCCCCCGTCTGCGTGAAGATTTTTTCTCCCGTATCGGCGATGTAGTTGAGCGTCGCCTCGACCTGATCGGGCATTGTGTCCTGTTCGAGCACTGCAACCATCGGCAACCTCCTTCACATTGAAAGACTCACTGCTGTGAACCCGCGGTCTGCGAGCTCGTGCGAAGTCAGCTCCCCTCTCCCTCTTCACTGATCCGCTCAACCGAGACGACCCGTTCGTCGTCAGCGGTATCGAAGACGATGACGCCTTGCGTCGACCGACCGGCGATGCGAATGCCTCCAACGCGGGTTCGGATGAGCTTTCCACCGTCCGTCACCAGCATGATCTCGTCCTCGTCCTCGACCGGGAAGGAAGCGATCAAGCTGCCAGTCTTGCGCTTGATTGTACCGTCCCGCTCACGCACGTCCATGGCGACAATGCCCTTTCCTCCGCGGCCGGTCACCCGATACTCATACGACGATGTGCGCTTGCCGTATCCGCGCTCCGAAATCGTGAGCACAAACTGCTCGGCTGCCGACATTTCCACATACCGTTGCTCGCCGAGCTCGATTGCGCCATTGGCTTCTTCCGCGTCGGTTGCAACTTCCTCCGCCTCCCCGGTGAGGCCGCGGCGCACGGCGCTTGCGCGCTTGAGGTAAGCCGCGCGCTCTTCCGCGCTCGCTCCCACATGACGTAAAATTGAAAGCGAAATCAGCCTGTCGCCTTCGGCAAGCGCAATGCCACGCACGCCCATGGAGGTGCGACCCTGGAAGACGCGCACATCGGTCACGGGGAAGCGGATGCACTGACCCCCGGCCGAAGTGAGCAGCACGTCATCGCGCTCGGTGCAGATCGCCACATCGACGATGGCTTCGCCCTCATCGAGCTTCATCGCGATGATCCCAGAGCGCCGGACATCGACAAAATCGGAAAGCTTGTTGCGCCGCACGGTACCGCGCGTGGTTGCGAACATCACGTCGAGCTCGCCCCAGCTCTCCTCATTCTCCGGGAGCGGCATGACCGTCGCGACAAGCTCGCCCTGCTCGAGCGGCAGGATGTTGATCAGGGCTTTGCCGCGGGCCTGCGGCGCGGCTTGCGGCAGCCGCCAGACCTTCTCCTTGTAGACGCGGCCGTGCGAGGAAAAGAACAGAACCGGCGTATGGGTCGAAGCGACAAACAGACGCGAGACGAAATCCTCCTCTCTCGTCTGCATGCCGGCGCGGCCTTTGCCACCGCGCCGCTGGGCGCGATAGGTCGAGAGCGGCACGCGCTTGACATAGCCGAGATGCGAGACGGTCACGACCATGTCCTCGCGATGAATGAGGTCTTCTTCTTCGACCTCGCCCTCCTGCTCGACAATCACGGTGCGGCGCGGCGTGGCGAATTTTGACCGGACCGCCGAGAGCTCGTCCTTGACAATCGACTGGATGCGGACGCGCGAACGCAGGATGTCGAGATAATCCGCAATCTCGGCCGCAAGCTTGTCAAGCTCCGCCTTGATCTCGTCGCGCCCAAGCGCCGTGAGCCGTTGCAGGCGCAGATCAAGGATCGCCTTCGCTTGCTCGGAGGAGAGCTTGTAGGTGCCTGATGCTGAAACCTTGTGCCGGGGATCGTCGATCAACGTGATCATGGCCTCGACATCCGCCGCCGGCCAGTCGCGCGCCATCAGCGATTCGCGTGCTTCGTTCGCATCCTGGGAGCTGCGGATGAGCCTGATCACCTCGTCAATGTTGCTCACCGCGATTGCGAGCCCTACCAGCACGTGGGCACGATCGCGAGCCTTGCCGAGCAGATGCTTTGTACGCCGATATACGACCTCTTCGCGGAACGCGATAAAGCAGGTGAGCAGATCCTTCAGGTTCATTACCTGCGGACGGCCGCCATCGAGCGCAACGACGTTCGCCCCGAAGGTCGATTGCAACGGCGTATAGCGGTAGAGCTGATTGAGGACGACCTCCCCCATGGCATCGCGCCTAAGCTCGATCACCACGCGATAGCCATGGCGGTCCGATTCATCGCGCAGCGCGGCAATGCCGGCGATCTTCTTGTCGCGCCACAGCTCGCCGATGCGCTCGACCATCGCCGCCTTGTTCACCTGGTAGGGAATCTCGGTGACGATGATCGCCTCGCGGTCGCCGCGCAGCGTCTCCATCTCGACCTTCCCGCGCATGACAATCGAGCCGCGGCCCAGATGATAAGCCAAGCGAATGCCTTGGCGGCCAAGAATAATGCCGCCAGTCGGGAAGTCCGGCCCGGGGATGATCTCAATGAGCTCATCGATCCCCATTGCCGGATTGTCGATAAGCGCAATGCAGCCATCGATCACTTCGCCGAGATTGTGCGGAGGGATGTTGGTGGCCATCCCGACCGCGATCCCGCCCGCGCCGTTTACCAGCAGGTTCGGAAAGCGCGCCGGGAGAACAACCGGCTCTTTTTCATTGCCGTCGTAGTTGGGCTGGAAATCGACAGTGTCCTTGTCGATGTCCTCCAGAAGCTCCATGGCCGGCCGCGCCAGCCGGCATTCCGTGTAGCGCATCGCCGCCGGCGGATCGCCATCAACGGAGCCGAAATTTCCCTGCCCATCGATGAGGGCAAGGCGCATGGAGAAATCCTGTGCCATGCGCACCAACGCGTCATAGATCGCCTGGTCGCCGTGCGGGTGGTATCTGCCCATCACGTCGCCGACCACGCGCGCCGATTTCACGTATTTCTTGTCGGGCGTATGCCCGTTCTCATGCATGGAATAGAGGATGCGACGGTGCACCGGCTTGAGCCCGTCGCGGGCATCCGGCAACGCGCGCGCCACGATCACGCTCATGGCGTAATCGAGGTAACTGCGCTTCATCTCCTCAGCGATGGAGACGGGACGAATGTCGGAAGGGCCGGGAGCTTCCGGCGGCTGATCGTCGTCGTTGGCCAAGAGGAAATCCGTACGTGGTGGGTGCTGATTATGTAGCTGATTCAGGCGCGCCGCGCCACCCCAAAGCGCGTCATCTCAAAGCTGTTTTCAAATGGGAATTCAGGGGGTTAGTGTCAAGCGGGCGACGGCCATCACCGGCGAGGTATGGGCAAGGATCACAGCTGGCGCCAGGCCGACCAGCTCTTCAGCGTAGGCTCTCATCCGATCGGCATCGCCGGCCCCAA
>Ga0209331_1000382_pt1 | contig 16233 bp, 14 predicted proteins | sample JacPinW_OM3H0_M3_FD_187971 | JGI IMG/M metagenome (GOLD analysis project Ga0209331, IMG submission 187971) | Forest soil microbial communities from Algoma, Ontario, Canada - Jack Pine, Ontario site 1_JW_OM3H0_M3 (SPAdes) (version 2) | ecosystem: Environmental > Terrestrial > Soil > Boreal...
TATCTGGTCGCCAATGCCATCATCCTGACGGCCAGCAGCTATCTGGCGCGAATGCTTGGTCGCAAGACCTTCTTCCTGATCTGTCTTGGATTGTTCACCCTCAGCTCGCTGCTTAGCGGGCTTGCCCCGAATCTGAACGCGCTATTGCTGTTCCGTATTATGCAGGGCGTTGGTGGCGGCGGCATGGTACCGGTCGCCCAGTCGATCCTGGCTGATTTGTTCCCACCGGCAAAGCGCGGACAGGCCTTTGCGCTGTTCGGCGTCGCCGTTGTCGTGGCGCCGGTGGTGGGGCCGACGCTCGGCGGCTGGTTGTCCGACAACATCTCCTGGCAGTGGTGCTTTCTGATCAATGTGCCGGTTGGCGTGTTCGCGATGGCCCTGATCGCGCTGGTCCTCCGCGAGCCTGCGACCGCGCGTGCAAAGCGCGAATTGCAACAGCAAGGGAACGGATTCGACTTCATCGGCTTTATGCTGGTTGCGACCTTCCTCGGCGCGCTGGAGGTCGTGCTGGACCGCGGTCTGGAGGACGATTGGTTTGGTTCACCTTTCATCGTCACGTTCGCGACCATCTCGGGTCTGGCGTTCGTGCTGATGATTCCGTGGGGGTTGACCCGCGCCAATCCGATCATCGACCTGCGCATGGTAGCGACGCGCCAGTTCGGCGCCTGCTTCCTGGTGATGCTGGCGACCGGCGCCATCCTGCTCGCGACCACGCAATTCCTGCCGCAACTGGTGCAGCAGGATTTCGGCTACACCGCCACCTGGGCCGGCCTCGTGCTCTCGCCCGGCGGCGTGGTCACCATGGTGATGATGTTCGTCGTCGGCCGCCTGGCAGCCAGGGTGCAGCCCAAATATCTGATCGTCGCCGGCGCTGTTCTGATCGCGCTTTCCATGTACGGCATGACCAACGTGTACGCCGATCTCGGCTTCTGGTTCATGGCGCGGTCGCGCATGCTGCTCGGCGTCGGCCTGCCGCTGATCTTCGTAACGATCATGGCCGCATCCTACGACGGCATTGAGCCGTCCAAGACCGACCAGGCCTCGGCCTTGATCAACGCGGCGCGCAACACCGGCGGCTCGATCGGCGTCTCCATCGTTTCAAACGTGCTGACGCATCGCGCGCAGTTCCACCAGAGCCGACTTGTCGAGCAGGTGATCCCGTCGAGCACAACGTACCAGGACACACTGCAACAGATCACGAACTACTTCACAGCCCATGGCAGTTCGCTGGCGCAGGCGCATGACCAGGCCATTCAATGGATCGGCGCGCAGGTTCAGGCGCAGGCGTCATTCCTTGCTTACATGGACGCGTTCTGGGTCCTGATGCTGATCTCGCTTTCGGCCGTGCCGCTCGCGCTTGCCCTGCGCAAGGTCAAGCTCGGCGGTCCTGTCCACATGGGCCATTGAGATCGACCGCATCGCTTCATTCTCTGCCTCAAGTCTAACAAGGGAGCCTAACATGTTACTTCATCTACCCATCGCAATCCTGGCGACGCTTTCACCCATCGCCGTCTCCGACACGGTGCCGACATTCGACGTAGTGAAAGAGTGCCGCTATGAGGGCGGGTCGGCCGCTAATGTCGAGCGGTGCTCGCAAGACGAAACGGCGGCACTGTGGCAGCTCAAGATGGAATGGGTGCAGTTTGTCGGTGCCGACAAGCGGTCCTGCATGGAGACGACGCAGATCGGCGGCTTCGCAAGCTATGTTGAGCTGCTAACCTGCCTGCAAATGGCACGCGACGTTGTGAGCGCGAACACTAGTCCCAAGAACCCACCTGCGAAGTCTGGATCAAGGTCTACGCAACCGGGCCGGACTGGCGTAACCGTCGGCGAAGCCGATCGACATTGACAGGACGATTCTAGCAACCGCCGCTCATGCGCGGCGAGCGCGAAGCACTTGTTAGACCCGTGATAAGGAGACACGAAGATGAATGTTCAGGCCAAACCGAGTGTCGGCGGGGCACAACGTCTTCTTCCTTTCGAGCGCATAGCTTTGGTGCTGCAGGGAGGCGGCGCGTTAGGCGCATATCAGGCCGGGGTGTACGAAGCGCTGTCCGAGTCCCGCATAGAACCGGATTGGATTGCCGGCATTTCGATTGGAGGCATCAATGCAGCGATCATCGCGGGTAATCCTCCGAACATGCGGGTGCACCGACTTCGAGAATTCTGGACCCAAGTGACCTCTGATGCGGTGTGGAATTGGTTCGGCTGGAGAGGACCCAAAGGCGACGGCGCACGCAAGCTGTTGAATCATTTCAACGCGAACCTGGCGCTTATGCAGGGCGCTAAGGGTTTCTTCACTGCCAGGCCGGTTTCGCCATGGCTGCAGCCGTCGGGCGCACCTGAGGCAACCAGCTTCTACGAAACCCAGGAACTTAAGCGTACATTGGAGCGCTTGGTCGATTTCGACCGAATCAACGCGGGCTTGCTCCGCTTTAGCGTGGGTGCGGTCAACGTCAGGACCGGAAATTTCGTCTACTTCGACACCACGACGCACACGATCAAACCAGAGCACGTGATGGCAAGCGGCGCACTTCCCCCTGGTTTTCCGCCAATCGAGATCGAAGGCGAGCACTATTGGGACGGCGGTCTGGTGTCTAACACGCCGCTGCAATGGGTCGTCGAGAGCGAGCCACGCCGCGATACTTTGGCCTTCCAGGTTGATCTGTGGAGCGCGCGAGGCGAATTTCCGCGGAGCATGCCCGACGTTATCACGCGGGAGAAGGAGATCCGCTATTCCAGCCGCACGCGGGCCGGCACCGATCAGTTCAAGCACATCCAGAAGCTACGGCGCGCGGCAGCCGCCCTTCTGGAAAAGCTTCCCGCGGGCCTGAGGAACAGCCCGGAAGCCAGGCTCCTTAGCACGGCCGCTGATCGCAAGGTCTTCAACATCGTCCATCTGATCTACAATGCGAGGCATTACGAAGGGCACTCGAAGGATTACGAATTCTCGCGAGCAAGTATGGAAGAGCATTGGCGCGCGGGATACCACGACGTACGACGCACCCTGCGTCGCCCCGAGGTGCTGGAACGGCCAAGAGACCTCGAAGGACTCCTCATTTTCGACCTCGTGCAGGACAGTCGCGAGTGACTGACACGCGCATCTAATAAATGCAAGTGAGGGCGAGTGACAGCGCGTCGGTCGCCCGCGCCCTACCGGACGTCCGCTTTGCGCCAATAGCGGTCATTGGTTTAGCTGCGTTTACGAAAGGGGGTGGGGAGGACCTTACGATCCCATTCCTTTGCCGTCGCGCGGCTCCTGCATATCGCCGCCTTCTGTCGTTCGTCCACAGAAAGTCCGAGACCTGTCGACGAGCGCTGTTCGTCCAGAAGTGACGCGACGCCGCGTTGTCGACGACAATGATTGTCGAAATGAGTTGCGTCCAAGTGCCGTATCGAACTCGTCAAGCATGAAGTTAACCTCCAGCGCTAACAATCAGCCACATTCGCTGCAAGGCCGCCAAGACTGGTCTGAAAGCCGGCCTGTGCCCGTGAGCGCTCCGAGGTCGGCGCCCAGGTCTCCTTTTCTAATTCATAGAGATGCGCCACGTCGGCGCTTGCCGACGCAATGCCGTTTCGATAGGCGCGGTCGAGCGCGCTCTTCACGTCGATCGCGGAGACATCCGGTCCAAGCGCCTGACGGATCGTCGCGGCCTGCAAATTTGGAATGACAATAAACTCAATCGCATTGCCGGGCGCGTCGCGGTGGCATCCGTCCGCATTTTGCAAAGCGGATTGCAACGGGCGGGCCAACGCGGGCGGAATGCCCATTTGGTTGGCGAGCAGTCCGAGCGCCCCGCCGTCATCCGTAGGCCCCTCGAACAGCATCGCGCCGGACGGCGACGGCGCGGCTATCATCCAGGACGGCAGAGACCCATTATCGCCGCCGGGGGAATCCAAACCGCCAAAGATCGCAATCGCGGTCAGACCGTAGGCCGGCGCAAGGCTGAGAACCGACGGGAGGAATTCCGGGTCCAGAATTCCCTCGATCGTCAGCCGCGCAAAGTCGTGCCGCTCAGTGGCACTCGCCGCGAGGTCGATGGCGGCAGGCCCAACCTCGATCAGGGATTTTCCGGGTGCATTGATCTTCAGGGCGCCAGGCCCCGTATTGACCCTAGTGCTTGTCACAGCCGCGCCGCGATGCAAAGCATCTTTGCGGACCCGCAGTGCCCGCAATCCATTGCGATGGAGCACTTCGGCGAGCGTCACGATGACCGAACCACGCTCCGCGACGCCAAATGAGAATCCCAGCGCGCGCAGCGCCCAAGGCCCGACACGCAGCAATTCGGCGACTGCAACGAAAGTCGTGCTCATGCCACCGCCTCCGCGGGTTCGGCCGCGCTCACGCGAAAACGCCAATCCAGGTCGGCGCCGGCGATAAGCTCCGCGGGTAGCGGCATGCCTTGGAAGAACACACCGCGGACATAACGGATGCTCAACGGGCTCGGACATTCGAGACCGAGCGCCGCCAGGAAGAAACGGATGAGCTGGGCGGGACAGAAATCGCGATGCACGAGATTGTCGCGGATTTCGGCATAAGGCAACCCGGCAAGATATTGCACGCGCGAGATCGCGAAATGCAATTCGGGATGATCGAAAACCACTTCAGCGACCGCGGCCTCGTCGCCGTAAGCCATCAGCACCGCGGCAAGCTGCTGGATAAGGCCGATATGATCGATAAAGGACTCGAATTCTTCGTGCGGGTCGAGGATGCGTTCGCCGCGCCGCTGCTCGCCATTGTCAGCGGAGTGATACCAGAAGGTCTGCCTGGCCGAAGCGAGGCTCCGGTCCTGGGTCAGCGCCCAGCTATAGCCGGACCGCAACAGCGCGCGCAGCTCCGAGACCGGCATTGCGGGCTGGAGCCGGCGTTCACGGTCGGCACCTTCGACGAGGAACGGCGCGATCGCGTCGGCGAATTCCGGATAGGCGTCGATGAGGAGCGCGTTGACTTGCTCAGCGGTTTCACCATCGAACGATTTTTCCACGCGCGCGATGAAATCGCCCCAGACCGCGTCCTTCGGACCCTGGCCGAGCCACGCGGAGATCGTCGTGAGATTGGCCGCGATGACGGCGTTCGGAACAACGTAATCCTCGCAGGGCAATTCAACCGCGCGGTAGTAGGCTGCGGCACGGTCGACCAGCGCCCGCAGCCGCTCGAGCCGCGCCCCATCGGCGACGGGGCGCGACTTGGCGTAGGCGAGCGCGGCTTCCTTCACAGTCAGCCAGGTCGACACCCAATGCGGCCAGCGCTGCAGCGCGACGCACATCCCCTGCCCCGACGAATTGCCGACGCCGAGCGAACGCGCGATCTCCGGCGAAAGCTGCGCGGCGCGCGGATTGCGCGCGGCTGCGATCGCGTTGACGAGATCGATCGAAACCTGACGCACCAGATAAAGCGCGAACAGATCGGCGAAGAAGGGATGGCGCAGCGGATGTCCGTCCGGAATGCCGGGATAGGAAGTCGAGCCGTTGCGGCCGCTGCCCTGAAAGCCGCCGTTACGCAGCAGATAGCCCGCCTTGTCCGGAAGCGGCTGCTGTCCGGCGGCGAGCGCATCGACGACGTGATCGAACGAGCGCGCGCTACGGTTGGCGGGCGTCCAGCCGAGCACCGCCGCGTCCGTACGCATCCGGTCGGCGTCGCGCAGGTCGAAGGTCGCAAATTCCCGCGCGATCCGCTCCGCGTCGGGCGTGCCGACGAACAGCGCGCCGAACATGTCGCGGTTTGCGCCGTCGGAGCGGCGGCCGATCTTCTCCTGGCCGTCCCACCGATAGGCCCGCGCAATATAGGTGAAGGCGTGGCCCCGCGCTTCGATCGCATAGACGAAGCAGCCGTCGCCCTCCCCGTCGCAGCTTTGCGAGACGAGCCTGATGCTCCAGCACTCCTCGATCATCTGCCGCGCCAGCACATAAGCGAAACTGACGCGCGAGGCTTTGATGTTGCCGAGCGCCGGCGCCGTCATGATGGAGTTCGGATCGCGCAGCCAGCCGGCCACGGCGGCGCGGCCGCCAGGGCCGGCGAAGCGGTCGATTGCGTTCAAAATAAAGGGCGGGAGATTCTCTTGCGTCATCGTCATGGTCTCGCGGCCGGAGCCGCCGATGCGGGAATGTCGTCGCGGATGCAGCCGCTCCAGTGCCCGGGCGACAATTCTCGCATCGGGACGGGGTCGGCGCAGGCAGCGATCGTGTAGGGGCAGCGAGTGCGGAACACGCAGCCGCTCGGCGGATCGATCGCGGTCGGAATATCGCCTTTCAGGATCATCCGCGCGTTGCGCTTGCCCGGATCAAGCTGCGGCACGGCGGACAACAGCGCCCGTGTATAGGGATGATGCGGCGCACCGCAGATCCCGCGCGTAGGCCCGATCTCCATCAGGCGGCCGAGGTAAAGCACCGCGATCCGGTCGGACAAATATTCCATCACGGCGAGATCGTGCGAGATGAACAAAATCGAGAGGCCCAACCGCTGCTTGAGCGATTTCAGGAGTGCGATGATCTGTGCCTGGATCGAGACGTCGAGCGCGGAAACCGGCTCGTCGGCAACTACGAATTGCGGCGATACGACCAGCGCGCGGGCGATGACGACGCGCTGGCGCTGGCCGCCGGACAATTCATGCGGCATCCGGTCCATATAGTCGGCAGACAGCGAAACCAGGTCGAGCATCTCGGCGACCTTGTCGCGGCGTTTTTTCCCGCGCGCGACATTCTGCACCGCCAGCGGCTCGGCGACGATCTGGCCGATTTTCATGCGCGGATCAAGCGAGGCGAACGGGTCCTGGAAGATGATCTGCGCGTCGCGGCGGAACCGATGCAATCGCCGCCGGTCGAACGTCGCGACATTCTCGCCCTTGAAGATGATCTCGCCGCTGGTCGGTTCGGTCAGGCGCAGGATCGTGCGCCCGATCGTGGTCTTGCCGGAGCCGGACTCGCCGGCCAGGCCCAGCACCTCGTGCGATTGGAGCGCGAACGATATGTCGTCTACGGCGCGGACCTGCGCCGGCCGACGGAACAGGCCGCCGCCAACCGGATAGAATTTTCGCAATCCGCGAATGTCGAGAAGCGCCTGCGTCATGATGCGCGCTCCAGATCGCGCCAGCGGCAGCAGCGGACCTCGCGGCCGGGCGCCGCGGATGCCAACACCTGCGGCTGGGCGCACAGCTCCTCCCGCGCGTGGCGGCAGCGCGGACGAAACGCGCAGCCGCCGTCGAGATCGAAAGGGCTCGCGGTCTGCCCCGGAATTGGTTCGAGCACATAGTTCGCTTCGGCCGAGGAGCCGATCCGCGGAATGGTGTCGAGCAGAGCGCGCGTATAAGGCATCAGCGGCCGCGCAAAGATTCCGGAGACTGGCGCGTTCTCCACCGTCTGCCCGGCATAGAGCACCGTCGTACGATCGGCAATCTCTGCGACAAGACCGAGATCGTGGGTGATGAACAGCACCGCCATCCCGGTTCGCGCCTGCTGCTGCTGGAGCAGCGCGATGATCTGCGCCTGGATCGTGACGTCAAGCGCGGTCGTCGGTTCGTCGGCGATCAGGAGCGAAGGCCGGCACGACAGCGCCATGGCAATCATGGCTCGCTGCCGCATACCGCCGGATATCTGATGCGGATAGCTGTCCACGCATTGTTCGGGGCTCGGCAGTCCGAGCTGCGCCAGGAGCGCGATGGTTTCATCCCGCGCCGCACGCCGAGACATCGGATTGTGCAGCCGGATCGCCTCCCCGATCTGGCTGCCGATCGTATAGATCGGATTGAGCGACGACATCGGCTCCTGGAAGATCATCGCAATGTCGTTGCCGCGGAGCGCCCGCATCCGCCGTTCCGGGACCGTAAGCAGGTCGACCGCGTGGCCGTCTTTCGTCTGGAACGCCGCACGGCCGCCGATATCGACGTCGTGGCCGCGCCGAAGGAGGCGGATCAGAGCGTGGCCGATCGTCGACTTGCCGGAGCCGGATTCGCCTACCAGGGCCACCACTTCGCCGGGACGAATCCGAAGGTCGAAATCGCGCACCGCCGCGACCCTCCCGCGCTTCGTGCGGAACGAGACGCTCAAGCCCTCGACGGCAAGCAGCGGTACGACGCCGGCTCCGACAGCATTCCGCGCTTGGTCTTGCACTGACATCATCATTCCACGCTCGAACCGATGAGATAGAACGCCATCACGGTGACGGCGACCGCCGCGCCCGGCCCGAGGCTGAGCAGCGGCAGCACTGACAAATACTCGAACCCCTCGCGCACCATGCCGCCCCAATCCGGCGTCGGCGGCGGCACGCCGAGCCCGAGGAAGCTCAGGCTGGCCGAAGTGAAGATCGCGTAGGAGACCGTGATGGCGAATTGCGCGCTGACGGTGCGCATGATGTTGGGCCAGACATGCCGCACCATGATCCAGGCCGGCCCGCCGCCTGCTGCGCGCGCCGCCTCGACATAGGCGGTCTGGCGCACCTGCAACGCCTGACCGCGCACCAGCCGCGCGACCGTCGGCGACGACACGAAACCCAGAACAAGCGCGAGGTTCAAAGCTTTCGCGCCCAGCATCGCGGTGACGATGAGCGCGAGAACGAGCCCCGGCAACGCGATGAAGATGTCGATGATCTGCACCAGCACGAGATCGATGCGGCCGCGGAAATACCCGGCCATCAATCCTACCGGCACGCCGATGACCGCCGCGATCAGGGCCGCACCGATGCCGACCATGAGCGAGATCCGCGCGCCGTAGATGACGCGCGAGAGCACGTCCCGACCCAGCGGATCGGTGCCGAGCCAATGCCGCGCCGAAGCACCTTCCAGCGGGTCGATCCCCGAACTGACCGGATTGAAGGGCGCGAGATAAGGCGCAAACAGGCCGCAGATCGCGACGAGCGCGATCAGCATCAACCCAATTTTGCGTTTTGCCGTCACGATACGCCCTCTTCCATCGCCATTAATCCGCCAGCCGGACGACGGGATTGACGAGGCCATAGAGCAGGTCGGCCAGAAGGTTCATGATCATGACGCCGACGATGACAATCATTCCGATCGCGAGCATGACCGGAAAATCCCGCGCCCCGATGGAGTTGACCAGCAGCCGGCCAATCCCGGGCATCGAGAACACCGACTCGGTGACGACCGCGCCACCCACGAGCTGCCCAAGCGACAGCCCCGCATAGGTGATCACCGGCAGGATCGAGTTCGGCAGGATGTGCTTGAACGAGATCGCGATCTCGCCGAGCCCCTTGGCTCGCGCGACCTTGACGAAAAGCTGCTGCGAGATCGCGCGGTACTCGGCCTTATAGATGAGGCTGAACGAGCCGAAATAGAAGGCCGTTAGAGTCAACACCGGCATGATCAGGTGGGTCAGATGCGAGCCGATGCCGGAGGACCACGGCACCCAGCCCGTCGTCGGCAGCCACCGCAGCCTCACCGACAGGATGTAGATGAAGCAAATGCCGAGGAAGAAGTTCGGGATTGTGATCCCGATGATGCAAAGCAGCGAGCTGATCCCCTCGACGGATTTTCGCGCAAACGGAATACTGTTGATAATCGTGGCTGCCGCGACCGCGAGAATGATGGCCCATGCGCTCAGCTCGAGCGTCATCGGCAGAGCCGGCAGGATCATCGCGCCGACGCTCTGCTGTGTGGAATAAGACCGGCCAAAATCGCCGGTCGCGGCGTTCGCCACCCAATTGGCATATTGGGTCAGCACGGGCCGGTCGAAGCCGAACTTCTCGTTGATCTGCCGGATGGCTTCAGGAGAGGCTTCCTCGCCGAGCATGAGCGCCGCGGGGCTGCCGAGAAACGTCGTCACGCCCGAAAACAGCAAGAACGTCAGGATGAAGACGTTCGGAATCATGAGCGAGATACGTCTGATGAGGTGTGCGCCCATTGCTACTGGTTCTTCCACAGCGTCCGATAACGCGGGATGAGATCGGGCATCTGCACAAACCCATCAACCTTCTTGTTCATCGCGACGAACTCGCCGCTGAAAGCAAGCGACACGTAAGGCAGGTCCTCGGCGATATATTGATGAATCTGATCGTAGATATTCTTGCGTGTCGCGATATCCGACGTGCCACGGGCCTGGGCGATCAGCTTGTCGACCTCCGGATTGCTGTATCCGGTCGAGTTCGCAGCACCCTTGGTATCGAATAGAAACTGGATCAGCCCGTCCGGGTCGGCGCGCAGAGTCCAGCGCATCGGCGTGAAATTGATCTGCTTGGCGACCGCGCGGGCATACCATTCGCTTTGCGCGATCGGCTCGAGCCGGACTTTGAGGCCGATGGCTTCCAGATTCTCCTTCACGAGCTGGACAAGCTGACGAAGTGCAGTGTCGCTCGGCGCGGAAAGCGGAATCTCGATTGCGGTATCGTAGCCCGATTCCGCCAACAGCTTCTTCGCCTGTGCCGGGTCGTAAGAATAATGCTCCTGATCGGACGGCGACCACCACAGGCCGGGTGGCGTCTCCGAATTAGCGATCCTGCCTTTGCCGGACCAAAGCAAAGCGTTGATTTTTTGCCGGTCCACCGCTTGCGCGACGGCTTGGCGCAACTTCGCATTGCTGAAAGGCGGCTTGTCCCAATGCCATTGCAGAGCGTACCAGTTTCCGACGGAAATCTGCACCAGCTTGATGTCAGGGCTGCTTTCCAGAAGCCGCGCATTCTGCGGCGTAATTTGCGCGACGAAATCGAGCTCGCCTGTCGTCAGGCGCTGGCTGCCGACCACCGCGGTCGAAATATCGCTGAAGATTACGCGGTCGAGATAGGGCTGGCCTTTCTGCCAATAAGCCGAATTGCGCTCAAGTTCGATTCGGCTGCCGCGGGTCCAGCTCTTGAATACGAATGGGCCGGTGCCGACCGGATTGCCGCCGAAATCCTTGCCGTATTTCTTCACCGCCGCGGGCGACTCCATCAGGCCGGCGCGATCGGTCAATAGCGATAATAGCGGCGGGAAAGGCTGCTTGAGGTTGATCGCCACCGTAGCCTTGTCGACGACTTCGACGTTATCGATTGCCGACGCAAGTTGGCTGCGGGCCGGCGAATTCGTCTCCGGCAGCATGCGCCAATCGAGATTCCATTTTACCGCATCGGCATCGAAATCGGTGCCGTCGTGAAATTTCACGTCGGCCCGCAGATGCAGCAATATGCGCTTTTCTCCGTTCTGGTATTCCCAGCTCGTGGCGAGCGAAGGCTTCAGCGAGAAATCCGGCCCAATGTCGATCAGATTGTCGAACATCAGGAACAGGATTTGGCGTTCTGACAAGGCGACCGAATAGACCGGGTCGAGCGTCTTGGTATCGTCGAAGAAGCCGACATTGAGCGTGCCGCCCTTGACCGGCTCGGCGGCTTTCACGGCGCCACCCGGAACCCACAGGAAAAGCGCCAAACCCATCAGAAATGCGCCGCCAGCCTTCGCTATTCTCACCATGGTCTCAACCCTCCGTGAATCTCAAGCGCCAGCCAGCGCCTTGCCGGCCTGGTCCGTTCCCATTTCCTCCATGTCGCGGAAGCGATCCCCGATCCGATGATGCGGACGCCCGCCATTCGCGGCGCCGAGCGCGACGACGATCTCGTCGGGGCCGGGCGCGTCGGGAATCGAGAATTCGAGCGAAAGGAAGTGGGAGCGCGTGCCTTTCTTCTCCTCGCGCTTGTGCGTCATCGGGAACGTGATCGAACAGCCGGGCGCGCCACGCTTGTTGGTGAACGGCAGGAAGCCGTTCGCATTCGCGGCCTTCCGGTATTCGTTGCCGAAATGCAGGGTGTGGATGAGGCCCGCCGCATGCTCGACCTCGCCGTTGACACCGACAACCGCCGCCTTGCCATAGGCCTCGATCGCATCGGGGCTTGGAAAATTCGCGAGCAGGCGCGGGATCAGCGCGTCGGCAAGCCCTTGCGCATAAGCATGGATCGTCGGCACCAGATCCTCGACGAATCCGCCGGCCCAGGGATTGCGGATCACCACTGCGGAAGCCGCCATGCGCAGCGGTCGCGGCGCCGCGCGTCCGCCTTCGATCAAGGTGTCCTCGACGAAGCTGACGATCTTGCGGATTTCGAGTTTCATGACGGCCCCTGTTTGGCTTCGAGTTCCTGCAAGACGCGGTTGGCGATACGATGGCACTCGACACCCGCCGGAACGCCGCAATAGATCGTGATGTGCGTGATAATCGACTTCAGTTCATCCTTCGTCAGACCATTGCGAAGCGCGCCGCGGAAATGCAGCTCCCATTCATGCATCCGGTTTAGCGCCGCGATCATCGTGACATTGATGATGCTGCGGGTGCGCGCGTCGAGCGTCTCGTCGCCCCAGCCCGCACCCCAGCAATATTCAGTAATGAACTCCTGAAATTCCCTTGAGAATGCGCTCGCTTGCGCCAAGGATTTATCGACGTAGGCTTCGCCGAGCGTCTTGCGCCGCTTCGCCAAGCCTTTCTCAAACCGTTCCTTGTCCAACCTCGTCTCCTCACCTTGTTCAAGATTTGAAAAAAACACGCAAACGCCGCGAGATCTCGTGCGGCGCCTCGACGAGGACGCTGTGCTTCAGATGCGGAAGGATGATGAGTTCCGCGTCCGCGATCTTGTCCTTCATGGTGCGCGCCATGCGCGTGTTGGAGCCCTGGTCGTTCTCCCCGGTCATCACCAGCGTGCTGTGGCGGATTTTATGCAACTGGTCGACGAGCTCGGTTTCACCAAAGACCCGATAGGCTTCAAGATAGGAATCCTTGTCATTCGCCAGCAATTCGGTGATGCGGCGCTCGATCGCCTGCGGGTTGGCGCGGACGAAATCCTCGGTGAACCAGCGATCGCGCGCCGCGCCGGTGACGGCCTCGATTCCCTTCTCGCGAATGACGCCAAGCCGTGACGCTACCTTGCTGCGCTCCTCGGCGGTGCGGCCGGCGACCGCAGAAATCAAAACGATCTTTTCGAAGCGATCCGGCCAATCGATCGCGAGGAATTGTCCGATCAAACCGCCAAGCGAGAAGCCGGCGAGATGGGCCTTGCCTATACCGGCGGCGTCCATCACCGCGATGGCATCGGAAGCAAATTTCTCGATCGAGTAAGGCGCACGGATCGGGTCGGACTGACCGTGTCCACGCAAATCCATCCGCAGCAGAGAAAATTCGCCGGACAGGTCTTGGCAGACGACGTCCCAGCTTCTGAGATCGGCGCCGACGCCGTGTATGAGCACGATTGGCTGGCCGCTGCCCTCGAGCGTGTAACTCAGACCTTCACTGACGCGACGCATCGGCTCGAACCACTCATTGACGGGAACAACCCCATCGGGCATACATGTATACCGGTATACAATCAAGGGGCGGCGCGCTGCCGCAAGTCCGATCGCCGGCGATCTTGCCGGAGGCCGCGGTACACGCCGCGCCCTCAATCCGAATGCTCATGACTTCCACAGCAGAGTTCGATGCAGAACAGCCCCATCAAGGTCACGCTTGAGCCGACCGGCCTCCGCGAGAAAACGACGCAGGTTTTGCGTGAAGCGATCTTGAATCTGCACTTCCGGCCCGGCCAGAAGCTCGTCGAGCGTGCGTTGTGCGAGGGGACAGGCGTCAGCCGAACCTGCATTCGCGAAGCGTTGCGCCATCTTGAGGCCGAGGGTCTCGTATCGAGGCTTCCCAATCGGGGTACTATCGTCGCCGAGGTCGGCGCTGACGAAGCGCGCCAGATTTATGAAAGCCGCGCGGTTCTCGAAGCCGCGATGGCGCACCATTTCGCCGAACGCGCGGATGCCGAAGACTTTGCGATACTTGATATTGCATTCAAGAACGTCAAGCGGACGATCTTCGGCGACGACGTGCTCAAGCATGCCCGCGCCCTGGATGCACTTACGGACGCCGTCATGCAAGGCGCGGATAACGACGTCGCGCGGCAGATGACGGCCGTGCTGCGCGCCCGGATCACCTATTTGCGGACGATCACGACGCGCGCCGCGACCCAGACGCGGCGGCGCGACACCGTCGACATCCTGAAATCGATCGTCGAAGCCTTGAAGGCGCGCCGCGCGGACGAGGCCGAGAAGCAATGGCGCGCCTATGTCGAGCGCTCCGCCTCCTTCGCGCGGGAGATTTTGCTGAGCTTGCAGAATTCCGAGCAGCAGAACGAGAAAACCGGGAACCGCTAATGGACTACGTTCGCTTCGGCAACAGTAACCTCAAGGTCTCCCGGCTATGCCTCGGCGCGATGGGTATGGGCGACAAGAGCTGGCGCTCCTGGGTGCTCGACCGGGACCAGTCGAGACCCATCGTCAAGCGCGCGCTCGATCTCGGCATCAACTTTTTCGACACGTGCGATTATTATTCGCACGGCGAGAGCGAGAAGGCGCTCGCCGAAATTCTTGTCAAGGAAGTGCCGCGCGACGGCATTGTGATCGCGACCAAAGCCGGCAATCCGATGCAGCCGCACAGCAATGGCCGCGGTTATTCCCGCAAGCACATCGTCGCGGCGGTGGACGCCTCGCTGAAGCGGCTCGGCACCGATTATGTCGACCTGTTCCAGACCCATATCTGGGACCCAAACACGAATATCGACGAGCTGGTCGATGTTTTTTCAGAAATCGTGCGGAGCGGAAAGGCGCGCTATATCGGCGCCACCACGATGCCGGCCTGGACCTTCAGCGCCGCGATTCACAAAGCAGCGCACCGGCAGCTTGCGGTATTCGCTTCAATGCAATGCGAATACAATCCCGCCCACCGCGAATGCGAGCGCGAACTTCTGCCGCTCTGCCGCGCCGAGGGGTTGGCGGTGATCCCGTTCAGCCCGATCGCGCGAGGCTTCCTGTCTTGCGACCGGCGCGCGGTCGAAGACGGTTCCGAGCGCACGCGCACGGATGACTACACCCGCAAGCATTATTATCGCGCGGGAGATTTCGCGGTTCTTGATGCGGTTCAGGCCGTGGCAAAAAAGCACGGCACGACAGCGTCCAAGGTTGCACTAGCCTGGACGGCTGGACGGCGCGGCGTCACGGCGCCGATTTTCGGGCCGACCCGCGCCGAGCATGTCGATGACGCGGTTGCGGCCTTGAAGCTCGAGCTCGCACCGCAAGACATCGAAGCCGTCAATTCCGCTTACGTGCCGCGCGCCCTTTAGCGGCATGCCGCTGAAGTGAGGTCCATTTCCAATTTCAGCGGCGTTAGTCCGCTTTGAACCGGCTTGATCTTTAGCCGCCGAGGTACGCACGTAGCAACTTTGGATTTTTCAGCCGTAGAGCATTCTGAAGCCAATTGTCGGGACAACGAACAAATCCATGGCGGCAATGTCCGGCGCGTGGTTTCGCAGAAAGGTCCGCCACTTCTGGTTTGGTGGTCCTTGGTGCTTGAGCATGTGCCGGGCGACGCTTGATTGAGCCAGTTCAAACCCGAGCTTGAGCAGTTCGCCGTGAATGCGCGGCGCACCCCAAAGCAAATTCTCCGTGCTCATCTGCCGGATCAGGTCCGGGGCGTCAGCAACACGGATAAAGTTTTCGGTACACACAACTGAATATGAGCGCCTTCCGGACGCGTTCCGCAACTGAAGGCGCAACCATGGAGCGCATAGATGGAAAGGTGGCCTAACCAGAGGTTGCTTTGTCGAGGGCAGTTCGCCGCCGTTGCGCGATTGTCTTACGATGCGCCCACCCGAATTTAGGGTCGCTCAGCTTCATCAATATCGAAATCGAGGCTTGGTTCAACGGTCTTGAGCAGACTACGACACCTTAAGGGCTGAGCTGATTGCGTTAGCGCCAATAGCTGCGCCAGGCTGAACATCGCGCTGCGTGGACAAACGGCGTCAGTCTCGATTGGTGCCGGGGCCTTAAGCTGCTATAGTCGATCGCGGGATTGCCTATTTGGGATGCTGCTGTTGCGATGCAAGATCCTGCCAACGCTACCCTTGGATCGGACGGCGTCGGTCGATCGGCCCGCAGATTCCAATTTCCCCTATCTCCGGTTCGGTTTTATCGCGGCCGCGTTCATTATTGCAGCGCTCTTTTCGGCTTTAGGTCCGCTTGGCGCCGAAAAGGGCGAACGGCCGCATGCTGTTGCGATCGTCACCCCACCATCAATCATTCCCCCTTCAAGTGCTCTCCCTGAGAAACCAGCGTCGCTCGAATCCAATCCGCCAGAGACTTTACCGCAGGAAACGGCCCTTCCAGCCCCGACCACCAAGGACGTCGGTGTTCAGATCGACCCGCGAAAACTTATCAACCTGATGAATGCCGGCGTGGCCAAATATACATCCGAGCCAGACGAAGCAAATCGAGCCAAGGGCGCCCGATTGATCCAGAT
>Ga0209331_1000383_pt1 | contig 16204 bp, 15 predicted proteins | sample JacPinW_OM3H0_M3_FD_187971 | JGI IMG/M metagenome (GOLD analysis project Ga0209331, IMG submission 187971) | Forest soil microbial communities from Algoma, Ontario, Canada - Jack Pine, Ontario site 1_JW_OM3H0_M3 (SPAdes) (version 2) | ecosystem: Environmental > Terrestrial > Soil > Boreal...
TCTTGCCCACCGTCTTTCTTCCGAGCTGCGGGCAGCCGAGGAAAGAGCACGCGAATTTGAGGCAGAGGCAAATTATTTTCGGGACCGTGCCGCTCATGCCGAAGAATGGCTGGTTCGCATTCACACTGAAGTGCAGCAGACGTTCTTTCAAAAAAAGGAGCAGCAACAACGCCCCGTGCGGGAGAGTAAGTGAAACCGGCGCGTTCAGTGCATTCGGCTTTGATTATCGGCCCAAGAGGTCCCGTACTAATCATCGTCGTGATTATCGGCGTCTGGACCGTTTCTGTGCCGGACTGTCCCTCAGGTGGTGCGTGAGGGCGTGCTACGGTTGATTGGCCCGTCCATGAGCTCGCAGTCCTCAAAAGCTGAATTTGCGTGAGCAGGAGGCGCGCATGCTGGAGTTCACGGCTATTGCCATCGCTGTGCTTAGTGGGGTCGCAATTATCAGCGCGAAAGTCGGGCATCGACTGGGTGCCAAACGCGCGATGCGTGAGATCGTGCGTGTCTTTCAGCGCGAGATTGTCTCCAATGACGATGAGCTGAAGAGCGTTGCAGAGCATCTACATCGGAGTAGGGATGTAACAAAAATCGCCCAGACGCTTTTGGGGGCTGCAATGAGAGAAGGCGAGATGATCCAAGCAAACATCAGCAAGCCGAAGTCGAATGAGACCTGCTTGGTCATGAAGGCAAAGGACCTCCAGGATGTCGTCTGGCTGGCCGACACGGGACTGCAAACTTGGACTGCTGATGGGAAGGTTCCATTCAGGATTGGAGAAAAACTTCCATACGAGCAAGCCGAACATCTTGTCTCAGTGTTAGACACGTTCGAGCGACGCGCAGTCCCGGCCCTTCTCCTTGAAACGGAATTGGACAAGGAGATGAGGTTTAACAACTCCGAGAGCAGAATGGTGCGAGTTTGGAATGCGTACGGGAAAACTTAGGCCGCTCGAGTACTACCTCTGTCATCCGACGTTGGCGGCGATGGCGAGCAGCGCGGAGGAGGGCACTGTGAGGCGGAGCGGGTGCCCCTAGCGCACCAGCTCTCTCCAGCTCCACCATCGCCGCGGGCGCTCAGGCCTTTCTTCCGCGCCAGATGGCTCGTGCCGTGCTGTTGGCGCTGGGGAGGCGAAAGGCTCCTCAAGAGACTGCACGGGTTCCTCGGGCGTCACACGGCTCAATGGCTCGGTCGATGGACTTACCTGCTTAACTGAATTAGCGATGCCGGCACGCTCTGTATCTGGGGTGACGCAGTCCACAAGTTGGGCCAAGGTCCCGCCGCACGATGGCTCGTCGCGTGCTGTTGGGGCCGGAGAGGCGATAGGTTGCTCGGCCTTGTCGCAACTCAATTCCTCGGATGAGGGTGAAGGCGAAGGAACCAAAAGCAAGCTGTCCCATAAGCGATTGAACTCTGCACATCGCTCGACCTCGTCCGCGGCCCCTCTCGGGTTCGCTGGCCGCCCGTTGAGGGTGTGGAGCTTCTCACGCGTTTTCACCCAAGCCGGCTGGCGGTTCTGGATGGTCGGTTGCACGGCCACTGTTTGTGTCATTTCGACGGCAACCGTCTCGGTCGCTTGGATCGGCGCTGCCGCCTCCACTTCGAGGGGCGCTGCTTGGATTGCTTCGACTGAGACCGTTTGCGTGTGTCCCTGAGCGTTGCTCAAAAGACCTGAAGCGACAACCTGCTCATCCTGCGCTGTTGATGCAGGCAGGACGGGTGGCGGTGCCTGCTGCAGCGCAGGCTCAGGGTCGCGGTTCTGGATGGTCGGTTCCATTTGGCTCGTTTCGACCTGCACTGTCGTTTTGACCGGCGCTGTTTGCGTCAGTTCCAACGGCGCTACTTGGGTCGATTCGACTGACACGATTTCGGCCACGGCAACGTGCTCCTCATGCACCGTTGATGCAGGGGCGACCGATGGCGCCGCCTGCTCGGGCATAGGCTCACCATCGCCGTCGCGATCTTGTTTGGTAAATACAAAGCGCCGCTCTAGGTCGTGGCATTCCGAACACATGAAGGTTTGATGCTCGAACCCAGGGACTCCAATCGTATCGTCCTGGACGACGTTCGTCAGGATCATTTCAGCTCCGCACGCCATACAACGCATCGCACGCCCTCCGGTTAGAATTGCCCTTATCGAGCACCTATCCATCGTCGGCAGTATAGGCGCTGGCCCTCGCCACAATGCGGTAAAGCGTTACGCTATGCGACAACGCGTGCTCCGGTCCGCCCGCGCAATGGCCGGTAATCCGCGGCTACCGGCATGGCAGCGAGCATGCTCCCCTAAACGTCCTCGGGAAATACCCGCTCGTCGAGCTCAAGATGATAGCACGGCTGCTCGACCCTGCGCGCCGAATCAACTGAGCTCGTAAGGGAAGCGCCACGCAATGCGTCGCCCCGCGAACCCCACCGGATTAAGCCAGATAAAGGCGGTGGCAATCAATTCCGAGCGTGGACACAAAAGAAGCGAGGGCGCACAAGCGCCCTCGTGGGCAGCGATTGGGCAGTGGCGATGACGATGCCGGCAGCAGCGCCCGCCGCGCGAACTCAAATTATTTTGGAGGTAGTTGCCGGTAACCACCGATCTGGGCGCGCGTCTGCTAAAGTTGCTTCCTGGCTGGGCGGGGCCACACGCCACAACTCTCCCCCGTCTTTCACCTCCGCTGTCGCGATCCCCGGATTTTCACCCTTCCGGGGCTCGCCCCATTGTCCTTGTGCCGGCCAGTTGAGTGGCGGTCAGCATAGCGCGACTACTGCTCCGATCGCGCCGCCAAACAGTCGAAAATGGCAGCCGGCGGACGTCGTGCGGCTCTGCGGCAAACGCATCTTTCATGATGGCATCCGGGTCCGCCGGTGATTGTTCCCTCATTGTCTTTGCGCCGTATTCGCCCGGCCTTATCCGGGCTCTCCATTCAAATGGCGCTGTTGTGCCTTGCGAATCGGGATGCCCGGGACAAGCACGGACAAGCGCGGGGATGACGATCTCTCTACGGGTGCAGCGAAGGTCCCGTGTCGCCAGGCTGCCGCTGCTCGCGCCAGAAAATATAGAGCCCTGCAACGATGATGATTGCCGCGCCACAGAGTGTGAAGGCATCCGGGACATCGCTGAACACTAGAAAGCCGAGCACGACCGCCCAGATGATGATAGTGTACTGATATGGCACGACGACGCTTGCGGCAGCGATCTTGAGCGAGCGGTTAACGCAGGCGAGCGCACAAATCGAAAACACCCCGAACAGCGACAGCAACGCAAAATCGCGCAGTGATGGCTTAACCCAGTCCATGGGCGCAACGGCGCCGCCGAATAGCAAGGTACCGAGGAGCTGCCCGGCGACCAGCACGGTATTCGACGTTTCGCGCAACTGCCGCGTGACGATCATCAGCAGCGCAAAGAACACGCTGCCGATGAGGGCGATGCAGGCCGGCAGCGTGAAGGTCGCCGCCGAAGGGCGCAATGCCATCAGCACGCCGAGAAAGCCGATCAGCACGGCGGTCCAGCGCCACCAACCAACGTCCTCCCTGAGCAGGACGACGGAAAACGCGGTGACGTAGATCGGCCCGGCGAGATAGAAGGTCACCGTGTCGGCGAGCGGCAGGTAAGAGACCGCCCAGAAGAACATCGCCACTTCGAGCGTGGAAAGCACGATGCGCAGCAGCTGCAGCGGCCGGCGTGGTGCGCCGGTAAAGGCGGCGATCCCCACCTGATACACGAACGGCACCAGCAGGATCAGTGCCGTCACGCTGCGCACCATCAGCAGCTCACCCACCGAATAGGTCGCGAGCAGCCACTTGCCGAGTGCGTCGTTGATCGAGAACAGCGCGGTCCCGGCGAGCATCAGGGCGATACCGGCGGTGCTACTGCTGGCCCGGGTCTTCTTCATGCGCACGAATATGCTGCCTTCCCCTTGACTCACGGCATTGCCGCACGCCGGGCCTGCTCGCTGCAAGTACTGCTACGACTCGGCGCCCTTATGAATCAGGTTGGTGGCTCGGGTGGATGCACACCTTGGCCCGAGGTCATAAGCCGGCGGTAATGGCCAGCTTGGCGGGAGCTGGGGTCGCGCTCAGATGAGGCAGTCCAGCCCCGCTTTGTCGGGGGCCGGTTTGGTTGCCGCCCCCGTTTTGCTACCTACCTGGCAAGCATCGCTGTTACATCCACTTCAATTGCCATATTGGGCCATGCCAACTGACTAACGAGGAGGAATGTCGAGGCCGGTATAGGAGCGCTGCCGAAAGCCTCGGCACGGCATTTCAGTGCGTCCTGGAAAAAGCGAACATCCGTAGTGTACGTCATTATTCGTACCACATCGTTCATCGTTGCGCCCTTCATATCGAGCAACTTCTTGATTTTCATGTAGGCGTACCTGCACTGTTCCATGAAATTGCCCTCGTGAACAATTTTCCCGTCACCCTCGCGTTCTGGGCCAATTCCAGCAAGAAAAATGAATTTTCCGGGGTTCGTAACAGTTACTACTTCAGAGAACTTCCCCTTGGTCCACTCGTTGTAGCTCAAATTCTTTTTCTCAAAATTCGGCGTGCTCTGAGCAATGGAAAGTACATTAGATCCCAAACCGAACGCAAATGCCCCGTGCCCGAGCCAGTAGACCGTATCGGCCCCTTCGACGCTTCCAAAAATGTGTACCCATCGTCACAGATACTTCGCGATAAGCTTGAATTCCCGAAGCGCCGCGAGCCCTCTTGTCCCAGATGCCTTCAAAGAGCGGTCAAGACAATGACCGATATGATCGTGGATCAAGGCTTTTTTGGCATTCTCAATCGCGCTTTCGACGGCTTGCAGCTGCTGAGCAAGCTCATGGCATGGCCGATCCTGTTCGATCATCTCGATGACCATTGCAACGCTCCAAAGGATGCCATCGATCCTGCCGGGGGGATGCCAAAAAGTGCTTGACTCATTTGGATGGTGGCATTACCTGCCAAAAGTCGGCCAGAAGATCATGACGATAGTCCGGCGACAAAAATCTTAACCCCTACGAAAGCACATGGGCAGTACCACCTTGGGCGACGCCAACTTGGCGGCTGTAGCCGGGCTCGCGTCCCCCCGAAACGTCGAGATCGATCGCGGCAACCATGGCCGCGTGAGGGTTGAGGGTCGCACCTAGCCGACCGTCTCACGCTCACCGACCCGCCGCGACTAGCGGAAGAGGAGGTGAGCGATGTTCGCAAAGCTCGCAAAACTCGCCGAGCCCCGAACCATTGAATCCCGGCGCGCCATGCTGGGCGCAAGGCGACTGATACATTCTGGCGACAATCGGCGCTCCGTCGGTCCTAATTCAGCCGGGGAACCGAATCGGCGCCAGATGCTGGTGTGCAGTTGGCATTGGGGACCGGGTGACGGCCGGCTGGAGTGCAGCTGGCACATCGAGCCCGCGGACGACTCTCTGGGTGATCGGGCGGGGCGATGGTCTCCTATCGCAAACGCTCATCGTGCACATGATTCGCACGCAAAGGATTCCATTGATACAGAGCACTGCGGCGGCGCCCGTGCTGCTCATGACCGGAATAGTCCTGGCAATCGGAATTGCTATTCCCTTCACGTCGCTGGGCGCCAGCGTCGGCTTGCAGCCGTTGCGGATCAACTACTTCCCGTGGTTCATCGCGATAACCGCTGAGCTACTTCCTGCTCACCCACATTACAAAGACCATCTACACCCGAAAGTTCGGCCAAATGGCTTTGATTAGTATGAGCGGCGCCCACCAGGAGCGGACGAGGTATGTTGTGCAACAAGCTCATCTGAGTACTACCTTCGAGCCTGCGCGCCGCTTAGGGGCAATTGGTCTTTTGCGGCTGGCAACTTGGCTCCTGCGCCGTGCGGTGAATTGGTACGAACGGGGCATATCTTCCATTGTTGTTCAAGTCGTTCTGTTCGCGTTGAGATTTCTGGAGCGATCCGAGGCGGTTTTGGCATTCCGACACAGGCCAAGAAACGGACCCAAGGAAGGCGACGGGAGCCATCGGCAATGACAATTCCCATCGAACAAGCGGCGATCAATCTTGCGGTTGCTTTAGGCCTCAGCGCCGTTATTGGATTTGAACGGCAGTGGCGCAATCGTCTGGCCGGCCTACGCACCAATACCTTGGTGGCTTTGGGGGCAGCTACCTTCGTCATCTTTGCAGCACTCACCCCGGGAGAAGCAAGCCCCACCCGGGTTGCGGCGCAGGTCGTTTCGGGGATCGGCTTTCTCGGTGCCGGGCTCATCTTCCGCGAAGGGCTGAGCGTGCGCGGGCTAAACACCGCCGCGACGCTCTGGTGTTCTGCCGCGATCGGGGTTCTAGCGGGTGCTGGCTATCTCTTGTATGCAACGGTGGCGACCGCTTTCGTTGTTTTCGTGAATTTATTGCTGCGCCCGATCGTCAGCTTCATCAATCGGCAAGCCCGGATGTCAACGGAAGTCGAGATCGGATATCTGGTCTCGGTCACCTGTCGAACCCAAGATGAGGCGCACATTCGCGCACTTCTTTTGCAAGATCTCGCCGGGTGCGGATTGGCGCTGCGCCGCCTGGACAGCACCGATGTCGAGGGCATCGAACGCGTCGTCGTGACGGCCTTCGTGACAGCACATCATCGCGTGGATACCGACGTTGAGAAGATCGTAGGTCGGTTGAGTCTCGAACCAACGGTTACGGCAGCTCGCTGGCAGGTCGAAGTTCAACCGGATACCGACGCCAGGCAATCATGGCTTTCTCCACAGACCTCCCTAACCCAAGCGCACGAACGGTGAAATGTGACGCCGTGCGGTTTATGCGTACTGCACGCGCCGCCACTTTCGCACGCCCACGCCCGGAGACCCTCTACGAGCTCCTATGCGATTAAGGCCGGTCGATTCCGTGACGTGAGAATTGCCCATGCCAGAACCGACAAAGTCGGTCAGCCGATCGATGATCACCGGCACGGTGTCGCCGGCATAATCAACGAACAGTTTGTCGCCACCCACGTCTGGCGCATTGTAACCGAGAGCTTGCCCTCCCAGCTTCGGTACAGCTCGCAGAAGCGGGAGTATCGGTAGCCCCTCCGGATTGCGCTCAACGTATTCGTTCCAGAGGATCCAGCCGCGAACGTTCGCCGCATTTTGATAAGGTCGCACGGGGATCCGTCTGGATGCCACGCAGTAAGCAAGGAGTGGTGACCGTGCCTGACCTGGAGCGCAACAAGCAGAACGTGATGGCGTTCTACGACCTGATGTTCAACGAATGTCGCCCTCGCGAAGCGATCGAGCGGTACGCGGGAGACCGTTACATCCAGCACAATCCGGGTGTAGCTGACGGGAAGGAAGGATTCATCGCCTATTTCGAGGAGTCGGCCCGCGATTATCCCGGCAAGCGTGTGGAATTCAAACGGGTAATCGCCGAAGGTGACTATGTGGTCCTTCATTGTCGCCAAGATTGGCCCGGTGATCACGTGTGGGCCGGAATCGACGTCTTCCAGCTCGATGAACAGGGTAAGGTCGTGGAGCACTGGGACGTGCTGCAAATTGTGCCCGACCAGGCCGCAAACTCCAATGGAATGTTTTGATGGCCGCGCGGCCCTACAAGGCTGCATGCTGAAAGAGGGCAAGGCGAAGTGACACCGAACGACCGGCTAGGCGCGCCAAGTACTTTCGTTCTTCTGCTCGTAGTCCCGGAATGCCTTGATCAAGCCGCCCAGGACTTCCGCCGACGTTTCGAACATCGCCTTGAGCTGCGGCTCATCCAATATAGCCTATCACGTTGTCCTAGGGCATGGTCACGCTGCGTAGAAAAGCAAGGAGAGTCGAAATGAGCTCCGACACCCGCCTGAAGTTGGGGGTGGCCCTTCTGATCCTGGGCATGATCATGCCGGCGGGCACGCTTCTGGTTGCAGCCACTGACTGGCCGATCGCCGTGAAGACGGTGGTCAGCGGCATTCTCTTGTTCGGTTTCGAAATCATTCTGGTTCCGGCCGTTGCGCTGATGGGCAAGGATAATTTTGAGCGCATCTGGGCTGGCGCGATGCGGCTCCTCAAGACGCTCAAGCCGGTGGGTAACGTCGGCAGGACGCGCTACACGGTTGGTCTGTATATGTTGGTGGGCCCCCCATTGTATGCCTGGATCGCGAGCTACGCTCCCTCGTGGCTGCCGGAGAACTACGTCCTGCGGGTTGGGGTCAATCTGGGTCTCGACCTCGTTACCCTCGCCAGCTTGTTTGTGCTGGGCGGAGATTTCTGGGACAAGGTGCGGGCGCTGTTTGTTCACGACGCCCGCGCCCTCTTCCCATCCTGAGCGACCATGACCTTGCGACGCGATCGCTCGATCAGAATTGGGCGGACGGCACGCGAAGATTGATCATCGCTGGTCTCTGATATGACCTTTGTCGCAAGCGTCTTCCTCATGCACGGAAGAATTCTGGGAAAAGGCGAGGCGAATCTTCACCTACGAAGGCGAGATTAGGCCGCATTCCGGTGAGGTCAGAGATATATCAGCGGCAGGCTCGGTCTCCCTTTTCATGGAGGAAAACCCGACGGTCACCGTCGCATTGGTGCGCGCCTTCCTTGACAAGAAGCAATAATCCCAGCTGTTGCCGCCGCGGTTTGAGGAAGCCGGCGTGAGTGCGATATTCATTCGACCAGATCCCAGTATGGATGCCCGCCGAAGCGCTCGACAAGAAAATCGATGAACACGCGCACTTTGAGGGAAAGATGCCGGGTCTCCGGATAGATCGCGTAGATCGAAATCTCGGGAGCCTTGTAGCTCGTCAGGATGGTTGAAAGGCGACCCTGCTGGATATCAGCTCCTGCGATGAAGGTGGGCAGGAGAGCGATGCCGCGCCCTCGCACCGCCGCGTCCCTCAGCACCTCGGCATTGTTGGTGCACAGCGTCCAGGGGATCGCAATCCAATGGTCGCCATCCGGGCCGGTGAGCTTCCACTGGTTGCCGGTGGCAAGATGGCCGTAGGTCAGACACGCGTGCTCGCGCAAATCGTTCGGATGCTGCGGAATCCCATGTTGCGCGAGATAAGTAGGACTCGCGCAAACGGCGCGGTGCGCCGGAGCGATCTTGCGCGCGATCATGCTCGACGACGGCAAGTCCGCAATGCGCAAGGTCATGTCGTAGCCCTCTTGCACGGAGTCGATCTGTTGATCGCTCAGGACCAGCTGGATGCGCAGCTCCGGATATTTCTCCATGAAATCGGCAACGGCTCGCGCGAGATGCAGCGTGCCAAATGACATCGGAGCGTTGATCCGCAGCAGCCCACGTACCTCGGCTTGCGATCGCGCCGCCGCGAGATCGGCTTCTTCCAGGTCGGCCAGGATCGCAAGGCAGCGCTCGTAATAGGCCTGACCGTTCTCGGTCGCCGTCACGCTGCGGGTGGTGCGGGAAAGGAGCTGGACCCCAAGCTCTTCCTCCAACTCGATCACGTGCTTGCTCACGGCCGACCGGGACAAGCGAAGGTCTCGGGCAGCTGCAGAAAACCCGTTGTGCTGCACCACCTTGGTGAAAGCCCTGATGCTTGCGAGCTTGTCCATCTTCGGAAGGCGCCACCTTCGAGCGCGATTGTCCTCAATTCAGAGACACAGCGCCCATAAGTTAGCAGATTGTCTCCTGCCGGTAGCCCGCAATATTGAGCGACAGGCCAGGCATTCTCGGGAGCATCCATAATCACCGTGCGACCCGCCGCCGAGCGCGCTGAGGGAAGCGCCCGCCGGACCTCGAAGCTGCCAATATCCCGCGCGCACGGAACGATGATCGTCTCGATCGCATCGCAGGAGAAACGGTCACCGGGCGTCGGGTCTTCGGCGGGTTGGCAGCTCATGATGCGATCCTCATTCTTGTCTAAGATGCTGCCGCGAGTGCAGCTTCCTGCCCTTGCAGCCACTCCCGCGCGAGATTGACGTCGCCCTGCGAGAGTTCATGCCCGCCAGCCAGGATGCGGTGATCGACCTCCGCCCCGGCCTGTTCGAGCATGGCTGTGAGGCGCGCGGCATTGGCGGCCGGCGCGATCGGGTCGCGCGCGCCGGAGATGATCAGCGCCGCCTTTCCTCCAAGACCGGCTGCCGCCTGCGCCTTCGCAAGCGGTACCATCGCGCGTAACAAGATGCCGCCCGCAAGCGCTTCGGGCCGAAGCAGCATCACAGCCGCCGCGATGTTTGCGCCGTTGGAATAACCGAACGCGACCGGCACCGCGATGCCATACGCCTTGCGCGCAGCTTCGATAAAATCGGCCAGTTCGTGCGTCCGGGCGCGCACGTCCTCTTCATCGAACACGCCTTCCGCAAGCCGCCGGAAGAATCGCGGCATGCCGTGCTCCAGGACCTTACCGCGTGGAGAAAGCAACGGCGCGCCGGGAGCGACCATCTTGCCGAGCGGCATCAGGTCGTGTTCGTCTCCTCCGGTGCCATGCAGGATGAGCAGCGGCCGCGACTCCGGCCGCGCGCCGCGCTCAAAGCGGTGAACGAAAGAGAGCTCGGTCATCACGCGGCCTTTTCGACTTTTTCGATCGGTGGAAGCGCCGCCTCGATCTCGCGCCGGTGCGATTCCAGGAACGGCGGCAGCTTGAGTTCGCGGCCGAGCGTGGCCACCGGTTCGTCCACCGCAAAGCCGGGCTGATCGGTTGCGATCTCGAACAGAATTCCGCCGGGCTCGCGGAAATACACCGACCGGAAGTAGTTCCGGTCAACCTGTTCGGTCGGCATGAGGCGGTGATCCGCGCGCAGTCTTTTGGCCATGTCCCTCTGCTGCGCATCATCCGCCGCGCGGAATGCGATGTGATGCACGGAGCCACGGCCCATGCGGCCGGGAAGAAAGCCTTCCGTTTCGCGTATCGTCACGACATTGCCCGGCCCCCCTTCGCCCCTCTCGTATCGCACGAGATGCGCTTCTCGCCCTGTTTCCTTGAACCCAAGCACGTCGGTGAGGATCGCGCCGGTGGGCGCGGCCTTTTCGAGCATCACAGTTACGCCGTGGAATCCGCGGATCGCGTGTTCGGCGGGAATGCCGCCGTCACTCCAGGCCGGCTCGCTCGATGCGCTCGTAACCCCGACCAGCGCGAGGCTCATGCCGTCGGGATCAGCGAAGGAAAGCACCGGCTCGCCAAAGCGCTTCTCAAGCGCCTTGTGCAGCACACCCTTTTCGATCAGGCGATGCGTCCAATACCCGATCGACTCCGCAGGTACACGGAACGCCGTCTCTTCAGTGAGGCCATCGCCGTTTCGTGCCGGCGCGGCATGCTCCCAGGGGAAGAAGGTCAGGATGGTCCCCGGCTTGCCCTGTTCGTCGCCATAATAGAGATGATACGTCCCAGGATCGTCGAAATTGACGGTCTTCTTCACAAGGCGCAGGCCAAGCGTGCGGGTATAGAAGTCCACGTTTCGCGATGCGTTTCCGGAAATGGCTGTGACGTGATGGATGCCGGCCATGGTGTTTTTTCGCTCCTGCCGTGCGGGACGGCTCTGGTGATTCAATGCTCTTCACCAGACTTAGGTCGTCACGGTGCGGGAGCAATGCGCCTCTTTTTGACAAGACTGTCTATGAACACGCGACAATCGCCTTACCGTCCCGAGAGGGCGATCGGTTCTGGCCCGGCGGCGGTAATCAAAAGGAAACCGCCCATAATCGCCAGGTGTCCCAGCGCGGTGGTGAGCGATTGCGAGACGCGATGCCGCGCATGGTCCAGAAGCGGTGCCCAAGCAGTGTCGCGGAGCCTGTAAGGCAAACAGGATCAGCGTTCCGAACCGGGCATGCACGCCAAGCAGCACCATCGCGACGGCTCCAAGCTGGACCGCGACGGTGGCCGCCAGCGCCGCTGGAGCCAAGATCCGGCATGCGCCAGCCATTCAACGCGTGGCAGGCAACTTCCGCTCCAGCGTTTCGCGATCCCATTTCGCCAGCTCCGCCGCAGCTACGTAGGTTTCCTGCAAAAATCCAAGTAGGAGCTTGTCCGGGTGTTCTGACTGATGCACGGCATCGTAGGGCAGGATGAATTGACCCAGCCCCTTGTCGTAGAAGGCTTCGGCTGTGCGAAGGCGGGTGTCGCCGTAGCCGGCCGGCTCCGGATAGGCGTAGACATAGAACGCCGCGCGGCCGTAACCGCCATTACCCGGCCAAAAGCCGCAGCTCGAAACTTCGTGTGAATAGGCCTCAGCCATTACCCAGCCAGCAACATTGGGTGTGACGCCTTTCGGCGGCGGCGCGGTGCGGCCAGAAAAACGTGTCACCGCCAAGTCGAAACTACCCCAGAAGAAATGCACAGGGCTCGCCTTCCCGATGAAGCGCGCGCGAAATTCATTCATCACGCGATTGGTCTGCAGCAAAGCCAGCCAGAATTTTTGCGCGTAGACCGGATCATATTGCGCATGGGTGCGGTCCCGGTCGAACGGGATCGCGTTCTCGATTTCACCCGGCATGGTCCAGATGTGGATGTCGATGCCAAGACGGCGGAGGCACTGCATGAATTCGTTATAGAAGTCGGCGACTGCCATCGCTTTGAGCGCAAAGCTTTCGACACGGCAATCGCTGGTCTCAATAATCAGCCGGTGATTGGTGAAGTCAAAGATGACATCGACCGTTCGCCCGCCATAGGGCATCGCCGGCGCGGCAAGTCCACGCGCCGTCACCAAGAGCGTTGCGTTCCACCAATGATTGATGAGGGGAGTGAGCGCGATGCGCACCTTACCGACAATCTGCGTCCATAGATGCAATGTGTCACAGGCTTCGCTCCACGCTGCGAGCGGCAAATCCGGCCATATCGTTTTTTCACTCACTCGCTAAGCTCGTGCCGGCACCGGATTCCCCGAGGGGGTATCGGACATGGTAACGCACTATAGCTGTCTCACAAAACGGTCTGGGGCGATTCGGCAACGACGAGCACCGCGGCCCAGCTAGTGGGCCGCTGGCCACGCTCGTCCCCCCTCCCATGCTGCTCCTGCGTGCCGACTCATCACTGTTACGCCGACGCCGAGCAGCACCCTGTGGCAGGCCCTGCAGACTCCCGTGGGCTCGGTCCCTGCGCTTTTGCGCAAGCTCGTCATGAGGCGTGATTGCGCTAACGCGTGCAACATCCACGCCACGAACATGCCAGCGCATGGTCGAGCAAGCTGCCGGTCGCCGATCTGAAATCATTCTAGGGCGCTCTCGGATGCGCCTGCTGGGCGGTGTAATATGCGTGGATGACTGCCAGCACCGCACAGAGGGCGCCTTCGGGACAGCCGGCCTCTTCTCCATGGAGCCCGTTCCGTTACGCGCCATTCTCGGTCGTGTGGACCGCGACGGTCATCGCGAACATCGGCACCTGGATGTACAACGCGGCATCCGGGTGGCTGATGACCAGTCTCAATCCGGAGCCGCTGATCGTCTCGCTCGTTCAGGTGGCCACGACGCTGCCGATTTTCCTCTTTGCTGTGCCGGCCGGCGCCCTCGCGGACATCGTCGACAAGCGGAGATTTCTCATCATCGGCGAGGTGGCGGTAACGGCCGTCTCCGCGGTATTTGCAGCGATCGTCGCGCTGGGCGCGGCAACGCCGGGCAACTTGCTGCTGTTTACTTTTCTGATCGGCGCGGTCGCCGCAATGACCGCTCCCGCCTGGCAATCGATCGTTCCGCAACTCGTGCCCAAGCAGGAGCTGACTCCTGCCGTCGCGGCAAACAGTGTCGGCTTCAATGTCAGCCGGGCGGTCGGCCCGGCACTGGGGGGCATGATCGTCGCCGTCGCAGGCATAGCCGCGCCGTTCTGGATCAACGCCATCAGCAATCTCGCCGTCATCGGTGCGCTCGTGTGGTGGCGTCCGCCCTCGGAGCGAAGGCGGCATCTGCCGGTGGAGCGTTTCGGCAGCGCTATTCGCACCGGCTTTCGCCACGCGAGAAACAATCCGCACCTGCGAGCAACTTTGATCCGAAGCGCGGCTTTCTTTCTGTTCGGCAGTGCGTATTGGGCGTTGCTTCCCCTTGTTGCGCGCGAACGGATCGCCGGAGGGCCTGACCTCTACGGATATCTGCTCGGTGCGATCGGAGCCGGCGCGGTAGGCGGAGCTTTCGCACTGCCGTGGCTCAGGCGAAGGCTCGGACCCGACCGCCTGATGGCTGCGGGAACGATCGGGACTGGGCTCGCAATGGCGCTCTTCGGGATTGCGCGCGACCCTGCCGCCGGGCTCGCGGCAAGCGTTATTGCCGGAGTGTGCTGGATTGCGGTGCTGGCGAGCCTCAATGTCTCCGCCCAGGTCGCACTGCCCGAATGGGTGCGCGGCCGCGGGCTCGCAATCTTCATGACGGTTTTCTTCGGTGCGCTTACCCTCGGCAGCATCATCTGGGGACAAGTCGCAGGGATGCTGGGCCTGCCGGCGGCGCATTTCATGGCCGCCGCCGGGGCCCTCGTCGCGATTCCGCTGACATGGCGCTGGAAGTTGCAGACCGGCGCGGGGATCGACTTGACACCATCCCTGCATTGGCCGGCACCGCTCGTTACCGATGAGATCGGGCACGATCGCGGCCCGGTGCTGGTCACGGTCGAATACCGGATCGATCCGCGCAGCCGGGAAGCGTTTCTTGGCGCGCTCGAAAAGCTTGGTCAGGAGCGCCGGCGCGATGGCGCCTATGCCTGGGGTGTATTCGAGGATGCCGCCGAGGAGGGACGGATGGTCGAGACCTTTCTCGTGGAATCCTGGCTCGAGCACCTGCGCCAACATGACCGCGTGACCAATTCAGATCGTCTGCTGCAGGAGGTGGTGCACCGCTTCCACATCCAAGGCGCGCCCAAGGTGACACACTTTATTGCCGCCGAGCGCGGTCAAGCCGGCGATGAAGCTCAACCGTAAGCCCGTATCGGGGAGATCGTCACTGACGAGGGGGTCCCGACATGATAGAGATTCAAGACGGACAATTTGAACCGGCCAAATTACGGCCGCCGCCCGGATGTCTGAACAGAAGGTTGCAAATCTCGCGCTGCAGGGCGGCGGCACCCATGGCGCCTTCACCTGGGGGGCTCTGCAACGTCTGCTCGAGGAGCCCCGGTTTCAGATAGATGGGGTGAGCGCGACCAGCGCCGGCGCGATGAACGCCGTCATTCTTGCGCACGGGCTCACGCTCGGTGGACGGGACGGCGCGATGAGCGCCCTCGCGAGCTTCTGGCAACAGGTGGCGAGCCTTGCCGAGAAAAGCTTTCTGCAACCCTCCTGGTATGACCGGATCACTGGTAACGAAGGGCTCGAGCACTCCCCGAGCTACGTCTTCTTCGACATGCTCTCACGGGTGTTTTCGCCTTATCAGATCAATCCGTTCAACTACAACCCGTTGCGCTCGCTGCTAGAGGAGATGGTCGATTTCGAGCGCCTGCGTCGCGAATGCGCCGTCAAGCTGTTCCTGTGCGCCACCAATGTGCGCACTGGCAAGGTGCGCGTCTTCACCAACGAGGAAATCAGCGTGACCCACGTGCTCGCCTCGGCCTGCCTGCCGTTTCTGTCCCAGGCAGTGGAGATCGACGGAGAGTATTTCTGGGATGGTGGCTATATGGGCAATCCTGCGCTCTTTCCGCTGATCTACGATTGTCAGTCGCGCGACATTGTCGTTGTTCATGTCAACCCGACGGAACGGCCCGAAATCCCGAAGACGGCGCCGGAGATCATAAACCGTGTCAATGAGATCAGCTTCAATTCCTCTCTCTTTCGGGAGATGCGGGCCATCGCGTTCGTCACCAAGCTCATCGACGAAGGCAGGATCAACGACTGCAGCCTCCGGCGCATGCACATTCACGCCATCGACGCCGACGACGTGATGCAGAAGCTTGGAGCGACAAGCAAGCTCAATGCCGATGGCGATTTTCTGCTCCGGCTGCACCAGGTCGGATACAGCCGCGCCGATCAGTGGCTGCGATCGCATCTGGAAATGATCGGCGTAAAATCGACCATCGACATTCGAGCGAAGTACTTGTGAGCCTCAAAGCTGGAAGAGGCGATGAGCTTTGCCAGCGTGCTGCGTCGTCAAATCCTGCTTGCCAATCTCGCTTCTCTGCTCTAAGAACAGAGAGAGAACGCTGGCGCAGGGATCAACAGGAAAATGGCAAGCGTCCGCAGTCAGGGAACGAGCTCTGAACGGCCTACCAGAGGCTTTTTCGACATTTTGCGCAAACAAAGCCAACGTTTTGCACGAACGTAACTGCCCAGGTTGGCTGGCATCAGACGGTCCGGAGGGAGAGGATCAATTCTTCAGGCTCTTGCATGAGCGTTTTGAGGATATTCCAGCTTTGC
>Ga0209331_1000384_pt1 | contig 16187 bp, 10 predicted proteins | sample JacPinW_OM3H0_M3_FD_187971 | JGI IMG/M metagenome (GOLD analysis project Ga0209331, IMG submission 187971) | Forest soil microbial communities from Algoma, Ontario, Canada - Jack Pine, Ontario site 1_JW_OM3H0_M3 (SPAdes) (version 2) | ecosystem: Environmental > Terrestrial > Soil > Boreal...
ACGATCCCCGCCGCAACCGAATAACACCACAAGGCGGTTGCTGGCATAGGGACGCAGCGCCTCGAGCGCCTTTGCGAGCGCATCTGGTTTGTGGGCATAGTCGACGAAAATCGGCGCGCCATTGTTCTCGCCCACCAGCTCGAGCCGGCCCTTGGCGCCGCGCAGATGCGCGAGCGCCACGAACGCATCCGCCGGCTTGCTGCCGCTCGCGATCGCAAGGCCTGCGGCAATCAGCGCGTTCTCGACCTGAAAAAATCCGGGAAGCGGCAAACAAGCCGTGTGCTGCTCGCCCGCGTGCGAGACCGTGAGCACCTGAGAAAAGCCCTCACGCGCAATGTTGCACAAACGTATGTCCTCGCCGTGGCGGCCGACTGTAAGAAGCCGCAGACCGCGCGCTCGAGCGGCCGCGATCACAAGCTCGGATTGCGCGTTATCGGCAGCAACGACCGCTGCACCCGCCGGAATGATCAGTTCGGTGAACAGCCTGAGCTTCGCAGCAAGATAAGCTTCCAGCGTGGGATGATAGTCCAGATGGTCGCGACTGAGATTGGTGAAAGCACCAGCCGTCACTCGCATGCCATCGAGGCGATGTTGATCGAGTCCATGGGAGGAGGCCTCAATCGCAAGATGCGTCACGCCTTCGCCAACGAGCTCATCCAACGAGCGGTGGAGCGCGACCGGATCCGGCGTGGTCAGTGAGCCATAGGTCTCCCGCCGGGGCGAGATCAGGCCGACCGTACCGATGCTGGCCGCCTGTTTTTCCTCGCGCGCCCAGATCTGACGCGTGAAGGCCGCAACCGAAGTTTTCCCGCTCGTGCCCGTGACCGCTGCAATCACCTCGGGCTGCCGAGGAAAGAAGCGTGCCGCCGCAAGCGCAAGTGCCCGGCGTACGTTTCCCACCTTGATGAATGCCACGCCATCAGGCAGTGCTTGCGCAGGCAGGCGCTCAGCCATGATGGCAACAGCACCTGAGGACAGCGCCTGATCGACAAATCGCAGACCATCGTCCTTGGAGCCGGTCACCGCAACGAACAGATAGCCGGGCTTGACCGTGCGGCTGTCCGCGCTGATGCCTAGCAGTTCGAGCTCAGCAAAGCGCGGATCGCACACGACGTCTGCGGAGAGAAGATCGGCAAGCGTCATTGTTCGTCAGCAACGCTGCGCATCGCGGCGTTTGAGCGCATCTCCAGCTGCTTGGTTCGCGCGGCTCGCATCACCTGCATAGCCATTGCAGAGTTTCAAATTCCGAACTGGGCCATGATATCAGCGCGCAATATGGCGAGCAAAGGCGCTCACCTCAATGGTGCAACAGTCGGCGCATGGAGGAACGTGTATTAGCGCCCCGCGCTCGCCAAAATGAGCTTGTCGGAAGGCGCCAGATCGAAGCGCGGCTCGATGCCCAGGAAGGGGGCGATCCGGCCAATGATGCTGCCGCCCACGGGCACAGCATTCCAGCCCGATGTGGCGAACCCGTGAGTTTCCGGCAGCGCCTGCGGCTCGTCCAGCATCACCAGGAGCGCATAGCGCGGCTGATCGGCCGGTAGCACAGCCGTGAAGGTCGTGAGCACCTTGGTCTTGGAATAGCGCCCGCCAACCACCTTTTCGGACGTGCCGGTCTTGCCACCGACATAGTAGCCTTTCACGTCGGCTTTGCTGGCGGTGCCCTTCTCGACATTGAGCCGCATCAGATAGCGCATCTTCTCGCTGGTTTCCGGCTTGATGACGCGCCGCGCAAGCGCCATGGCCTCCTCTTCGCTGCGCTTGAGGAAAGTGGGCGCAATGAGATTGCCGCCGTTCATCAGCGCGCCAATCGCCATCATCGCCTGCAGCGGCGCCACCGAAAGCCCATGCCCGAATGCAATGGTCACTGTATTGAGCTCCATCCATCGCTTCGGCACGAGCGGCTCGGCGCTCTCGGGCAGCTCCGTGCGCAACCGGTCGAGCTGGCCCATTTTCTTGAGAAACCATTTGTGGTGCTCGACCCCAAGACTCACCGCCATCCGAGCCGTGCCGATATTGGACGAATAGGTGAAGATTTCGGGCAGCGTGAGGATGCGATTCTGCGCGTGGTAGTCGTGAATGGTGTGCTTGCCGTATTGCAGGGGAAAGCGGGCATCGAACGCGGATTTCAATGTGATCTTGCCGGAATCCAAGGCCATTGCCATGGTGAGCGCCTTGAAGGTTGAGCCCATCTCGTACACGCCCGTCGTCAACCGATTGATGCGTGTCGGGTCGAGCGCGTCACGTGGATTGTTCGGGTCGTAATCCGGCACGGACACCATCGCGATGATCTCGCCGGTGCGCACGTTCGTGAGCACGCCCGCCACAGCTACTGCCTTGAACTTCTGCCTCGCGGCAATGAGCTCATCGCGCAAAGCGTGCTGAACGCGAAGATCAAGCGCAAGCTCGATCGGATTTTGCAGATGCTCGCTGGCAAAGCCCGCCATGTGCAGGTCCGCTAGCCCACGTCCATCCAGCCATTTCTCGATACCCGCACTCCCCTGGTTATCGATGTTGACGTGACCGATAAGGTGCGAGACTTCAGCGCCGTTCGGGTAAACGCGCTTGTTCTCCGGCAGGAAGCCCACTCCTGGAATCCCGAGGCGATGAATCTGTTGGCGTTGCGCAGGGGTGATTTCTCGCCGCAGCCAGACAAACCGGCGCCTGGAGCCCAGCCGCTCGCGCAATTCGGTGGCGTCGATATCGGGCATCACGGCGGTGAGCAGCTCCGATGCCTCGTCGACGTCAATGATCCTGTTCGGCTCGCCAAAGAGCGAGGGGGTCCGCACGTCGGTCGCGAGAATTTCTCCGTTGCGGTCGAGAATGTCGGGACGCGCGGTGCCCACCGCCTCGAACACGGCGGCACGCCGCCCGCCGTGTCCTTCCGGCGACGTCGCGAACATGACCAGCCGCGCTGCAATGACGGAATATCCCAATGCAAACACGAGGATGGTGATGCCGATGCGCCCGCGCGTCTTGGCGGCATGGTCGACGATGCGGCCGTACAGCAGCTCGCGGATGATACGCCTGCGCGCGGGCTGACCATCTGATTGGCCATGAGGTGGCGCGTTCATGAGCCTACCTCTTCGCCGCGCCTACGCTGCCCGTTACGGAGCCGTGCAGGATTTCAGGATGCGCGATGACCGTTCCGATGGGATCGGCTTCATCAATCGGCACGAGATCGGGCGGCCGCTCCGGGAGATTGTCGAGACGGTCAAACTGTCGCGTATCCACGGGCCTCAGCGCGAGATGCCGGTGTGCGAGACCCTCGATGCGAGCCGGGCTGTCGAGCTTCGACCACTCGGCGCGCGAAGCGGCAACCGCCTCCTGCTCGCGCCTGATGTCGAGACGCAGCTTGGCAACGCGCTGCGCCTGGCGGGTTGATTCAAATTTGATCTTGTAGACGTCCGCGGCGGCGAGCACGAGCGCCGCAATCACGCAGATGTTGAGAATGCGCATCATGGCGCGGCTCCGACGATATCGGAGAGCGAGGGCAGATGCGGAAGGAAAGCTTCAAAATGCGCGAAGGAAGGCGCAGCATGGGTGCGCTCGGCGGCTCTGAGCTTTGCCGAGCGCGCACGCGGGTTTGCCTTCACCTCTTCTTCGTTCGGAGTGATCGGCCGGCGCACCAACAACTTGAATGTCGGGGCGCTTTGCTTGACCTGCGGCAAATGGCGTGATGAACCGGCCGCTTTTGCCCGTTGCGCCAGAAACGATTTCACGATGCGGTCTTCGAGTGAGTGGAACGCCACAACAACAAGCCGCCCGCCGGGCCTGAGCACCTGTTCTGCCGCGGCAAGCCCGGCGGTGAGCTCACCGAGCTCGTCGTTGACGAAGATGCGCAGCGCTTGAAACGTGCGGGTGGCGGGATGAATCGTTGTTGGGCGCACGGCTACTGTGTCCGCAATGACTTGAGCCAAGGCACGCGTGGTCTTTATCGGGGCATGCCGGCGCGCTCGCACGAGCGCACGTGCGATCGCTCGCGCATGGCGCTCTTCACCCAGCGTGCCGACGATGCGCGTGAGATGGCGCTCTGAAGCCGCCGCGACGACGTCAGCCGCGGTCGGCCCGCTCATACCCATGCGCATATCGAGCGGTCCGTCACGGCGGAATGAGAACCCGCGCGCCCGCTCATCGATCTGCATCGATGAAACGCCGAGATCAAAGACGATGCCGTCGACGCAGTCGTAGCCCACGCTCCGCAAGACCGCTGTGAGGTCCGAAAACCTGCACTGCTCGAGGATGAAACGGCCGCCGGATGATTGGGCGAGATCGGAGCCGCTTGCGATCGCCTCGGGATCACGGTCAATGGCGAGGACGATGCAGTTGGCGCGGCGGAGGATTTCACGGCTATATCCTCCGGCTCCGAACGTTGCATCGACATACACGCCGCCCTCCCGAACAGCGAGGAAGTCGACCGCGGTGCGGCCGAGCACGGGAGTGTGACGAGCCAGTCCGCCAGCGACAGCATGATTGCTGCCGCTGCTCGCCATCATTCCCGTGCTCCGTGCGGGTCTTGCGCCGCCACCCGGGAACCGAGCCGCCGTTTGACAGCGCGAACCTTCTCGGTGGCCTCCGCGAGTTCCGCGCGGAAACGACCCGGCTCCCAGATCTGAAATTTGTGTCCCAGTCCGGCAAAGGTGACTTCGTCCTTGATGCCGGCGTGATTCTTGAGCGGTTCGGTTAGGACTACTCGTCCTTCTCCATCGATCTTGAGCACCTCGCTGGTACCAAAAAGCGCGGTCGAAAATTGCTCCCGCTCGTCGGAATAGGGTGAGAATTGCGCGATCAAGGTCTCGATTTCGGCGAGCAGCGCATTGCCTCCAGCATCCAGAGCGGGGCGGTCGAGGGTGGGATAACAATAGAGTCCCTCGAAGCCATCTCGGGCCAGCACCGAACGGAAGGAAGCGGGGATCGACACCCGCCCCTTGGCATCCAGGCGCAAGCTGTAGTTGGAGACAAACCGGTCCATGGGCACCGTAACCCGTATCCATCCAGTGCACCGGCCGCGTCCCCGGCTGAGGGTTCAGGGTGGCGTAGGCGCAACCGATGTTTGCGGCCGTCAATGGGAAAATATGGGCTACCATGGGATAGATTGGGCGTCAACGGGAGTAGTTCCTGGCCCGGGAACTGATCAACCAAAATCATTAACGGCCCGCCCGCTTAAGGAATAGTTGAGCCAAAAACCGACGTGGTCTCGCGTCCGGAGGGATTTCCCAAGCCCGTACTGCAGGTTGCACTGCAAACCAATCCGGAACCGGAGGGAACGGCGGGCATTGTTCGGGCGTTGTCAGGCCACAAGGAAAGAAGCCCCTTTCCTTCACCTGAAAAACTCTCAGGAGACCGAGATGCTAAGGACTCTCATGATGTCGGCGGCTGTCAGCGCGCTGATGGCTTCGGGCGCTCTGGCGCAAGCCAATCCGCCCGCAAATGCGCCAGCGGCTAGAAATGATGTCGCCGAGACGCACAGTGCGAAGTTTATTCAGGCTCAGGGTACGGACAAGTTCGTGTTTTCGAAGTTCAAGGGTAACGACGTCCTGGGCCCGGACAATCAGAAGGTCGGTAGCGTGTCCGACATTCTGTTCGACAAAAGCGGGAAGATCGACGGACTCATTGTCGGCGTGGGTGGCTTCCTCGGAATCGGGGAAAAGAATGTCGCCATCGATATGAGCGCGTTCCAAATGGTACCCGCGAGCAGTAGCAATGCGACTACGGGGACGGGCAACACAGGAACTCCCAGTGCCGCCGCTCCCGAGGATCCGACCCACGTCAATCTCAAAGTGACGTGGACCAAGGACCAGCTCAAGGCGGCCCCGGACTTCCAGTACTATCGTCCGGCCGCGCGCATGTCCGAACGGCCTGCAACGTCACCGACCACCGGCATGGGACCGCGGCCAATCGCTCCGCCTCCAGGAGCGCCGCCCCGTTAGTCGCGTGGCGTAGAGTACGTTGCGTCGGTAGCGTTTGCGTTTCGGGACAGAGTAGGTTCCCCGCGGACCGGGTCGGTCAAAAGCCGGCCCGGCCCTCTTTTTGGGGCTTTTTCTGCTGCATAAACGACTTAATCGCGTGTGCCCTCGATCCGGCGTGCGGCCAAGAGGCAACACCCGGCTGCGAATTCACAGGTTTACCGGACACACACGCGACTTGCACTTGTATTGTCACCTCTTTTTTGCACAATCGAGGGGTCGCGGGGGCGACACTCAATCGTTTGCCCGGTCCGCCTCTGAGTTGGTAAGCGCGTCGGTGATATCGCGTATGGTTACGCTTGTGTCCGAGTTGCGCCCAGATTCCTGCGTCGTCGCAGAGGTTCGGCCTTCGCCCAACCAGAGCGAGCGCAAGGATGGCGCTTTGCCCGACATGATCGTGCTGCACTATACCGGCATGCGCGACAATGAGGCCGCGATCAGGACTCTTTGTAATCCGGTATCCGAGGTTTCCGCCCATTACGTCGTGCTGCAGGACGGCTACATCGTGCAGCTCGTTGCCGAGTCCCGGCGGGCTTGGCACGCTGGCGTTTCCTATTGGGCGGGCCAGACCGACATTAATTCGTGCTCCATCGGGATTGAGATCGCCAACCCGGGTCACGACCACGGCTATCCCGATTTTCCGCGACGGCAAATCGCGGCGGTGACTGCATTGTGCCGCAGCATCTTGGCCCGTCATCAGATTCCGGCTGACCGCGTCCTTGCGCATTCCGACATAGCGCCCGCACGCAAGCAGGATCCTGGAGAAAAGTTTCCCTGGAAGCTCTTGGCGGAATCCGGCATCGGCCTGTGGGTCAAGCCCGCACCGCTGATCCAGATGGGACAAATCTACGTGCTCGGGGACACCAATCCGGCAATCGAGGAAATCCAACGCCTGCTCGCGCGCTACGGTTATGGGGTTACCCCCACAGGCTATCTCGACAGCCCGACCCGCGATGCCGTTGCCGCGTTCCAGCGCCATTTCCGGCCCATGCGGGTCGATGGCGTGCTGGACGTCTCCACCACAACGACGTTGAAGGCGCTGTTGGCCGCACGCGACGCACGTCTCAACTCTATCCAGCCGAGCTGAAGCATTTTCATCGCCGCTCTTGAACTTGCGCTGCGGTGGCCCCATCACTGTGGAGTCAGTCGGCCGGACGGCTGCTCGACCCAATGGCGAAAGCCGGTTCGAGAGGAAAGTCCGGGCTCCACGGACGTGCGGTGCCGGCTAATGGCCGGCAGGCGTGAGCCTCGGGAAAGTGCCACAGAAAACATACCGCCGCGCATTGCGCGGTAAGGGTGAAATGGTGCGGTAAGAGCGCACCGCGCCTGCGGCAACGCAGGTGGCAGGGTAAACCCCACCGGGAGCAAGACCGAATAGGGACGGGCGGGACGCTTGAAGGTCCCGGGATCGATGTCCGGATCCGGACCGTCCGGGTAGGTCGCTCGAGGCGCCGGGCAACCGGCGCCACAGACGAATGGCCGTCACGCGAAAGCGCAAGCTTTCGCCCCACAGAACCCGGCTTACAGGCCGGCTGATAACGTGAGAGGCCCGGTGGAGAGCATCCCCCGGGCCTCGCCACTCTGGAGGCAATAGCGAATAGTGAATAGCGTATAGAAGCTATCCGACTATTCGCTGTTCGCTACTCGCTATTCGCTTCTCACCAATCGCCTCGCCATGCCGATAAACGCCACCTGGGACTTCTGGATCGATCGCGGCGGCACTTTTACAGACGTGATCGGGCGGCGGCCCGAGGGCACGCTCGTTGCGCACAAGCTCTTGTCGGAGCAACCGCTCGCCGATCGGGATGCCGCAGTGGAAGGCATTCGCCACCTGCTCGGCGTAGCGCCAGGCCTGCCGATCCCGCCGGGCGTCATCGGCAACATCAAGATGGGAACGACTGTCGCCACCAATGCACTGCTTGAGCGCAAGGGTGAGCGCACGCTCCTGCTGATCACCAAGGGGTTCCGCGACGCGCTCAAAATCGGTTACCAGGCCCGCCCCAACATTTTTGCCCGCCAGATCATCAAACCGCAAATGCTCTACGAGCAGGTGGTGGAGATCGAGGAGCGCGTGCGCGCCGACGGCGCGGTTGAGCAGCCACTCGATGTCGATCAGGCGCGCAACGCGCTCGTCGCCGCGCTTGCAGCCGGTATCAAGGCGGTCGCAATCGTCCTCCTGCACGCGTATCGCTATCCCGAGCATGAGCGTTGCGTGGCGGCACTGGCGCGCGAGCTGGGCTTCACTCAGGTATCGGTGAGCCATGAGATTTCGCCCCTGATCAAGCTTGTTGGGCGGGGCGATACGACCGTCGTCGACGCTTATCTTTCCCCGATCATCCGCAGTTACGTCGCGAAGGTCGCAAGCGAGATCGAGCCCATCACGAGGCAACGCGCGAACGGCGCAAAGCAAGCACAGCGCGCCAGTCCCTTCCTCATGTTCATGATGTCGTCGGGTGGGCTGACCATGGCTGACCTGTTCCAGGGCAAGGACGCGATCCTCTCCGGACCTGCCGGAGGCGTAGTCGGCATGGCCGAGACGGGGCGGCAAGCCGGTTTCGATCGCCTCATTGGCTTCGACATGGGCGGCACTTCGACCGACGTGTCGCATTTCGACGGCGAATACGAGCGCGCCTTCGAGACTGAAATCGCCGGCGTGCGCATGCGCGCGCCCATGATGCTGATCCACACCGTGGCGGCGGGAGGCGGATCCATTCTGCACTTCGATGGGGCGCGCTTCCGCGTCGGGCCGGACAGTGCCGGGGCCAATCCAGGCCCCAAATGTTATCGCCGCGGAGGGCCGCTCGCACTCACTGACGCAAACCTGATGGTGGGCAAGCTCATTCCTGATTTCTTCCCGAAGATTTTTGGTGCTGGGCAGAACGAGCCCCTGGACGCACCGGCGGTGCACACCGCTTTCAGCGAGCTCGCGCATGAGATCGGGGACGGCCGTTCGGCCGAGGCCGTCGCTGACGGCTTTATCAAGATCGCAATCGAGAACATGGCCAATGCCATCAAAAAAATCTCGGTACAGCGCGGCTATGACGTCACTCGCTACGTGCTCAACTGCTTTGGCGGCGCGGGCGGCCAGCACGCCTGTCTCGTCGCTGACGCGCTTGGCATGACCAAGGTGCTGATCCACCCGTTCTCGTCCTTGCTGTCGGCATATGGCATGGGGCTTGCGGACATTCGCGCCACGCGGCAGCTGGCCATTGAGGAGCCTTTCGGCGCAGCAGCACTCAACGCCATCAGACCAATCGGCAACCGCCTAGGCGAGGAGGCACGAGCAGAGGTCATCCGCCAGGGCGTTCCGGCCGACGCCGTGACCGTGCATCTGCGCGTGCATATTCGATACTCCGGAACAGATACGGCTCTTGTGGTGCCGGGCGTTACGCAAGCTCCTTGCGCGGCTCCCACGGAGGTCTCACTGGCCTCCTTACGATCCCGCTTCGAAGCGGCGCACAAGGCGCGCTTCGGATTCATCGACGAGATGAAAGACCTTGTGGTTGAGGCGGTCTCAATCGAGGCAATCGGCGGAGGGGCGAAGTTTATGGAGCCGGCGCACGCGCTTACGGACGCGCCGCTTCCCGCCCCCGTGCAGAACACCCGCTTCTACTCCGGCGGCACATGGCACGATGCGTCCATCTTCCTGCGCAAACAACTGTCGCCTGGTCACAAGGTGAACGGCCCGGCCATTATCATTGAGCCGCATCAAACGGTTGTGGTGGAGGACGGCTGGGGCGCCACCGTTACCGCAAAGAACCATCTCGTCGTCGAGCGCATCGTTGCGCTCAAGCGCCAAAGCGCGATCGGCACGGCGGCCGATCCGGTGATGCTCGAAGTGTTCAACAACCTGTTCATGTCGATTGCCGAACAGATGGGCGTGTCGCTGCAGAACACGGCCTATTCGGTCAACATCAAGGAGCGGCTCGATTTCTCGTGTGCGGTATTCGCAGCCGATGGCACGCTGGTGGCGAATGCTCCGCATATGCCCGTCCATCTCGGCTCCATGGATCGCGCCGTGGAAACCGTTATCCGCGAGAACCAGGGCACGATCGCACCCGGCGACGTGTACGTAATCAATGCACCTTATAACGGCGGCACGCATCTGCCCGATATCACCGTGTGCACGCCGGTCTTCGATGCCGCCCAGGAAAAGATTCTGTTCTGGGTTGCCTCGCGCGGCCACCATGCGGATGTCGGCGGGATTTCACCCGGCTCGATGTCGCCCAACGCCATCACCATCGAGCAGGAGGGCGTCTACATCGATAATTTCAAGCTGGTCGACCGCGGCCGTTTCCGCGAGCAGGCACTTTATGAGCTGCTCAACGGCGCAAAATACCCCACACGCAACGCGCTTCAGAACGTCAACGACATCAAGGCGCAGATCGCGGCCAACGAGAAAGGCGTGCAGGAGCTCAACAAGATGGTCGCGCAGTTCACGCTGCTGGTCGTCAAGGCCTACATGGGGCACGTGCAGGACAATGCGGCCGAAAGCGTGCGCCGGGTCATCGACCGGCTGCATGACTCATCGTTCGAATATGAGATGGACCAGGGCACGGTCATCAAGGTGAAGATCACGGTCGACAAGCAAAAACGCCAGGCGACCGTCGATTTCACCGGCACCTCGCCGCAGCAAAACACCAATTTCAATGCCCCGGAACCGGTGACCCGCGCGGCCGTGCTCTACGTGTTTCGCGTGATGGTGGACGACGACATTCCAATGAACGGCGGCTGTTTGCGCCCGATCAGAATCATAATTCCGAAGAAATCAATGCTCTCGCCGGAATTTCCCGCAGCCGTCGTTGCAGGCAACGTCGAAACGTCCCAAGCCGTGACGAACTGCTTGTTTGGAGCGCTCGGCGCGCTCGCCGCGGCGCAGGGCACCATGAACAATCTGAACTTTGGAAATGCGAGATACCAGTATTACGAAACCATCTGCTCCGGTTCACCTGCCGGGCCCGGTTTTGACGGCACCGACGCCGTGCATACCCATATGACCAATACGCGACTGACCGATCCGGAAGTGCTGGAGTTCCGCTACCCGGTCGTGCTCGAGGATTTTCACATTCGTCAGAATTCGGGCGGACGCGGCAAGTGGCATGCCGGCGACGGCGTGCGCCGCACCATTCGCTTCCTGGAGAAAATGGATTGCACGATTCTCTCAGGTCACCGGCGCGTGCGCCCCTTTGGCCTGGCGGGCGGCGAGGCGGGTCAGGTCGGCGAGAACTGGGCGCGCAGGAAAGGCGGCCACATGGAAAAGCTTGCAGGCTGCGATGCAACGGTCATCGACGCCGGCGAGGCCGTCATTATCCAGACGCCGACCGCAGGCGGCTACGGCAAGGCAGACGAATGATGACGGTGTAGGTGTGTAGGGTGCGCAAAGGCGCGCGATGTTCAGCTTGCATGAGCGGACAACCCAAATTGCGCGCGCCGTGCGCACGCCGCTCCGATACGATGTGTCTGGTTGTGAGCGCGGTGCGAGCGGCTTTGCGCACCCTACGGATGCATCTCAGCTCTGCTGAATGGCAGATACCAACCAGTGGCCGCCCTGACGGCGCATGAAGGTCCACACTTCAGTGGCTTCGTCCGGACCGCCCTCGACCACGCGGTCGCTTTGGCGGTCGACCATCTGATCGTTGAGCGAGTAGCGCATCGCGACCGTCGCGTATTCGGTATCGCCTTCGCGCCAAGCCTCGGCAAGGTCGCCCTGCTGGAGTTTCACATCCGACACGCGATTGACGACGCCCTTGCTCGCGTTGGCAGCAAGATCCTCCGAGAAATAGGAAACCATCTCTGGCGTCGCGATCGAGCGCAAGCGGCCAAGATCTTCTGCGCTGTAGGCGGCCTGCAGCTCGCCGAGAAGCCGCTCGAAGGAGTTGAAATCATCGGGCGTAAGCCCGACCTCGTCGGTGCCGGAGGCGCGCTGCGCGGTGGGACGGGCGCTGCCGCCACCCAAGCCCAAGCCGGACCCCAAGGCTCCGGAACCCAAGGCTCCGGAACCCATCGCGCCTGACGCATCGTTGCGAAACGCGGGGCCACCCGCGAGTGCCGGTTGGCTCCTGCGCTGCCACCATGCCCAGATCATTCGCGCGACAAATACCACCAGCACAACTTGCAGCAAAAGACCCAGGATAGAGGCAAACCCGCCAAGGCCGCCAAAGAGGCCGTGGCCGAAGAGCATGCCGAGCAGTCCTGCACCGAGGAAGCCCGCGAACATTCCGCCGAGGAATCCTGGGCGGCCAAAAAAGCCGCCAAGCGGCGATGTCGTCGGCGCGCGCTGGGCCAAGCCGGGCTGGTTCGGCTGAGTCATGCTGCGCTCCATGGGGCGCGCGCTCGGTGACGTCGTCGTCGAAGGCGGCGCGGAGAAGGTCTGCGAGCCGCGGCTCCCGAAGCTGCCGCCCCGGCCGGCGCGTGCATCAGCGTCGCTCACCATAAGCGCCAAGGTTGCGGCAACGGCGCAGACCGCGAGCAAAGGACGAAAACGCGTGCGCAGCATGAACTCCTCCCGAGTGCGATGAATTACGCAGTCTAGCATATTGGGATTGCCGGGCACCATTTTAAGGTGCTGCGATCGAGGACCGGCTCTGGAGTGAAAAAGCTCTTTCCCAGCCGAGGGTTATCGACCCAAACGAAACGCCGGGCGCGCTGGCTTAATCCTCGCCGTCGTTGCCGGGCTCGGCCATCGGCAAAGCGCTGTCGGGGAAATCACTCGGATCCGCGCGCCGTTTGCTTAGACGGACAGCGCTACGCGTAGAGCCAGTCACGTAAGGCCCGTGACCGCGCGCGGCATAGCGGCCGCCCGCGCGCGCGGCCACCTCCTCGCCTGACACGGCGTGCGGGTTGCACGAGCGGTAACCGCTGCTTCGGCGCATCAGATCAACGTGGATATGATCGTAATGATAGGCGTTTGAACCGGGCGCGAGCACGGTCGTGAATTGCTGACATGCGGCCCCCTGCACATCGCGCAAGAAGCCCTGCTCCTCCGGCAATCCGTGCCAGCCGTTCTTCACGCTGATTGTGCGGCCGTCGGCGAGAACAAACGCGGCGATATCGAGCGCGTTGCCGAATGCATGCTCCGAAATGCGCGCGTGCGCGTTGCCATTCATGCCGCGACATGAATAAGCGGAAATTTGTTTGATCTCCGCGACCGGCGCCCCGAACCAGTGCATGGCCGCGGGCTGCACGGCAGTGGCGATCCAACGTTCCAGCTCGGAAACGATAGGGCACGCGAGTGTTGCCGGCGGGTTCACCGCGACCGGAGTAACCGAGCCGCTCATCTGCTCGCCGCTTGCCGGAGCGCCAGGGACCACGCTCGCGGGTTCCGGCGGCCGGCTGTGTTCGCTCTCCCAATCTTCGCGCGCAGCGCCGTCGGTGTCGACCAGCCGCCGCCGCTCGTACAGTACGGGCGAAAGATCGTTGCGCGGGGAGGCCGACCGGTTTGGAGGCGGCAGCGGCGATGCGGTGACGCCGTAGGGCCGGCGGAAATCATAATTGCCGGATCGCGCAGCAGGAGACTCAATGAGGCCCGGCGGACTGAGAGAAATCGGGCCATCCGGCACCGCAGGGCCGTCGTAGCGAGACCAGCCGGCCGAAGGCGTGGAGGGCTCTTGCATGGTCGAGCCATCCTTCGATCTGTTGATCGGCCAGCGCTGAGGGGCGGCTCCTTGCGGAATCGCGCCGGGTGGTCGCGGGTCGTCAGCAAATGCCATCGGCGCGCTCTCGCCGAGCACGGACACTTTCAGCGGATAATCAGCGCCGCAGACGCCGGGGCCGCGGATCGCGCTCATGCGCACAATCCCGCCGCCCTCCCTCACCAGCCCCGAGTTGAGGCACTCGACTTCCGCCTCATGCCGCCACGGCTCGCGTTCAGCGAAAAGAAACCCACCGGTGCAACCAGCAATGACTGCCAGCATGCCAACGCTTACCGACGCGACAAAATAGCCACGAGCTCCCCACGCCATGCATGGGAGAATGCGATGGAGTTTGTTAACGGCTCTTCAAGACTTCGGTCGAGCCGAGAGGACTCGGTTTGCGCATGGCGGTATGGTTAAGAAGAATGAACACAGTTCGAGCGGTGATGCTCGCAACAGCGCGGTTGAACGACTGAACGATCATCATGGGCAGCCTGCGACCCTTCTCGCTCGATTGCAGATTGCGAGCTGTTTTTTTTCGGGATTGGATCGAGGCCGTTTTTTCCTGCCTTTACCCTGGCCGCGCCTTCCCGCTTTCTTCATTATGCTACCTGGGCGACGGTTCACTGAGCGCATGATCTCGCTGCCCGATGCTGCCAAGGCGTTAAACCTATGGTTTATCATGCGTTCTTACGCACGAAGTGATCACCAACACGCACATTTTTGCCATCCGTCAGTGCCTGTCCGGTCAATTTCGCAGAGCAGCAATGATGCAAATGCGAACGCGAGTCCGGATGACTTTAGCTCGAACTATCAGAGTGTTGACGGAATCATCGAAGGTTTGCGCCAAGCGCGTTTGCCTTATTCCGCACTGCAAAACATTTGGCGCTTCGGTTACGCGCCGCTGTTTGCTAGACTCCATTCAATTGAGAGGGAGGCTAACAACGTGAACCTTGCTTTGAGGCTCGACGTGTTGGCGGTTCTTGCCGTCTTCGCGTTTGTCGGGGCCATTCTGCTGGGTGTGTTCTGAAGTCTCGCGTAATCCAAGAACAACGCCATACCAATTTCAGGCACCGGTGAGGCAACTCACCGGTGTTTGCGTTTTGGCACGCTCTGGCGTCCGGTCCATCTTGCAACGACGGCATCGCGAAAGCAGGCTATGCTGTACGAAAGGTAGATTGCAGCTCGGATGAGCGAAGCCGCCTTCGCCGAGGCTTCGGCGACCTTACTCAATGGCCCGTCGAAGCTTCAGCGAAGACGGGCGACATCCGGGACGAGCCAAGCGATAACCGCCGCCGCGGATTTCGCTTCGCTCATCCGGACTGCAAAACTAGAAACGACGCACTTGCGGAGGAAAACAGTGATCCCGACCATCGAGCAGACGACCATGCGGAAGGTGTATTGGCGCGTGCTGCCGATTGCCGCTGCAAGCTATTTCTTCTGCTACCTCGACCGCATCAATGTGGGCTTCGCCGCGCTTACCATGAACAAGGATCTTGGTCTTGATGCCGCGACGTTCGGATTTGCCGCCGGTGTCTTTTTCTGGGGCTATTTCCTGTTCGAAGTGCCGAGCAACATCATTCTGGAAAAGGTTGGCGCGCGTCTCTGGATCGCCCGCATCATGGTGACGTGGGGCCTGCTTTCGGGCGCGACCGCCTTGTGCACCGGGCTGTACAGCTTCATGACGGTACGTTTCCTGCTCGGTCTCGCCGAGGCGGGCTTCTTCCCGGGCCTGGTGCTGTTCTTTACCTATTGGTTCCCGGACCGCCATCGTGCGCGCATCAATTCGGGCTTCACGCTGGCGCTCCCGGTTGCCGTGGCGGCGGGTGCGCCGATGTCGACGGGGATCATGGAGCTGCAGGGCTTGCTGGGTCTCGCCGGCTGGAAATGGCTGTATCTGCTCGAAGCGATCCCCACGGTCCTCCTCGGCATTGTCGTGCTGCTTTATTTGACCGATCGACCCGCCCAGGCAACCTGGCTCAACGCCGAGGAACGCGCTTGGCTCAACTCCACCCTTGATCACGAATGCCGGCAAATCGAAGCGCATCGCAAGGTCGGCCTCTTGCAATCATTCTGGGACCCGAAGGTGCTGATGCTCGCCTTGAACTATCTCGGCATCGTGACCGCGAGTCTTGGAATGCTGATCTTCCTCCCGCAGATCGTGAAACAACTGGGCCTCACCAATATGCAGGTGGGCTGGGTCACCATGATCCCTTATATATGCGGCGCCATCAGCATGGTGGTCTGGGGCATGATCTCCGACCGCACCGGCGAGCGGCGATGGAACCTCACGCTGGCATGCGTTGTCGCGACGGCCGGCCTTATTCTCGCCGGGCTGACGGTCGGCACGGCATGGGCGCTCGCCGGCATGTCGATCGCGGCGATCGGATTCTACGGCAGCAAGGGGCCGTTCTGGTCGATGCCGCCGATGTTTCTCACCGGCACGGCGGCTGCCGCGAGCATCGCCTGGATCAATTCGCTCGGCAATCTCGGCGGCTTCTTCGGGCCCTCAATCGTGGGCTGGGCCAGAGACGCGACGGGCAGCTTCGCGGGCGGCCTCTATGCACTCGCCACGTTCGCGCTCATGGCG
>Ga0209331_1000385_pt1 | contig 16177 bp, 14 predicted proteins | sample JacPinW_OM3H0_M3_FD_187971 | JGI IMG/M metagenome (GOLD analysis project Ga0209331, IMG submission 187971) | Forest soil microbial communities from Algoma, Ontario, Canada - Jack Pine, Ontario site 1_JW_OM3H0_M3 (SPAdes) (version 2) | ecosystem: Environmental > Terrestrial > Soil > Boreal...
GGTTTATCGCCCGGAGGGAGCCGGCCCCTATCCAGCGCTTCTTGCTGCTGCGCCTTACCGCTTCGACAACAACATTCTGCCCGCGAGTCCGCAGTTTCTTTGGCGCGAAACCGGGCCGATCGATTTCTATGCGGACAACGGCTACGCCTACATCCACATGGACGTGCGGGGAAGCGGACGCTCGGCCGGCAGCTTCGGCTTTCTCGACCGCAAGGACCACGAGGACCTCTACGACGTCATCGAATGGATCGGGCGCCAGCCCTGGTGCAACGGCAGGGTAGGCGGCATCGGCCAGTCCTATTTCTGCATGTTGCAGTGGTTCATGGGCGCCATGTCTCCCCCCTCGCTGGCCTGCCTCGCAGCCCACGACGGGCTGAGCGACATCTATCGCGCGGGCACTCATCACGGCGGGGTTCCCTGCGATTTCTTCCCGGGATACTGGTGGTACCAGAACCGTTTCATCAACCGCTACCCTGCCAGCGGACCTGCGCGCGATCAGGATACCGACCTCACGGCGATGATCGCCGCGCATCCCATGTACGATGATTTCTGGCGTGAACGTTCGGCCTGGGAAGTGCTCGACCGCATCAAGGTGCCGCTCTATTCCAGCGGCGTCTGGGCCAAGATGCAGCTGCACACCCGCGGCAACATCGACGGCTACCTGCGCGCGTGCGGGCCGAAGAAGCTGCGCATGTCGGGGGCGCCCAATGCCTGGGCCGCCGCGGCCGAGTTCGCCAGCGTCGATTTTCACAAACGCGTGCTCCTTCCCTTCTACGACCATTATCTCAAAGGCGCGTCCACGGACTATCTCGCGCGCCCGAATGTCGAATATGCAGTGCGGGGCTCGAACGCAGTGCGCAGCTCGGATACGTGGCCGCCTGCCAACGTGCGCTACGTCCCGTGCTATCTCACGCAGGTCGCCTCACAAAGCGTGACTTCCCTCAACGACGGAGGACTGTCGCGATCGCCCGGCCCAAGCGGTGCCACGAGCTACAGCTACCCGAATCCCGACTGGGTGGCCGGGGTGGTTGGATTTGGGCCCTCTGGTCCCGCCGGCGGCTTCGATCCGGTGCGCAGAGTTCTGACTTTCACCGGGGAGCCCCTCGCTCAGGACCTCGAGATCGCAGGGCCGATCAAGCTCACTCTCTTTCTCTCGTCCACGGCCGCTGAGACGGACGTATTCGCCAAGCTCTCGGATCAATGTCCGCAAACGAACGACGATCGTGCCAAGGAGCTCAATCCCTTCGCTGAGGTCGTTACCCGCGGGTGGCTGCGCGCCTCGCACCAGGAAATCGACAAGGCGCACAGCACCGACATGGTCCCCCGCTACACCCACCGCAATCCGGAGCCGCTCACGCCCGGCGTCATCTACAAGCTGGAGATCAGCCTCGAACCGATGGCATATCTGTTCAGAATGGGGCACCGCATCCGGCTGGAGGTCGTCAACGGCGACTCTCCTGTGACCGAAGCGCTATGGCCTCACTATTATCGACCGGACAAGATCGGCACCGACACCATCCATCATGGGGCCGATCATCCCTCCGCGCTCATTCTGCCGGCCGCGGATGTTGGGCAGCGTTAGCGGCTTTTTCTTTTTCCTTCGCCTCGTAGTATTCGGCCGAGCATTTGATCGACAAGCGTTCCCATAAGCTGGTCAATCTTGCACTTGTTTTTCCCGGATCTCGCCGCACGCTCTCGTAGTGTGACGCATACTGCCTGACAACGGGACCGATCAGCGGCAGCGGAGAGAGATTTTCGAATCCCCAGCACGCTGCTTGGCGCAAGTCATTTCGGATCTGCGCCGCCAGATGCGCAAGCTGACCCGAAACATCGTCGTACAAGGATTGAAGACCGAGCTGCGAGGCGAGACCTGCCAGCCCGAGCATGGTCTGCTGCCCGGCCTGTTCCGTCTGCCTATACCGGTACGCGGCTTTCTGCACGACATAGAGGCTAGCAAAACTCCGGAAGCCGCTTCCGATCGCCTGCACCATGGGATGTCGCTTCGCCTGCGGCCAGGCTGCCGGATAGATCGGCAGGACCAGAAGCTTGCTTTTGGCAATGATGGTCGCGAGCGGATGCAGCAATTGCATCCAGGCGGGAAGCCACGCAGCGTATACGACCAGCAGCGCGTGAATGGCGGTTGCAAGCCCGAGCGAGACGGGGAGCCAGAGAACTGCCGCCACGATCACATACAGCGCCGTCCGCGGCGTAAGCTTCCTGCACCTGACGAACACCCGTTCCATGCCGCGTTCGAACGCGTGATGGACCGCCTGCTCGAATGCCTTGTAGCTGATCTTCTGTCTCAGGCCGGACCACTTCTCCCCGATGAGTTCATACCAATACCGGCGCTTTTCCTGCGCCATCGGGATCCACGTCAGCATGCGCTGAACCGCCGCGATGATCCCGTCGCCGAGAACCCTGAGCGTGAACAGCGGAAACCTGATCAACTGCATCAGCAGCGGGAATGAGAGGTCCAGGATCCGCATGAGGATCCAGAGCACCCCCCGCAAGATCGCTTTCGCCATCAAGGCGGCCGCGACCAGCGGAATGATTACCGCGTCTTCCACGCCGGCGCGGTAACCGTTTTCGACCCCGGAAACTCTGATCGACATGCGCGTCGCTACCAAGCCGCCACGACCGGCCGCTTTCTTAAGCTGGCATTATAGCATGAACAAACAATGTTCGCAGCGCGGCCCCCGTGCGGCGCCCTGACGCCCTAGCCCGCTCGGACGTTCCCCGGGTTCCCGTTGCCCATCCGGGCTATGAATTGCTTGCCTGTCCCTCCTCTTCCCACGCCAGCATGCGGGCTTCCAGCGAGGTCAACAAAACACCATCGGGCGATCGGATGAATGAAAGCGAGTTTCGGGCTGCGGCACCGTATTTGCGGGAGAGCTCGGCAACGATTCTCCGGTAACGGATATACTGCTCGTGCGTGGTGATGACCGGCGTAGCCCCGTCTCTCCAGAGGATCGCCTTGACAAGTTTCCTGTCCTCGTCCGAAAGGTTGCTGCTTTCGATCAGCGGCAAGACAAGCCGGGAATCACTTGTCATTTCAATCTCCTACAAAGATAGGGTAGGCACGAGCTAAAGCAGTGCGTGGCACCTCCAGGGGGCCGAGAAGAAGGCTCGTTAGTCGCGGCGGTATGCAGATGGGTTCACGTAGGGGGATGGCCTGCGACAGGCCTTGCAGTGGGTCTGCCGCCTGGCGCAGCATGAGGCTTTCCGTTCGAAGGAGGTCTCCATGGTCCGTCGGCTCAGCGCTTTAGCAGCAGCGCTCGTTCTCCTGCTCCCGTGCTGGCTGGGACTGGCGTGCGCGGAAACCAACAAGATCAGGGTGGGCAAGGCGGTCGGGGGCAGCGGTTTTCACATCCCGAGCTACGTGGCCATGGATCGTGGTTTCTACAAAGCCGAGGGGCTCGATGCAGAATGGGTGGTGCTGCAGGCGCGAGCGCTCGTCACGGCCGGGCTGTCCGGCAACGTGGATCTCGTGCCGATCCCTTCCGGAGGCGCCCAGGCGGCGCTCAGCGGAGCCCCTATCACCTACATCGTGGGCGAGGCGCTCAAGTCGCAGTGGACCATCGTGGTCCCCAAGAGCATCAACAGCATCGAGGATCTCAAGGGCAAGACGCTCGGCTATGGCCGGCCCGGTAGCGCCGATTACGACGAGGGCGCGATCGTGTTGCAGCGGTTCTTCCACATGGAGCCGGGCAAGGACTACAAGATCATCTCATTTCAGGGCGAGTCGGATCGCATCGGGGCGCTGGTGAACGGCGACATCCAGGGCGCGCTGGTCTCAGTGCCGCATGCGGCCAGAGCAGTGGCCGTGGGCATGAAGGTTCTGTTGCGCACTGGCGATTACATCGCGCGCGCAGGCGGCACCATCTGGTGCACCAAGAGTTTTCTGGAGCAGAATCCCGAGACCACGAAGAAGTTCATTCGCGCGATCGCGCGAGCCGTCACGTTCTTCCGCGAAGACAAGGCGGGCTCGCTCCCCACGCTCAAGGAGCATCTGGGTATCGACAACGATCAGGAGGCTGGCCTCGTCTGGGACGAGCTGCACAACGCATTCGGCGCCGAGCTGCCGCCGGATCTCTTCCGCGAGATCCTGGAATCCCGTCGCGAGACCATGGTCGCTGCCCGGCAATGGCCGCCTGATAAGCCGCTTCCGGACCCTGAGCAGTTCGTCGCGCGCAAGCTTCTGGAATCCACCCTCAACGAGATGGGCTACGTCCCGACCAAGGTGGACAGCCCAACCCGGTAACTTCCGTTAACCGGTGATTATCCAAGCGGGATCAGCTGACGGGGGCCGCTCGCCGCAGTCTTAATTTGGTCCGCATTTCCGTTGAAACTTTCTCTGCACGAGCGCAGAGGCTCGCGTACGCAGAGCTGAGCATACCGAGTGCACGGCTCGGCGAGCGATGGCGGGCTGGCGTGCAGCCCGTACACTCAATCCTGATTTTCACATCCCGCAATGGTGAAAGTGTTCATCCTGCTCGGAGGTCTGATCGGGCTAGACGGCTACGCCGTTTCGCCAGGCATACTCATGCTCGCCCACAGGCTTGATGCATTCGGCGATGTCACGACGCACAACTGGACGGCGCAACGGGAAGTCACCCACAGGATCGCGCAGCTCGACCCGAACGATAAGGTCGTGCTCATCGGTTATTCGGGCGGAGGCTTCGCCATCACCCAGATCGCCGACGAGCTTAACGGCAATCCGCCGCGCAAGATCGATCTCCTCATCGCTTACGATCCGTCGCCCACATGGAGCATGGCGTCCCTGGGCAAGAACGTCGCCAAGGCCATCTGCTACTGCAATACCAGCCCGCTCATGCTGGGTCTCGGCGGCGCGCAGCTGCGCGGTCAATCCGTCGAGACCGTCCCGATCTCGGAGCAGCACCTCGCGGTCCAATTCGACGAAAGCCTGCACAAGAGGACGATCGCGGAGATCGAGAAGCTGGCCAAGAATGAGGCCGGCAAGAGTGAGGCCGGCAAGAGTGAGGCGGGCAAGAGCGAGGTCGGCAAGAACGAGCGCGGCAACAAACGTTGAAGCGGGATCGCGCTCCCGCGCATCCGCCCTACGCGCCTTGTGTCGAGGCTTGCGGCTTCACGCCGCGCCGGCCTCGGCGATTTCGCGCCGGGGCACGAGGCGCGGAATGTGGAGCCAGAGCGCAGAGATCAGCGCGGACATGAATGCAAATGCCGCGAGGGCGTAGAGCCCGCCGGCGAAGCTCCCGGTCAGGGTTTTGACCCAGCCTACGATACTGGGACCGAAGAAGCCGCCGAGATTGCCAAGCGAATTGATCCAGGCGATGCCGGCGGCGGCTGCCGTGCCGGTGAGGAACATCGACGGCATCGACCAGAACGGTCCCTTCGAGCCGTAGAGCCCGACGGCGGCGATCGACATGCCCACCACGGACCAGGGCGTGCCGGTGAACATTCCCGTGAGCGCGAGGCCGATCCCGGCGACAAGACAACCCGCGAACAGGTTCCATCGCCGCTCCGCCATCCGATCCGAGAGCCATCCCCAACTCAGCATTCCAATTGCACCGCAGATGTATGGAATCATGGTCACCCAGCCCACCTGCATGTTGGTGAGCCCGAGCTGCTTTATCATCTGCGGCAGGAACAGCAGCATTCCAAGGCTCGCCGTCACGATCCCCAAATAGTTCAACGAGAGCAGCAGGACCTTGGGATCCCAGAACGAGCGCAAGAGGCTAATCGTGCGACTCTTCTCGATCAGGCGGCGCTCGCTCTCGAGCGTCTCAGTGAGCCAAGCGCTCTCTTCTCGGCCGAGCCAGCGCGCTTCGGTGGGGCGATCGGTCACGTAGACCAGCACGACGAGGCCGAGCAGGACCGTGGGGACGGCTTCAAGAATGTACATCCACTGCCAGCCCGCAAGGCCCCAGATGCCATGGAGCTCGAGAAGCGCGGTCGAGAGGGGTGCACCTGCCGCCACGGCGATCGGCAGCGCCAGCATGAAACCTGAAATAATGCGGGCGCGGTGATGGTCCGGGAACCAGTAGGTAAAGAACAGCACGAGCCCGGGGAACAGGCCCGCCTCGGCAAGGCCCAGCAGGAAGCGCACGGTCAAGAAGCTGTAGGGACCGACGCAAAATGCCGTGGCGCCTGATATGAACCCCCAGGTCACCATGATGCGCGCAATCCACAGCCGCGCACCGACCTTTTCCAGGATCATGTTGCTTGGGACCTCGAACAGGAAATAGCCCCAGAAGAAGGCGCCGGCCGCCATGCCGTAGGTCGCCGGGTCGAGCCCCAGGTCCTTGTTCATGGTGAGCGCCGCGAAGCCCACATTGATGCGATCGAGGTAACAAAGGAAATAGGTGAGGATCGCAAACGGCAGCAGGCGCCAGTAAACTTTGCGCATCGTGCTCTGCTCGACGAGGGTGCGAGCCATGGATGATCCTCCCGGGGAGTGCACTGTCTTATTCTTGATCTGCTGGTTGCGGAGCATACGACGCGTTGCGGAACAAGCAATAGGGCCGGAGTGGGCCTCCAGTCCGGCCGTGATCGCGGGCTGTTTGCAGGGTGAGATCGGTCTTGAGCCGCTCTGGAGGGCCGCGCCAAGCTTTTGCAACTGCTCCGCCTCGATGCGGCGAACAAACCGGTCAGTTCAGGTTAACCCGCGACGCGGTTCGACCTGTGTCCCCGGCGATGCCAAACCTCATGCATGAGTTATGACGCGGTTCTGACCGAAGCCGAGTTCGCCAAATTCACGCCCAATGCCGAGGTCGTGCGGTATCTGGAGCTGACGCGGCAACGGCTCGGCCTGCAAAAATCGAGCATGAACGTGCTGGAATGGGGCAGCGGGCGCGGCGAGTACGTTACCTGGCTGCGCGCGGCGGGCTACAATGCGTTCGGTGCAGAGATTCGCCAGGCGGCGGCCGAGCGGGGGAAGGATCTGATCCATTGGCGGGGGCATGATTATGATCGCGTGATCAGGCCCATTGCGCCGGACTGCCGGACCGATCTTTTGGTGCTCAAACCGCACGAGTGGTGCGCGCCAGCCTAACGCAGTTTGAGCGCCTATTTATCGCACTTACGCTCCTGCCTGGTGTCCTCGGGTAGCTCCGGCAATGCCACAGACGGCGCGCTCATCCCGATCCGCACGGCGGCGTCATGTGCCGCGGCGAGCGCGGGATCCTGTTTGCCGCCATGCACGGCGTAAAGCTTCGGTGCAGCGCGATTGATCTGAAGATGGAAAATGTCGGGCCGGTTGTAATGGCCAGCGAAATCGTGCCGCAGCTTCATTGCGATCCCAAGCTCGAGATCGCACTCGGCATAAAGGATGCCTTCCTCGGCTCCCATCGGTCCGGCGATGATCCGGCTATTGGGCGCGACGATGACGCTTCCTCCGGCGCAATCGGAATCGCGCAGGAACTTCTCGGCCGCGGGGGAGGGTTCGAGCAGCGCGATCATATGCTCGTCCACCGTGCCGCAGGCAGAGATCACGAAGGCCTTGCTCATCTGGGCAAAGGCCTGGGAATCGATGGTCACCCGGTTACGCAGCGGATCGCCGCTCACCGGGAAATGATTGGGCCAGCTCATGACGTGGATGCGGGTGCCCTCCGCGGTCAAGGCGAAGACGGCAAGAGGATTGGAGTTCTCGCCGCAGATCAATGCGCTGACCGGCCCGAACTCGGTCTGGAACGCACCGAACGTGTCGCCGAATCCTCCCATATGCACGAGCCGCTCGCCGACGGTCGGCATGATCTTCTGATGCTTGCCGATCAGCGTGCCGTCGGGAGAGAGATAGACCTGCGTGTTGAACATGGTGCCCAGCGTGTTGGGCATCTTCTCGCACACCCCGATCACCACATACGCGTTGGCTTCCCGCGCCGCGCGCGCGAGCTCCTCGGTTTGTGGTCCGGGGATTTCCACCGCATTCTTGAACAGCTCGACGGCGAGCCGGTTGGAGAGCGCGCCCGTTGCGGAATGGTGGTGATACCAGATGGGATGCGCGGGAATGAAGCCTTCCGGAAATCCGATTACGCGCGCGCCGTTGCGGCCGGCTTCCCGGATCAGCGCGCAAGCCTTGGCTGTCGAGCCTTCGCGGTCGAGGAACACGGAGGCGGCTTGCACCGCGGCGACTTTTAGCGCCGGGTAGCGATCGCCCATCACCGTTCGTCCGGGTAATTCCGTCTATTCTGCCGCTTCGGTCTGTGATTTGGTGCGGGGCTTTGCCCAGTAGTCGGCAGTCTGCTTAGAGCGCTTGAGCGCCTCCTCATTCTCGAAGCCCGGCGCCATGGAGGCGTCCGTCCCGGAGAGAACCTGGTGGTGCTCGATATCGAGCAGGCGCAGCCAGCGCTGCTGTCCCATGGTCAAGGCAATGAAATACCCGATCTCGACCAGCTCCGGCTCGCTGAAATGCTTGTGCAGGCGCGCCCAGAAGGCGTCGTCCACCGGCAGATCCCAGGTAATGGCCTCGGCGTAGGAGAGCGCGGCCTTCTGGCGCTCGTCGTAACGCGTCGAGCTCTCGAAATTGATGAGGTCGCGGTAGTCCTCCTCGACCACGCCCTGCTTGGCCGCCTTGATCGAGCGCTGGTTCCCGCAGAACTCGCACAGCACCGAGCGCGAGACATAGATCCGGCACAGCTCCTTGATGGCATGATCCGCCACGCCATTCTTGAACACATCGCGCCAGCTGTTGGCGAAAGACCAGAACACCGCCGGCACGTGGGCTCGGACCGCCTGGCTCTCCGGGCGCGGCGTGCCCTCGCGCGCGCAACGGTCGAACTCGACGAGCATCGCCGCGTCCTTGATGGTCGCCGGATCGACGTAGCTGATGCGTGGGTTTGCCATGGGCAAGTGTCTCCGTGTTTTCGTTGTGTCTGCGCCAACGCTGCGGGGCGGATTAGCGGTCGCCAGCATACCATAGCGGAGATCCCATGAAGTCATAAACTAGCTGCAAAACAATCGCGTCGTGTCACGGGTTCCAATTCTCTATTCTCCAGAACGGCCGTTCGCTGTAATAGCTCAATGATCGGCAAGCAAGCGGCTCGGTCTGCCGGCCGAAATCGACCCTGCCGTCACGAAAAAAATGATTTGTGTGATCTCGGTCACATCCCGCCGCCGGGAAAAACCGTAATGTCGGCTCCATGGACGAGCGACGAACAGCCCGGATTGTTGGCCTGAGCCTCGGGGCGATATTTGCCACGGTGCTGGTCCTGAATGCACTCGCGGGATTTTAACCTCACATCCCTGTGCGCAATTTGAAGCGCTGGATCTTGCCCGATTCGGTCTTGGGCAAGCTGTCGATCACCTGTACTTCCCGCGGATAGGCATGATCGCCCACGATGCGCCGCGCGGTATCCTGAATCTCCTGCACCAGGCGGGGGCGGGGGCCATGGCCCGGACGAAGGGTAATATAGGCCACGACGATGGTGCCCTTCAGCGGATCGGGTTTGCCCACGACAGCGGCTTCGGCGACCGCAGGGTGATGCAGAATTGCGCTTTCGACCTCGAATGGTCCGATGCGGTATGCGGAGCTCTTGATGACGTCGTCGGCGCGGCCCTCGAACCAGAAGTATCCAGCCTCGTCGCGTCGCGCGAGATCGCCTGCGGTGATCCATTCGTGCCGAAAAAGCGCACGCGTACGCTCCGGGTCTTTCCAATAGCCCAGCGCGTAGTAGCCCTCCTCGCTCGGGCGCTGCGCCAGGTGGCCCACTTCCCCGGGGGGCAGCTCGCGCCCGTCCTCGTCGATGATGGACATCTCAAACCCGGGCATCGGCAGGCCCATCGAGCCGGGCTTCACCGCGGCATCGAGCGCGTTGAAATTGCCGAGCGGCAGCCCGTTCTCGCTCGACCCGAAATGATCCCTCGGCGTGAGGCCGAGCGTCTCCTGGAAGAAGCGGATCACTTCGGAATTGAGCGGCTCGCCGCAACTGCTGATGCAGCGCAGGCGCAGATCATATTCTGCGAGTTTCCCGGCCCCGAGCGCCATCACGCCGCGCAGCAGCGTCGGCACCGTGGCCACATTGCTCACGCGGTTCTCCTGCAGAAATTCGAGAAAGCTCTCGGGCGTAGGTGTCGCCTCGTAGCTCAGGACCGGAACTCCCATGGAAATGGCGGCGTGATAGCAAACGAATCCATACCCCCAGCCGGGATCGCCGGTGGGCCAGAACATGTCGGTGGGCCGCAGGTCCACACCGAAGCGCATGTAGGGCCTGGTCGCCGCGAGAAAGTTGCTGGCGATCGCCACGCCTTTGGGCTCTCCCGTGGAGCCTGACGTGTACAAGATGACCGCGGGATCGCTCCGGCTGCATGGCTCCAGATCGAAGCCGTCATTCTCGTTCCCGATCGCCTGCCGGAAACTGAGGTCGCCATGCCCGGCGCCACTATCGCCCGGGCCGGCGATGATGACGACAGCGGCCTCGCTCGGCTGGGGCAGGCGGTTGTGGTAGTCGTGATGGGTAAATGCAACTTTGGCCTCGGAGTTGTGCAAGCGGAACCGGATGGCGTCCGAGCCGAAGCCCGTGAAGATGGGGACATACACGCCCCCGATCTTCCAGGTGCCGATCATGACCGCAACGGTCTCCGGGACACGTGGCAGGATGCCGGCGACGCGGTCCCCCCTGCGCACCCCCAGCGAGCGCAGCAGGTTCGCCACCTTGTTGCTTAATGCGCGCATCTCCCGGTAGGTCACCGTCGCTCTGGATCCGTTCTTTCCGATCCAATAGAGCGCGACAGCGTGGAGATTCGCATGCCGATCGACGATGGTATGCCCGAGATTGATGGGTGTCTGATCTTGCCATTCGAGATCGCGCAGGACCGAGCTCCAATCGAACGCGCGTGCCGCATCTGCATAACTGGGACGGCGCACCTTCACGCGCCTCCGTGTGCGGTCGGCCCAGCTCTGCTGCGAATCCGGTACACGTGCCGGCCCTCGAGGACAATTTCGCCGCGCTGATTGACGAGGCGGACCTTAATCTTGAGCTTCCCCCAGGCCCTGCCGGGCTGATGCTCGATCTCTTCGATCTCGAGCTCGGGCCGCACGGTGTCGTTCTTGAACACCGGCTTCCGAAATGAAGCCTGCTGCTCCAGGAGCGCGATCATGGAATCCCTGAGCTGTTCCGAAAGCGGCGCGGCACCCAGCGCCGTGAGTGCCATCAGGTGAAGGCCATGAACGATCGGCCGGCCGAACCGCGTGCTGCTGGCGTATGCCTCATCGTAATGGATTGGGTGGTTGTCGCCGGTGAGTGCAGCAAACGAGAGGACGTCTGCCTCGGTGATTTTTCTGGGGCGTCCCGGGAATCTTTGGCTCTTGCTGAAATCCTCCAGAAAGAGCTGTGCGGTCCCCTCCTGCATTCCACAGCTTTCTGATCTACGCGAGGCTGCTTTGGAACACGGTTGGGTTCCGCCCTAGCCTGATCATTCGTGGCTGCAACGTCACACGGTCGGCTCCTCGAACTTGAAACCGATCTTTTGCAGGCCTTCGACGGCGCTTTTGCCGTAGTCGTTTTCAATCTCCTTTGCCAGGCTTGGCGCAAACAGGACTGGATCAACCTGTTCGTCGGTCTGCGGCACGATCATGACCAGCAAGCGGCCAAGCTCGTTGGAGATGTTGCGGAAGCTGCGGTTCTCTCCAACCGGCACGGAAACGAGGTCAAGCGGCTCAAGCACAAGCGTGTGTTCGCCCTGATCGCCCCAGGCGATCTCAAACCGGCCGGAGAGGCACAAGAAGTTCTCGACCGTATTGAGATGGCGGTGCAGGCCGGGCCCGTTTCCAGGCTCGCATTCCGCGATGCTGACGATGAGCCCACGCGGGCCTTTCACCGGCGCGCCGGCGCTGCGACCCTGGTAATCCGGGGGCGCCATTACAGGATAAACCCGCCTTGCCGCGACCTTTTCCACGGCACCGGGCGGAATGTTATGCGTCTCGAAATTCTGGCGTTGGTAGGTCTCCAGCTTTTCGAAGCGGGCGACGCGGAAGTCCATCTCCTCGGGAGTGAGTGACTTGCTTCTCACGGTTTGCCTCCAATTGACCCATCATTTGCATTGGCAAGCTTAAGCCGACCTCGGCTTGCCGGGCAATCCGTCGTGTTTTGACCGCCTGGAGCGCAGGGGCTGTTTCACCGCACCTGCCAAGCAATGGCTACCGCCGGGGAACAAGCAAGGGCTCGACGTTTGTACCTCCCGCCATTTGAGGATTCGACGGCTCAAACCCGTTGCTCAGCTCTCGCTTGAGGATGAGAGCGCGCGCGGTGCTGAAAGCATCCGGCAGAGTTGATGTGTGCCGGAGCGCCGTATTGAAAAAAGCCTCGCCGAAATACGTCCACTTGGCGCGGTCCTCGCAACCGAAGGAGGGATGGTTGGCATCGGCAGCAGTGATCACGAGGGTATTGGGTGTGGCCAGGGGAGGTATGAAAATGCCGGAATAGCAGGCCGAGATGATCACAACCTTGTACCGCACGCCCGCTCGCTCGAGCATGTCAGTAAGTTTCGCCGGGGTGAGCGTCGCGCTTCTGCGGGCCGCCGTGACTTCGAGGCCGTCGCGAGAGCCGTGGGAGGTGAGAATGAGAAACAGCACGCCCGTGCTCGGCTCCATTCTCTTTCCCGTGGTTTCCAATGTTGCGCCAAGCGCTTCAATCGTCGCGTCGCTCTTTTTTCTGCTGTTGAACCGCACGATGACGGGATCGCCGTCGAAACGGCTCGCGACGATACTCGCTGCCCCGGTAGCCTCGCTGCGAAATACGTCTTGTGCGCCGGAAAGTCCGAACGACACCACTGCCGTCTTACGCGCCTCTTCGGCCAATGCGGCGGCGGTGACCGTCACGACCGAGATGAAGGCGATGAGCAATCTGCGCACTGGCATCAGCAAGGCTCCGATCGGGTATTTAAGAGCGCAAATTCTGCCGCTTCCGCTCGCAGGTGAAGCAGCTAGACGCGGCACGGTCACCGGCATGATACCATCCCGTTTGAGCCCATACGAATTGGTGCTCGAGCTAAGACCGCCAACGCGCTCGGCATTGAAATTCGGCCCACGCTGCTTGCGCTCGCCGACGGGGTGACTGCGGAGAGATGCGCTTGCCATTTATCGGTTGCTCTGCAACCCCTTACCGCGCTAGTCCACGGCTGCTAAGTTGATCCGGCAGCAGGCTTCGCCTGCGCCTCGGGGCGGCATGAGGCGGCGCGACTACAACCTTGGTCATTTTCGGCTTGCGACGGGTATGACGCGGCACTTCACTCCCGCCACCGCAACCTTCATCGGGGCCGCCGGCAACAAGCTTGTTGCGGACGTGTTCGGCGAGAGCGGGGATCCGGTCCTGTTGCTGCACGGCGGCGGCCAGACCCGTCATGCCTGGAGCAAAACCGCGGCGGCGATCGCCGGCACAGGTCATGTGGCCTATGCGCTTGATCAAAGGGGCCATGGCGATTCCGACTGGGTCGCAACCGGCGCTTACGAGTTCGCGAACTATGCCGCGGACGCGAAAGTTGTCGCCGCCGAGCTCGCCCGCCGCTCGGGCACAAAGCCGATCGCGATAGGCGCCTCGCTTGGTGGTATCGCCTCGCTGCTTGCGGAGGGCGAGGCCGAACGCGATCAGGGGGCAAACGTGTTCTCCGCGCTTGTGCTCGTCGATATTACCCCGCGCGTGGACCAGACCGGTGTTGCGAAGGTTCTCGGCTTCATGCGCGCAAACGCCAGGGAAGGATTTGGGTCCGTCGCCGAGGCAGCGCAGGCGGTGGCCGATTATCTGCCGCAGCGACCACGACCGAAGAGCCATGAGGGGCTGAAGAAAAATCTTCGGCTGTCGCCCGATGGACGCTGGCGTTGGCACTGGGACCCGCGCTTCCTCGATGGCCCGCGCGCGGCCGGCGCGGACCGCCACGCGCTGGAAGCGTCATTGATCGACGCCGCGCGGCGGATCCAAATTCCCGCGCTGCTTGTGCGCGGTGCATCGTCCGAGCTCGTCAAGGAGGCGCATGCCAAAGAGTTTCTTGAACTCGTGCCACACGCGGATTACGTCGACGTCAGCGGCGCAAGGCATATGGTCGCGGGTGACCGCAACGATCATTTCTCTGCTGCCGTTTTATCGTTCATTGGCCGGCTGGCTGGGACGACCTGATTCTTTCAGATTCACCCCGAGCTGTCATGCCGCTGTCGGAGATTTCGCCGTCAGCTGGGCTCTCTCTGCTCATTCCGGCTGAATACCGGCTTCGCGAATTATGGCGCCAAATTTCTGATAGTCGCTGATTATCAGTTCGCGAAATTGATCGCTGTTGCGAAAATCGAGATTAAATCCAAGCGTCGACATGCGCGTATGAACATCGGGAAGCTCGGCGCCCTCACGAAGGGCGGAGGCCACACGAGCAACGACTTCCGATGACACGCGGGCCGGTGCGACGACGCCAAACCAGTTCGATGTGTGAAATCCCGGCACGCCGCTTTCGGAGACCGTCGGTACTTGCGGCAGCATCCGGTCTCGTTGCTGCGTCGAAACCGCCAGCATCTTGACCTTGCCCTGCGCGACGAAGGGCATGACGGCAACCGGCGACGCCCAGATCAGAGAAATCTGTCCAGCCAGCAAATCATTGAGTGCCGGCGCCGTGCCGCGATAGGGCACGTGCGTGATGTCGATCTTCGCCGCCGCGTTCAGCCATGCAGCCGCAAGGTGATGCGGTGTGCCGACTCCCGGAGTCCCGACTGAGAGTCTGCGGGGATTGGCTCTGCTGTAGGCGATCAATTCCCTTAGATCAGTAAAAGCGAGGGACGAATGCGCGAACAGAACCAGTGGGGAATCTGCAACCATCGCAATCGCCGCGAAGTCGCTGGTCACATCGAAGGGTACCGTTTTGTTCAACCACTTCGCCAGAACAGAGGCGAGCTGCATGAGTAGCAGAGTGTATCCATCGGGAGCAGCCTTCGCGACAAAACTGGTACCAATGATAGAGCCGGCACCGGGTCGATTTTCGACCACGACCGACTGCTGCAGCTTGTGCTGCAGTTCTTCGGCGATGATCCGCGCCGCCGCGTCGACCGCGCCGCCGGCCGCAATCGGCGCAACGAGAATCGGCCGGGTTGGATAGGATTGTCCCCTTGCGATCCGCGAGACGACCGGGAGAGTGACCAGACCACCTGCCAGCTGCAAGAATTTGCGGCGGGGAAGATTCATGGCGTTCTTTCGCGGACCGAATCGCTGAAATTGAACGCCATCACGTCCGGCCGCCGTGCCACACCGCAAAAAGACGCTCAGCCAGGGCCGTAAGCCCGTAGACGAGGAGTCCTACCGCGCATAGGACGGCGATGCAGGCCAAGCTGAGATCCGTCTGCTGGCGCGACGAGGCAAAGAGGATGAGATATCCGAGCCCTGCCCGCGACGCGATGAACTCGCCAACGACGATGCCAATGATTGCCAGGGTGGCGGCGATCTTCATACCCGAGAAGATAAAGGGCAGCGCCATCGGGAAGCGCACAGAAAGCAAGATCTGCCAGTTCGACGCGCCCACCGATCGGCAGAGGCGGAGCATGTCCAACGGCAGTGACTGCAGGCCAGTCGCCGTGGCGATCAGGATCGGGAAGAAGCAGATGAAGATCGAGAAGGTCACGCGGGACGGAAGCCCGATGCCCAGCCACACGATGAAGAGCGGAGCCAGCGCGATCTTCGGGATGAGCTGGAACACGATCACGTTGGGCAAGAGAGCCTTGTTGATGGTTGGCGACCAAGTGATCAAAGCGGCCAGGACGACGCCGAGCGGTATCGAAAGCCCGAATGCGATCAGTGTCTCGTTCGCCGTCTGCATGGCATGCTTGAGAATTAGGCTCCAGTTCTGTGCCAACTGGGTCGCGATATCGCTTGGCGGCGGCAAAATGGCGGGCGGCACGCGAGCCCAGCCCACAACGAGCTGCCAAAGGATGAGGCTTGCCGCCGCAAAGAGGATTGGCAGTAACACAGTCCCAAGATGGTCGCCGAGTTCCGCGGACAGCAGTCGCCGTCGTTGCGGCTTGCGCTCCCTCCCAAGCTCGACCGTGCCGGTCGTGAACTCTATCTCTGCCATGTCGTTACTAGTGCGCCTCGCGGATGCTGTGCGTCACGAAAATCGCAGTTTTGTGGTAGCGCTCCCATAGTTCGAGCATCATGATATTAAGCTCGTCGCGGGTAATGGCGTCCAGCGCGCTGAATGGCTCGTCCATCAACAATATCTGCGGGTCGCTGAT
>Ga0209331_1000386_pt1 | contig 16108 bp, 13 predicted proteins | sample JacPinW_OM3H0_M3_FD_187971 | JGI IMG/M metagenome (GOLD analysis project Ga0209331, IMG submission 187971) | Forest soil microbial communities from Algoma, Ontario, Canada - Jack Pine, Ontario site 1_JW_OM3H0_M3 (SPAdes) (version 2) | ecosystem: Environmental > Terrestrial > Soil > Boreal...
CGCCCCGATCGAGGCCTGGAAGCCGCGCAGCGCCTCCCGGGTCTGGCCGCCGAGCTGCCCGTCCGGGGTACCGCGGTAAAAGCCGCGCTGGACCAGAAGCTGCTGCAGTTCCAGCCGCTCGGCCCGCGACAATTCCCGTTCCTGCCGTGGCCAGGGCTGCACAAACGGCTGACCGCCGCGCAAGCGGTCGGCGAAATGGCCGATCGCCAGCGCATAAGCCTCCGCCGGGTTGTATTTCATGATCACGCGAAAGTTCTGCAGCATCAGGAAGCCCGGCCCTTCGGCCCCGGCCGGCGCCAGCAGATAGGCTTTTTCGGTGGGATGCGGGAAGCCCTGGTTCCCGGCGCGCTTGATGCCGAGATGCTCCCATTGCGCGATCGTCATTGCCTTGGCGCGGTCCGCAAGCATGTAATTGAAGCCAGAGGGCACCACGACCTCGTAGCCCCAGGTCTGGCCGACCTGCCAGCCGTCCTTTTTCAGATTGTTGGCGGTCGACGCGATCAGGTCGGCGGGATCGTCGACCACATCGCGGCGGCCGTCGCCGTCGGCATCGACCGCATAGCGCTTGAACGCGGTCGGCATGAATTGCGTCGGCCCGAACGCGCCGGCCCAGGAGCCTCGCATCTGTTCCGGCTTGAGATCGCCGCGGTTGAGGATTTCCAGCGCCGAGAGGAACTCGTCTTTGAAATAGGCCTGGCGGCGGCCGATGCAGGAAAGCGTCGCGGTCGATTGCAGCACGCTGCGGTCGCCCATTTGCGTCGAGTAGTTCGATTCGATGCCCCAGATCGCTGCGATCGCATAGCGGTCGACGCCATAGGCTTTTTCGGTCGCATCGAACTGCGCCTGGTACTTGGCGAGGATTTCTTTGCCCTTGGCGAGGCGGTTGTCGTTCACCAGGATGTCGAGATAGTCCCAGATCGACTTGGTGAATTCCGGCTGCGAATCCATCAGGTCCATGATGCGCAGATCGGGCTGAAGTCCCGCGGTAAAACGTTGAAAGTTCTCTTGGCCGATGTTGCGGCGTGCAGCGTCCGGCCACATCGAGGCGACGCAATTATCGAAATTGGCGGCCGCCTGCCGGATCGCGCTCGCGGTCATCAGCGGATGGCCGGAGGCGCCGTCCTCGCCGCTCCATGGCAATGGCGCGCTGCTGCCGCCCGGTGACGTCTGCGGTTGCGCCGGGGAAGTGGAGTTCGGTCCCGAAAAAATGTTGCCGAACAGGTCCGAAAGTCCGCCGCCCGGCGACTGCGCGCAGGCCTCTCCACCCCACATCAGTGCCGCGGCAAGGATCGCCGCGCCGGTTCGCCTCCTCGCCGATGGTACCGTCCGTCGCTTCATGTCCCACCCGTACTGGCCCGAACTATCCGGCTCTCAGGAGGCCTCGTCGCGGTTTCCAATAACTTAACAGAGGCGAGATTTTCGCGAGAGAGGTCTTCCCGATTGTCCCTCACGCTTCACGGACGGATGCTCGGTGCCATCAACCCAGTTTAGGGCTGATCCCTCAGGCTCGCTAATACACCTTCGATGTTGTCAAAGCAGTCGCCGCCCGGCGCCATGGTTTCGATCCGGGCGATCACCGCCTTCAGACTGGCGCGGGTTTCGATCAATCGTGCCTGCAGCGCTTCAACATCGACCAGTTTCTTCCTGAGACTGGCCAGGAGTTTGTCGTGGCTCCGGCCAGTCTTTCCCTGTTGCGGCAGCAGATTCCGGATTTCGTCGAGCGAGAATCCCGCCTGCTGGGCGGTGACAATGATTTCGAGGATTTGTCTCGTTTCGCGCGAATACCGGCGATAGCCGTTCAACCCCCTATCGACTGAGCCGATCAGGCCCTGCGCCTCGTAGTAACGGATACGCGACGGCGCCAATCCCGCTTCCTTTGCAAGTTCGCCGATCTTCATTCACCCGCACCCAACACTTCATCGCCCTCAACTTCCTACTTGACCTTAAAGTTAACTTTAATCTTAGAACGGTCGCGCCGTCAATCGAGAGGTGCCATGTCTCCGTTCGAATCCCTCACACTTCCCAATGGAACCGTCATTCCCAACCGCATCGCCAAGGCCGCGATGGAGGAAAACATGGCCGACGCCGAGCACGCCCCCTCGGCCGCACTCCTTCAGCTCTATCGGGCGTGGGCCGACGGTGGTGCCGGCCTGATCCTGACCGGCAATGTCATGATCGACCGCCGCGCCATGACCGGACCCGGCGGGGTGGTTCTCGAGGACCCAAGCCAGCTCCAGGCATTTCGCAATTGGGCGCGGATCGGTCGGGCAAAGGGCGCGCAGTTCTGGCTGCAGCTCAATCATCCCGGCCGGCAGATGATGAAAAATCTGGGCCAGGAAACGTGGGCGCCGTCTGCGGTGCCGCTCGATCTCGGCAAGCATTCGAAAATGTTTGCGACGCCGAAGGCGATGACCGAACAGGATGTCCACGAAGTGATCGCCCGCTTCGTCAATGCTGCGCGACTTGGCGAGCAGGCAGGCTTCTCCGGCGTTCAGATTCATGCCGCGCACGGTTATCTCATCAGCCAGTTCCTGTCGCCGCTGACCAACCGGCGCACCGACCGCTGGGGCGGGTCGCTGGAGAACCGGGCGCGGCTCCTGATCGAAACCGTCAAAGCCGTTCGCGCCGCCGTGTCGCCCAGCTTCTCCGTTGCGGTAAAATTGAACTCGGCCGATTTCCAGCGCGGCGGCTTCGACGCGGCCGACGCGAAGTGCGTCGTCGGAATGTTGAACGAGCTACCCGTCGATCTGGTGGAGCTTTCGGGCGGCAGTTACGAGGCGCCGGCGATGCAAGGCAGCGCACGCGACGGCCGCACACTGGCACGTGAAGCCTATTTTCTCGAATTTGCGCGCGACATCGCAGCGATCGCAGGGATGCCGGTGATGGTCACCGGCGGCATTCGCCGCATCGGTGTCGTGAAAAAGGTGCTCGACAGCGGGATTGCGATGGCCGGCATCGGCACCGCGCTTGCCATCAAGCCGGATTTGCCGAATGCCTGGCGCAAAGGCGAGGACCCGCGGCCGCAGATCGCGCCGATCAGCTGGAAGAGCAAGCCGCTGGCTTCACTCGCCGGGATGGCCGTGGTGAAATTCCAGCTGCGACGGCTGAGCCAAGGCCGCAAGCCGAACCCCGGCGTTTCCCCGTTCAGGGCGCTGCTTGTCAATCAGCTGCGGACCGCATCGCTGACCCGCAGGTACCGCCATTGGATGGCGTCATCTTCGCCGGCGGCCATCGCCGAGCCGCGCGATCTGCCGGCATCATGATCGACAAACCCGCCAAAATCCGAAGACGGTGTCGATGTAACGCACTAGGCGTGGGCCGCATCAGCGATCTGCTTGCGAGGCTCGGCTGCGGGCGAGCTATCCGCCTCGACGCAACCCGAGAAGCTCAGAGCGCGCTCTATTTGCCTGAGCCCTTGCGATTGACTGCCTGACGGTCATTCTGGTCACGGTTATGTTCGGGGCCCTTTGGCGCTCTTGTCCAGCAACCGATCATGCCATCTGGGGAAGTTGGCGCGAGAGAGGACGAGCCGAAGGAAGCCGGTATCGCCGACCACACATCCGCCTTTGTTCGCGGCTGAAAAACCGTTACGAACGTGCGATAGAAGAGTGAACCTTCCGCCCGAAGTTCCTTCCGCACGCACCCTCAAAGGCAATTTCCGCCCCATGAAAATCCGCAAAGCCGTCTTCCCGGTCGCCGGTCTCGGCACCCGCGTCCTGCCTGCCACCAAGGCGATGCCGAAGGAAATGCTCACCATCGTCGACAAACCATTGATCCAGCATGTGGTCGATGAGGCGAAGGAGGCCGGTATCGAGCATTTTGTCTTTGTCACCGGCCGCAACAAGGGCGTGATCGAGGATCATTTCGACCGCATGTTCGAGCTCGACGCCACCCTCCAGGCGCGCGGCAAGAAGGCGGAAATGGAGATTCTGGCGCGCGACCAGCCCGAAGCCGGCGCCATGAGTTTTACCCGGCAGCAGGCGCCGCTTGGACTTGGGCACGCGGTGTGGTGCGCCCGCGACATCGTCGGCAATGAACCTTTTGCGGTGCTGCTGCCGGATGAGCTGGTGCTCAATACCCCGGGCTGCCTGGCACAGATGATCGAGGCCGCCGCCAAGCTCGGGGAGAAGTCGAACCTGATCGCGGTGGAAGCGGTGCCCGAGCATCTCACCCATCAATATGGCATCTGCGGCGTCGGCAAGCGCCACGGCAAGATGTTCGAAGTCGACGGCATGGTCGAAAAGCCGCCCAAGGGCACAGCGCCCTCCAATCTCTCGATCACCGGGCGCTACATCCTGCAGCCGGAGATTTTCAAGATTCTGGAGACGCAGGAGCGCGGCGCCGGCGGCGAGATCCAGCTCACCGATGCCATGATCGGCCTTGCCAAGACACAAAAGTTTTACGGCGTCGAATTCGAGGGCGAGCGGCACGATTGCGGTTCCAAGGCCGGCTTCCTGCGCGCCAATATCGCCTACGGCCTGGCGCGGCCCGATTTGCGTGACGGCTTGCGCGCGGAGATGACGAAGTATCTGGAGAAGTGACGGGGGTGAGCGCGCGAGCGCTCGCCTCCGTCATTGCGAGGAGCGTAAGCGACGAAGCAATCCAGTTTGCCGCGGGCTTCTGGATTGCTTCGCTTCGCTCGCAATGACGTGGTTGGAGCCTCGCCTAGGTCGCGCCTCACGCCACCAGCGACAACTGCGGGATGCTGGCCACGACCGACTGGTTGCGGCCGCCTGCCTTGGCTGCATAGAGCGCCTTGTCGGCGGCTAGCACCAGCACCGACCAATCCAGGGTCGCCGACGGCGTCAGGCTGGCGATGCCGATGCTGACGGTCGTGGGCGTCGGTCCAGCGGACCATTGCTGAACTTTCAGCCGGATCGTTTCGGCGACCCCCAGCGCATCCGCCGCTGAGACTCCCGGCAACAGCACCGCGAATTCCTCGCCGCCGTAACGCGCGCTGCAGTCTCCGGCGCGCCGGACCGAATCCGAAATGCAGATGGCGATGCCGACCAGCACCTCGTCGCCGGCCTGATGCCCGAAATTGTCGTTGTAGGATTTGAAATGATCGGCATCGATCATCAACAGCGCGAGCTGTGTATTGTGGCGGGTGGCGCGCCGCCATTCGGCGTCGATCTCGGCATCGAACTTGCGCCGGTTTTTCAATCCGGTCAGCGCATCGGTGGTCGCAAGCTCCTCGAGCTTGTCCTCGGCGAGCGCGCGGCGGCCGATTTCGCGGGCCAGGAACAGCGTCACGCCGATCACGAACGCGATCAGCGCCAGCATGATCGCGGCGATCCGGGTCGCCTCGGTGCGCCACAGGCGAAAAATGCTGTCCAATGGCTTTCCGACCACGACGTAGAGCGGACTGGCGCCGCTGCGCCGGACGTAGAGCCGCGGGATGGGATCGACCGGGCCCACGCCCGAATACGACCCATGATCCTGCAGGTTCGCCGGATTCCAGTTCGGCCGGTCCGACAAATTCTTGCCGATGATATCGAGGTCGAACGGCGTGCGCATGATGATGGTGCGGTCGGGGCGCAGCACGGTGATGATATCACCCGGACCGAGGCTCAGGCGACCGAACAGGTCGTGGAAATAAGAAAAGCGGATCGAGCCCGCGACCACGCCGAGAAAGCGTCCGTCGGCGCCGCTGACGCGCCGGCTCAGCACGATGGCATAGGCGCCGCGATGCAGCGTCGGGCGGCTGATGTACAGACCAACGTCAGGGCGGTCGCGATGAACCTGGAAATATTCCTCGTCGCCGCGATTCTCTTGGACCGGGTCCAGCGTCGAGGCATCGACGGTCAGTCGTCCTTGCGCGTCAAACACCTGGATCGCGCCGAAATACTTCGCGGTCGCGGCATGATCGAACAGGATCAAATGCCGGACCTCCTTGCTGACGTTCTCGATCTCCGGCATCACGACGTTGCTGGCGACCGCGCGCAGCGACAGGTCGTAAAGCTCAATATTGCGGCTGATGTCGGCGTCGATGCTGGAGGCCAGGTTATCGAGTGTCTGGCGCGCCAGCTCTTCCTCGCCACGGCGCATGTCGAGCAGGACGTTGGCGCAGATCGCGGAAAAGCCGATCACCGTCACCACCGACGAGGCGATCAAGAGTTTTACCGAAAGCCGCCACGGCCGGCTCACCACATCTCTGCGCCGTCCAAATCGCATCGTTCGCTCCCGATCGCAATGGATGCGACGGGAGTGGTTGCTACTGGCTTAAGTGACGACAACGATTTGTTAATGAGTTAACTTTTGGTTGCCGGGACCGGGCCAAGGGCGCGCGGGCGGTCGCGAGTGTTTCGAACAGTTGCGCAACCGAGGATACAAGTGAACGATTACGACGCGCTACGCGATTATCTGAAGAAGCAAAAGCTGCCGGAATTGGTGCTGAGTTTCGAGCAGATCGAGGAGATCATCGACGCCGCACTGCCGCGCGCGGCGCAGCGGGCGTCATGGTGGGAAACATTGCGCAGCCCGCAGGAAAAGATGCCGCAACGCGAAGCCTGCCTCGCCGGCGGCTACATCGCGACGCGGCAGGCGGATGGCAAGAGCGTGCGGTTTAAAAGGATGCCCCATAACCCGCGTCGTCCACGCGAAAGCGGGGACCCATAACCACCATCGTTAATTGTTGCATCGGATAGCGGCCCCAGCTTTTGCAAATACAAAAGCCGGTGGCTATGGGGCCGGCGTTCGCCGGCACGACGAGCCCATCAGTGCAACTGCGACAATCCATCCTGTGTCGCAAGCTCGATCGCGCGCTCGGCGTCCTCTGGCAGCAGCAGTCGCTCGGCCACCATCCGCGCCGCGGCCGCTCGCACGGCGGCCGCGCGCAGCAGCACGACATCGGTCGTCGCTTCGACCAGGCCTTTTTCATCGCGCGGCGCCTTGTCGATGTCGGCAATGATGGCGTTGCGCGGGTCGGCCGGGTCGACGGCAATGGTGGCACGCGCGGTGATCTTCACATGGGGCGGACGTTGCCAAAGCTTCTCCCCTCGAACGCCGGACCGCCCTGCAGCACGTCAAAGCGGATCACCTCCGCGTGAGCGGTCAGGGAGCTCAACAAAGAGACGCAGAGCGCGGCGATGCGAAGCTTCGACATCGATGATGACCCTTGGTTTGAATCTCAATTTCATCTTCGAATCGATGCTATAACGACCGGCATGGAACATATTGCAATCAAGCTGCTGGGATTTGCTGCCGCAACCTGCACGAGCCTCGCCTTTGCCCCGCAATTCGTAAAGGTCTGGAGAACCCGCTCTACTGAAGACATTTCGCTAGGAATGTTCTTCGTCATGGTGCTCGGCGTCATGCTTTGGCTTTTGTATGGCCTCTTTACCGGAGACGCGCCGCTGATCGCGTCGAATGCCATAACAATCGTCTTGGCGGGTGGAATCTTGTTTATGAAGCTGAAATACGGTTGAGCTCTCGGAGAGATCTGACGGGTCGGTGCTGGCCGGTAACGCTCCCTCTGCGCCGCCAGCGGGATCTTCAAATGGGCCACCCAACTCAGTATTCACCTTGCATCCGGCGTCGGTATTGGCTCCAGCCATACGCGGTTTAGCGGCGGGTTCAATGACCCCGCCGCCGTCGCGTGTTTCAGGTGATGCCGATGGGTACGCCCGGCGAGCCGGTCGCGCCGGTGATGGGGACCGGCGTAAAAACATAGACAAACTGATACTTCTTGTCGGCGATCAGGTCGTCAAAGACCAGGTTCTCATGATTGAGGATGCCATGCTTGGTCTGCAGGGTCATGTGGACCGCGAAGGCCAGCGTCTTGTCAGGATTAGGGACGACCTCCACCGCCCAGGTATCGGCGCCAGTCAGGCAGAGGTCTTTTTCGATCACCCAGTTCGCGACCTCAAGACCTATGCCAGGCTCACCGCTGTTGAACTTGTCGTTGTTCTTGCCCCAGAGCGAACTCCAGCCGGTATTGAAGAAGATGGCGTCTCCGGGCTTGAAGTCGGCCTCCGACATATTCTGCTTCTGGAGCGCCGCGCGCAGATCGGCCACGCTGATCTCTTCGCCAGCTTCCATCATGCGCCCTTTTACCGCGACCATATCGATCAGGTGACCGCGGGTGAAAAACGGCTTGCAGTTCTCGACGCCAAGCTTCTTGAGGCCATAGGTGTCGCTAAAATCCGCGGCAGCATGACCGTTGTAGAATCGCATCTCCCGCTTGTCGCCGTCGGCGCCCAATTGAATGCCGATGTGACCAAGGCCGTCGAATTGAGTCCCCACCTGGCCGATCTCGGCGGTCACGAACTCATCATGGTAGACGAGCCGATTGTCACCAAACGGGCCTCCAGTTGGGCCACCTGGGATGCGCAGCGTAAAGACCCGCTTCCCGAACAGAGGCATCGTGGACTCGTAGTTGTGGCCAAGCTTGTAGATTTTGCCTTCCTTGATCCACTTCACGGTATCGAGCACCTTCGCGGGCGTGATGTGGTTCGAGGCACCCGCCTGGTCATCGGCACCCCATTTCGAGGGCCACCATTTCTGCTCACTTAGTTTTGGCGGCGACATTCCGTCGGCCTGCGCAGGTGTGATTGGCGCAAGTCCGAACTTGCCGTGTGTCGCGCCCGCGACAGCTACCGCGCTGGCGCCGGCCACTCCGGCGGCCTTCAGGAATCCTCGGCGGTCGGTTGACGCCGATCCTGTATCATCCATGGGCTGATCGTTGTTTGTCATGTGTTCCTCCCAGAGTTCGTTTCGCTCATTGATGGGTGACGACGTTGACAAAAAGGATCATATTGTACCGCTGAGACGGCCACAAGACAGGGACATATTCTGATCCTGAGCGGCGCTTCCAAGCCACTGCAGAGTCAGGGGAATCGAGCATGGGATTGTTTGATGTCGACAACTCGGCGTCGCGCCTGCCGGTCTCGGTGATCACCGGGTTTCTCGGCAGCGGCAAAACGACTTTGCTCAACAAACTGTTGCGCCATGCCGACATGGGCGACAGTGCCGTGATCATCAATGAGTTTGGCGAGGTCCCGCTCGACCATCTCCTGGTGGAGGCGATCGAGGGGGAAGTCGCTGTTCTCGCGAGCGGCTGTGTCTGCTGCACGTTGCGCAGCGATTTGGAGCAGACGCTGCGCGGGCTTTTGGCCCGGCGCGATCGCGGCGAAGTGCCGGCGTTTTCGCGGATTCTGGTCGAGACGACCGGACTTGCCGATCCAGCGCCAATCGTTCAGCTGTTGCTGAACAATCCGCTGGTCAGTCACTTCGTGCGCCTCGATACCGTTGTGACCACCGTGGATGCGGTGAATGGCGTACGGCAGATCGACGAGCACGCCGAGGCGGTCAAACAGGCTGCGCTGGCCGACCGCCTGTTACTTACCAAGACCGATCTAGCGCCGCCTGAGACGATCGAGGACCTGCAATTGCAGCTTGTCGCGCTTAACCCCGGGGCAGCGCGACACGTTGTTACCAACGGCGAGATTGTGCCGGAAGCGCTCTTTGGCGCGGCATTGTTCGATCCTTCGCGCAAGACTGTCGACGCCCAGCGCTGGATCAACGAGGACGCATACGAAAGCCAGCGGCACGATCACGGCGACCATGAACATCGCGATCATCATCATCATGACGTTCACGCCTTCTGTCTCAGCAGCGACCAGCCGCTCTCATGGGAGGCGCTCTCTACCTGGCTTGGCCGGTTGCGGCACGGCGCAGGTGACGATCTGCTGCGTGTGAAGGGCATCTTGAACTTGATCGGCGAGAACGCCCCAGTGGTAATTCACGGCGTGCACCACATTTTTCATCCACCCGTACTTCTCGGTGCCTGGCCCGATTCCGATCATCGATCGAGGATCGTGTTCATCGCAAGAGGGATCGAGCGCAGCGAAATCGAGGCAAGCTTCCTCGAACATGTGGCCGGAGTTCGGGCTTGAGGCGTGCGGCGGCAGATAGGCACCTGCGACGCCACCGCGCGGCAAAGCTGCACGGCTGAATGCCGGCTGAGTTCAGGTATTGCCGCTGCCGCCTTTCGCGCTGGCGCGGCGCAAGGCTTCGGCCAACGCCCCGCCGCCTGACGGCTCCTGCGCCTTGCGCGACGCCGACGGCTTCGTCGACGCTCGGGAATTGGTCCGTGGCGCGCCTCGCGCCGCAGGCTCGGTCTTGCTACCGGCTGGTTCATCCAGACGCAGCGTCAGCGAGATGCGCTTGCGGGCGACCTCCACTTGCAGCACCTTCACCTTGACAATGTCGCCCGACTTCACCACCTCGCGCGGATCCTTGATGAAGGTCTTCGACATCGCCGAGATGTGCACCAGCCCATCCTGATGCACGCCGATATCGACAAAGGCGCCGAACGCCGCGACGTTGGTGACGGCGCCTTCGAGAATCATGCCGGGTTTGAGATCCTTCAGGGTCTCGACGCCCTCTTTGAACACCGCGGCCTTGAAGGTCGGGCGCGGATCGCGGCCGGGCTTTTCCAATTCGCGCAGGATGTCGGTCACGGTCGGCAAGCCAAAGCTGTCGTCGACGAAGCCTTGCGGCTTGACCTGGCGCAGGATTTCCGCGTTGCCGATCAGCGCCTTGATGTCGCTCTTGGTCGCCGCAAGAATCCGTCGCACCACCGGATAGGACTCCGGATGGACGCCGGAAGCGTCGAGCGGGTCGTCGCCATTGCTGATCCGCAGGAAGCCGGCGCATTGTTCAAACGCCTTCGGTCCTAGCCGCGGCACGTCTTTCAGGGCTTTACGTGATTTGAACGGGCCGTTGGCATCGCGATGCTGGACGATACTCTGCGCCAGCCCGGAGCCGATGCCCGATACCCGCGCCAGCAGCGGGGCGGAGGCGGTGTTGGCGTCGACACCGACGGCATTGACGCAATCCTCGACCACGGCATCGAGCGAGCGTGCAAGTTTGCTCTCGCCGAGGTCATGTTGATACTGCCCGACCCCGATCGCCTTCGGGTCGATCTTGACCAGTTCGGCCAATGGATCCTGCAGCCGCCGCGCGATCGATACCGCGCCGCGCAGGGTGACATCGAGCTCCGGCAGTTCCTCGGAAGCAAAGGCCGACGCCGAATAGACCGATGCGCCGGCCTCCGACACCACGATCTTCGACATCTTCAGGTCCGGCAGAAGTTTTACAAGATCGACCGCAAGCTTGTCCGTCTCGCGCGACGCGGTACCGTTGCCGATCGCAATCAGCTCGACGCGATGCAGCTGCGCGAGCTTGCCCAGCGCCGCCAGCGCTTCGTCCCAGCGCCGCGCCGGCTCGTGCGGATAGATGGTGGTGGTGGCGACCACCTTGCCCGTCGCATCGACGACGGCGACTTTGACGCCGGAGCGGAAGCCCGGATCGAGCCCCATGGTGACGCGCGCGCCGGCCGGCGCTGCCAGCAACAGGTCGCGCAGGTTGGACGCGAATACGCGGATCGCTTCCTGCTCGGCCGCGGTCCACAACCGCATCCGCAAGTCGATGTTGAGATGGATAAGGATCTTGGTGCGCCAGGCCCACCGTGCGGTTTCGGTCAGCCAGCGGTCGCCCGGCCGGCCACGCTCAGCGATCGCGAAGCGCTGCATGATCTTCAGTTCATACGGGCTGAAGGCGGCCGGCGTCGCGCCCAGCGGCTCGGGCAGCATCTGCAGGTCGAGGATTTCTTCCTTTTCGCCGCGGAACATCGCCAGGATGCGGTGCGATGGCAGCTTAGTGAGCGGCTCGCTGAAATCGAAATAATCCTTGAACTTCTCGCCCTCGGTTTTCTTGCCCCTGCGCACATTGGAGGCGATCAGGCCGTTCGACCACATCTGTTCGCGCAGCGCGCCGATCAGGTCGGCGTCTTCGGCGAAGCGTTCGACCAAAATCGCGCGCGCGCCATCGAGCGCGGCTGCAACGTCGGCCACCTCTTTGTCGACATCGACGAACGGTGCGGCCACCGTCTGCGGATCGTTTTCCGGCTGGCCCAGCAACAAGTCGGCAAGCGGCTCCAGTCCCGCCTCTTTGGCGATCTCGGCCTTGGTGCGGCGCTTCGGCTTGAAAGGCAGATAGATGTCTTCGAGACGACCCTTGCTGTCGGCCGCCAGAATCGCCGCTTCCAAAGAGGCATCGAGCTTGCCCTGCTCGCGGACGGAGTTGAGGATCGCGGTGCGACGTTCTTCGAGTTCGCGCAGATAATTCAGGCGCTCCTCCAGCGTGCGCAGTTGCGCATCGTCGAGCGCGCCGGTGACTTCCTTGCGGTAACGTGCAACGAACGGAACCGTGGCGCCGCCGTCGAGCAGCCCGACCGTCGCCTCGACCTGCTGTTCGCGAACCCCGAGCTCTTCGGCAATTTGTCGATAGATGTTGGCCAAATTCAATCTTTCTTGCAATCTTTCCTTGCAGTCTTTCCAAAGCCGTCACGGTGAGCGGATTCGTCAACCGCGGGAGCCCGCTTATGGACTATCGCCGATTACTTCATCAACCCACAGCGCAAAACAAATTGATCTGTGGATGGACAGTGTTGGTGTTCCAGGCCATGCAGTCGGCCAGCCGAGGATAAACCGAGCATCCCCGATTTAGTTTTCAGGCGGCGGCGCGTCCCGTGATCGGCGTGATCCTCTCCAGCTCTTTTCCGATCTGGCTTTTCGCCGTCCGCATATCGAACTCATTTTGCAAGTTCAGCCAAAGCTGGGCTGACGTGCCGAGCGCCTTGCCAAGCCGCAGCGCGGTATCGGCCGTAATGGCGGTTTCCTCGTTGGCAATCCTTTCGATGCGGGTGCGTGGAACCCCGCACGCCTTTGCGAGCGCGCCTGCCGACAAGCCCAACGGCACAAGAAACTCTTCCCGCAGGACTTCGCCGGGATGCATCGGTGCAAGCTTCCTGGCCATACAGTTCTCCTCTGATTATCCGATCGGCAGTTAATGGTAATCGACGAACTCCACGTCTTTCGGTCCCTCCGCCGTCCATACAATGATGGCGTTTCTTTCCGGTTCAGGTGAAATCCTCTTCCCGGTGCTGCTGGTCATTGGCCTTGCTACCCGCTTTGCCGCGCTCGGGTTGCTGGTAATGACCGCAATCGTCGAACTCACCGTGCCAGACGGCTGGCCGATCCATATCACTTGGGCAGCGATGGCTCTCGGGATCATGGCTTATGGGCCCGGCCGAATCTCGATCGACTATCTGGCGCGCCATTTCTTTCAGGTGCCGGAGAATATTCGATAGCTGGTCCAGCCGAAGCTTAAGTGCGCTCCGCGAGGTTGCGGACTCATATCCTCGGTTGTTTGAAAATTGAATCAACTTCTTCGTCGTCCCGGACAAGCGAGCGCAACGAGCGCCGATCCGGGACCCATAACCACCGATATTCGTTTGTTACGCCAGGCTGGAGCCCGATCGAGTTCATCAAAACCCATCGGTGGTTATGGGTCCCGGCGTTCGCCGGGACGACGAGGAGAGATGCTTCGCTTGGCCGGGGACGACGATTAACTCGCCGCTTCCAGCCGCTCTTCCGTCAACAGCCGCATCGCGGCATCGGCGTCCATCGGCTCGCCGAAGGCAAAGCCTTGCGCGTATTCGCAGCCGAGCTGATAGAGCTCGACCGCGTCAGAATCGGTCTCCGCGCCTTCGGCGACGACGTCCATGCCGAGGTCGTGGGCGAGTGCGATGATCGATTTCAGGATCACCGGGCGCGTGCCGCGGCTGGTGGTTCGCACAAAGGACTGGTCGATCTTGATGGTGTCGAACGGAAAGCGCTGCAGATAGGCGAGCGAGGAATGGCCGGTGCCGAAATCATCCAGCGACAAGCCAGTTCCGAGCTCGCGGATGCGAGTGAGCATCTGCGCCGCGTGCTCCGGGTTTTCCATGACCAGCGATTCCGTCAGTTCCAATTTCAGCGTGCCGCGCGCGACCGACGAGCGCGACAGCACGGTGCGGATGTCGTGGATCAAATCGTGCCGCAGCAACTGCCGCGAGGAGACGTTGACGCTGGCGAATATCGGTTCGCGCGAACGCATCGCGCGCTGCCAGATCGCGAGCTGTTTTGCGGTCTGGTCCAGCACGAACATGCCGAGATCGACGATCAGGCCGATCTCTTCGGCGATCGAGATAAATTCCACCGGCGACATCCGCCCGAGTTTTGGGTGGTCCCAGCGCGCCAGCGCCTCGAAGCCGGCGATCGAACGGTCTTCGAGCCGCACGATCGGCTGATACAAAATGGTGATTTCCTCGCGCTCGATGGCGCGGCGGAGTTCCGATTCCAGCGTCAGCCGGTCGGTTTTGCGCGCGCGCATCGCCGGCTTGTAGACGTCGATGCGGTCGCCGCCGATGCGCTTGGAATGATACATCGCAAGCTCTGCGTCCTTGATGATCTCGTCGGACAGTTGCGTCTGCGGATCGGAGAGCGCGAGGCCAATCGAGGCGGTGAGAAAAATCTCGCGGTCGTTGAAGGCGATCGGCGCGCGGATGGTTTTTCGAATGGTTTCGGCAAACGCAGTGATGCGCGACGGTTCCTGTTCCGACATCAGGATCAGGCCGAACTGGTCGCCGGCGAGCCGCGCCAGCGTGTCCTGCGGTTTCAAGATGCGGGTCAGTCGCCGCGCCAATGTAAGCAGGATCGAATCGCCGACCGCGATCCCGACGGAATCGTTGACCTGCTTGAAACGGTCGAGATCGATCACCATCAATGTCGGCCGCAGGTTCGGCATGGTTTTGGCGAAATTGGCGACCGCGCCCAACCGGTCGATGAATAGTTTGCGGTTCGGCAGCCCGGTGAGATTGTCATGCACGCTGTCGTGCAACATCCGCTCCTCGGCGTTCTTGGCCTCGGTCACATCCGTCAGCGTGCCCACCACGCGCGACACTTCGCCGTCGGAGCCGACCACGGGGCGCGCTTTGAGCGCAAACCACATGAAATGGCCGTCGGGCGTGCGCAGCCGAAAATCCTGCACGAGGCGCCCGCGGCGCTGGTCGAGCACGCTGTCGAGCGCGGCGCGGAAACGATCCTGGTCGAGCGGATGCAGCACCTCGAGCCATTTTGCCGCTGGGCCTTCCAGCGTGCCGCGTTTCAATCCCAGCAGGGCCTCGGTCTCGGGGCTGGTAAAAACCTTGTCGGCCGAGACGTCCCAGTCCCAGATCAGGTCGCCCGAGCCGGTCAAGGCCAGCGCCCGCCGCTCGACGTCGGAGACGACGCCGGTGGTGGCACCGCCGCCCGCAAAGGCATGCTGCATGACCGTGAATCCAATGAGCATCACGATCAGCACCAGGCCGCCGAGCAGCGCCGGGCCGACGATGTCGTTGGTGACGGAACCTGCGACCGTCATGCCCGCTGCGACCACCCAGACCACCAGCAGGAACCAGGTCGGGATCAGCAGCACCGCGCGATCGAAACCGTGGGTCGAGAGATAGACGATGAGGGCAAAGCCCGCGAACGCAATCAACACCAGCGACATCCGCGCGATGCCGGAGGCGACCGCCGGATCGAACAGTGCCAGCGCGACCAGCGAGCCGAGAAAGAACAGCCAGCCGACGGTGATGTGGGAATAGCGCACATGCCAGCGGCTGAGATTGAGATAGGCGAACAGAAACACCAAAAGCGTCGCGGCCAGAATCGCTTCGCCCGCCGCGCGCCAGACCCGCTCGGCGTTGTTCGACATGTCGAGGACTTTGCCCCAGAAGCCGAAATCGACGCCGATATAGACCAGCACCGCCCACGCCAACGCTGCGGCGGCGGGAAACATGATGCTGCCCTTGACCACGAACAGGATGGTCAGGACCAGCGCTAACAAGCCGGAAATGCCGATCACGATGCCCTGGTAGAGCGTGAACGAGTTGACCTTGTCCTTGTAGGCGTCGGGCTCCCACAGATAGAGCTGGGGTAATTTATCGGTGCGCAATTCCGCAACAAAAGTGATGACGGAGCCGGGATCGAGCGTGATGCGGAAAACGTCCGCCGTCGGACTTTCCTGGCGCTCGGGACGGTCGCCGGTGGATGGTGTGATGGTTGCGATGCGCGACAATCCGAGATCGGGCCACAGCAGCCCGGACGAGACGATGCGGTAATGCGGTGCGACGATCAAACGGTCGAGCTGGTCGTCGGTGTTGTTGGCGAGCGCGAACACCACCCAGTTCTGGCCGCCCTCGCGGGCGCGGACCTCGATGCGGCGGACGATGCCGTCGGTG
>Ga0209331_1000387_pt1 | contig 16064 bp, 11 predicted proteins | sample JacPinW_OM3H0_M3_FD_187971 | JGI IMG/M metagenome (GOLD analysis project Ga0209331, IMG submission 187971) | Forest soil microbial communities from Algoma, Ontario, Canada - Jack Pine, Ontario site 1_JW_OM3H0_M3 (SPAdes) (version 2) | ecosystem: Environmental > Terrestrial > Soil > Boreal...
TCGGGACGAGGAGATGTCGTTCGCCGTCGAACAAGGAGATGACCCACATGGCCTCATAACGACGACTCTTGACGCACCCCATACAAGTATTCCAGAGTGCTGTGATCGAACCGAGAAGCCCGGCGTACTGGGTACCCGCCCTTCACGGGTATGACATCTATTAATGCGGCAACGCATTGCGTAATCCCGGCCGTTTCTCACGCGAGGCCAAATCGAACGCCGGCGCGCGCCAGCCCTCCGGCAAGGCCAATCGGCGTGCCGTCGGCGCGCCAGCAGGCCGCGCCCGTGAGCAAGCCGTCATCGTGGAACTGAATGGCATTCATGCCGCCGGCCACGGTCGGCACCGCAACTACCTTGTGACCCATCGATGTGAGAGTTGCGCGAACGCCATCCGGAACGGCCAATTCGACCTCGAGCGCGTTGCCTTCGGTCCAGACCCGCGGCGCCTCAACCGCTTGCTGCAGGCTCATGCCGTGATCGATGAGATTGAGCAGCGCCTGTAGCGCGCTTGGAAAAATCCGCTTTCCGCCGGGCAGGCCGAGCGCATAGACGAGCTTGCCACCGCGCAGCGCCATGACAGGCGACATCGAGGTGGTCACGCGCTTGCCCGGCGCCAGCGACAGCGCATGGCCGGGCCGGGGATCGTAGAGGTTCATGTAATTGTTCGGCACGGCGCCGAGCCCCGGAATCAGAATTTTGGCGCCGAACAGATTATTGATGGTCTGCGTGGTCGCGACTACGTTCCCCATCGCGTCCGCAGCCGTCATGTGCGTGGTGTGCGCGCCTTCGAGTTGCGCCACGCCCGCGCTCCAGCGTTGCGCCCGGCTGGGATCGATCGCGCGCCGGCGTTCGCTGGCATAATCCTTCGAAGTCAACCGCTCCACCGGCACGTTGACAAAATCCGGATCGCCGCTGGCGGCGGCGCGATCGGCAAAGGCGATCTTCAGCACTTCGGCGAGATGATGGATCGTCTCGGCGGTGCCGAACCCCATCGCAGTAATATCGTAGCCCTCGAGAATATTCAGCATCTGCGCGATGTGCACGCCGGAAGCCGCGGGCGGCGGCGGACCGAGGATTTCCCAGCCGCGATAGTCTGCCCGGATCGGCGAGCGCTCGACGGTCCTGTAGGATGTGAGGTCTTCGCGGGTGATGAGGCCGCCATGGGCCTTCATGTAGTCGACGAGAATTTCGCCGAGCGGACCGGTATACAGCGCCGCTTCGCCGTGACGGGAAATATGCGTCAGCGTCTCCGCATATTCTGATTGCACGACGCGGTCGCCGGCATTCAACGGCGTTCCATTGGGCAAATATATCGCCGAGATCGCCTTGTCCTTGCGCATCTCCCGCGCGGCGTCGACGATGCATTCATGCAGATAGGGCGTCACCGCAAAGCCGCGCGAGGCATGCTTGATCGCCGGCTGCATGACATCGGCGAGTGACATGGTCCCGAACCTTTGCTGCGTCTCGCACCAGGCCTTGAGCGAGCCCGGCACAGCTACCGCCTTCGGACCGTTGAGATTTTCATCGTCGACCGTATCGAACACATCATGCGCCGAGCCCGGCTTTGATCGATAGGTGCCGGGCTTGACGGCAAGCGGAACGCTGCTTTGGCCGTCGATGAAGCGGTGGCTGCCGTCACTGAGCCGGATATGCGCCATGCCGCCGCCGATGATCCCGACCATCATCGGCTCGACCACGGTCAGCGCGAACAAGGTCGCGATCGCGGCATCGATGGCGTTGCCGCCGGCGGCGAGCATCTCGGCGCCCGCGGCCGATGCGAGCGGATGATTGCTGACCACCATGCCGCGGCTGCCCGATGCCGGCTGCTTCTGACAATCGAAAACTGTGCCTGTGCGATCCCGCCCGTTACCGCTCATGGTGTTATCACCCTCTATTCCTGCACGAGACTATGCATCAGTCCCGTATTCTCCCGGAATAGCCATATGCCTCATAACCAGCCATCATCACAGCGTTTGGTGATTCGGACAGCCGCGATCCCCTAAAGATTTCTGGATCGGGCCGGCACGTCCTGAGCGAGAATTGCTCGGCATCGTAGGCCGCGATGCAACTCAGTGTGGCGTAACCGCAGATCTCGTAACAAACACTCCGAGGGATTTACAATGCAGACGATCGTACTGGCCACCCAAAAGGGCGGCAGCGGCAAGAGCACGCTTGCGATCGGCCTCGCCCTTGCGGCGATCCAGGCCGGGCACACTGTCCGCCTGATTGAGACTGATTCGCAGGGCACGCTTTCGAGCTGGCAGAGCCGCCGCATCTATGCCGAACCCATGGTAGAGCCCATTTACAGCGCTGGCGAGATCGAACAACGGTTGCAATCTTTGGACCGCAGCGGCGTAACGCTGACGATCGTCGACACCGCCGGCGGCGTCAGCGCCGCGACGGCGGCAGCCATTCGCTACGCCGATTTGTGCCTTATCCCGGCACGCCCGAGCGTCGCCGATATCGAAGCGACCGCGCCGACGCTCAGCATCATCCGCGGCTGGAACAAGCCGTTCGCTTTCGTGCTCAACCAAACGCCGATCCGCGGTCAACGCATCACTAACGCGGCGACGGCGCTTGACGATAAAGCGGCACTCGATGTGTCGGGCGTTCTCGCACAACCTTTCATCGTCATGCGCAACGACCACCAGGATGCGCTGAGCGCTGGACTGGCGGTGAGCGAATACGCCCCCGCAAGCAAATCGGCGGACGAAGTTCGCTGCCTCTGGCAATGGGTCGAGACCAAGCTTAACGCAGTCGAGCTGAACTCGGTGGCGCCCGCCGACGAGCAGCAGATCATCAGCGAACTCCCGGCATCGCCCGATATCGTTCCCACGGTAATTTTACAGACGCCCACGGAAACGGCTGCGGTCGCTTCCTGAACTTTCAGCCGTTCAGGCTGACTACGGCGATAGCGCGCTCCGTCTCCGCCTGGCGGGGAAGGGGCCCGCTCGCGCGGCGAGCGTGAGTGCTCCAACGATGCAGATTTGGCACCGCCTCCCCATCATCCCACCTCTAAGGTGCCGGAGCGAAGCGGCTTCGCACCTCCGGATGACGGCTGAGGCGATGACGAAGACTCACTTCTGGCATTTCGGGCACCAGAATGTCGAGCGTCCGTTCTGGGTGAACCGCCGCACGATTCCGCCACACCCTGCGGTCTGGCATTTCTGGCCTTCGCGGTCGTAGACCTGAAACGAGTGCTGGAAATAACCGAGTTCACCGGAGGTCTGGCGGTGGTCGCGCAGCGACGAGCCGCCGGCCTTGATGGCCTGATTGAGCACCGCGTGGATCGCCGTGACCAGGCGCCTGGCATGATCGGTCGGTTCGCCCCCGGCAACGCCCTTGCGTTGTCCGGCTTTGGTCGCCAGCGTCGCGGCTAATCTTCGCGGCGACAGATGGGAACGATACAGCGCCTCGCAGACATAGATGTTGCCGAGCCCCGCGACCACCCGCTGGTCGAGCAGCGCCGCCTTCAGGCTGGTCTTCTTGTTGGCGCAGGAGCGCGCCAGCATCGCGGCATCGAATTCATTGCCGAGCGGTTCGGGGCCGAGACCTCTCAGCAGAGGCTCATCCTCGAGTGCCCGACGGGCAATGATTTTCATGTAACCGAAGCGGCGCGGATCGTTGAAAACAACGGCCGCGCCCGATGACATGTGAAACACCACATGATCGTGCGCGCGATCCTCAGCTCGCGGGTGGTGAAATTTGCCCGGCGCGTTCTGTTCATCGTCCTTGATGACGCGGAACGACCCCGACATCCCCAGATGCATCAGCAGCACGTCGCCCGAGGCAAGATCGGCCAGCAGGTATTTGGCGCGGCGGCCGAGACCGGTCACGATCTGGCCCTCGAGCCGCCCGACAAAATCCTTCTGGAAGGCAAACCGCAGGTCTTTTCGCCTGACTTCCGCTCTTACAATTTTCGATCCCTCCATGACAGGCTGCAGGCCGCGGCGGACGGTCTCGACTTCGGGTAATTCGGGCATGGATGGGGGCATTCACCTTGAGATGCTGACGTGATAGCGCCATTGCGGCGGGCGCGCTATATGGTCTGGCGAGGGAGATGACGTGATGGATCGGCCGGACCAAACCACGCATTTTGGCTTCAAGGACGTCCCGTTGGGCGACAAGCAGACGCTGGTGAACGACGTGTTCCACAGCGTGGCATCGCGTTACGACCTGATGAACGACCTGATGTCGGCAGGCCTGCATCGCCTCTGGAAAGAGGTAATGATCAATGCGCTCAATCCGCCGCGCAGCGATACGCCGTTTGCGCTGCTCGACGTTGCCGGCGGCACCGGCGATATCGCATTTCGGGCTGCGAAAGCATCAGGCGCCGGCTTTCGCGCCACCGTCTGCGACATCAATTACGATATGCTAAGCGTCGGCCGCGCGCGCGCGGCGGCGCGGCATCTCGACGACCGGGTGTCGTTCGTGGAAGGAAACGCCGAGGCGCTGGCTTTCCCTGACCGCAGTTTCGACGCCTACACCATCGCGTTCGGCATCCGCAACGTGCCGCGGATCGATCTCGCGCTCAGCGAAGCGTTTCGCGTGCTGAAGCCCGGCGGCCGGTTCCTGTGCCTGGAATTTTCCACCGTCGACGTGCCCGGGCTCGATCGAATCTACGATCTGTTTTCGTTCAAGATAATTCCGCCGCTCGGCCGCGCGGTGACCGGCGACGCCGAATCCTATCGCTACCTGGTCGAATCGATCCGCAAGTTTCCCAAGCCCGGCGCGTTTGCCGAACTGATTCGGGCGGCCGGCTTTTCCCGCGTCAACTGGCAGAGCCTTTCGGGCGGCATCGTGGCGTTGCATTCGGGCTGGCGTTTGTGATTTCTGCAATGACCCACATCGCGCGGCTCGCCCGCGCCGGTTTCGTGTTCGCGCGTGAGGGCGTGTTTGGCGTCGTCGATCCGAGCCTGGTGCCGCCGCCCGGGCAACTCGCGCTTCGCCTCGCGCGGATCATCGAGCGCCCCGGCGCCAAATCCGGTCCGCGGCTGTCGCGCGCGCTGACCCGGCTGGGACCGGCCTATCTCAAGCTTGGACAGTTTCTCGCCACGCGGCCCGACGTAGTCGGCGTCATCATGGCGCGCGATCTGGAAAGCCTGCAGGACCGGCTGCCGCCGTTTTCGCAAGCCGCGGCCGAAGCCGTGATCGCGCAGTCGCTGGAACGCCCGGTGGCACAGGCGTTTGCGAGCTTCGGTCCCTCGGTCGCCGCAGCCTCGATCGCGCAGGTGCATCGCGGTGAAACCGAGCGTGACGGCGTGCGCACGCCGGTGGCGGTGAAGGTGCTGAGGCCCAATGTCGCCGCGCGCTTCCGCCGCGACCTCGCCGATTTCTTCTTTGTCGCGCACAATGCTGAAGCCTACTCGGCTGAAGCGCGGCGGCTGCGGCTGATCGAGGTCATCAACACGATGTCGCGCTCGGTGGCGATGGAGATGGATCTGCGGCTGGAGGCTGCGGCGCTGTCTGAGATGGCGGAGAACACCCGCGGCGATCCGGACTTTCGCGTACCCGCCGTCGACTGGGATCGCACCACGCATAATGTGCTGACGATGGAATGGGTCGACGGCATCGCGCTGAGCGATCATGCGCGTCTTAAGGAATCGCAGGTCGATCTGCCCGAGCTCGGGCGCAAGGTGATCCAGAGTTTCCTGCGCCACGCGCTGCGCGACGGCTTCTTTCATGCCGACATGCACCCCGGCAATCTGTTCCTCGACGATGCCGGCCGCCTGGTCGCCGTCGATTTCGGCATCATGGGCCGGCTCGGCCTGAAGGAGCGGCGCTTCCTCGCCGAAATTCTCCTGGGCTTCATCACGCGCGACTATCGCCGCGTCGCCGAAGTGCATTTCGAGGCAGGCTACGTGCCCGGACATCATTCGGTCGAGAATTTCGCCCAGGCCATCCGCGCCATCGGCGAACCGATCCACAACCGCACCGCCGAAGAAATTTCGATGGCGAAGCTATTGACGCTGTTGCTCGAGGTCACCGGCCTGTTCGACATGCGGACCCGGCCCGAACTGATCCTGCTGCAAAAGACCATGGTGGTGGTCGAAGGCGTCGCGCGCAGCTTCGACCCAAAACTCGACATCTGGAAGGTCGCCGATCCCGTGGTGCGCGAATGGATCGAGCGCAATCTCGGCCCGGTGGGACGCATTCAGGGAGCGATGTCCGGCGCCGGCGAGCTCGGCCGCGTGCTGACGGGCCTTCCGGCGATCGCGGCACGGTCGGTGGCGGTGCTGGAGCAACTGGAGACCATGACCCGGGAAGGGCTGACGCTGTCGCCGGAGACGATCGCGGCGATGGGCCGGACCGAGGGCCGCAAGAGCCGGTGGCGCACGCTGGCGCTCTGGATCATCGCCGCGACGTTTATCGGGATCCTCGTGGCCATTCGACAGATGTGATTGCAATGTATGCACCAATATGCTAGCATTGCTGTCAACCTTGGTCGGAGATGCCCATGGCAAACCTGACGATCCGAAAACTCGACGACGCCATTCGGGACGAGCTGCGGCTGCGCGCTGCCCGCAACGGCCGTTCGGTCGAAGACGAGGTGCGGGTGATCCTGCGCGACGCCTCACAGCACAGCCCTTCCTTCGCCGCCTCTCAAGCCGTTTCGCAAGGCCCGGCGACGCACCCTCACGCCCATAGCGAGGCTGCCGGCAGCCTCCCGCGCGTCACCCTGATCATCGGCGGCGGCATCGCCGCCTACAAGGCGCTGGACCTGATCCGGCGGCTGAAAGAGCGGCGCATTCACGTCCGCTGCGTGCTGACCAGAGCCGCGCAGCAATTCGTCACGCCGCTTGCCGCCAGCGCGCTGTCGAACGAGCGTTGCTACACCGATCTGTTCGATCCCGAGAGCGAGTTCGATGCCGGCCACATCCGTCTCGCGCGCGACTGCGACCTGATCGTGGTGGCGCCTGCGACCGCCGACCTGATGGCGAAGATCGCGCAAGGTCATGCCGACGATCTCGCCAGCGCGATTTTGCTCGCAGCCAACCGGCCGATCCTGATGGCGCCGGCGATGAACCCGCTGATGTGGAACAATGCCGCCACCCGCCGCAATGTCGCCCAGCTCGAACGCGATGGCGTCGCCATGATCGGACCCAATGCCGGCGAAATGGCGGAGGCCGGAGAGGCCGGCGTCGGCCGGATGGCGGAGCCCTTGGAAATAGCCTCCGCTTCCGAGCGTTTTCTGCGCCCCTCCCAACCGTGTCCGCTTGCAGGCAAGCGCGTCCTCATTACCGCTGGACCAACACACGAGCCGATCGATCCGGTGCGCTACATCGCCAACCGCTCCTCCGGCAAACAGGGTTATGCGCTCGCCGCGGCGGCACAAGCCGCCGGCGCTGACGTCACCTTGATCTCGGGCCCGGTCGAACTCGCAGACCCCCCCGGCGTAACCGTGAAGCACGTCGAATCCGCGCGCGAGATGCTGCATCGGGTGGAAGCCGCCCTTCCGACTGACATCGCGATCTTCGCCGCCGCCGTCGCCGACTGGCGCGTCGTCAATGAAGGCGAGCAGAAGCTGAAAAAAACCTCGGCCGGCATGCCGCCGCTGCAGCTCATCGAAAATCCCGACATCCTTGCAACGATCGCAAAGTTGCAGGACGGGCGGCCGCGGCTGGTGATCGGATTCGCAGCGGAGACTGAAAATCTGATCGACAACGCCAAGGCCAAGCTTGAGCGCAAGGGCTGCGACTGGATCGTCGCCAATGACGTCTCGCCGGCGACCGGCATCATGGGTGGAGACCGCAACACCGTCCATCTGCTGACCCGCGATAGCGGCGGCATCGGCGTCGAATCCTGGCCGGCGATGACCAAGGAGCAGGTCGCCGCCACGCTGGTGGCGCGCGTCGCCAAGGCCTTGATAACCGAAACTGTCGAGAAACCCTCATGAGCGCCGCCGTCAAAGTCGATATCCGGCAATTGCCGCATGGCGAAGGCCTGGCGCTGCCGGCATATCAGAGCGCCCATGCCGCGGGGCTCGACCTGCTGGCGGCGGTTCCCGAGGATTCGCCTCTGATCCTGTCGCCGGGCCAGCGCGCGCTGGTGCCGACCGGACTGACGATCGCGCTGCCATCAGGCTATGAGGCGCAGGTCCGTCCGCGCTCGGGCCTTGCATCAAAGCACGGCGTCACCGTGCTGAATGCGCCGGGCACGGTCGACGCCGATTATCGCGGCGAGATCGGCGTGCTCCTGATCAACCACGGCGACGCGCCGTTTCCGATCCGGCGCGGCGAGCGCATCGCGCAGATGGTAATTGCGGCCGTAGTCCGCGTGGAACTCGTTCCCGCGGCGGAGCTTTCCGCAACCGATCGGGGCGGTGGGGGCTTCGGTTCGACCGGGCGCTGATTTACAGTCAAAGAGCGGCCACATTTTCACAAAAATCGCGCCGATAGAGTTTAACACCGCATTTTTTCGCGATGCAGTTTGCGTTCACGGTCTGGACTCTTACCCCTCGACTCCCGATGGGGATATTGTCATTCGATTCGCGAACGCGGCGCGATCAGCAAAAGTGGGCACCGGTTTTGCGTCCGATCGCGCTCTAAATCATTAAGGACGCATGATCTTATCGCCAAACCGCTCACACTTTGGCGGATCATGCGGTCAAGCGCCGAGCGTAAAGTCGTGCGGTTTGGGGCAAACCATGTCGGGCGTGATCGTTGCGATGCGTCGGACCCTGCTGTCGTGCACATCACTGGCACGCAACGGCCTGATCACCCTTGGCACCACTACCCTGGTCTCGATCGCACCGGCCTATGCCGGCGATTTATCTCTCCTGCATGCGCTTTCGGCCTTCTTCGATTTTAACCGCCAGGAAATCGCGGCCCTGACGACCGCGCTGGCGCTGCTCGGCTTTTCGGTGGTGGCGGCTATCCTGCTGATGCGCACGCGCGTTCGCGCGGCAGGAAGCGAGGCGCGGCTGCGCTCCGATATCGGGGATCTGCAACTCCAGGCCGACCGTTTCCGGGCGCTGCTGTTCGCGGAGCCACAGATCCTGATATCGTGGGCTGCAGGTGACAATCGCCCGCAAATCAGCGGCGACACTGCCCTTTTAATGCCGCAGGAGTCGCAGCAATATCAGCCGCAGCGCATCCTTGCCTTCGGAACCTGGCTGCCGCCGGAGCCGGCGCTGCAGATGGATCATGCGGTCGACGCGTTGCTCGAGGCCGGCGAGGGTTTTCTGCTCAATCTCACGACCGCGAATGGACACGCCATCGAGGCCATGGGCCGCGCCATCGGCGGCCAAGCCATTGTACGGATTCGCGAACTCAGCGGCTTGCGCAAGGAACTCGCCGAAACCAACCTCCGCCACAAGGCGCTGCTGGAAGAAACCGAGATGCTGCGGGGCTTCGTAGCCGCGGCGCCCTGGCCGATCTGGGCCAAAGGCGCCAAAGGCGGTCTCAGCTACGCCAATGCCGCGTATGCGCGAGCAACCGAGGCTGTGAGCGTCGCGGATGCGATCGATCGCGACCTTGAACTGCTCGACAGCGGCGACCGCGGCGATATGGACCGCGCCTTGAATGGCACGACAGCCTTCACCGCGCGGCTGCCGATCGTGGTCGGCGGCGAGCGGCGCATCCACGATGTGCATGCACTCAATGTCGGCGGCGGAAGCGTCGGCATCGCCATTGACGCCAGCGAAGCCACCGCCCTGCGCGCGGCGCTGGTGCGGATGGCGGAGGCCCATCGCCGCACCCTCGATCAGCTGTCGTCCGGCGTCGCCGTATTCGACGCGCAGCGGCGGCTGGCGTTCTACAACGATTCCTATCGCCGGCTGTGGGACCTCGATCGCGCATTTCTCGACGGCAACCCCGACGATTCGAGCGTGCTCGATCGGCTGCGTGCCGCCCGCAAGCTGCCCGAGCAGCCGGATTTCCGGGCCTGGAAGGCAAAGCTGCACGAGGCCTATCGCGCGGTCGAACCCGAAAAGGATACCTGGTATCTGCCCGACGGCCGCGCGGTGAGCGTCGTCACCACGCCAAATCCGGAAGGCGGCGTCACCTATCTGTTCGACGACGTCACCGAGGGCCTGGAGCTGGCGCGGCGGTTTGACGGCCTGATCCGCGTCCAGCGAGAAACGCTCGATAATCTCGCCGAAGCCGTTGCGGTGTTCGGCAGCAACGGCCGCGCGCAACTGTTCAATCCGGCCTTCGCCAAGATGTGGAAGCTGTCGCCCGAGGCGCTGCGGGAGCAGCCGCATATCGAGACTGTGGAAGCCTGGTGCAGGCCGCTGTTCGATGACGCGACCATTTGGCGGACGCTGCGCGAAGCCATTACCGCGATCGAGAACCGGGTCGAGGTGCCGCTGAAGCTCGAGCGCAAGGATGGCAGCGTGCTGGACTGCATGACCATGCCGCTGCCCGACGGCGCCACCATGCTGACGTTCCAGGACATCACCGATACCGAAAACGTCGAGCGCGCGCTGCGCGAGCGCAACGAGGCGCTCGAGACCGCCGACCAGATGAAGGTGGATTTCGTCCACCACGTGTCCTACGAGCTACGCTCGCCGCTGACCACCATCATCGGCTTTGCGCACTTCCTGAGCGACCCGGTCACCGGTCCGCTGATGCCGAAGCAGGCCGAGTATCTCGGCTACATCACGGCCTCGACCAACGCGCTGCTCGCGATCATCAACAACATCCTCGATCTCGCCACCATCGACGCCGGCGCGATGTCGCTCAATCTGGGCCCCATCGACATCCGCAAGACCATCGAAGCCGCGGCCGAAGGCATTCAGGACCGGCTCGCGACCGACCGCATCCAACTCAAGGTCGACGTCGATCCCAACATCGGCGACTTCGTTGGCGACGAACGCCGCGTGGTGCAGGTGCTGTATAATCTGCTGGCAAATGCCGTCGGATTTTCGCCGCAGGACGCCACCGTCGGCTTGAGCGCCATGCGAACCGAGCACAGCGTCGTCTTCACCGTCACCGATTCCGGTCCGGGCATTCCGTCTGACGTCAAGGACAAGGTGTTCGACTGGTTCGAGAGTCATTCCCACGGCTCGCGGCATCGCGGCGCCGGCCTCGGCCTGTCGCTGGTGCGCTCCTTTGTCGAACTGCACGGAGGCAAGGTGCGCGTCGATTCGATCGTCGGCAAGGGCACGACCGTCACGTGCGACTTTCCGATCGATCAGGCTGCGCATCGCAACGCCGCGGAATGACCGTTCCCACGACATTCTCGCTTCCGTTATCGAACGAGACGGCGACCGCGAATCTGATGGCCGACCTTGTGTTGCTGATCGGTCCCGGCGACGTCATCACCCTTTCCGGCGACCTCGGCGCCGGGAAAACCGCAGCCGCCCGCGCCATGATTCGATATCTCGCCGGCGACGACGCGTTGGAGGTTCCAAGCCCGACCTTCACGCTTGCGCAAGTCTACGATTTGCCGCCGTTTCCGCTGGTTCATGCGGATCTTTACCGCATCAACGATCCCGCGGAACTGGAAGAGATCGGCTTGTCGCCATTGCCCGAGGGCACGGTGGCCCTGATCGAATGGCCGGAGCGCGCACCATCAGCACTTCCCGAAGACCGAATCGATATCGCGCTGAGCCATCGTCCGGCGCTGGGATCGACCGCCCGCGCCGCCGAAATCACCGGCTACGGCAAAGCGGCCGCGCAAGTCGCAAGGCTCAGGGCGCTGCGGCAGTTTCTCGACGGCGCAGGCTATGCCGATGCAAGACGCCGGCGCATGCCCGGCGACGCGTCGACGCGTTCCTATGCGCGGCTCGTCCGCGACGATGGCGTTGTCATCCTGATGAATTCACCGCTCCGCCCCGACGGGCCGGCGGTCTATGACGGCAAATCGTACAGCGCGGCCGTGCATCTGGCCGAGGACGTCAAACCGTTCGTCGCCATCGACAACGGTCTGCGCGAGCGCGGCTTCTCGGCACCATCAATCCATCATGCCGATCTCGACGCCGGATTCCTGATCACCGAGGATTTCGGCAGCGCGGGTTTTATCGAAGGCGATCCACCCCGGCCGATCGCGGAGCGCTATGAGGCCGCGACCGACATGCTGGCGGCGCTGCATCGCGAAGCATTGCCCGAAATCCTGCCGGTGGCGCCGCAGATCACCTACGCCATTCCCACCTTCGACACCGATGCGCTGCTGGTCGAGGTCGGATTGATGCTCGAATGGTATATGCCGGACCGCGGGGCGGAGCTGACCGACAACATGCGCGCCGAATTCGTCATGATGTGGCGCGATTTGTTGAGCAAGCCTGCATCTGCCGCCAGGACCTGGGCGTTGCGGGACTTTCATTCCCCCAATCTGATCTGGCTCGACGAGCGGCCCGGGACGGCGAGAGTTGGCATCATCGACTTCCAGGACGCCGTGCTGGGCCCAGCCGCATATGATCTGGTATCGCTGTTGCAGGATGCGCGGGTCGACGTGCCCGAGCAGCTCGAGCTTGCGCTGCTGACGCGCTACATCAAGGCGCGGCGCGCCTCCGACGACAGCTTCGATCCGGCCGGGTTCGCCGAGCTTTATGCCATCATGTCGACGCAGCGCAACACGCGGCTGCTCGGCACCTTTGCGCGGCTCAACCGGCGCGACGGCAAGCCGCAATATCTGCGCCATCAGCCCCGGATCTGGACCTATCTCAACCGTTCGCTGGCTCACCCCATGCTCTCGGGTGCCCGGGAGTGGTATTCGGCCAACGTTCCCCCGCCGGTTCCCTGATTTTACCATTTGTTAGCCAACTGCGCCTTAATCTGTAGGCAGAGCCCTGCCCTGGACCGCGCGGGGCAGCTGCTTGAGGGCGGGAGCGAATCCATGGTGTCAGAACGGCGCAAGGGTGAGCGCGTCACATTCGAACGCGGGATAGCCGCGCATATGATGGGTATCGACGGCACCTGGCGGCGCGAATGCACGATGGAAGACATTTCGGAGACCGGCGCGAAACTCACGGTGGAAGGTTCCGTCGAGGGGCTGCACCTCAAGGAATTCTTCCTGCTGCTGTCGTCCACTGGCCTCGCCTACCGCCGCTGCGAGCTGGCCTGGGTCAATGGCGACCAAATCGGCGTCAATTTCCTGAAGCAGGGCGACAAGAAGAAGAAGCAGGCGCGGCGCGCCGCGCCGCAGGCCGTCGAAGTCTGAGCGCCGGGAAATACTGGTCGCACAACCGTCATGCCGGATGGTTATGGCATCATCAACGTTCGGTAGCCCCCGCGAATCACCGTGATATGATTTGCGCTGCCAACAACAGCGGTTCGAGAAATTTCTGAAATGTCCGTCAAACCCACCAAAGCCATGGTCCTCGCCGCCGGTCTTGGCGTGCGCATGCGGCCCCTGACGGACCGGATGCCAAAGCCGCTGGTGCGCGTCGCCGGCCGCGCGCTGCTCGACCATGTGCTCGACAAGCTCGGCGACGCCGGCGCGATCGACGCTGTCGTCAATGTGCACTATTTGCCCGATCAGATCGTCGATCACGTCGCGGGGCGCGCGCGGCCGCGCGTGATCATCTCGGATGAGCGGGACGAGGTGCTCGGCACTGGCGGCGGCGTCGTCAAGGCGCTCCCCTTGCTTGGCCACGCCCCGTTTTTCCTTGTCAATGCAGACACCATGTGGATCGATGGCGTGCGGCCCAATCTGGCGCGGCTGGCCGAGGCCTTCGACCCCGCGCACATGGACATCCTGCTCTTGATGGCGCCGACGACGAGCAGCATCGGTTATGGCGGACGCGGCGATTACGCGATGCTGCCGGATGGCGCGTTGCGCAAGCGCAGGGAACATCAGGTCGTTCCGTTCGTCTACGCAGGCGCTGCGATCATGTCGCCATCCCTGTTCGTCGATGCCCCCTCGGGTGAATTTTCGCTGACGAAAATGTTCGATCGCGCCAACGAGCAGGAACGGCTGTTCGGCCTGCGGCTGGATGGCGTGTGGATGCATGTGGGAACTCCCGACGCGGTCTACGCGGCGGAAGAGGCCTTTCTCGCCAGCGTCGCGTAAAAGCATCCCGTAGGGTGAACAAAGGCGCTCTTGCGCCGTGCCCACGGGCTCACAATCGAACAAATTCGTTTTAAAATGGTGGGCACGCTTGCGCTTTGCCCGCCCTACGGCGCACCAGTTCTCCCGCGACTCCCTCCCCATCGCTGCCCATGCCATGATGCGCAGAATCGCGAATCAGGAAGCCCATGCGCGTTTTCAGCGTTCCAGTCTCAGTGCCGTTCTTGCGCGCCGTCGTTGCCGCCTTGGTCGATGGCAGACTGGTCGATGGTTTTGAAGCCCGCGCGCGTCCAGAGAAACTGGCGCAGGCGACGCTTTATTTGCCGACCCGGCGCGCCGGACGGATGGCGCGGGAAATCTTTCTCGATGTGCTGAAGACGGACGCGGTGGTGCTGCCGCGCATTGTCGCGCTCGGCGACATCGACGAAGACGAGCTGGCCTTCGCGGAGGCGTCCGAACAATACGGCGGCGCGGCGCCATTGGACATTCCGCCGAAGCTGGGCGAGCTTGAGCGCAGGCTCACGCTGGCAAGACTGGTCGCGGCCTGGGCCAGGAGTCCCGTCTCGGCGCCGCTTGTGGTCGGTGGCCCGGCATCGACGCTTGCGCTGGCTGGTGATCTGGCGCGCCTGATGGACGATATGGTCACCCGTGGCGTCAGTTGGGAAGCACTGGACGGGTTGGTGCCGGATCAGCTGGACAAGTATTGGCAACACTCGCTCGAATTCCTTCAAATTGCGCGGCAGGCGTGGCCTGCTCATCTCCGGGAAATCGAGAAGATCGAGCCGGCGGCGCGGCGCGACCTCTTGATCGAGGCGGAAGCCAAGCGCCTGACCGCCCATCACGACGGTCCGGTGATAGCGGCGGGCTCGACCGGCTCGATGCCGGCGACGGCGAAATTCCTCCACGCCGTAAGCACCCTGCCGCAAGGCGCGGTGGTGCTGCCGGGGCTCGATACCGATCTCGACGACGATGCGTGGCAATTGATCGGCGGTATCCGTGACACCAAGGGCAAGTTGACCACGCCGCCGGCGTCGAACCATCCGCAGTTCGCGATGCACAGGCTGCTGCATCGATTTGGAATTGAGCGCTCCGATGTCGAAATCTTAGGGGAACCAGCGCCGCATGGGCGCGATGTGCTGGTTTCCGAAGCGATGCGGCCTTCCAACGCGTCGGCGCAATGGCATCGGCGGCTGGCCGAGCCCGAGATCGTCGAGAAAATTTCAGGCGGCATGGCGAATCTCGCCGTGATCGAAGCTGCCAATCCCGAGATGGAGGCGCTGGCGATCGCGGTCGCGATGCGCGAGGCGCGGCATCTGAACAAATCGGCGGCGTTGGTGACGCCGGATCGCGCGCTGGCGCGGCGCGTGATGGCGGCGCTCGGCCGCTGGAACCTCGCATTCGACGATTCCGGCGGCGACTCGTTGATGGAGACATCTGCGGGAATTTTCGCGCGGCTCGCCGCGGAGGCGGCGGCGAGACAGCTTGAGCCGCCGACGCTGCTGGCGCTGCTGAAGCATCCGCTGTGCCGGCTGGGCGGCGCGCAAGGCGCCTTCAAGGACGCCGTCGAGGTGCTCGAACTGGCGCTGTTGCGCGGCACGCGTCCTGAAGCAGGAAGCGCCGGCCTCGCGCGCGACTTTGCTCGCTTCCGCGGTGAACTCGCCAAGCTGAGGGGTCGCGAGACGTCCTCGCTGCACGGCTCCGAGCCAAGGACCCGGCTTGGAGATCAAGAACTCGATCGAGCGTATCGGCTGATCGCGCAGTTGCAGGCGGCGCTTTCACCGCTTGAAAGTCTCGACTCCTCGAAGCGTTACGATTTTGCCGAGCTTGCGGCACGCCATCGCAAGGTCCTGATGGAACTGTCACGCGACCCGCATGGCGTCGCTGTGGTATTCGACGGTCGACAGGGGTCATCACTGACGACCGCCTTCGACGAACTGCTCGGCAAAGCCGACGGGGATGGCATCGTCGCAAGCGGCCTGATGGTTCAGCTCGGCGATTATCCCGAGGTGTTCCAGACCGCCTTTGGCGACCGCATGGTGCGGCGGCCGGAATCGGCGAGCGCACACCTCCATATCTACGGCCCGCTGGAAGCGCGGCTGACGCAATCCGAC
>Ga0209331_1000389_pt1 | contig 16021 bp, 16 predicted proteins | sample JacPinW_OM3H0_M3_FD_187971 | JGI IMG/M metagenome (GOLD analysis project Ga0209331, IMG submission 187971) | Forest soil microbial communities from Algoma, Ontario, Canada - Jack Pine, Ontario site 1_JW_OM3H0_M3 (SPAdes) (version 2) | ecosystem: Environmental > Terrestrial > Soil > Boreal...
GCCCCTTCCTGGCCGGACCAATATCGTTGTGAGCCGCGATCCAGGTTTCGGCGCGGCCGGCATTGTCATTGCGCCAAGTGTCGAAGCCGCGCTCGCCGTGGCGTGCGGTGATGCATTGCGACGGAAGGCGGACGAGATTGCCGTGATCGGGGGAGCCGAGGTCTATCGGCAGATAATGGACAAAGCGGATCGGCTGGTGATCACGCGGGTCCAGTTGCAGCCGGAGGGCGATACGAGCTTTCCGCCCCTCGACGATGGGATCTGGAAAGAAGTAAGCCGGACCGAGCATCCGGCCGGACCTGAGGACGAGGCAAGCTTCACCATACAGGTCTTCGAACGACGTGAAGTCGAGAGCCGTCCAGCCGCGTAAGGCTGAGCCGCCGGACGTCGCATTGCGGCGCTGATACGCGTTGTAACGCAATGACGCCTCACCTATAACCGGCGCAAACGACGTCTCGGTGAGGCGTAGTCAGGAGACAGCTGATGCCGTGGAGCAATCAGGGTGGTGGACCCTGGGGGACCGGAGGAGGAGGCGCCGGTGGCAAAGGTCCATGGGGTACCGGCCCCCAACAATCGGGCCCAAACCCTCCCGATCTTGAGGAATTTCTGCGGCGCGGTCAGGACAAGCTCCGCAGTGTTCTCCCGGGTGGGAGTCTTGGCGGAAAGGGGCTTAGCCTTTTCGTGCTGGCCGCAATTGTCATCTGGGGCCTCTCCGGGTTTTTCCGCGTTGACCCCGATGAACTCGGCGTGGTGTTGCGGTTTGGCAAGTATGTCCGCGACGCCAAGCCTGGTCTGAATTACCATCTGCCGTATCCGGTTGAATCGGTACTCACCCCCAAGGTGACGCGCGTCAATCGCATTGATATTGGCATGCGGCTCGTGGAAGACCTTCGCCGCGGCACAACCCTTCGCGACGTTCCCGAAGAGAGCCTGATGCTCACCGGTGACGAGAATATCGTTGATGTTGATTTTTCAGTTTTCTGGTTGGTCAAACCTGATGGCGCCGGCGATTACCTGTTCAATATCCAGCAGCCTGAAGGCACGGTCAAAGCGGTTGCCGAAAGTGCGATGCGAGAGATCGTCGGACGTTCGAAGATCGAGCCGATTCTGACGGGCGAGCGGCAAAAGATTGAGACCGCCGTGCACGATCTCATGCAATCGACGCTCGATCACTATGGCGCAGGCATCCAAATTACGCAGGTCCAACTGCAGAAGGTCGATCCGCCGGCGCAGGTGATCGACTCATTCCGGGATGTGCAAGCAGCGCGCGCCGACCAGGAACGGGCCCAGAATGAGGCGCAGACCTACGCCAACAAGGTTGTTCCGGAGGCGATGGGCCGCGCCGCGCAGGTCTTCCAGAACGCAGACGCTTACAAGAGCCAGACGGTCGCTGAGGCCAAAGGCGCGACCTCGCGCTTTCTTCAGGTCTACGAGCAATACAAGAAGGCGCCTGACGTGACCCGTCAGCGGTTGTATCTGGAGACAATGGAGCGACTGTTCGGGGGTACTGACAAGATCATCGTAGATCCCGGAGCGAGCAGCGGGGTCGTGCCATATCTGCCGCTCGATCAGCTTATGCGCCGGCAACCGGCGGCGTCGCAGACGCCGCCCCAGACGGGAGGCAGCCGATGAGAGTAAGCGTATTCGGCGGAGCCGTCGCAGCGCTTATCATCATAGCGCTGATCATCGCCTACAGCACGATTTTCACGGTCTATCAGACGCGGCAGGCGCTGGTCGTGCGGCTGGGTCAACCCATTCGCATCGTTACCGAGCCCGGCTTGAATTACAAGATCCCTCTGATCGATACCGTTATCCCCGTCGACAAGCGAATTCTCGATCTGGAAAACCCACCCCAGGAGGTCATTGCCTCTGACCAGAAGCGCCTTGTTGTCGATGCCTTTGCCCGCTATCGCATCAGGGACCCGCTGAAATTCTACCAGGCGGTCGGCACCGTGGAGGGCGCCAATTCGCGGCTGTCCACTCTGCTCAACTCGGCGCTGCGACGCGTGCTGGGCGAGGCGACGCTGATCCAAGTCGTACGTGATCAGCGCGAGCAACTCATGGCTCGCGTGCGCGAGCAACTCGAAGCCGAGGCGCAGGCCTTTGGTATCTCGATTGTAGACGTACGCATCCGGCGCGCGGATCTGCCCGAGCAGAACAGCCAGGCGGTTTATCAGCGCATGATCACCGAGCGCCAGCGCCAGGCGCAGGAATTCCGGTCACAAGGGACCCAAAAGGCACAGGAGATTCGCGCGAAGGCGGATCGGGATGTAACCGTGCTGCTTGCAGAGGCTCAGTCGAAAGGCGAGCAAACCCGCGGCGAGGGGGATGCCGTACGCAACTGCATTTACGCCCAGGCGTATGGCCGCGATCCCGAGTTCTTTTCGTTTTACCGTTCCATGCAGGCTTATGAAGCCGGTCTGCGCTCCAATGACACCCGCATGCTGCTCAAGCCTGACTCCGATTTCTTCCGTTTCTTTGGTGATCCATCCGGCAAGCCTCGCGAGAGGACTGCTCCCCCGGCGAATACTCCGCCTCCTGCGGACACGCGCCCGACCAGTCAGATCGACTGCGAGGACGCCGCTGCATTGAACGCACCCCCTGCCTCTTCGGTGGGTGGCTCGCCCGCGCGATAACAGAGGACCTCGTAACCGACCCGGCAGTATCCCTGTATGGCCGAGTTCCTCGTTGCGATCGGTCTCGTATTTGTCATCGAGGGACTGCTTTTCGCCGCTTTTCCGTCGGCGGCAAAACGGCTGGCGGCAACCGCAATCGAGAGCCCGGAAACTTCGTTGCGTGTTGCCGGCATCATATCCGCCGTGATCGGTCTTGTACTGATCTGGGTCGTGCGGGGATGAAGGCACCGGTTCGCAGAGGCGAGGGGCGGAGACTTCTTCGAACAGCCGGCATGCCCGGATGAGCACGCCGGAACACGATGTCGGCAGTCCGGTTTGCCTGCGCAGGATGCCCATAGTCAATCGAGGTCCCGATTCCGCCCCAATCGCAGGGGTACTTTCGTCGTAGAGGTCGGTCGTCCTTGCGTCCGTGGCAGGGTCGAGCTAGGGCTCGCCGTCGCCCCAGGAGCTATCGTCCATGTCACTCGCACAATATGCCCTTCGGATCCGCCGCCCCGTTTTGTGCTCCATAGCCGCGGGAGCGATGGTGCTGCCGGCCTTGTCGACACCCGGTTTGGCGCGTGGCCCCGACAACATTGCGGACGTGGCAGAGAAGGTGATTGATGCAGTCGTGAACATCTCGACCTCGCAAAAGGTCGAGACGCGCAACTCGCCGATGCCGCAGCTGCCGAACGATCCACAACTCGACGAGCTGTTCAGGGATTTTTTTAATCGGCGTGGACAAGGCGATTCCCCGAACCCGGGACCCCGGCGGGTCAACTCGCTTGGGTCGGGCTTCATCATCGATTCGGCCGGCATAGTCGTGACCAATAATCATGTGATCTCGGACGCCGATGAGGTCACAGTCATCCTCAATGACGGTTCACGGCTCAAGGCGGATATTATCGGCAAGGATCAGAAGACCGATCTAGCGTTACTGAGGGTGAAACCCGACAAGCCGCTCAAAGCCCTCAAGTTCGGGGATTCGGACAGACTGCGGCTGGGAGAATGGGTGATTGCCATCGGAAACCCATTCAGCCTCGGCGGTACTGTCACCGCGGGCATCGTCTCGGCTCGCAATCGCGACATCAATTCTGGTCCGTACGACAACTACATTCAGACCGACGCCGCCATCAATCGGGGTAATTCGGGAGGTCCGCTGTTCAATCTGGACGGCGAGGTCGTCGGCATCAACACGGCCATCATCTCTCCTTCCGGAGGTTCGATTGGTATCGGTTTTGCGGTCCCATCAAAGACCGCGCTTCCCGTTATTGATCAGTTGCGGCAGTTCGGTGAGACCCGGCGCGGCTGGCTCGGCGTGCGTATCCAGCAGGTGACCGACGAGATCGCCGAGAGCCTGAACATCAAACCGCCGCGCGGGGCCCTGGTGGCCGGCGTCGATGACAAGGGCCCGGCCAAGCCTGCCGGCATCGAGCCCGGCGATGTCATCGTCAAGTTCGATGGCAAAGACATCAAGGAAATGCGGGATCTGCCGCGAGTGGTGGCGGACACGCCAGTCGGCAAGCAAACGCCCGTCGTGGTGATCCGCAAGGGCCGGGAAGAGACCAAAACCGTCACGCTCGGCCGCCTGGAGGATGGTGAAAAGCTCGCTGCAGGTGATAAAAAGAACGATCCTGCGCCCGATAAATCCGTCGTCAAAAAGACGCTCGGAATCGAGCTTGCCAACATTTCGGATGATCTGCGCAGGCGTTACAAGATCAAGGACTCGGTGAAAGGCATTGTCATAACGGGGATCGACGCAACTTCGCCCGCGGCAGATAAGCGCCTGTCCCCGGGTGATGTCATTGTCGAGATTGCGCAGGAGGCGGTGGGGAATACGGACGACTTCCAGGCCAAGATCGACAAGCTCAAGAAGGACGGGCGCAAGTCGGCTCTCCTGCTGGTGGCGGGTGCTGATGGCGAATTGCGCTTCGTGGCAATAAGTCTCCAGTAAGGACAACAGAAGAAAGTAGCGCGGATTGAGCAAAGCGAAGTCCGCGCTGCGCCGCGCTAAATTTGTCCCGGTTCTCGCTGCGCTCCATCCGGGCTACGTGCGTCGTCCAACACAAACTCTTCTCGCCGATAGCCTTGCGCGTACAGAAGCGCGGTAAGGTCGCCATGGTCGATGCGGGCCGCGGCGACCGCCGCGACCTTGGGTTTTGCGTGATAGGCGATCCCCAGTGCGGCCGCCTCTATCATTGCGATATCATTTGCGCCATCTCCCACCACGAGTGACTGCTCACGGCTCAAGTGGAGGCGCTGCGTGAGATCGAGCAGCGTGGCGAGCTTTGCCTCACGTCCGAAGATCGGCTCGGCCAGCTCTCCCGTCAGCCGGCCGTTGCTGTCGACGAGCAGACGGTTGGCCCGATTCTCGTCGAAACCGATCATTGCGGCGAGCCGATGCGTAAACAGCGTAAAGCCGCCAGTGACGAGACAGGTATAAGCGCCGTGCCGGCGCATGGTCGCGACAAGCGTGCGCGCGCCGGGAGTAATATGAATACGGTTATCGATCACTTCGTCCGCCGCGGTGATTGGCAACCCTCGAAGCAACGCCACGCGTTCACGCACAGCCGGTTCGAATTCGATTTCGCCTCGCATTGCCCGTTGCGTGATGGCCGCGACCTCCTTCTTTATACCCAGGTGGTCGGCAAGCTCGTCGATGCATTCCTGACCGATCATGGTGGAATCCATGTCGGCAAGAAGGAGCTTCTTGCGCCGGCCCGCTGCGGGCTGGACCACAACGTCGATTGGGGCACTGCCGAGCGCCGCGCGGATCGCTTCGGTGTGCGAACGAAGGTTGCCATCCGGCGCCGTAAAGGCAATATCGGCTGCGATACCGGGGGCGAGCCAGACTGGACCGGTGTCTGTCGACACGGCGTGCTGCGCGCGTTCGAGCGCGCGATTATCGAGTGCTCGCGCCCGCGGGCCGGAGATCAGAGTCGCGACGAAGGACATGAGATGGCTGCTCGGGCAGCATCAATGCGGGCGGTGCTTATCGCAGGGCCAACCGCGAGCGGCAAGTCTGCTCTCGCGCTGGAGATTGCGGAGGCTCTCGGCGGTGCCATCATCAATGCCGACTCCATGCAAGTCTACCGCGACCTGCGGATCATTACGGCGCGCCCATCGCCGGAGGATGGAGTCCGGGTTGCGCATCTACTTTATGGTCATGTCGATGCCGCGGAAAACTATTCGACCGGCCGCTGGTGCGTTGATGCGAGCTCCGCCTTGCGCTCCGCGGAGAAGACAGGTCGATTGCCCATCGTGGTGGGTGGGACCGGTCTGTATTTTAAGGCATTGACCCGCGGGCTTGCCGAAATTCCGCCGGTCCCGATGGAATTGCGCTTGGCGCTGCGCCGTCGCTTGCAGGAAGAAGGTCCCGCGCCGCTCTATGCCGAGCTCAGAGAACGTGATCCCGACACGGCACAGCGGCTCATGCCCCGTGACCGCACGCGGATCACGCGCGCTCTTGAGGTTGCGCTCGCAACCGGGCGCTCCCTCACCGAATGGCACCGCGATGGAATGAAACCTCCGATCGAACCGCATCAGGCGGTGCGCATCTTTCTCGACGTGAACCGTGAGGAGCTCTATGGGCGCATCGCGGTGCGTTTCGATGGCATGCTTGCCGCGGGTGCCCTCGACGAGGTTCGTGCACTCCACAAGCGAGGACTGGATCCAGCGCTTCCCGCCATGAAGGCGCATGGCGTGCCTTGGCTGATCAGGCATCTGGAAGAAGAGATCGATTTGCCTACAGCTGCCGAAGGTTCAAAGCGCGATACCCGGCGCTACACCAAGCGTCAGGCGACCTGGTTTCGCCATCAGCTGCCGGATTGGACCTGGGTTGCTCCAGAAGCGGCTCTCGCCGCAATCCGGCGCGCGCTAGCCCGCTGACCGGCTGGCCGATAGCGCCACGATCCAATGGCAGCGACGGCAAGACCGGTCGCGAGAACCCACCAGGCGGGCCTCACCTCCATGTCGAGATCGAAATGGGCGAGCAGGATACGGGTGCGTCGACCCCGCTCGTCAACATGTAGATGCCCAAGTCGGCGACAGCCGACTTGGGTGGTGGCAAGCATACCGCTTCGCCCACCAATGCCCAATCAAATGAAGATCACGACTTAAACACTCGTATTGAGCACTCCGCTTGACGGAGCGTGCCCTCGTCCTTATAAGTCTGGGACGGAGATGACCTGATAAGACGCCGATGACCACATTTATCGCACAACTCCTCGTGATTGTAGGAAGGCGCACCCCTCCCTGGGGCTGATGCCCTATTGGCGAGTGGTGCGCGACACAGGGCCCGAGTGGCCCTTTTTTATTCCGCTGAAACCATTTCCCGCTGCATGGAGCAAACGATGGATAAGGAAATGACCGGGGCAGAGATGGTCATGGAGGCCCTCGCCGATCAGGGCATTGAGCACGTTTTCGGGTATCCCGGAGGGGCGGTGCTGCCCATCTACGACGCGCTGTTCCAGCAGGACAAGGTCAAGCACATCCTCGTTCGGCACGAGCAGGGCGCGGTTCATGCCGCGGAGGGGTATGCCCGCTCGACCGGCAAGGTCGGCTGCGTGCTGGTGACCTCAGGGCCGGGAGCCACCAACGCGGTGACCGGGCTCACCGATGCGCTCATGGACTCGACCCCCATTGTTTGCCTCACCGGACAGGTTCCCACCCATCTCATCGGCAATGATGCCTTCCAGGAATGCGATACGGTCGGCATCACGCGGCCGTGCACCAAGCACAACTACCTGGTCAAGAACGTCGCGGATCTTCCACGCGTTCTGCACGAAGCTTTCCATATCGCCAGAAGCGGCCGGCCCGGGCCGGTGGTGGTCGATATTCCCAAGGACATTCAGTTCGCGAAGGGGCTTTATTCCCGGCCGAAGGATTTCCAGCACAAAGGCTATCGACCGAAGCTCAAGGGCGATCTCGACCGCATCAAAGCGGCGATCGAGTTGATGCAGCACGCCAAGCGTCCGTTGTTCTATACCGGGGGCGGGGTCATCAATTCGGGCCGCGAAGCATCCCAGCTCCTGCGCGAGCTGGTGAAGCTTACCGGCTTTCCCATTACTTCGACATTGATGGGACTTGGCGCCTATCCCGCCTCCGATCCGCAATGGCTGGGTATGCTGGGCATGCACGGCACGCTTGAGGCCAACCTTTCCATGCACGACTGCGACCTGATGATCTGCATCGGGGCACGCTTCGATGACCGCATCACGGGCCGGCTCGATGCCTTCTCGCCGGGCTCAACGAAGATCCACGTCGACATCGATCCCTCCTCCATCAACAAGAATGTGAAAGCCGATATTCCGATCATCGGCGATTGCGCCCATGTGCTCGAGGACATGGTGCGGCTCTGGCGCTCGACCGCAAAGCAGCCCGACAAGCGGGCGCTCGAAGAGTGGTGGAAACAGATTGACAAATGGCGCGCGCGCAAGTCGCTCGCCTACCGGAACTCGAACGAGCTGATCAAGCCGCAGTATGCCATCCAGCGCCTCTACGAGTTGACCAAGGACCGCGACACCTACATCACCACCGAGGTGGGGCAGCACCAGATGTGGGCTGCGCAGTTCTATCGCTTCGAGGAGCCGCATCGCTGGATGACATCGGGCGGTCTCGGCACCATGGGATATGGCTTGCCCGCTGCGGTGGGCGTGCAACTCGCGCATCCCGATTCCTTGGTCATCGATATCGCGGGCGAAGCTTCGGTGCTCATGACCATGCAGGAAATGTCGACCGCGGTGCAGTACCGGTTGCCCATCAAAATTTTCATTCTGAACAACAAATATATGGGAATGGTGCGCCAGTGGCAGGAGTTGCTGCACGGGGGCCGTTATGCCGAAAGCTACATGGACGCGTTGCCCGACTTCGTGAAGCTCGCCGAAGCCTATCATGCAGTCGGCATTCGCTGCGAGCAGCCGGGCGACCTCGACGCCGCCATCCGGGAGATGATCGACGTCAAGAAAGCGGTGATCTTCGACTGTGTCGTCGATCCGGCAGAAAATTGCTTCCCCATGATTCCGTCAGGCCGCGCCCATAACGAGATGCTGCTCGGCGATTCCGCACTCAGTCCCGAGGAAGCCATCACGGAAGAGGGCAAGGTGATGGTCTGAGGGAGGCAGGCTTGAACAGCAGCACCCATTATCCTGCCGCGACCGTATCCCAGCAGGTCGAGACACACACGCTTTGCGTGCTTGTCGACAATGAGCCCGGCGTGCTGGCCCGCGTCATCGGGTTGTTTTCCGGCCGTGGGTACAACATCGAGTCGCTGACCGTCTCGGAAACAGAGCACGAGCGGCACCTCTCGCGCATTACCATTGTCACTCGCGGCACGCCGATGGTGATCGAGCAGATCAAGCATCAGCTCGAGCGGCTGGTTCCGATCCACCGGGTGGTAGACATGACGGTCGCGGGCCCGCGCATCGAGCGCGAACTGGCCATGGTCAAGGTGCGCGGCAAGGGTGAGCACCGGATGGAAGCCTTGCGCCTGGCGGATGCCTTTCGCGCTCGCGTCATTGATGCTTCAACAGAGAGCTTTGTGTTCGAGATCACCGGCGCGAGCGAAAAGATCGAGAGCTTCGTGGCGCTCATGCTGCCGCTCGGTCTCGTGGAGGTCTCTCGCACCGGTATTGTTGCAATCGCGCGCGGGCCGGAGGGGATGTGAGATAAATTTTGCTTTGACATCCGTACGGTTAAGCTGCACAGACCCACACGCGAATTCGAAAACAACGATAAAGCAAAGGTAAGCCATGCGCGTTTATTACGATCGCGACGCCGACATCAATCTGATCAAGGGCAAGAAGGTCGCCATTATCGGCTATGGCAGCCAGGGCCATGCGCACGCGCTCAATCTGCGCGATTCCGGCGTCAAGGATGTCGCTGTTGCGCTGCGCAAGGGCTCGCAAGGCGTGAAGAAAGCGCAAGCGGAGAAATTCAAGGTGATGGAGGTTGCCGAGGCGGCTAAATGGGCGGATGTCATGATGATGCTTACGCCCGATGAATTGCAAGCCGAAATCTATCGCGATCACCTCGCCAATAACATGAAGAACGGCGCCGCATTGATGTTCGCCCACGGCCTCAATATTCATTTCAATCTGATCGAGCCGCGCGCCGACCTCGACGTGATGATGATTGCTCCCAAAGGTCCAGGCCACACGGTGCGTGCCGAGTACGAGCGCGGTGCCGGCGTTCCCGTCCTGATGGCGGTCCATCGCGATATCTCGGGCAATGCTCATGATCTCACGCTTTCTTACGGCGCGGCCATCGGTGGCGGCCGCGCCGGCATCATCGAGACCACGTTCCGCGAGGAATGTGAGACCGATCTGTTCGGCGAGCAGACCGTGCTCTGCGGCGGCCTGGTCGAGCTGATGAAGGCCGGATACGAGACGCTGGTCGAGGCTGGTTATGCGCCGGAGATGGCCTATTTCGAGTGCGTGCACGAGATGAAGCTGATCGTCGACCTCATCTACGAAGGCGGCATCGCGACCATGAACTATTCCGTGTCCAACACCGCCGAATATGGCGAATATGTCTCCGGTCCACGGGTGGTGAATGAAGATACCCGCGCCGAGATGAAACGGATCCTGGCCGACATCCAGAGCGGCCGGTTCGCGCGCGACTGGATGCTGGAGAACCGGGTCAATCAGACCTCGTTCAAGGCGATGCGTGCAAAGATGGCGGCGCACCCGATCGAGGAGATCGGCGTCAAGCTGCGCGCCATGATGCCGTGGATCAAGCAGCGGGCGCTGGTAGACCGGAGTCGGAACTAGGCGCCGCTTCGGCTGGCTGAAAATCGAACGCCCCGAGAATGGGTGCCGGGGCAGTTTTATGCGCTCGGTGAAGCAACCGGGGGGTCGTCTCTTCCCAGCGCTGTTACCTCATCGCGGCCGGCGCGGCGTAGCTGCCGAACTTGTAGGTCAGTCCGGCGCGCCAGATGTAGTCGTAAAGCTTGGTGCTCAGGTTGTTGACCTGGGACGGGACACCTACGCCTGTGGGAGTTGTGAAAGTGGTATAGCTGGGAATGGAGATGTAGAGGTATTCGCTGCGGATCGACCATCCATGGCTAAGCGCATATTCCGCGCCCACGCCGACCGTCCAGCCTGTCCGGCGGTCGGACTGAAACTCGTTGCGGAAGAAGGCGCCGCCGACAGGCGCGCCGGTCGTGGCACTGAAACATTGCACGCAGAAATGCGAGCTGTCGATCTTCATCCAGGCAGCGCCGCCGGTGACGTAGAAAAAGTATTTGTCGAGCGCATAGCCGACCCTGCCACGCGCAGTGGCGAACCAGCGCTCCTGCGTCTCAAACGCGGTGGTATTGAGCAGCCCCGGAGGGGTCGTAAGCGGGTTCGGCAAGCTGGTCCCGGGAGCGTTGAACGCCTGGCCTTCCTTGTTGAGGTTCGACCAGTCGCCTTCGACCCCGACGACCCACGCGCCGAGCTGGTAGTCACAGCCGACATCCCCGCCGCCGGTAAACCCGGTCAGGTTGAAGTCGTTCGAGCGGCGTTGCCCGGCGAATGGAAGCACAGCGTCAGGACCAGGGGTGGCAATGGTGGAGGCGCCCGTCGCGGTATAGCCGTCGCTGTGTCCCGATCCATAGCCGACCAGGCCGCCCACATGGCAACCGGTCCAGCTGAAAGCTGCTGGAGCGGCGGCGAGGGGCCGAACCCCCATATCGGCTGCGATCGCAGGAGCGCCTGCGCCGATCGCCACGAGGGCGACGGTGCCCAGTACGAACTTCTTCATTTTCGCCCCCCGAAGCTTTGATTCATACGTTAACACCTGCCGGGCGCGCAGGCTGTGTTAATTCCATCACTATCGATTCAAAAAGCGCAGTTATCCGCTGGGCACCAGGACATTGCCTCCTCCTGCGGACGCGCGGTGCAGCGCCTCACTCGATCACCTCATCGGAGAACGCAAGTACGGCCGGCGGCTCTTCGAGCTCGAGTTCTTTGGCCGCGCGCAGATTGATCACCAACTCGAACTTGGTGGGCTGTATTACCAGCATCTCCGCCGGGTTTGCACCTTTGTCAATCTTCCGGCTCATCCGAAGGCGGAGCCTGATGTTACAGGCGTTTACAGGCGTGTCAAAAGTCGAAAAGGCGCAAAGAAATCTCTGTCAAACATCTCCTTCGAAAAATTCAGACAACAAAACCAACGAGCAAATCGCCAACAAAAAATGGAAAAATGAAAAAAGTTCTTGACAAAGAAACAAAACTTGTGTATGAAAGCGCATCCTCCAAAATTATGAATTGAGCGTGCGCCGCAAGGCGCGCGCAGCTCTGCGGCATTTGCGCAGCACGTAGGGCGCAATAGCGAAGCGTATTCCGCCATTCTGCGCGCAACCTCGCTAAGCGCGCCGCGCTTGAGCGACCATGCGGACATACGAATGCCGATAGGCCAGTAAGCGGCCTTAGCTTCCATCGATTTTGCGGATGGCGATTGACGCGTTCTAGCGATCGGCGAGGCCGAGTGGCGGAATACGCTTCGCTATTCCGCCCTACAAGCCGTGCGCTGCAAGGCGCGCGCAGTTCTGCGACCTTTGCAAGGCAAAAGTCGATGCATCGCGATAAACTCGGACGTTTTGCGCGCGGCCATTGCGGCAACATGACGGGCCGGCCGCGTGGCTCGCGCAACAAGCTCGGCGAAGTTTTCATCACGCAACTTTACACGGACTGGCTGGAGCACGGCGAGAAGGTGATCGCAACCGTGCGGACGCAGAAGCCGGACGCCTATCTCAAAGTGGTGGCATCGCTGCTGCCGAAGCAGTTGGAAATCAAGGAAGGGACCTTCGATGGACTTACAGACGAGCAACTCGCCGCTCTCATCGCTTACGCCCGAAATGCTCTCGGCCTTCCTCAAGGAGATCGAGCAGGAGCAAGCGCGGCGACGCACTGAGAACGCCCTCGCGTACCATCGCCCGTACGCGAAGCAGCAAATTTCACGCCCGGCGTAGGATTGCCGCGCGGCCCGGTAGAGCGGCAGCACGGTCCCGCGTTTATGTCCGGTTTGCCCCAATCGCCACGGCTACGCTGCAATGCGGTGCAAAAACGTGATGTGCCAGGAGGAGACCTGAGCAGGTGCAGCAAGAGGTAGCTATTCGATCACCTCGTCGGCACGCAAAAGGAACGCTTCCGGGATCGTCAGGCCAAGTGTTTTGGCGGTCTTGAGATTGACGACGAGCTGAAGCTTCGTCGGGTACTGCACCGGCAGGTCGGCAGGCTTGGCGCCGCGCAGAATGCGGTCAATGTATCCGGCCCCCTGCCGAAATTGGTCTAGGGGATCGAAGCCGTACGAAATCAGTCCGCCTGCTTTGACATAAAATGCCAACGAATAGAGCGTCGGCAAGCGCAAGCGCGCGGCCAGTGCGATGATGAGGTCGCGATTGGTAAGCGTCACAGCGTGCGGGGCAACAACAACGCCGCCATTGCGCTCGGCAGCGAACGCGGTCAGGCTCTGCTCGATCTCGTGTGCGTCATGAACACCGAGCGCCACCAGCTTGACCTTGAGCGCAGGGGCCAGGGCTTCGGCAGATTTGAAGTGCCTGATATGGGCAGGCGTCTCGGGATGCATCATGAACCCGACGCGTTCGACTTGGGGCGCGACCTCCTTGAGCAGCTCCAGCCATTTTCCACTCATCGCCGGCGAGTCCCAATTGGCGAACCCCGTGAGGTTGCCGTTGGGACGCGCATCATTGCTGACAAAACCGGAACTGACCGGATCGGCGACAAATATGAAAACAATTGGTATGGTGCGGGCTTCCGCCTGAACAACCGCCGTCACAAAATTGGTGTTGGAGACCAACACGTCCGGTGTGAGGCTCATCAGTTCCATGAGGATGGCGCGTACCCTGCCGGCATCCGCCGCAGGAAAGCGAACATCGATTCGAATATTGCGCCCTTCCTCCCAACCCAGCTTTTGCAGTTCCTGCCGCAGTGCCGCGACCTGGGCTTGTGCCGCAGGATCGGTCTCGGCATACCCCATCAGTACGCCGACACGCCGCATCCCGCCGGCCTGCTGCGCCTGCGCCGCCAGCGGCCACGCAGTCGTCGCGCCGCCGAGAAGCGTGATGAACTCCCGTCGCCTCATGAATTTTGTCCTCAGGCCGAGGCCACACCCTAGCACATCGCGGATCGGAAACTGCGCTTCGCATTGCAGCAAAAGAGGGCGGCCCATGTCTCTTGCGGGTCATAAGCAGCGGCCCCGATCCGCCCCGAACCCGAGCCTATGTCCGCAGCACCCCGAAAGCGACTGTAAATTCGGGCTGTTAGGCCATCCGGCGTGTCGGCTCCCTCTCCGACGCAGCCCGCGTTTGCCCGGGTTGCACAATATGGTGCGCAAGTCGGGCAAGCCCGACTTGCGACGGGGGAGGGTTGGGGAGGGGCGTCGCTGTTGTTGCGCGATGCACGCGCCCCAACACGGACCCCACCCCTAACCCCTCCCCACAAGGGGGAGGGAACAGGCCCGTCGTGTGGTCGCGCCCGTGCATTACTCCGCTCTCCTCACCGCGCGCTGCTCCACATTGGCAATGCGCGCGGGCACGCCGAATTCGCGCCGGCAGACTTCGGCCAGCGTCGCTTCCCCGGCGCGGATCGCTTCATTTCGGCAGCTTTGCAACTTGGCGTCAGGCTATTAGCCTTTCACTGCCGACGAGCCGTTTACGAGGCAAAAGATCCTGGACACCAGCGCCCAAATCGGCACGCACGTTGCGGTTGCGCTCTCGCACGTTGCTGTGACTTTCCGGCTCGCCGATGGGGGGACATACCCCGCCGTGCGCAGCACCTCGCTTGCAGTCGCCAATGGGGAATTTGTGGCCATTGTCGGGCCGACCGGGTGCGGCAAGTCGACGTTGCTCAACATTGCGGCCGGGCTGATTGCGCCCTCTGCGGGTCATGTCGATATTTTCGGCACGCGGCTTGCGGGGCTTAACCGCCAAGCCGGTTATCTTTTCCAGGCCGAAGCCTTGTTTCCGTGGAAGAGTGTTCTCGATAACGTCGCGATCGGGCTTGAAACGGCCGGCGTCGAGCGAAGCGAGGCGCGCGCGCGCGCCCACGACTGGCTTACGCGCGTGGGACTGAGAGATTTCTCCCCCCGCTATCCGCACATGCTTTCCGGCGGCCAGCGAAAACGTGTCGGACTTGTGCAGGTGCTCATTCGGGATCCGAAAATCCTGCTTATGGATGAGCCTTTCGGTCCGCTCGATGCCCAGACGCGGCAGATCATGGGCAATCTGCTGCTCGATCTCTGGAGCGCCGATCGCAAGGCGGTGCTGTTCGTCACCCATGACCTCGAGGAAGCCATCGCGCTCTCCGATCGCGTGGTGATCATGTCCGCCGGTCCCGCGGCCCACGTCATTGACGAATGGAAGGTCAGATTGCCGCGACCGCGCGACATTGCCGAGATCAAGACCGAACGGGCATTTCAGGAATTGCACCGTGACATCTGGCGCGTGCTCAAGGCCGAGGTGCTCAAGGGTTACGCCCAGACCGGCGGCGGTTAGGTTGGAAATATCTCATGTCGCGCTCCAAGCTCCTGATCCTGCAGTTTCTGGTCGCGGCAGTCGCCGTGCTGCTTTGGCACGTGTTCACCACCATCCCGATCGCCGGGGTCAAACTGTTGCCGCCGTTCTTTTTCTCCACCCCGTCCGACGTCGCATTGCGCATCGTCAAATGGTTCGCTGAAGGGACGATCTGGCGGCATCTGTGGATCACGTTCATCGAATCCGTCCTCGCCTTCGCTATCGGGTCGCTTGCGGGCATCATGGTCGGGTTCTGGTTCGCGCGACAGCCGTTGGTCGCGGCGATTTTCGATCCCTATGTGAAAATGATCAATGCGCTGCCGCGGGTCGTTTTGGCGCCGATCTTTGCGCTCTGGCTGGGGCTTGGCATCTGGTCGAAGGTCGCCCTTGGCGTCACCCTTGTGTTCTTCATCGTATTTTTCAACGTCTATCAGGGCGTGAAAGAAGTCAGTCCCACCGTGCTGGCCAACGCGCGCATGCTGGGCATGAATAAGGGCCAGCTGATGCGGCACGTCTATTGGCCCTCGGCGCTTTCATGGATGTTTTCCTCCCTGCATACTTCAGTCGGCTTTGCGGTCGTCGGCGCCGTCGTGGGGGAATATCTCGGCTCGGCGGCCGGGCTTGGCTATGTCATCCAGCAGGCGGAAGGGGTGTTCGATGTTGCGGGCGTGTTCGCCGGAATGGTGGTGCTCACGGTTTTTGTGCTCTCTATCGACTGGCTGGTCACGCTTGCCGAGCGACGGCTTCTCGTGTGGCGCCCGGTCGCGGCTGAAACTCGGACCTGACCTTACCAGTCTAGTGGAGTGATTCCATGAAAGTTGTCATTCCGGGGCGAGGCCGACGAAGGAGGCTGAGAGCCCGGAATCCATAACCCCAGGCCTGTGGTTATGGG
>Ga0209331_1000390_pt1 | contig 16021 bp, 11 predicted proteins | sample JacPinW_OM3H0_M3_FD_187971 | JGI IMG/M metagenome (GOLD analysis project Ga0209331, IMG submission 187971) | Forest soil microbial communities from Algoma, Ontario, Canada - Jack Pine, Ontario site 1_JW_OM3H0_M3 (SPAdes) (version 2) | ecosystem: Environmental > Terrestrial > Soil > Boreal...
TCGCCTCCGCTGAACCTGTATGCTCGTGTGCGTTTTACCTAATAACATTGCACGCGAGACCGCGGGTGCAGCGCGCATCCGGCATTCCCCGCGCCCTCTGATTGGCGCGAGACTTTTTTTAGAAAACCTCGGGCGCAAAGCGCCGCGAGGGCGAACGTGTTTGTAGAGGCCGTTGCTCTAGAACCGTCATTGCACGCCACCGGGTCGCGCGAATGCGCGCCCGATGACAGGCTCCGCGAAGCAATCCATCTTTCTTTCATTGCGCGGAGACATGCTCTCAGGAACTCTTGACCTCCATCAGTTCGATCCGGTTGCCAAAGGGATCGTCAACAAAAATCCGGTCGTAACCCTCCAGCGGTTGGTCATGCGAGATCGAATATCCGGCCTTGGTCAGCGTGGCGGTCAATGCCGCCAGATCTTCCACGAGGAAAGCCGGGTGGGCCTTTCGGGCCGGAGCAAAATTCTTTTCGACCCCGAGATGAACCTTCAATTCGCCGTCCTCGAACCAGCAGCCGCCGCGCGCGGCGAGATCGGTGGGTTTGGTGGCCTCCGGAATGCCGAGGAGTCCCTGATAAAATTGCCGCGCATCGCTCTCCCTGCCGGCGGGCATCGCGAGCAGGACGTGATCCAAACGGCGGACGCGCATCTTTTCACCTTCCCAGGGCCGATTGAATCACGCCGATTGAAACACAAGGTGTTCGTCCGCGGAAGAAATTTTGGGGGAGTGTGCGCTGCGGTAGGGATTCGAGCCGCGCTTGGGGCCGCGCGCGCTGAAAATTTGCGGGGGAATACCTGTTGTGAGCAATGTCGCACACCGAACAAACTCCAGTAGCCTGAAGCGTGGCGTGTGCTAGGCTGATTCTTACACGACCAAGACCGCGGCCCCGGACACGGGTGACATGCGGTCATGACAAGACTTGGGTGGGAACGATGTTGGCGACGAGGCCGCCATGCTGATTTATCTTGCGCGGCGTCTCGCGCTGGCGGTGGTCACCTGTGCCGCGATCTCGGTTCTCACCTTCGTCATCATCCGTCTTCCGCCCGGCGATTTTGTCGATGCCTATATCGCCAACCTTGCCGTCGGCGGCAGTTCGGTCTCGGCCGAGCAGGCTGCCGCGATGCGCCGCGAATATGGCCTGGACCGCCCGGTCGTGGTGCAATACGGCCTTTGGATGGGGCGGGTGATCAGCGGCGACTTCGGGGTGTCGATGATGTGGCGGCGTCCCGTCACCGAGGTCATCGGCGACCGGCTGTGGCTGACCATGGCGGTGTCCTTTGCCGCGCTACTTCTGACCTGGATCATTGCGCTGCCGATCGGGATCTATTCGGCGGCACGGCAATATTCCGTTGGCGATTACATCGCGACCACGCTCGGCTTCATCGGCCTCGCGATTCCGAATTTCCTGCTCGCTTTGATCCTGATGTATCTCGGGTTCCGTTATCTCGGCTTGAGCGTCGGCGGGTTGTTCACGCCCGAATATGCGCAGGCGCCATGGAGCTGGGGGAAATTCTGGGATCTCATGGTGCACCTGCCGTTGCCGGCCTCGGTGCTGGCGCTGGCCGGCACGGCGCAACTGATCCGCATCATGCGCGCCAATCTGCTCGATGAGTTGCGCAAGCCCTATGTGGTGACGGCGCGGGCCAAGGGAATCAGCGAATTCCGCGCGGTCTTGAAATATCCGGTGCGCGCGGCGCTCAACCCGTTCGCCAGTTCGAGCGCCTACCTGTTTCCCTATCTGGTATCCGGCAGCATCGTGGTCTCGCTGGTGCTCGGCCTTCCCACCGTCGGCCCGCTGCTACTGCAGGCGCTGGTGGCGCAGGACATGTTCCTGGCGGGAACCATCGTGCTTCTGCTCGGCGTGCTGACCGTGATCGGCACGCTGATCTCCGATCTCTTGCTGATGTGGATCGAGCCGCGCATCCGCCTGCAGGGCCGCGCATGACGGCGGTCAGTCTCACCACCGATGACCGGCTGTCGCAGGCCAGTCAGCTGCAATTGACGTGGTGGCGTTTCCGGCGCCACCGGCTCGCCGTCATCAGCCTCGCTATCGTGGCGCTATTCTACCTCGGCGCGGTCTTCGCCGACTTCCTGGCGGTCGCCGATCCGCACGCGACCGATGCGCGCCGCAGTTTCATCCCGCCGCAGGGGATTTCGCTGTTCGACGACGGCGCCTTCCGGCCCCATGTCAGCGGGCTCAAGGGCGTGCGCGATCCCAAGACCTTCAAGCTGGTTTACACCCCGGATCCAGCGCGAAAACTGCCGGTCGCGTTGTTCGTCCACGGCTATCCCTACAATCTGTTCGGACTGATCCCGACCGACCGGCATCTGCTCGGCATCGAAGGCGGGCGGGGCGTCGACGGGGTGTTTCTGCTGGGCACCGACCAGCTCGGGCGCGATCTGTTTTCGCGCCTCGTGGTCGCCACGCGGATTTCGTTGTCGATCGGGCTTGCCGGAGTCGCGTTCAGCCTGATGCTCGGCATCCTGCTCGGCGGCATCTCCGGCCTCTATGGCGGTGCGATCGACACGCTGATCCAGCGCATCATCGAGGTGGTGCGGTCGATCCCGACCATCCCGCTGTGGATGGGGCTGGCGGCGGCGCTGCCCAACACCTGGAGCGTCACCCAGGTCTATTTCGCCATCACGCTGATCATCTCGCTGGTGAGCTGGACTGAACTCGCGCGCGTCACACGCGGGCGTTTCCTGGCGCTGCGCGAAGAGGATTTTGTCATTGCCGCCGAACTCGCCGGCGCCGGGCAGATGCGGATCATCCTGCGCCACATGCTTCCATCCTTCGCGAGCCACATCATCGCCGCGACCAGCCTCGCTTTGCCTGTCATGATCGTCAGCGAGACGTCGCTGAGCTTCCTTGGCCTCGGTCTGCGTCCGCCCGCGATCAGTTGGGGCATCCTGCTGCAGGATGCCCAGAACGTGCAGGTGCTGGCCGGCGCGCCGTGGCTGCTGAGCGCGGCGGTGCCGGTGATCCTGGTCATTCTGGCGTTCAACTTTCTCGGCGACGGGATACGCGATGCGGCGGATCCCTATGGCTGAACCCGTGAATAATTCGAGCCATGCCCTTTCCGTCCGTGACCTGGTCGTCGATTTCGTCCAGGACACCGGCGCTATCCGCGCGTTGGATGGCGTCAGCCTCGATCTTCACGCCGGGCGGGTGCTCGGCGTGGTCGGCGAAAGCGGATGCGGCAAGAGCGTCACGGCGCGCGCCATCCTGCGGCTGATCGACCGGCCGGGCCGGATCGCGTCCGGCCGCGTGCTACTCGATCCGGGCTCGCTCGAACAGCAGGAGTTGTCGGCGCTCGATCCCGAGGGCCGCGCGATGCGGAAGGTGCGCGGCGGCCGCATCGGACTGATCTTCCAGGAACCGATGACCGCGCTCAGCGTGCACTATACCGTCGGCAATCAGATCATCGAGGCCATCCGCGCGCACAGCGATCTCTCGAAATCGGCGGCGCGCGAGCGCGTGGTGGCGCTGTTGCACGAAGTCGGCATTCCCCGCCCGGAGACGCGCATCGACGCCTATCCGTTCCAGCTTAGCGGCGGCTTGCGCCAGCGCGTTGGTATCGCTTTGGCGCTGGCCGCCGAACCGCAAATTCTGATCGCCGACGAGCCGACCACCGCGCTCGACGTCACCACCCAGGCCCAGATCCTCGCCCTGCTGCGCCGGCTGCAGCGGACCAAGGGCGTGGCCCTGATGCTGATCACCCACGACATGGGCGTAATCGCGCAGATGGCGGATGATGTCGCCGTGATGTATCTCGGCCGCATCGTCGAATTCGCGCCGGTGGCGCGATTGTTCGTAGCACCCCAGCATCCCTATACCCGTGCGCTGCTGCGCTCGGTCCCGAACCTCCGCGCGGTGCCGCGCGAACGGCTGGCGACCATCGGCGGCGCGGTTCCGCATCCAGGCTCCCGTCCGGTCGGTTGCCCGTTTCATCCGCGCTGTCCGGAAGTGATCCCGGGGCTGTGCGCCACGCAGGCGCCTCCGGAAATTCCAGCCGGCCAGTCCGGCGCAAGCTGCTTCCACGCGATGGCGGAGGCGGACGCATGACCGTGCTCGAGGTCGACGGGCTGTTCAAGGAGTTTCCGATCCGCAGCGGGCTGCTGCAGCGTGAGACCGGCCGGGTGCGCGCGGTGCAGGATGTCAGCTTTTCGATCGGCCGCGGCGAAACGCTGGCGCTGGTCGGCGAGAGCGGCTGCGGCAAGACCACCGTCTCGCGTTGCATTCTGCGCGCACTGCCGCCGACCAAGGGCGCAATCCGCTTCTCGCCCGAGCCGGGGAAGTCGATCGATATGGCGCCGTTGTCGCGGCGCGCGCTGCGGCCGTTGCGGCGCCATATTCAGATGATTTTTCAGGATCCCTATGCGTCACTCAATCCGCGCATGATGGTGGGCGATATCATCGCCGAGCCGCTGCTCGTCAATGGCATGCCGGCGGCGCAACGCTCGGCACGCGTGCGCGAATTGCTTGATCTCGTCGGCCTGCCGGCCGCGGCACGGGCGCGGTTTCCGCACGCCTTCAGTGGCGGCCAGCGCCAGCGCATCGGCATTGCGCGGGCCCTTGCGCTCGATCCGACGCTGGTGGTCGCCGACGAGCCGGTATCCGCGCTCGACGTCTCCGTGCAGGCCCAGATCATCAACCTGCTGCTCGATCTGCAGGACCGGCTGCATCTGTCGATGCTGTTCGTCGCGCACGATCTCGGCGTGGTGCGCCATGTCAGCGACCGCGTCGCCGTGATGTATGTCGGACGCATCGTCGAGACCGCGCCGACCACGGCGCTCTATGCGACGCCGCGTCATCCCTATACCGAAGCGCTGCTGGCGGCGGTGCCGAAGGCCGATCCGGCCTTGCGCGATCAGACCAGCGCGCCGAGGGGCGAGATTGCCGATCCGGCCAATCCGCCGCCCGGCTGCGCGTTTCATCCGCGCTGTCCCTATGCGGTGGAGCGCTGCCGTATCGAGCTTCCGGCTTTACAGGAAATTGCACCCGCGCACTGGAGCGCATGCCACCGCAGCGCGGAGCTGTCGCTCCGCGGCGTGGCCTGAACAACACGGAGAAACGCCATGCGATCGATCCTGATTGTCCTCACCGTGCTGCTCTCAGGCGCGGCCGTCGCGCAGCAGGATTTGTCGCAATCCGGACTGGTCGGAAAACTGGAAAACCCGACCATCGTCACCGATCCCGCGCAATGGCCGAAGAAGTTCGGCGAGGCGCCGGCGCTTGCGGAACTTGTGAAGGCCGGCAAGCTGCCCCCCGTCGAGCAGCGCGTTCCGCAGGAGCCGATGGTGATCAAGCCGCTGCGCAGCGTCGGAAAATACGGCGGCATGTGGCGGCGCGGTTTTCTCGGACCCGGCGACAGCGAGAACGGCAACCGCGTCCGCGCTTCCGACAAGCTGCTGTTCTGGGACGTCAACGGCACCCATATCGCGCCCAACGTGGCGAAGGGCTGGGAGACCAGCGCTGACGGCCGCCGCACCACGTTGTTCCTGCGCAAGGGCATGAAATGGTCCGACGGCGCGCCGTTCACCGCCGACGACTTCATGTTCTGGTATCAGGACATGTACCAGAACAAGGACCTCATCAAGTCGCCGGCGCCGGAACTCGCGACCAACGGCAAGCAGGGGCGGATCAGCAAGCTCGACGACACCACCGTGGTGTTCGAGTTCGACGATCCGCATTTCCTGTTCGCGAGCCAGCTCGCCGGCGACACCCAGGTCGGCGGCGGGCAGTCGCGCCTGCAGTCGGAAGAGCGCGAACTCGGCCTCTATGCGCCGGCGCATTATCTCAAGCAGTTTCTGCCGAAATACAGTTCGGTCGAGAGCCTCAACGAGAAGGCCAAGGCGGCGGGCTTCGATAATTGGGCGCAGGTCTTCAAGATCAAATCCGACTGGCGGCTCAACCCTGATGTGCCGACCATTTCCGCATGGCGCATGGTGCAGCCGATCAACGGCCAGACCTGGGTGCTGGAGCCTAATGCCTATTTCTGGGCGGTCGATACCGAGGGCAACCAACTGCCCTATCTCGACAAGGTTCAGCTTACGCTCGCCGAAAACCCTGAGGTCATCAACCTTCGCGCCATCGCCGGCGAATATGACTACATGGAGCGGTTCATTGATCTCGCGAAACTGCCGGTGTTTCTGGAAAACGCCGCGCGCGGAAAATACAAGGTCCATCTCGATCCCGGCTTCAACGGCTCGGATTCCGAGCTGAAATTCAACTTCGCCTATCGGCTCGATCCCGAAATCCAGAAATGGTTCGCCAATCTCGAATTCCGCCGGGCGCTCGCGCTCGGCATTGATCGCGAGCAGATCAACGAGGCCTTCTTCCTTGGTCTCGGCGTGACGGGGACGCCGATCCCGGCCGATATCATTCCGGAAAGCCCGGGCAAGGACTACCGCCAACGCTGGGCCACGCTGGATGTCGCCAAGGCCAACGCGATGCTGGATGCGGTCGGTTTGAAGAAGAAGGACGCCGAAGGTTTTCGGCTGCGCACCGACAATGGCGAGCGGCTGCGGCTGCAGATCGACGTCGCGCAAACGCTGTCGCCGACCTGGCCGCAGCAGGCCGAGATGATCATCCAGCAGTGGCGCGCGATCGGCATCTGGGCCGACATGCGGCTGTTCGAGCGCAGCCTGTTCTATACGCGGGTGCGCAACGACCAGAACCAGATCGTGCTGTGGAGCAACAACGGTTCGGAAAGCATGTATCTCTATACGATCCCCGTGCTGCCGATCGATCCGCAGTCGAGCTTTGGCGGCGCCGCCTATGCGCAATGGTACGCCAGCAACGGCGCGATCGGCATTAAGCCGACCGATCCGGAGCTGCTGAAGGGTTTTGATCTCTTGCGCAGCGCCGCCAGCCAGCCCGAGGAACGCCGGGTTCAGATCGCGCAGGAAATCTGGAAACTATTGGTCGACCAGGTCTGGTCGATCGGCGTGGTCGGCCAGTCGCCGGCCTATATGGGAACGCGGGTGGTGAATGAGCGGCTCGAGAACGTGCCGGCACGCACCTGCGTATCGCAGCATTGCCGCACGCCGTGGAGCGGCCACCCGGAGCAATGGTATTACAGGTGAGGCTTACCGCTCACGCATGACGCCACGCGCTGTCGATGGCACGAACAAGCGCGTTGCAGAAGTTCGGAGGAAACCCATGACCAAATTGCTGAGCGAGGACGAAGTCGCGGTTTATCGCGACCGCGGCTACCACTTCCCGATCAATGCGTTGAGCGAGAGCGAAGTGGCCGGTTTTCGTCGCAAGCTCGAGGACTACGAAGCCGAGACCGGAGGCCCGATCAAGGGCGAGATGCGTCATCGCAGCCACGTGCTCTTCACCTGGATCAACGAGATGATCCGGCATCCAAAAATCCTGGATGCGATGGAGGACCTGCTCGGGCCGGATATTCTGTGCTGGAATACCAGCTTCTTCATCAAGGAGCCGCATGATCCCGGTTTCGTGTCCTGGCACCAGGATGCCACCTATTGGGGCCTCGACTCCTCCGATGTCGCGACCGCCTGGATCGCGATGTCGCCGGCGAACAAGGTTTCCGGTTGCATGAAGTTCATTGCCGGGACCCACAAGCAGCAGGTCCAGCACGCCGACACCTTCGATCAGAACAACCTGCTCACCCGCGGTCAGGAGATTGCGGTCGATGTCGATGAGAACAAGGCCGTCTATGTCGAGTTGAGGCCGGGTCAGGCGTCGCTGCATCACGTGCTGCTGTTCCACGGATCGGAGCCGAATCGCTCCGATGAGCGGCGCATCGGCCTTGCCATCCGCTACATCCCGACCCGCCTGAAGCAGGCCGTCGGGCAAAGGGATTGGGCGACGCTGGTGCGCGGCAAGGATACCTACTGCCATTTCCTGCCCGAATATGTGCCGAAGCGCGACCTCGAACCCGAGGCCTTGGCCCATCACAAGGCGGTGTCGGAAGAGCAGGTGCGGGTGCTCTATCGCGGCACCGGCAAGACCGCCTACCGCGCGTGACTCGATAAGCTCGTCGTGACGCCTGCGATTACACGAGCGTGTAAGCATTGCGCTCATCGTCGCTTTCCCGACGTTAGAGCCTGACTGAAAATGCAATCAGCATTTTCAGGGTCTCGCTGACAACTTGATAATGACTCGTTTTGTTTTCGTCATGGCCGGCATAGCCGTCCGAAGGACGGCGTCGCTTCGCTCGCCTATAGCGCATTCCTTTGGCTGCATTTTCGAGTCAGCCTTCTTAGGCAAACACGTCGCAGCAATCGCCCCCACAGCCCTGATGCACAGCCGCGGCCGCGTCACCTAAACGCGAATTGAGAACTCTAAACTGGTTTTTAATTGAGAACATTACATTCGCTCGCCATGTTGGCGGAGGCCCGGCGCGCACTTGGTGTGTGTTGTGGGGCTGCGTTGGGGGAATCCTCAAGAAAAACCCAGAAAAATGTCGAGGAAACGAACAAGCAGGCCGCGGAAGTCAAGACCGCGTGACCTTAATCTGTTCGGAGGTAAGATGACTGTGTTCTCGCGCGCCTTTGTTCGCAAACGTGTGATCTCCCTGGCCACGACGGCGTCGGTCGCAGCGACTTCGCTGGCCCTCGCTCACGGACCGACGCCCCATCACCTCCGCGGAACGATGCCGGTGCAATATGTTGCGGATCGGTCGAACTCTTCCGGCGAGCAGCCGTTCCAGTCGGAAAACGACGTTGCCATGAACAAGATGATGGCGGACATGACGGTGAAGCCGACCGGCGATGTCGACCGCGACTTTTTCGCGATGATGGTGCCGCATCATCAGGGCGCGATCGACATGGCCAAGGCATTCCTGCGCTACGGCCACAACGAACAGCTTCGCCGCATGGCCCAGGAAATCGTCGTGACGCAGCAGCAGGAGATCGCCGCGATGCGCCTTGCGGTCGGCGAGCAATTGCCGCCCCCGGCGGCTTCGCCGACGCAACCCGCGCCGATGCCGGGTCCGCCGCCGATGTCACATACGTCGATGAATGCGTCCCACGATTCCATGGGAATGAAAATGAAATAGCGCGCCGGCACCACATCGTCTCATAAAACGGGAATGTCGCAATGAAGCGCCACCTTTTGACTTTGAGTCTTTTCGCAAGCCTATGCCTCGCCGGGCAAACGGCAGCCTGGGCCGGCCAGGCGCCCGGCGCCGCCTCCGATCCCGATATTCCGCTCAGCCATCGCGACCGGGTCTATTCCGCCGAGCAGTTTTCCAACACGATGTCGGTGACCGATCCCGTCGACAACCGGCTGGTCGGCCTGATCAGGCTCGGCGACCCGCAGCCGGGCAATTTCGGCCCGCTCTACAAGAGCCAGGTTCTTGTGCACGGCATGGGCTTCTCGCCTGATCACAAGACCATCGCGGTGGTTTCGATCGGCAGCAATTCCGTCACCTTCATCGACGCCGCGACCAATGCGGTGAAGCACACGACCTATGTCGGCCGCTCGCCGCATGAAGCGTTCTTTACGCCCGACGGCAAGGAGGTCTGGGTCACCGTTCGCGGCGAGGATTATGTCGCCGTGCTCGACGGGCAGAGCTTTGAGGAGAAGGCGCGCATCAAGGTGCCGGCCGGACCGGGCATGCAGATTTTCTCGCCGGACGGCAAATACGGCTATGTCTGTTCCTCCTTCAATCCGGAGACGGTCGTCATCACGGTCGCCGATCACCAGATCGTCGGCCGCGTCAAGCAGGACAGCCCGTTCTGTCCGAACATCGCCGCCACGCCGGACGGCAAGCAAGTCTGGTTCACGCTGAAGGATGTCGGCAAAACCATGGTGTTCGATGCGCAGCCGCCTTTCTCGGTGCTGAAATCGATCGACACCGGCCCGATCACCAATCACGTCAATTTCGCTCATACCGCCAGGGGCACGTTTGCCTATGTGACGATCGGCGGACTGAACGAGGTCAAGGTATTTCGTACCGACGATTTTTCGCAAGTCGCGACGATTCCGGTCGGCAAGCTGCCGCACGGGGTCTGGCCGTCAGGTGACGGCAGCCGGATTTACGTCGGCCTTGAAAATGCCGACGGCATGGCGGCGATCGACACCGCCACCAACCGGCTGATCGCGACCAGCCCGGTCGGTCAGGCGCCGCAAGCCATCACCTATGTTCCGAATGCCGTGCCGGAAGGTGACGGCACCCAGGGCCTGCAACAGCTCGGCGTCGCCGGACAGACCGCTCATCTTTCGCTGGGCGCGGTACCGAGCCGCGGGACTGTCGGTGACGCTGGCAGCGAAGACAAGGCGCCGACCAGCGTCTCGTTGTTCGATCAGGGCCTGATCCAGGTGCTGCAGGCCTCCGTCACCGGACTGCAGCCGAAGCAGCCCTACGTCGTCGCACTCGCCCACGAGCCGAACGGCGAGGGGGCATTGGAGCCGCTGGCGGCCTTCATGACCAACCCGGTCGGTTCAGCCATCGTTAACGCCACCGGCGCGATCCGGCAGGTCGTGCACGGCGAGGACAGTATTCGGCGACGCTATTTGGTGATCGCGGAGGGTCATCCCGACAAGCCCGGCCCGGTGGTGCAGGTGCAATTGAAATAGCACGCGATGCCGGCCGCGCCATGTTGGCCCGGCCGGCGCGCATTGAGGATATGTTATGGGAATTGTTCGTTTCGCGCTGCGATTTCCGCACACGTTTTATGTGGTCGCCGCCCTGATCCTGTTTCTTGGCATCGCCGCGATCCGGTCCATGCCGACTGACATCTTTCCGGAGATCCGCATTCCGGTGGTCACCGTGATCTGGCAATACACCGGTCTCACCACGCCGGAAATGGAGCAGCGCGTCAGCACCTACAGCGAGTATTCCATCAGCGCCAACGTCAACGGCATCAAGAACATGGAAGTGCAGACCCTCAATGGTCTGTCGATCCAGAAACTCTACTTCCAGCCCGACGTGAATCTTGACCTCGCGATCGCGCAAGTCGTGTCCGCGACCAATTCGATTCGCGCGCTGATGCCGCCCGGGATCGAGCCGCCGATCGTTGTGCAGTACAATGCGTCGAGCGTTCCCGTGCTGCAGCTCAGCCTCAATTCGGACAGCCTGAACGAGCAGCAGCTCTATGATTTCGGTATTTACCGCGTTCGCCAGGATCTGGCGCCGGTTCCCGGCGTCACGCTGCCGACGCCGGCCGGTGGCAAGTATCGGCAGATCATGGTCGATATCGAACCGGACAAGCTGTTGTCCCGGGGACTGACGCCGCTCGACATCGTGAATGCGGTCAATACCCAGAACCTGACGCTGCCGTCGGGAACCGCGAAGATCGGAGAGACCCAATATACGGTGCGAACCAACGCGACACCGGCCACGATCGACGATCTCAACCAAATTCCGGTCAAGTTCGTCAACGGCGCCACCATCCTGTTGAAGGACGTAGCGCAGGTACGTGACGGATCGCTGGTGCAGCAGAATGTCGTGCGCGCGGACGGCCACCGCTCGGTCCTGCTCAGCGTCATCAAGAATGGCAATGCCTCCACGCTGGCGGTCGTCAACGGCGTGAAACAGGCCCTGCAGTCGATCCGCGCCGCCGCGCCGGCCGGACTCAAGATCAACGAGCTGTTCGACCAGTCGGTATTCGTGACCGACTCCGTCAACGGTGTGCTGCGCGAAGGCGCCATCGCGGCAGGCCTCACCGCGCTGATGATCCTGATCTTCCTCGGTTCATGGCGCTCGACGCTGGTCGTGATGATTTCAATCCCGCTCGCGATCCTGTCGTCGCTCATCATGCTGTACTTTCTCGGCGAGACGCTGAACACCATGACGCTCGGCGGCCTTGCGCTGGCGGTCGGCATATTGGTCGACGACTCGACCGTGACCATCGAGAACACCCACCGTTTGTGGACCGAAGAGCACATGCCGCTTCCCGAGGCGACGCTGCACGGCGCCGCCGAGATCGCGGTGCCGACTTTGGTTTCGACTCTCGCCATCAGTTGCGTGTTCACATCGGTGGTGTTCCTCGACGGACCGGCCAAGTACCTGTTCACGCCGCTTGGACTTGCCGTCGTATTTGCGATGCTGGCTTCCTATTTATTGTCGCGGACCCTGACGCCGATCACGATCGGCTTGCTGCTCAGGAGTGAGCGTCATGGTACGGACGATGGGACCCCGCCAGGCTTCTTCTCGCGGATCTCCGCCGCATTCGACCGCGGCTTCGAGCGCCTGCGTGACGGTTATATGAAAATCCTCACCCTTCTGCTTCGCCGGCGGGCCATTGTGCCTGTCGTCGCCGTGTTGATACTCGGTCTCGGCGCAGCAATGCTGATGCTCGTTGGCCGGGATTTTTTCCCACTCATCGACGGTGGCCAGATCCAGCTTCACGTTCGCGCTCCCGCCGGGACCCGCATCGAAAGCACCGAGGCGGTATTCCAGAAGGTCGAGGACAAGATCCGCGAAGTCATTCCGGACAAGGACCGCGGGCTCATTATCGACAATATCGGGCTGCCGGCGCGGGCCTACAATCTGGCATTCGCGGACGGTTCCACGATCGGAATCAACGACGGTGTCATCCAGGTCCAGCTGAAGGAGGGCCACAAGCCCACCGCCGATTATGTCAAGAAATTGCGTCAGGTGCTGCCCGCCGCATTTCCCGAAAGCACGTTCTATTTCCAGGCGGCCGACATCGTGACGCAGATTCTGAACTTCGGATTGCCGGCGCAGATCGACGTCCGGACAATAGGCACCGCCCTGAACAACCTTTCGGTTGCAAAGGAGCTTCGGCAACGCCTCGCCGCGATCCCCGGGATCGTCGACGCGCATCTGCAGCAGGAAGTCGACGGTCCGGCTTTCTACGCCCAGATCGATCGGACCCGGGCCGCGCAGCTTGGCCTCAATGCCAGCACGGTAGCCACCAACGTCAATGTCAGCCTGAGTTCGTCGGTGCAGGTGTCGCCTAATTTCTGGACCGATCTGAGTTCGGGGATTCCGTATTATCTGGCCGTGCAAACGCCGGAACGCCTGGTCAACTCGCTGAATGCGCTCGGAAACACCCCGGTTTCAACCTCGCTGGCGGTCAGCGGCCAAATCGTCCCGGGCATGCTCAGCAATGTCGCGACGTTCAAACGCGACAAGGTCCCCACCAACTCGAACCAGACCAATGTCCAGCCGGTCTTTGACATCTATGCCAGCGTGCAGGGCCGCGATCTCGGCAGTGTCGCTGCCGAGATCAACAAGGTCACGACGGAGCTGCGGCAGAAGCTGAAACCCGGCAATTCGATTCAGGTGGTCGGCCAGATCCAGAGCATGAACGACTCGTTCCGGAATCTCGGCATCGGGCTGCTGTTCGCCGCGGTCTTCGTCTATCTGCTGATGGTCGTGAACTACCAGACCTTCGGCGATCCGTTTGTCGTGATCCTGGCCCTGCCGGCGACGCTCTGCGGCATCGTCACGATGCTGTTCATTACCGGCACCACGCTGAACGTGCCGTCGCTGATGGGGGCGATCATGGCGGTCGGCGTCGCTTCGGCGAACTCGATTCTGCTCGTAACCTTCGCGCGCGAGCAGCAGCTAAAGGGCCACTCGGCCTTTGAAGCCGCGCTGAGCGCCGGCCGCACCCGAATCCGTCCGGTGCTGATGACGGCGGCCGCGATGATCGTCGGCATGATCCCGATGGCGATCGGCGGCGCCGGTGAGGAACAGAATGCCGCGCTGGCGCGCGCCGTCATCGGCGGCCTGCTGTTCGCGACGCCGACAACGTTACTGATCGTGCCTTACCTGTTCGCCATGCTGCGCAAGGGCAACGATGGAAAGCCTCACCATGGCGTATTCGAGGAAGTGCCAGAATGACCGAGATTCATGTGCGGCCGAAGAGTGAAAATGTTGACGACCGGCCTGATCCGGAAGCCGATCGCGTTGTTGCGCTACCCGATTCGGGTCGCAAGCGGCGGCGTCGTTACGGAGGAGCGCTGTTCGGCGGAAGCGCGCTGCTGCTGCTGCTGGGCGGCTTGGGAATAGGGGGCTGGCGCCACTACCAGGCCGGCCTCGAGGTCGCGACCATCGCGCAACAGGGCAGGGCCCTTGTCCCCGACGTTCGCGTCGCCGCGGTCCGCGCCAGCGACAGCAAAATCACCGTCAGTCTGCCGGCGACCACGACGGCCTTTGAGGCGGCGAATATCTTTGCGCGCACCAGCGGCTACATCGAAAAGCGCTACGTCGACATCGGCGATCGGGTCAAGGCCGGAGCCCTGCTGGTGGACATTACCGCCCCCGAGCTCGACCACCAGATTGCGCAAGCCAAGGCGACGCTGGCCCAGAATCAGGCGACATTGCAGCAGACGCAGGCAAGCCAGGAGCTCGCCCAGGTCACTAATGCGCGCGACAGCAAACTGGTCAAACAGGGATGGCTCACGCTTCAGCAGGGCGACAACGATCGCCTGACCCTGCAGGCGCAGCAGGCAGCGGTGGCGGTGGCTCAGTCCAACATTGAAGCCCAGCAAGCCCAGATTCGTATCCTCGGGCAGGAAAAGGCCTACCAGCGCGTCGTGGCGCCGTTCGACGGGGTGATCACACAGCGCAACATCGACAACGGCAGCCTGGTGACGTCGGGGTCGACCTTCATGTTCACGCTGATGCACCCTGACGTGATCCGCACCCAGGTGTTCGTCCCCCAGGACCAGGCTTTCGGGGTTGGGCCCGGCGTCGACGCAGTGGTCCGTGTCCCCGAGATTCCAAATCGAACCTTTCCCGGCAAGGTTACGCGAATTGCGAGCGCGTTGCAGCCCGGCAGCCGGACGCTGCTGACCGAAATCGACGTCCCCAATCCGGACGGCGCGCTCAGTCCCGGGATCTATTGCACGGTCGAACTGTATATCCCGAGAAAGACGCCATCGATGATCATACCCGCCGATGCGGTGGTATTTGATCAGAACGGCCTGCATGTCGCGGTCGTCGAGAACGGCACCGTCCATCTGCAGAAAATAACGATTGCGCGTGACTTCGGCACGGAGGTCGAAGTGCACGATGGCGTCAAGCCCGGCGATCAGGTCATCCTCAATCCGATGGTGAACCTGGCGGAAGGCAACAAGGTCGCGGTTCGCACAGGCAAACCGCAGACAAGCTAGATCGGCACGGAGAGAGGAATTGGCGATGCGACGCTTGCTGTTCACAACGGCCATCTTGCTGGGGGGCTGCACCGCTGGCCTGGCGCAGGTCTCCACCATGGGCAGCACCGCCATGGGGCTTCCAACGACGCCAGCGACGATCGTCACATCCCCGCTCTATGGCCCGAGTCCGTTCTCGGCGACAACCCAGCCAAACTCTCCCGGCACGACGCTGGCGCCGGTGCCGCTGGCTTCTGACCCGACAACGCCGGGGACGGTCGTGACCTGTGCGACACCGACAGGGCAAATCGCGCCTGGAACGCCGGCGGTGCCGGTTATTTCCATGTCGGCAACGGGCGGCGGAATCGTAACGACGCCCTTTACGTCCGCGACCTCCGCGGCACCGACGATACCGACAGTGCCGGCTACCTCTCCCGCCTCCACGACTGCCAGCTCGACCGCGCCGGCCTTGCTGTCCGCAACACCAGCTACGTCGTTTTTGACCGATTTTCCCGGCTCGACAGTACCGGTGGCGTCGTCCCCGCTAGCAGGTGCCGTTACCGCAACGTCCGCACCGACGGCGTCGACGGTACCGACCACGGTCTCCACATCCATGGCGGGCAGCACAGCCTCGATGATGCCATCGACCACGTTGATGCCCGGGACTGCGATGATGCCAGGGACTGCGTTGGGGACCATCCCCACGTTATTCGTCGGCAGTACGACCGGGACCATGTCGCCAGTGTCGCCGCTGGGCAGCCCATCGACCACCGTATGCAGCTCTACGCCGGGGGGGCCGCCGACCAATGGCGCCGCTTTGCCGCTCTCGACCCCTGAAGTTCCGAGCAGTCCCCCGCCTGGCACGATTCAACCCACAGTCGCGGTGCTTGCCGGCACCAGCATCGATCCGACAACGGGCGTGATGCCGACACCGAATACGTCGGCCTGCGCCGAGAGCATGACGATGAATCTGGCGA
>Ga0209331_1000391_pt1 | contig 16007 bp, 13 predicted proteins | sample JacPinW_OM3H0_M3_FD_187971 | JGI IMG/M metagenome (GOLD analysis project Ga0209331, IMG submission 187971) | Forest soil microbial communities from Algoma, Ontario, Canada - Jack Pine, Ontario site 1_JW_OM3H0_M3 (SPAdes) (version 2) | ecosystem: Environmental > Terrestrial > Soil > Boreal...
GCACGAGCAGCACGATTGCGCTCACGCCGACGACAAGCGCGAGGTACTGCGTCTGGCTCAAGTTTTCCGCAAGCAGCACCGCCCGATCAAAAAAATTGTGCCCGCCGCCGGCGACGGCGAACAGGCTCGGCAGCTGGGTCATGGCGATGGTCAGTCCTGCGCCGGCCTTGAATCCCACAAGAATGCTGCCGCTGATCAGCTTGACGAGCACGCTCAAGCGCAGCACCCAGGCGATGACACAGAACAGCGCGACCGTGAAAGCGGTGAGACTGGCGATTTGTGCATAGTGCTGTGGATCGCCTGCGGCCATGCCTCCCACCGTGCCGGCAATCATGAGCGAAATCGCCGAGGTCGGCCCGATCGCGAGCTGGCGCGATGAGCCGAGCAACGCGTAGCCGAGCCCGCCCAGGAGATAGCCGTACACGCCGGCCTGCGGCGGCAGTCCTGCAAGCGCGGCATAGGCAAGCGAAACAGGGATTGCGTATGCTGCGAGTGTGATGCCGGCCGCGGCATCATGCGGCAGTCGGTCAGCGCGATATTCCAATAACCAGCGTGCTGGCGGAATATACGAACGCCAGTTCGAGCCAACCGGGCTGCCCGCCGAACTCTTCATGTGTGACGCCAAAACCGAAGCTGCGCACGCGGTCGTTTACAATGTGGTTGATATGAGCACATTGGCCGGACTTCGTCTTCGCCCAATCCGCGCAATCAATAGGGTCATGCAAGCTCGCGCAGAACCGTAAGTAGCAACGGAGAATGCCGTTGGAGGCGTCCAAATATTCGGCGGTGGAGGTGTTGCGCAACGGACGCGAGGTGGAAATCCGCGCGTTGAGGCGGGACGACCGGGAAGCGCTCCTCGCGGCCACTACCCGCGCCAGCACGCAGTCCATGTTCCGCCGTTTCTTTGCGGCCAAACGCGCCTTCAGCGAGCAGGAAATCTCGTACTTCGTAAATATCGATTTCATTGCGCATGTCGCCTTGGTCGCAGTCACGCAAGAAAACGGCCAAGCCGCCATTATCGGCGGCGCGCGGTATATCGTCACGCAACCCGGCACGGCGGAAGTGGCTTTCGCCGTCGTCGATGCGTATCAGGGGCAAGGGCTCGGCGCGGCGCTGATGCGCCACCTCGCCGCGATTGCGCAGGCTGCCGGTCTCAGGGAATTGACCGCGGACGTTCTCCCCGACAACGTGCCGATGCTGAAGGTGTTCGAGAAAAGCGGGCTTGCTCTGACGGTGCAGCGTCAGACAGGGGTTGTGCACGCGGTGCTGCAACTGCGCTGAAGAGCTCAACAGCAACAGATTTCCCGCGAGCATGGCGAGCGGGCTTGGCAAGTAGCCACTCAGTTCGGCACGCCGGGCCGATGTGAAGGCGGCATAAGCCTCGGCAACACTCAATGCGATGAGTGGAATCCCAAGAATCGCGAGCGACCAGCGGCCCGCCGACAAGGGTGCAGAGAGGGCGAACGCCCCCAAGCCCAACAATAAGATGCCGGCGAGACGCTTCTTCAAGGCGGCGGAAGGCCTGCTTCCTCAATGCCCTTCAAGGAACACGTAATTTTCCCAGCTACGCATGCGCAGCAGGATTTTGCGGATGAGCGAAACGTGATGCCAGTGCTCGGTGTAGATTGCGACCTGGCCGGCAGCACCGAGGGGAATCTGGTAACCGGACATGTCGTCTTCGACGTCTATGACGGCCACCGCCCGGCCGCCCCCCGTCGGCGCGCCGAAATCCACCAATGTACCTGTCGCCTGCATCTGGCCGGCAGCGATCGCATCCAGAACAATTCGCACTCGGGCCTTGAACACGCGGCCGGGTACTGCATCAAACGCCACCTCGGCGTCATCGCCCGCCTTCACCCGCTGGAGCGAATTTTGCTGGAAAGCGGCTGAGAGAGCTTGATCGTCCTTATCTGTGTTGACGAAAACCATGACAGGGCGCAGCGGCGCGGGAACGACATACATCCCCGGCCGCAGCGCCATCTGGGTGACAAACCCGCCGCCCGGTGCTCGCGTTACGGTCTGGTCGAGATCGAACTGGGCATCGGCCAATTCGGAGGTCAGGCGCGCGACCGTGGTGTTCACGCCATTGATTTCGGAGGAATAGGCGAGCCGCGCCCGCTCTTCCTCCGCCCTGGCGCCTGCCAATGATTGTCTCGCTGTTTCGAGATTGCGGGTGTAGGTATCGAGCGTTGCCTGCGCAATGATATTCTTCTGAAACAGCTCGAACTGCCGATCATAGTTCTGCTGCGCAAGATCGAATTGCGCCTTGGCCCTTTCAGCGGCGGCGGTGGCCTGGGCGAGAGAAGCCTTGAGCTGCTTCACGTTCTGCTCGGCTTCCGCAAGCAAGGCCTTCTTCTGCTCAACAACATATTCGTACGGTTTCGGATCGATGCGGAACAGCTCATCTCCTTGCTTGAGCGGCATATTGGCCTGCACGGGAACCTCGACCACGCGTCCCTTCACCCCCGGCAGTATAGGTGTCACCGAGAAGTAGATCCGGGCGTTGGTCGTAAAGGGATGGTTGTAGTTCATGATCAGCATCAGCAACGCAATGCCGACGATCCCGCCCAGCGTCGCGGTCGCCAGTGACCACTGGTTCACGGGTATCTTGAAAAGCTTGAACACCACGTAGCAGAAGGAAACGTAGATCAGGATCAGCAGGAGCTCCATTACCGGACTCCTTCCTTGAGCCTGGCTTCGATGTCCGCGATGCGCTGGCGCAAATCTTCAAGCTCGCTTGCGCTGGCCGTGGGCTCGAGACCCGGGGCTGGCGTGTGGTGAAACCCCCAGCCGCGTTCCGGACGGTATGCCATTGCCCATATCCAGAGAAATGGCCATAAGGCGTGCAACGTAAACAGGCTCACCCATCCCGCGGCATGGATTGCGTCCTGGTGGGGATGATCGCGCTTTTTTGCGATCATGTAAGGGATATCGTGGATCGCGATAATGCCGTAGAACAGCACGACGATCACGAACAGCAGCAAAAACAGCGCGAAGTAGTTCAGGAACGGGTCACCCATGATTCCTCCACGCTACAATCGGCGAGAGGACCGCAGTGTAGATCCATCCGCTTCGGCATACATCAACCTCACTCTCCGCCGCAAGATCGAGCTGCCGCAGCGTCACGCGGCTTTGTTCTTGATGGCTCCTATGACCGCAGTGAGTATGGCTCCGCCAGCGCCGCCGGCAATCGCCTGTGAAATAATCCCGCCGACGCTGAGATTTCCTGATTGCGCTGCGGCCACGATCGACGGCAGCAACAACGTGACAATCTGGCCGAGCACGCCGCCGCCGACCAGACCGGAAACAATGTTGCCGATCATGCCGAGATCGAAAGTTGGCGATGATTTCCCTGCGCCGACGCCACCAAGCGCACCTGCGATCAGATTAATCAAAATCTGTTCCATGTTGCTCTCCCGTGTTGCAATCGGCTCGAATCTACGCCGCCCTGAGTTGGGAGTCGAGTTTACCTCGTTGCTCCAGGCTTCGACGCTGTCGGTTCATACCAGAAAAAAACCCCGGCACTTGCCGGGGCTTTCGTCGCTTCATGACGCAGGCGTGCTGATCAGTTCTTATCACCACCAGCCGCGCCGGCCCCGTCCTACCCAAACCCGAGGGCCATAACCGCCGTAGGCGTAGGCGCCGTAAGCGTAGGGCTGACGCACGGGATTTTTTCCTTGGGCCTCGCCTTCGCTGTCGTGGCGAATATAGGCTTGCGGGTCGTATTGATTTCGTGAAACGAGGAGGGCTTCTTGCCCTATGCTGAAGATTGGCTGAAAGCCTATGTTTGATGCTTCGTGTATGAATTACTTTGGACCGCGTAACTGCAATTAGGGAATCGCATACCACGACTCCTGTCCATGATGCTTACCGGAGTGACAATCGCAACGACTGACGTTTCTGCTCAGCCCAATTCGCGCACCACCCGGCACAGCACCTGTCGAACGCGCACACCTCATCCCATGCTGCGACGCGCGAAGGAATTTGGTAAATAATCCACGAGCGGCGTTGATCGAACGCCGCGTCTGGGGCACGATCGAGTGAAAGCGCATGCCACCGCTCCATTTTAGCGGCCCGGCTGGAACACAGGAGGATATCGGATGGCCAAGCCACGCATCAGTTATGTCGAGCCCGCCAGCATCAATGACGCAGCGATGCTTGCCGAGTTTGACCGGTGCGCGCGGGAAGGCACGCCACGGCCGGAGAGCCAGGCCATCCGCGCCCATGTGCCGGCGGTGTTCTGGTCGTTCGCAAACAGTTGGCGGGATGTTTTCAAGAATGGGGTCGCTGATCACGCCATCAAGGAGCTTTGCCGCATCTATGTGTCGCGATCCGTCCTGTGCGAATTCTGCGGCAATCAGCGGTCGGTCAAGGCGGCGGCCCAGGGGCTCATTGAAGACGATTACCGCGACCTCATCAATTTCGAGAGCTCGAGGCGCTATGACGAGCGGCAGAAGGCGGCGCTCGCTTATGCCGAAGCCATCACCTGGGATCTGCCCGTTGACGATAAGTTCTGGGCCCGCCTGCACAAGCATTTCAGCGAGCCCGAGCTGGTTGAGATCGGTTATTTCATCGCGCTGACCATGGGACAGCAGCGCTGGCTGCGCACCCTCGGCATCGAGCACCACCAGATTCTCGCCGGCACTGCAGCCTCCATGGCGCCCGGCTTCGAGACTGAGAAAGCGCTCAAACACTCGAAGGAAGCAAACGACTATTGGGCAAAAGCCAAGCCGCGCGAGCAGGCTGCGGAATAAGAACTTGGCAACATCAGCCGATCGCCCGCGCTGGTGTTTCGTGCGCGGCTTGGAGGCGCTCATGCACGAGCCTGGCCAAGGCAACCACGTCGACCTTGCCGGAGCCGAGCAGAGGAAGCTTATCAAGCACCCAGACCTCCGACGGCAGCATCAGCTCGGAGGCATGCCTTGCCCGTGCAAGCATCTGGAATTCGGAGCGGGTCGCAGCTTTTTGCTGGGTGACCAGAATGAGCCGCTCGCCTTTGCGGGCATCCGGCACGGCCACAACGGCGGAGGCAGCGTCCGGCCATAGCTCGGAGGCGAGCGTTTCCACCGCCGCCAACGAGATCATCTCTCCCCCGATCTTGGCAAAGCGCTTCGCGCGCCCCTTGATGGTGACGAAGCCCTGCTCGTCAATCGTGACGATATCGCCGGTGTCATGCCAACCTTCGTTGGGCGGCTCAAGCTGCCCCGGCCGCTCGACCCTCAGATAACCAAGCATGACGTTCGGCCCGCGTACAAAAAGCCTGCCGCCCTCCTCCACACCCTCCACCTTCTCCAACCGGGCTTCCATTCCCGGGAGAACGCGGCCGACCGTGCCGAACTTGTTGAACATCGGCGTGTTGAGGGCGAGCGCCGGCGCAGTTTCGGTCACGCCATACCCTTCCAGGATGCGCAGCCCGAATTTTTCCATATAGATCCGGCGCGTTGCTTCCTTCACAGGCTCGGCGCCGGCCAGGATGTAGCGCAGCGAGCGAAAATCATAGGGATGGGCCACCCGGGCATAGCCGTTGAGGAAGGTGTCCGTGCCGAACATGATCGTGGCGTTCACGCCATAGATGAGCTCGGCGACGGTGCGATAGTGCAAGGGAGATGGATAGAGATAGATGCGCACCCCTGAGACAAGCGGCAACACCACGCCCACCGTGAGGCCAAATGAGTGAAAGACCGGCAGCACGTTGAACACCTTGTCTTCGCGGCCAAAATCGATGCGCGCGGCGGCTTGTGCGGTATTTGCCAGCATGTTGCGATGAGAAAGCACCACGCCCTTCGGGACGCCTTCGGAACCCGATGTAAACAGGATTGCTGCCCAGTCATCGGGTTTGCGGTTGACCAATGGTTTTTTATAACGGAGCAGGCCGCGTATCTTGTCCATGAGAGTGATGCTCGCGCGAATGTCATCGAGATAGACGATTTTCACGCCTTTCTCGATCGCGGCGAGCAGGGGCCCGAGCTTGCCTCGCTCGATGAATGCCCGTGAAGTTAGAATGGTGTCTATGGCCGCAGCTTTGCATGCTGCGAGGATGTTTGCTGCACCGGCGGTGAAATTGATCATGGCGGGTACCCGGCCAGCCGACATCAGCGCCAGCACGGCAACAACCGCCCCATTCGCATTGGGCAACATGACGCCGATCGCGCGGCCTTGCGCCGCCAATGGCATCAGCTTCTCACCGAGAATGGTAGTTGCCGTCAGCAGCCGTTTGTAGCTCAACGCGCCGCTGACGGGATCTTCGACGGCGATGCGGCGAAAGCCGTGGGTATCGGCGGCTTGAATGACGGCTTCAATGACCGTGCGGTCAGTCGATGTCGTGCGAAAGACGAGATCAGACATAATTCCGTAGAGCGCTGCGCCGGCTGCCTGGCGCCGCTTGCGGCCCTTGAGGTCGGGATCGACCGTCAGTCTCACCGGCTCCAGGATCGTGACGGTCACTTTCGGAAACCAGCGCCTGCGAACCTGCGCCTTTGACAAACGACTGAATGGGGTTTGCTCCAGCCCCTCGATGCGCACCGGCACGATTTCGGCATTGGATTTGTCCGCAACCATGGCCGCGCCGTCATAGACTTTCATGAGGCTGCCGGTGACGGTGATGCGGCCCTCGGGGAAGATGATGAGCGCATCGCCGGCTTTGACGACATCGATCAAAGTACGCAGCGCCATCGGCTTAAGTGGATCGAGCGGTATCGCCCGCGTGAGCCGGAGAAACGGCCGGACCCACCAACGGCGCGCAATCGAGACATCGATGGCGAATACAGGCTTGCGGTTGCGCAGCGACATCGCGAGCCCCGCGTCGAGGAAGCTCACATGGGTGACTGCGATAATAACATTGGGGCCGGCATTATTGAGATTTTCGATCCCCCTCACCTGGATGCGAAACAGCGTGCGATAGATGATCGACAGCGCATCGCTGAGTGCGCTCGCCGGCATGGTGCGGCCGACTGCATAGGCGACGACAAGGCTTGCAAGCCCGAGGATGAGAAAGAGCGCTGATGCGGTCATGCCGGCGAGCTGCAATCCGAACATGATGAGATTGCTCACCACCATGAACGCGGCGTTGAGCACGTTGACGGCGGCGATGACGCGCGCGCGCCGGTCTGCGCCGGCCCATGCCTGCACGGCAGCAAACGTGGGCACGATGAAGAGTCCACCCGCGACAGCAAGGCCCGCCAGATCGATGGCAAAGCGGATGTTGCGCGCCGACGAAAAGATCGCGAAGTACCCGGAAATGGTCGCGCTCGCCGACACGCCGAGTGTTGACCAGCCGAGGTCGACCGCAAACACGCCCAGCAGTACGGCGCCAATGACAGTCGGCAGCAGAATAATGCGCCCCGCCGCAAGCCAGGCGGCAAGGCCGGAACCGAGCGCGACTGAAACAGTAAAAATGGCAAGACAGCTGGTCACGACATCCGCATCAGCGCCGAGCGCCGTGGTAACGAGGGGGGGCATCAGCGACAGTGCGACAGCGCCGACCAGCCAGAACCAACTCGTCACCAGCGCGCCCCACCAGAGCCGTGGATCCTCGCGCAGGAAATTCAGCAAGCCCACGGTCGAGACGAGCACATTCTTGTGGAGGGTCAAATGGGGCGCGCCCTCTCCCGTCGGTGGAATCAAAAGGCTCGCACCCCAGCACAAAAGTGAGAACACGATCATCAGGAGTGAGAACTGGACGGCATCGCCCCCATCTTTGGCGGCGATGCCGCCGCAAATCGTGCCCAGCAGGATGGCGATGAATGTCGCACCCTCTATCAGGGCATTACCTGCGGGCAGCTCGGAGCGGGCGAGATGGTCCGGCAGGATCCCGTATTTGATCGGACCGAACAGCGCGGCAACCACCCCGAACAGGAAGAGCACCAGAAACAGCAGCGGCACCGAGTTGAGCGCGAATCCTAGTACCGCAATTAGAGCAATGCCGATCTCGGAAAACTTGAGCCGCTGCGCCACTTTTGACTTGTCATAGCGGTCCGCCAGTTCTCCTCCGAGCGCCGAGAGGAAGAAATAGGGAGAAATAAAAACAGCGGCGGTAAGCGCGATCAGTGCCGCACCGACCGAGCCGCCAATGTGAAACAGAATGAGGAAAACCAGGGAGCTCTTGATGAAATTGTCGCTGAACGCCGAGAAGAACTGGCACCAGAACAAGGGCGCAAAACGCCGTGTCATCATAAGGGACGAGGACATCGCAGCTCTCAGCTTGCCCGGGCTCGAAGTCGAATGCCAGCCTTTAGAAACGACAATTTGGACAAAAGAACAATCATGCCGCGCCCCCCGATTGCACCCCTCCAACCCGGACGCCCGCAAGAGAAACAGCATAAAAATGAAGCGGGCGGCCGCTGGCCGCCCGCTACTCAACGCTACTTCCCGGCTTTACCCCCGCAGCGTGCGCTGCGTTGCCGGTTGCATCATGACGGCCGCTACGCTCAGGCAAACGGCTATTCCCGATGCGACAGTGAAGAGCGAGATCCACATGGCCCGATTCCCTTCGTTCTTATTGTCTGCAAACGCCCACTTGCACTTGTCCGGGCCATAACGCGGTAGCGAGCAGTTGGTTCCTATCGTCGCGGGGGCGGTAATATACAACCTTAGCTTTTGGCCAATCGGGAACTCCCGTACCGAGTAAAACCGCCGCCGCCAATAAAATCAGGTCTGCCCAAGACTTGATTAACCGTGGCGCACGTGCCTTTTTGCGCCGGACAGCTGGCAAGCGATGAAATTCATCGGGGAAATCACGATCGGCGCTCCGCGCGAGGCAGTCTTCGCCAAGGTGCGAGACGCTCGATTTTTTGCCTCCTGCGTCGAAGGGGTGCACGATCTCAATGAAATCGGTGCTGACCGCTATACCGCCGTGCTGGAAACGAAAGTCGCCTACCTCAAATTCAAATTCAATGTGACGGTTGAGGTTTTGCGGGCTGACCCACCTGGTGAGATCGAAGCGAAGATCGAAGGAACACCGAGCGGTATCGTCGGACGGCTGACAGCGCGTTCTGTCACGCGGCTCCTGGAAGACACCGGGGGAACCAAGGTGACCTATGAAGTGGACGCATCGCTGACGGGCAAGCTCGGCAGCCTCGGCCAACCCGTTCTGCGCGCGAAAGCGAAAGAGATGGAGCGGCAATTCGCTCAGCGCATGCGCGCCGCGTTCGCCCTGCCGCAATCGCAAGGCGCGACCTGATGGCGCAGCCCAAGCCCGTGGCTGCGGCGCCAGCAATGCCGGGCCGCCAAGTCGGCCGCGCGCTGCCCCGAATTGAAGCGCGTGACAAGGTGACGGGGCGCGCCGAGTACACGCATTTGATGCAGCTTCCGGGCATGCTGCATACCAAGATCTTCCGCAGCACGGTCGCGCACGGCCGCATCAAATCGATCGACACGAGTGCGGCCAAAAAGTTCCCCGGGGTGCATCGTGTCGTTACATCCGAGGACGTGCGAAGCGTCATCCCGGAGCCCTATTACGGACCGGCCTTCCACGATCAGCCCATCCTGGCCATCGACAAGGTGCATTATGTGGGCGAACCGGTCGCGGCGGTGCTGGCCGCCGACCCGCATATCGCCGAAGAGGCGGCGGCACTCATCGTCGCCGACTATGACGAGCTGCCAATGGTGCTCGACGAGGTCGAGGCCGCCGAAAACAAGGTCTTGGTGCACGAAGAGCTTCGACCGGCCGGTACATTTGCCGATCTCAAGCACCTCAAGGGCCGTCGCGGCACCAATATCGCGCTCGACTTCAAGCTGCGCCGCGGCGACGTGGATCGGGCATTTGCGGATGCCGCCCGGGTGTTCGAGGGCACATTCAGAACGCAGAAAGTCCTGCACGTGGCGCTGGAGCCGATTGCATCAATTGCGGACTGGAGGGAATCCGGCGTCACGATCTATACCGGTTCGCAGGGACCATCCTTCGTGCGCGCCGAGATCGCGCGTCTTCTGGGGCTGCCTGAGAACCGGGTACGCATCAAGGTGCCCTACCTGGGGGGCGGCTTCGGCTCGAAGGTTTACATCAAGGCTGAGGCGCTCGCGACCGCACTCTCCATGATCGTGCGCCGGCCGGTGAAGGTCGCGCTCACGATGGAGGAGCAGTTCTATACCATCACCAGGCATCCCAGCACGTTTCGGATCAAGACGGGAATCGACCGCGACGGCCGTATCACCGCGCGCAAATGCGAGGTGTATTGGAACGGCGGCGCCTATGCCGACATCGGTCCGCGGGTGACGCAGAAATCGGGCTTCACCGCTTCAGGCCCCTACGACATCGACAATGTCTGGATCGACTCCTACGCGCTCTATACCAACGTGCCGCCGGCCGGCGCGTTGCGCGGCTTCGGTATCCCGCAGCTGGTCTGGGCATACGAGAGTCATACCGACACCATCGCGCGCGCACTCGGTCGCGATCCAATCGAGTTCCGCCGCAAGAACATCCTGCGCGACGGCCGCCCGCACGCGACCGGCACGATCATGCAGGACGCGAGTCTCGAGGCCACGCTCGAGCGGGTGAGCCAATGCCTGAACTCGAAAGCGCCTCTGGTCCGCGCCGGGGGTCCGCTGCGCCGTGGTCGCGGTGTCGCGATCGGAATCAAGGCGTCGATCTCGCCGACAACCTCGGTTGCAAACGTCACCGTCGCCGCCGACGGCAGCACGACACTCGCCTGCGGCACGGTGGATATGGGACAAGGCTCCGATACCGCCATGGCGCAGATCGTGGGGGAAGTACTCAACATCCCGGCGGAGAGCGTCAAGGTGCTGCCACGCGACACCGACGTGACGCCCTATGACATGAGCACGCTCGGCTCGCGCTCGCTGTTCCATATGGGTCATGCGGTGCGGCTCGCGGCGGAAGAAGCCCGCGACAAGATCAAGGCGCTAGCGCGCGAGGTGGGCGAGCCCGAAGGCAGCAACGTCCCGGTAAGCGAGCTGTTCAAGAAAAGATACGGCATGCAGGCCGGCACCATCATAGGGACGGGCATCTACAAGCCGGACTATGTGCCACCCGACGCGGCGAGCGGCCTCACGCCCAATGCGACGCCGTTCTGGATGTGCTCGGCCGTGGGGGCGGAAGTCGAGGTGGACGTGGAGACCGGAAAGGTGCGGGTCACGCGGCTCATCAACGTGGTTGACTGCGGCCGGCCGATAAATCCAAAAATCGTCGCGACACAGATCTCCGGCGCAGCGCTGATGCAGTTGGGCTTCACCATGTTCGAGAAGATGCATATCGACGCGGGCCAGGTGACCAACGCCTCGCTCGCCGACTACAAGATTCCAGGCATTCTGGACGTGCCGCCGATCATGAACAATGAGACGGTCGATGCCCACCAATCGAACGGCCCGTTCGGCGCGAAGGGGGTTGGCGAGAGCGCCACGTTCGGCGTATCGCCGGCCATCGCCAACGCGATCGAGGATGCCTGCGGTGTCCGCTTGACCGAGTTGCCGCTCACCCCCGAAGCGGTGTTGCGTGCGCTGCGCGCCAAGCAAGGCAAGCCCTTGGAAGACGAGCAATGACCACAATCAATTTCACCCTCAACGGGGAGCCGGTCACCGCCGACGTCAAGCCGCACCATAACGTCGTCGAGGTGCTGCAGCGCGATTTCAACCTGACCGGAGCGCGCGAGAGTTGCGGCCAGGGTCTCTGCGGCTGCTGCACCGTGATCGTCGACGGCAAGGCCGTTTCAGGCTGTCTTTATCTCGCGATCTTCCTCGACGGAACGCAAGTGCGCACGATTGAGGGGATGGCGGATGGCGACACGCTTAGTCCCGAACAGGAAGCTTTCATCGAAGCCGGCGCCTTTCAATGCGGCTACTGCACGCCGGGCTTCATTTTGATGACGCGCCAGCTGCTTGACGAAAATCCCGATCCCGACGACGACGCGATCAAGCATTATCTCTCCGGCAACCTTTGCCGTTGCGGCGCCTATCTGGAAATCATGGAAGCGGTCAAGCTAGCTGCCCGCAAACGCAAAGGTGCGGCCAATATCGGATGACTGAGGTGAAGCGGACCTAACTAATGCGAGAGTTACTGGGGACCGCTGCCGTTGACCGAACCGGACATGGAAGGCGGGTTTTCGCAGAACGGCAGCTGTGAAATGTCCGAGCCTGATTGCCGCTGATCAATCGGGCTTGATGCCCGCGACCTTAACCACCTTGTCCCATTTTTCGAATTCGGCGGCGATGTAAGCCCTGAACTCTCCGGGACTGAGCACCATGGGAACGGTGCCGACATCGGCGAGGCGAGCCTTGATATCCGCCTGCGCCAGCCCTTCTTTGACCTCGCGGCTGAGCCGCCGATTATCTCAGGCGGAGTCTCTCGCGGCACGCCGATCCCAGCCCACGTGCTGGCCTCGTAGCCCGGCAATGTCTCGGCGACAGTCGCCACGTCCGGCAACAAGTCAAATCGCTTGCGGCCCAAGACGCCAAGGGCGCGTAGCTTGCCGCTCCGGACCTGTGGCAGCGCCGTCACCATCACGTCGAAGCCGACATTGACCTGGCCGCCGATCAGATCGGTCGTCATGGGTGCGCCACCGCGATACGGAATATGCACCATGTCAATGCCGGCCATGAACTTGAACAGCTCGCCCGCCAGATGTGACGCCGAGCCGGTGCCGAATGACGCCATCGTGACCTTGCCGGGATTGGCCTTGGCGTGCGCGATCAGCTGGGTAACAGTCTGCGCTGGCACCGAGGGGTGCGCGACCATGATCATGGGGTAACTGACAACGCCGGCGACCGGCGCGATGTCGCGCTGGATGTCGAATGGCAAACTGACGAACAGACTGGCGTTGACCACCGATGAGAGGCCGTGCCACAGCAACGTATATCCGTCGGGCGGCGAATTAACCACGGTTTGCACTGCGATGTTGGTCGAGGCGCCCGGCCGGTTCTCGATGATGATGGGTTGCTCGAGGCGCTTCGACAGCCATGGCTCCATGATCCGGGCGACCGTGTCGGCGCCGCCGCCCGCGGGAAAGCCGATGATCCAGCGCAGCGGCTTTGACGGATAGGCTTGCGCCCGCGCCATGCGCGAAAAAGCCGGCAGCGCGGCCGCGCCGGCGGCCAGATGCAGAAATTGTCGGCGGGGAAGTTTCATGGCGTCCTCCCAATTCGGACAATTGGAAAGCGGGCGTTGATCGCCCCACTCGACGTAGGTCTGAATTTTTGAGCGCCTGCCCGCCGATGGCACTGGCGCTGGCGCAAAATAAGCAGGGCTTCGGCATGCCCCGTCGGCCGCTCGGTCAATAGGCTATCTCACTATCGGGTCTGCGCGGAAGGGGTGCATGTCGGTTCTTGTGCCGGCACATCGCGGCGGTTTTCTGCAGTGCAGAAATACAGCGGCAATGCGGCCATAAGCGGGCTTGTGACGGCGAGGTCTGGCAGACCTGCTGTGGATGCTTATCCGAGGTAATCACCGGGCGCGTGCTCGCATGCTGCAAGATACGCTCGGCCGATGCTGCTCGCTCACGCCGACGAGGAAACCAAACTCGTAGTGAGGTGGCGATGCATTCAGGTGAAATTACCGCACAAAGGGATTACGGATCGTAAGGTCCTTGACCCTTTGCTCATGCTGAAAGTCCTCTGAATAAAGAACGGCGCATCCCGCCCGCATTGCCGATGCGACAATCAAGCTATCGTAGAACGCAAACCTGTAATCGCGCGCAATTGCGATCGCGGCCTCGTGAACCTCAATTGTCAGAGGCTGAGGTACATCGAGCAGCGTTCTCAAAACAGCGAGAGCACCCTGGATTTCGTCCCAGTCACGAAGACGCTTGCGTCGCGAGACATTCACAAATTCGTTGAGAACCTGAACACTGATGATGCCGCCTTGCGCCAGCAACGCCTCAGCTTTTTCGCCACGGGGGTCGTTCGAGCTAAAAGCATAGATAATAATATTGGTATCAAAGAAGGCTTTAGCGTTCATTTGCCTCATCGCGGTCGAATTTGAACCCCTCCGGCAACGGGCGCTTCAGCTCGCGCAATCGCCTGAGCGCTTCCTGCCGCCTGCGGTCACGCGCAATCTCAAACCGGCGAGTGCCGGCAACCGTAATTTCGATCTCATCGCCTTCCTTGAGCTTAAGTGCCTCAACTACGGCCCGAGGCAGCCGAACCGCAAGGCTATTCCCCCACTTGGCAACCTGCATTGCGATCTCCGAACCGATTGGATATACATAATTTTTGTATATCCTGGACTGGATAAAGTCAAGAAAATCGGCTGTTATGGTGGAGAACCCTAAACCCCTCGCGGATTACAGCTCCTGGAAATTAGTATGTCTGTTGAACGCAAACCCGTAGCGTTCGGAGATCTGCGCAGATGGATCGCCGCGCTCAAGGCGCAGGGCGAGCTCGTGGAAATCGGCGCCGAGGTTGATTGGAATATCGAGCTCGGCACCATCATGCGGCTCGCGCAAGGTCCCGGCACCGGCAAGGCACTCCTGTTCAACAATATCAAAGACTACAACAAGCCGGCGAGTCGGTGCCGGCGGATTTTCGGCTCCGCGCTCAACAGCTATCGCCGCATCGCCATGATGCTGGGCATGCCGCCCGAGACCCATCCGCGCGAGCTGGTCAAGCTCGGCCGTACCATTCTGACCGGCAGCATCCCGCCCAGAATCGTCGCTAGCGGACCCGTGAAGGAGAACATTCTAAAAGGCCCTGATGTCGATCTTTATGAATTTCCGGCGCCGCATTGGAACAGGCTCGATGGCGGGCGCTATCTTCTCACCTATGGCGGCTGCGTTACCAAGGACCCCCAAACCGGAATCATGAATGTCGGAATCTATCGCGGCATGGTCGCCCGCCACGATCAAATCCCCATCCTGATGTGGCGGGCTCAGCATATCGGTCATCACGTCACGGCCTGGCAGGAAGGCGGCCAGGCGGAAATGCCGATTGCGGTTGCAATCGGGTGGGAGCCCTCGCTCGGCTTCTGTGCGGGCACGCCGGTCGCCAAGGGCGTGTGCGAATATGACGTGATGGGGGCGATCCGCGGGCAACCGGTCGAGCTGGTGAAATGTGAAACGGTCGACCTCTATGTGCCGGCGACAGCAGAGATCGTGATCGAGGGCTATCTCGGGCTCGACCCGCAGTCTTACGTGATGGAGGGCCCCTACGCCGAATTCACCGGCTATCTCGCAGGCGACCGCTCGCCCAAGCCCGCGATTCGCGTCACCTGCATCACGCACCGCAACGATCCGATCCTGCGCGGCACGATCGAGGGATCGATGCCCGGCAGCTATTCGGAAAACGCGGTCTGCTCCTCGATCATGCGCGCAGCAACCGCATGGAACGTGCTCGACCGCGCAGGCGTTCCGGGCATTACCGATGTCTGGTGTCCGCCGGTGCAGGCCGGCATCAACACCCTCATCCAGATGAAGCAGAGCTATCGCGGGCAAGCCAAGCAGGCAGCCAATGCGCTCTGGGGCTCATCAGCGGCACATGTCCGGTACAAGCACGTCACCGTGGTTGATGACGATATCGACATTCATGACTATGCCGCGGTCGATTGGGCGATTGCGTATCGCGTGAACGCAGGCGAAGACGATGTGGTCATCATGCCGGCGACTTTCGGCTCGGGGCTCGATCCATCGACCCGCCGCCGTGACCGCAATCCCAATCTCTTTGGTACCGGCAAGTGGCACCGGGTGCTGATCGATGCCACGATCAATCTCGATTATGATCCCGACCCGGAGTTCGGCGGCGCCCGTTTTCCCCCCCTCGTCTGGCCGGACCGGGAAGATGTCGACAAGGCTTATGCCCGCTGGCCTGAGCTGGGCCTGGGCAAGCTAACTACTCCCTGATGGGGCGAATGGAGATTGCGATGCCAACGACCGAATCGAGCGTGACGATCCCCTCGGCGGGGCTGCGCCTCGCCGGCACGTTGGGAGTCCCGCAGCCCCCACCCTCACCCTCCCCCGCAAGCGGGGGAGGGATAGGATGGGCGAATTATCGGAAACGTCAGGAGATGGACGATGGAACTCCTTGCTGAACGCGGCCGACGAATCTCGGTCGATGAGCTCAATACCACG
>Ga0209331_1000392_pt1 | contig 15995 bp, 17 predicted proteins | sample JacPinW_OM3H0_M3_FD_187971 | JGI IMG/M metagenome (GOLD analysis project Ga0209331, IMG submission 187971) | Forest soil microbial communities from Algoma, Ontario, Canada - Jack Pine, Ontario site 1_JW_OM3H0_M3 (SPAdes) (version 2) | ecosystem: Environmental > Terrestrial > Soil > Boreal...
GGGACTTGGGCGAAATGCCGAGCCCCCTGTGAAATTTGCGTGGGCAGGGTGATCACGCCGCCGGCCTGTTACCCCCAAAACAAGCGCAATCCCCCGGTCATTGCCTCCGTCTGGGCGTCTAACCGCCGAAAGTCACATTCTATTCCGGCCCGAATTATGCCAGCATTCGGTTAAGCCATCCAAATGGGGAGAGGACGAATGAAACATTTACCTATGATCGGCCTTGCGCTCGCTGCCGCGTTTTGCGGGAGCCAGGCGAACGCCGAAGAGCTGACGGGGACGCTCAAAAACATCAAGGAAACCGGCGCGATCACGCTCGGTTTCCGCGACTCGTCGATCCCGTTTTCCTATCTCGACGACAATCAGAAGCCGATCGGGTTTGCGATGGACATCTGTTACAAGATCGTCGACGCCGTGAAGAAGGAGCTCAAGCTCGACAAGCTCGAGGTCAAGCTCAATCCGGTGACGTCGTCGACCCGCATTCCGCTGTTGGCCAACGGCACCATCGATCTCGAGTGCGGCTCGACCACCAACAATGCCGAGCGGCAGAAGCAGATTTCCTTCACCAATACCCACTTCCTGACCGCGAGCCGTTTCGTCTCGAAGAAGGCAAACAAGCTCGACAAGATCGATGACCTCAAAGGCAAGTCGGTGGTCTCGACCTCGGGCACCACCAATATCAAACAGCTCACGGAAGCGAACGCCGCGCGCAATCTGGGGATCAACATCATTCCCGCCAAGGATCACGCCGAGGCGTTCCTGATGGTGGAGACCGACCGTGCGGTGGCGTTCGTGATGGACGATATCCTGCTCGCAAGCCTGGTCGCCGGATCGAAAGAGCCGGGCGCCTATGTGATCTCCAAGGATGCGTTCTCAAAACCGGAGCCCTACGGCATCATGCTGCGCAAGGACGATCCGGCGTTCAAGAAGGTGGTCGATGGCGCGACCGCTGCGCTCTACACCAGCGGCGAGGGTCAGAAGCTCTACGAGAAATGGTTCATGCAAAAAATCCCGCCCAAGGGATTGAATCTCAACGCGCCGATCTCGCCGGAGCTGAAGCATGAGTTCGCCATGCCTTCGGATTCCCCCGATCCGGATTCTTATAAGGCGATGTAAGAAATCCTGGCTCATGCGATGGCCCGGCCATTGCATGAGCCTCATTGTCTGGACCAAGCGAGGACTCTACGAATGAAATGCCTGCGTATGATTGGCTTTGCGCTCGCCGCCAGCGTCGCGGCCGGGCAGGCCAATGCCGAGGAGCTCACAGGGACCCTCAAAAAGATCAAGGAAACCGGCACCATCAACATCGGCTACCGCGACTCGTCGATCCCGTTTTCCTATCTCGACGACAACCAGAAACCGATCGGCTTTGCGATCGACATCTGCTACAGGATCGTCGACGCCGTGAAGAGCGAACTCAAGCTCGACAAGCTTTCGATCGAACTCAATCCGGTGACGTCGTCGACCCGCATTCCGCTATTGGCGAACGGTACCATCGACCTCGAATGTGGCTCGACCACCAACAACGCCGAGCGCCTGAAACAGGTCGCCTTCACCAACACGCACTTCCTGACCGCGACCCGCTTCGTCTCGAAGAAGTCCAGCAATCTCCACTCGATCGACGATCTCAAGGGCAAGTCGGTGGTCTCGACATCAGGTACCACCAACATCAAGCAACTCACCGAAGCCAATGCCGCCCGTAATCTCGGCCTCAACATCATCCCGGCCAAGGAACATGCCGAATCATTCCTGATGGTCGAGACCGATCGGGCCGTGGCGGTGGTGCTGGACGATATCCTGCTCGCTAGTTTTGTGGCGGGATCGAAGGATCCGGGCGCCTATGTCATGTCCACGGATGCATTCTCGAAGCCCGAGCCCTACGGGATCATGCTGCGCAAGGACGATCCGGCCTTCAAGAAAGTGGTCGATGCCGCGACCGCCGCGCTCTACCGGAGCGCTGGCGGCCAAAAGCTGTACGACAAATGGTTCATGCAAAAGATCCCGCCGAAGGGCTTGAACCTCAACGCGCCCATCTCAGCCGAGTTGAAGCATGAATTTGCAAAACCCTCCGATTCCCCCGATCCGGATTCGTATAAGGCGATGTGAAGTTTTTAGAGCATGATCCGGAAAAGTGGGCACCGGTTTTCCCTCGGGACAAACGCGAAGCGTTTGCCCGGAGATCATGCTCAACCAAAGAGATGAGATCGTGATCCGATTCCGATTCAACCTAATCGGTTCATGATCTGGGACGCGGGGGGCCTTCGTGAACTATCACTGGAACTGGCGCATCTTCTTTGACCCGGCCCCGAGCGGGACCGGCACCTATCTCGACATGCTGCTGTCGGGGCTGCTCCTGACGATCGAGACCGCGATCTGCGCCTGGATCATTGCGCTGGCGCTCGGATCGGTGGTCGGCGTGCTGCGCACGCTGCCGTCGAAGACCGCGTCATGGGTGGGTTTTGCCCACGTCGAATTCTTCCGCAACATGCCGCTGTTGGTGCAGCTCTTTGTCTGGTTCTTCGTTTTGCCGGAAATCCTGCCGCGCGCGTGGGGTCTCTGGCTGAAGCAGATGCCGCACGCGCCGTTCTATACCGCGGCGATCGGGATCGGGCTGTTCATGTCCGCGCGGGTCGCCGAGCAAACGCGCGCCGGCATCAACTCGCTGCCGCGCGGCCAGAAACTGGCCGCGACCGCGCTGGGACTGACCACCGCGCAGACCTATCGCTATGTGCTGCTGCCGATGGCGTTTCGCATCATGATGCCGCCGCTGACGTCCGAATTTCTCGCGACCATCAAGAATACCTCAGTCGCCCTCACCATCGGCCTGATTGAACTGACGGCGGAAGCCCGCGCGATGCAGGAATTTTCATTTCAAGTGTTCGAAGCGTTTACCGCGGCGACCGTGCTGTATCTCCTGGTCAACATCGTCGTCGTTACCGCTATGCGCTTCCTTGAGCGCGCGATCGCGGTTCCCGGCTATATCACGGGGAAGTAGCGCAGCGATGTTTGCCAATTTTGACTTTGACGTCATCGGCCGCTCGCTCGGATATCTGTTTTTCGACGGCATGACGTTTACGCTGACGCTGACCGGGCTCTCGGCACTCGGGGGGCTGATCTTCGGCACGCTGATTGCGCTGATGCGGTTGTCTGGCCTAAAGCTGCTCGGCCACGTTGCCGGGCTCTACGTCGACCTGATGCGCTCGCTGCCATTGGTGCTGGTGATCTTCTGGTTCTATTTCCTGGTGCCTTACATCGGGCAGTGGCTGACGGGGTCGTCGCGGCCGATACACGTCGGCGCATTTGCCTCCTCGCTCATCACCTTCATCATGTTTGAAGCGGCGTATTTTTCCGAAATCATGCGCGCCGGCATCCAGTCAATCTCGCGGGGACAACCCGCAGCCGCCCAGGCGCTGGGGCTGACCTACAGCCAGGCCATGCGCTATGTCGTTTTGCCGCAGGCATTCCGGAACATGCTGCCGGTGCTGCTGACGCAGACGATCGTGCTGTTCCAGGACACTTCGCTGGTCTACGTGGTGTCGATTACCGACTTTCTGGGCGCCGCCAGCAAAGTCGCGCAGCGCGACGGACGGCTGGTCGAAATGTACCTGTTCGCAGCCGTGGTTTACTTTGCAATTTCCTGTATCGCGTCATTCGGCGTCCGGCGCCTGCAATCCCGCATCGCCTTCGTGCATTAGCGAGACCAATATGATCGAGATCAATCACGTCGATAAATGGTACGGGCCCGCCTTTCAGGCGCTGAAGGATTGCACCACCAGCGTCGCCAAGGGCGAGGTGGTGGTGGTATGCGGCCCGTCCGGATCGGGAAAATCGACCTTGATAAAATGCGTCAATGCGCTGGAGCCGTTTGAGAACGGGGAGATCATCCTCGACGGCATCAGGGTCAACGACCCCGGGACAAACCTGCCGAAATTACGCGCCCGCGTCGGCATGGTGTTCCAGCATTTTGAATTGTTTCCGCATCTCAAGATCATCGACAACCTTTGCCTGGCGCAGGAAAAGGTACTGGGCCGCTCGCATGACGAGGCAGTCGCGAAAGGCTCAAAACTGCTCGACCGCGTCGGGCTCAAGGACCACGCGCGCAAATACCCGGCGGAATTGTCCGGCGGCCAGCAACAGCGCGTCGCGATTGCGCGTGCGCTCGCGATGGACCCGATCGCGATGCTGTTCGACGAGCCGACCTCGGCGCTCGATCCCGAAATGATCTCTGAAGTGCTCGACGTGATGGTCGATCTCGCCCGCGAGGGCATGACCATGATGGTCGTCACCCACGAGATGGGCTTTGCCAGCAAGGTCGCGCATCGCGTGATCTTCATGGACCAGGGTGAGATCGTCGAGGACGCGCTGAAGACCGATTTCTTCGGCAGCCCAAGGAGCGACCGCGCGCAGAAGTTTTTGTCGAAGATTTTGTCGCACTGACAGGGAGTGGCGGCGCCGTCTCTCATCGTCATTGCGACCCGTTGGCTCCTCGCAATGACGAAAGGGGGCCTTAAAACTCGTCGTTCACGTCTTGAGAATCTACGTATAGTGTCCCACACCACCGCTTCGCATCCCCCACCAGGAGAATTCGCTTGGACCAGATCGCCTACGTCAACGGATCGTTCGTGCCTTTAAGTGAGGCAAAAGTCTCGATACTGGATCGCGGCTTTCTGTTCGCCGATGGCATCTACGAAGTCGCGGCCGTGCTCGACGGCAAGCTGATCGACAATGCCTCGCATTTGGCGCGGCTAGAGCGTTCGGTTGGCGAAATCGCGCTGGCCCTGCCGGAAACAACCGCTCGGATTCAGGAGATCCAGAAGGAGCTGATAGCGCGCAATAATTTGGTCAACGGCATGGTCTATCTCGAGGTGACGCGCGGCGCCGACACCGGGCGAGATTTTGCGTTCCCGAAGGGGGTAAAACCGACGCTGATCATGTTCACGTCGGTCAAGGACATCGTCAATGCGGAATCGGCAAAAACCGGCATCGGCGTGATCACCGTGCCCGATCTCCGCTGGACGCGGCGCGACATCAAGAGCGTGGCGCTGCTGGCACAGGTATTGGCAAAGCAGGCGGCAGCCGAGGCCGGCGCCGGCGAGGCCTGGATGATCGAAGACGGCAAGATCACCGAGGGCGGCTCGTCGTCGGCCTTCATATTGACGCAGGACGACGTGCTGGTGACGCGGCAGAATTCATCGGCGATTTTGCCGGGCTGCACCCGAAAAGCCGTGGTCGCGCTGGCCGAAGAACGGCAGCTTCGGGTCGAGGAGCGGCCGTTTACGGTCGAAGAGGCGCTGGCGGCGAAGGAAGCCTTCATCACCAGCGCCACCGTGTTCGTGCAGGCGGTGGTGTCGATCGACGGCAAGAAAGTCGCCAACGGCAAGCCCGGTCCGATGACCACCCGGTTGCGCGAGATCTACGTCGATTTCGCCCGCGCCACCGCGGTGTAATTTCCTAACGCGTGCTGGCGCGATCGGAAGTTACCCCAGGATCATCCCGGCCGGCCAATCATCGTGTCTTGTATCACCACCGGTCCAGCGCAGCGCGTTGCTCTTTGGCGCTTTTTGCTCACAGGAAAGACAGTGAGCATTATGGTGCACGGTCCGCGCCGCGAACGCAGGTGAACCGGTCAATATGACGATCGAAACCGCAAACAATTTGGCCATCGTTTTGAGATGCATCATGACAGAACTCCTTTTCGGCTTCACGACGATCAAGGATGATCGTGTGTACTTCCGATAAAGTGCGCCCTGTCCGATGATCGTTCCAATGGATAGTTTGTCTTGTATTGATCGACGTTTTCGATGATTACCCTGCACGACATGCTGGCGACGCGGCGGAATCGCCCACAACTCTCCCGGACCATTCGCGCGAAATCCCGGTGGATTCCGCGCGCGCCAGGCGGTGTGAATTTTCCAGCGCCGCGACTATGCGGCGGCTTTCGTCTTCACCGGCGGGACCGAGCGAAAGCTGATCGCGATCCGGTTCCAGGCGTTGATGGTCGCAACCAGCATGGTCAGATTGACCGTCTCCTCTTCGGAGAACTGCTTGCGGACTTCCTCATAGACGTCATCGGGAGCGTGGGTCTCCGAAATCCACGTCACCGCCTCGGTCCATGCCAGTGCGGCGCGTTCGCGGTCGGTGTAGACGGGCGCTTCGCGCCAGGCGTTTAACAGATAGAGGCGCAGTTCGGTCTCGCCGTGCTTGCGCGCGTCCTGGGTGTGCATGTTGATGCAGAAGGCGCAGCCGTTGATCTGCGAGGCCCGCGTCTTGACCAGCTCGATCAGGGATTTTTCCAGGCCTGAGCCCTGCACCTGCGCTTCGAGCGCGCCGAGCGCTTTCATGGTGTCGGGGGCGACCTGGTAGGCGTTAAGTCTGGGTTTCATGGCAGTTCTCCTTTCGAGTTGCGGTTTGAGGGATGGTCTTAGTGGGCGCCACCGCCAGCAAGCTGACCGGGCTTTTTGAGAAACAGGGCTGCCACGAGGGCAACAAGCATCGCAGCTCCCAGAAGGTAAAAGGTGTCGCTGAAGGCGAGGATAAATGCCTGCTTCTGCACGATGTGACCGATGGCGATCACGGCGCGATGGGAGGCTTCCGCACGATCGGTGACGCCGTGACTGACAAAATATTGTGTCAGCGCTTCGATCCGGGTGCGGGTCGCCTGTTCGAGCAGGGAAACCGACGGCATCAAGACGTTGGAATGATACTGCTCACGCTTGGTCAGGAAGGTCTGCAGCATGGCGATGCCGACGGCGCCGCCGAGGTTGCGCATCATGTTGAACAGACCTGACGCCGAGCCGGCATTTTCGGCCTCGATGCCTGCGGTCGCGACCGCGGAAAGCGGGGTCATGATCAACGCCTGGCCCACCGCGCGAACGACGTTCGGCCAGAACAACTGATCGTTGGCGTAGTCCGACGTCATGTAGATGTTCATGAAGTTGGAAACCGCGAACAGCGCGAAGCCGACACCGATCACGAGGCGCGGGTCAAAGCGCTTCATCAGCCGCGGCACCAGCGGGATCAAAACCAGTTGCGGCAGTCCGGTCCAGGCCAGCACCATGCCAATCTGCTCGGCATTGTATCCTTGGATGCGCGAGAGATAGACCGGCAGGATGTAGACCGAGCCGTACAAAGCAATGCCGAGCAGGAAATTGGCAAGCATGCCGAAGCCGAAATTACGGCGGACGAGCAGCCGCAGATTCAGAAGCGGCTTGTTGGCGGTGAGTTCGATCCACAGGAACGCCGCCAGCGCCACCGCGGCGATGATCGACAGGCGAACGATAAAAGCTGATCCGAACCAGTCGTCCTTGTTGCCTTCCTCGAGCACGGTCTGCAGCGCGCTCAGGCCAATCGCCATGGTGATGACACCGGGCCAGTCGCCTTCGCGCAACAGCGAAAGTTTCATCGGCTTTGCTTCCAGCGAAAACCAGAGCATGCCGATCATCAGCGCGCCCGGCGCCAGATTGACGTAGAAGATGTACTGCCAGCCAAAGTTTTCCGTGAGATAGCCGCCGATGGTCGGGCCGATGGCGGGCGCAAAAGTCGCCGACAGCGCGAACAGCGCGAGTCCGACGGGCTGCTTCGCCTTCGGCAGTAGCGTGATGATCAGCGTAAAGGCCATCGGGATCAGCACGCCGCCGGTAAAACCCTGCACTGCGCGCAACACAATCATCTGCGGCAGGTCCTGGGCGAGGGCGCAAGCGGCGGAAAAGACCAGAAAGAGAACGGCGTTGGTCAACAGGTAGACCCGGATCGAGAACACCTGCGCGAGCCAGCCGCTCAACGGGATCACCACGATCTCGGCGATCAGATAGGAGGTCGAGATCCAGCCGCCGTCGTCGATGCCGGCGCCGATCGCGCCCTGGATATCCGCCAGCGACGCGTTGACGATCTGGATGTTGAGCACCGCCATGAAGGCGCCGAGCGTGGCGCCGACCACCGCGAGCCAGGTTGTTGCGGAGACGGCGGGTGCGGCAGGCGTGTCGGCGCTGTTGGCGGCGGGAACGGCGTTGATGGTGGCCTGGAGCGCGGTCATTGGTGTCTCCTCTTGCTTGCAGAGGTAGGGTGCATCGGAGCGTGGTGTTTGATAATTCTGGAAATTTGGAAAGGATTATCCTGCGATGCTTGATGATGTGCCGCTGGAAAGCGCGTTTCGCTCAACCGCCGTTCGCCTTCGTCAGGGCGACATCCGACGCCAGCCGGCTGTTAACCTGGCGCTCGGCCAGCACGGTCGCCTTGGTATCGACGGTCGGTTCCGCCGACATGCCCGGACGCAACAGGCCGCTCAGGGCGTGATCGTCGAGCACGATCTTGACCGGCACCCGCTGCACGATCTTGGTGAAATTGCCGGTCGCGTTGTCCGGCGGCAGCAGCGCGAATTCCAGACCACTCGCCGGCGACAGGCTGTCGACGTGGCCCCTGAGTCTTGTCTCGTGGAACCCGTCGATCCGGATTTCGACCGGCTGGCCGTCGCGCACATGGGTGAGCTGGGTTTCCTTGAAATTCGCCACCACATAGACCGCCTCGAGCGGCACCACCGCCATCAGTTGCGTGCCGGCCTGCACGAATTGTCCAACCCGCAGCGAACGGGCGCCGACGGTGCCATCGACCGGGGCTGAAATCTTCGTATAGGACAGATTTAATTCCGCCTGCTGCGCGACCGCGCGGGCGTGATCGAGTTGAGCCACGGCCTTGGCGCGATCGGTGGTGAGAACGTCGACCTTGCGCTGCGCCGCCAGCAAACCGGATTTGCCATGCTGCAACTGCGCGACCTTTTCACGCAGCGCCGCGTCCGTCTGCTGCGCGCGCTGGATGGTGCCGGAGCCGGTCTTCATCAGGCCGTCGTAACGCTGCTGTTCTTCCTGCGCGAATTTCAGATTGGCCTCAGCGGCGGCGATATCGGCCGTGCCTTGTTCGATGACCGGCTGCTGCAAGGTGATCTGCGCATCGAGGTTGCGGACTGCTGCTTCGGAAGCGGCGACATCCGCGTTGGCCTGGTCGAGCGCTGTCCTGAAATCGCGATCATCGATCACGGCCAGCAATTGTCCGGCCTTCACTTTCTCATTGTCGCCGACCAGCACTTGCGCGATGTAGCCGGAAACTTTTGGTGAGATGATCGTGGAATCGGCTTTGACATAGGCGTCGTCAGTCGTCTCCAGATAGCGCCCATGGGTGAGGTAGCCGTAACCGAAGTCGGCTGCACCGGCGATGCCGAGCGCCAGCACAAGCGCGAGCGCCGCGCGCTTGATCGCCTGCCGGGACGGGCGAAGGCTATTTTTAGCTTGTAAGTCAGTGACATAAGAAAGATCCGACATGGCACCCTCCTGGAAAAATGCTGGGCGTCCCCCGAGGAGGCCCTTGGCGACGCACGGAAGGTGCAATGTCTTGCGGGATGTGATAATTCCGAAAAAAATGGAAGCATTATCCAATGTGAGCGGACAATCGGGAGCGTCCCATGGATCGGCTGACCAGTCTGACGGCGTTCGTCCGGGTGGTGGACAATGGCGGGTTTTCGGCCGCCGGGCGCAAGCTCAACATGTCGACCACCATGGTGAGCAATCACATCCAGGCGCTCGAAGAGCGGCTCGGCGCGCGGCTGCTCCATCGCACTACGCGCAAGGTCAGCCTCACCGAAGTCGGCAGGGCCTATTACGATCGCGCCACGCAAATCCTCAGCGATCTCGAACAGGCTGACGATATCGCCGGCGCCTTGCAATCGACGCCGCGCGGCACGCTGCGAATTTATACCGCGACCCATATCGTCCCGTTCGTCGCGCCGGTGGTCGCCGAATTTCTTAGCTCCTATCCCGACGTCAAGGTCGACCTCAACATGGGCGAGCGAACCATCGATCTGATCGATGAGGGATTTGACGTCGCGATCCGGCTGACGCCGCCGCCCGATTCCTCGCTGATCGTCCGCAGCCTTGCTACCTGGCGGCACGTGTTGTGCTGTTCGCCGGCCTATCTCGAAAAACACGGCCCGCTGCGGCAATTATCCGAGCTCGCCAACTATAACTGCGTGCGTCACGTGCTTTATCCTTATGGCGATGAGTGGCGTTTCGTCGACCGCAAGGGAACGCCGGCCTCCGTGAGGATCTCCGGCAATCTCGTCTCCAATAGCGGCGATATGCTGCGCACAGCCGCATTGCAGGGTGTCGGCATTTTGCTGGGGCCGGGGTTTCTGGTTGCCGACGATCTCGATTCCGGCCGCCTGGTTCGCCTGTTATCCGAATATCGGCCGGTCGAACTTTCGATGAACGCGGTTTATCCGCACCGTCATCATCTCTCGGCGAAGGTCCGCACCTTCATCGACCTGCTTGCGCACCACAGCGCCGAGCATCAGAAGCTGATCAATCCGTATGCCTGAGTGTCGATGCGCCCGCATCGAACCCGGAATCTCGAGATTCCGGGTATGGTGCAAGCGCACCATCCCGGAATGACGAGAAGTGGACGTCTATCATGCTGATTTCACGCAAACTGAAAGCCGCGCTTCCGTGGCTCGCGCCTGCAGCAATATTGTTTGCAATATTTTCGCTGAACAGTGCGCAAGCCTCCTATCCGGAGCGCGCATAAAAATCGTGGTGCCTGATCAGCGGCCAGATCCAGGTGATGTTTACGACGGTCGCAAGCGCCGCGTCCCTGATTGCGGCCGGCCAGTTGCGCGCGCTGGCGGTGACGACCGTGGAGCGGTCGCCGGCCTTTCCGGAATTGCCGACGGTCGCCGAAGCCGGCGTTCCCGGTTACGCCGCCGAGAGCTGGTACGGCCTGTTCGCGCCGGCCAAGACGCCGCAAGATGTTATCGACCGCCTCAACAAATCCGCCGCGATGGCGGTTCAATCCGAAGCCTTCCAGCGGCTCGGCGTCAACGAGGGCCTCGTCATGGTCGCGCGTCCTCCGGAAGAACTGGAGCGATATTTTCGCGGCGAGGAAGCGCGCTGGCGCAAGGTGATCCAGGACGCCGGGATCAAGGTGGAATAGCGACAGCGGTGGCCGCGAGCGGCGGCGGCAATCCAAGGTTTTGCCGCTCTTTTTTCGGAATATTAGCTGAATAGTGGGGTTGCAGGGGGAACATCCGCAGCTCGCGGGAGGTTGCGCATTCGTTAGAAGCATCAAGCAAGAAACTGAACGGGGAGAACGCGATGAGGCGAGCGGCAAGCGGAGTTCGCATGGTAGTTGCACGGCAATTAGGCATCATTACCCTCTTGTGCACTGCGATGGAGATGACCGGCACGGCGGCCGGGAATGCCCAAACCGCGAATTCGCCGATGCTGGAGGTTCCCGCGCGCGCTGTGCCGGTGCCCACGACCGTCAGCCCGCAAATGGCTAAAATCATCGGCCTGCCGCTTCGCACCAACTGGAACGTGCTGCCCAAGACCGGCGAGGAATGGAAGCCGGTCGCCGACGCCGGCGCCGCCGCGACCATCAAGAATATTCCCGGCATGACCGAGCGGCTGCACGTCAAGGTCGAGAAGACCATGATCGACGGCGTGCGCGCCTTTATTGTCACGCCCGATACGATCCCGCCTGAGAATAAAAGCCGGCTGCTGATCCACGTCCACGGCGGCTGTTACGTCCTCAATCCCGGTGAGGCCGCGCTTCCCGAAGCGCTGTTCATGGCGGGCTTCGGCCATTTCAAGGTGATTGCGGTGGATTATCGCATGCCGTCGGAAGCGTATTTTCCGGCGGCGCTCGATGATGGCATGACTGTCTACAAGAACGCGCTCAAGACGACGGAGGCGAAGAACATCGCGATCTTCGGCAGTTCGGCGGGCGGGGCGCTGACGCTCGAAATGACCTTGAAAGCCAAACAGGACGGACTGCCGATGCCGGGTGCGATCGCGCCGGGTACGCCGATGTCCGACGTCACCAAAGTCGGCGACACTTTTGTGACCAACGCCATGCTCGACAATGTCCTGGTGTCGCCCGACGGGTTCTGCGACGCCGGCACAAAGGTCTACGCCAATGGTCATGACCTGAAAGACCCGTTGTTGTCGCCGGTATACGGCGACATGCGGGGTTTTCCCCCGGCCATCCTGACCAGCGGAACGCGCGATCTCCTGCTCAGCAATACCGTGCGCGTTCATCGCAAGCTTCGCCAGGCCGGAGTCGACGCGTGGCTACAGGTCTATGAAGGCCAGTCTCACGCGCAATATTATCGCGATGATACCTCTCCAGAGGCAAAAGAGGCGTTTGAGGAAATCGCCGGCTTCTTCGACAAGCATCTGGGGAAATAACCCGTCGACCGGATAAGGCCCATTTCAACCGTCAGTTCGAAAAACCAGGAGGATCGCAAAATGCACGGCACGATCTTGCGCACACTCGCTGCCTTATGTTTCGCTTCGATCGGCCTCGCCTTGCCGGCGTCGGCCCAGGAAATCGTCCGCATTCGCGGTACCGTCGAAAAGATCGACGGCCCGGTTTACGTGATCAAGAGCCGCGACGGCACCGAGCTGAAGCTGACGCTGACCGACAATCCGCTCTATGTCGCCATCGCGCCCTCGACGATGGCCGACATCAAGCCCGGCATGTTCGTCGGCTCCGCCGGGATGATGCAGCCCGACGGCACCCAAAAAGCCATCGAGGTGCATATTTTTCCGGAATCGATGCGCGGCACCGGCGAAGGCCATTACGACTGGGATCTCAAGCCGGCGAGCAAGATGACCAACGGCAATGTCGAGCAGTCCGTTTCAGGCGTTGATGGACCGGTATTGTCGGTCAAGTACAAGGATGGCGAGAAGAAGCTGGTGGTGACCCCCGAGACGGTGGTCGTTAGCTACGTGCCCGGCAACAAGGATGAGGTGACGCCCGGCACCAAGGTTTTTGTAGCCGCGAAAAAACAGCCGGACGGGACCTTCCAGGCCCCGCGTATCACCTATGGCAGGAACGGCGCCGGGCCGGCATTCTAGATCCGGTCTTTGCCACCTGCCGTCGCCAGCCTAAACAACGAAGACAAACGTCAACCGGAGAAAAAAATGCGTTCAGTCGTTTCGATGCTGCTTGCCGCCTGCGCGATCGCGGCAGTGGGTTCGTCAGCGCTTGCACAACAAGCGCCAGCGCCGGCAACTCCGCCGGCGCAACCGCCCTCGGGCGGAACGCCCGACGCGATACCGTTCGATATTCCCTACGGCGTTTCGATCGGGCTCGAGCGCGCCAAGCAGGTGATGGCCGCGGCCGAAACTGAGGCCAAAAAGCGAAACTGGAAGATGAACATCGCCGTGGTCGATACCAACGGCGAGCTGGTCCATTTCTCGCGGATGGAGGGCGCGCAGATTGCGTCAGTCACGATCTCGCAAGGCAAGGCTCGCACCGCGGCGCGTTTCCGCCGGGAGTCGCGCGCGTTCTATAACGTGTATGAAACCGGACATGCCTATGTCGGTACGCTCGATCCGACCTTGGTCGCGAGCCCCGGCGGGTTTCCGCTGGTCGAGGGCGGCAAATTGATCGGCGCGGTCGGCTGCAGCGGAGGCACCGGCGACCAGGACGCCGCCGTCTGCAAGGTTGGCGCGGACGCGGTGAATAGCGCGACGCACTAAACCGCTCGTTGCGGTACCGGGGGGCGTTCGCGCGCGTTACTCCGACAACAGCTGTCATATCCGGTGGCGGGTGACGATCGCCGCATTGCAGTAACGGCAAATTCGCCGTGGCACGCAACAAATCGGCTCCTAGATAGTTCCGATAGTGGAACGCCGGCCACGCGCGCCGGCTGGGAGCCGGAGTTCGTCCATGTGGGTGTTGTTGCTGTTGCCTTTTGTCGGTCTGCTGTGGGTGCCGTTCTATAATTTCCCGGAGCCGATGCTGCTCGGCTTTCCGTTCTTCTACTGGTACCAGCTGGCATGGGTGCCGATCACTTCACTGCTGATCTGGCTCGCCTATCGCCGTCGCACGCCCGACGAGGCACCGCAGATTTCGCAAAAGTTGGAACGCTCGAAGGCACCGTGATGGCCGATCAGATCGAATGGGTTGCTCTTTCAATTTTTGTCTTCTTCTTTGCCCTTGTTACCGTGATGGGTTTCTTCGCCGCGCGCTGGAAATCCGGGCCGGTCAGTGCGCACCTGGATGAATGGGGATTGGGCGGACGGCAGTTCGGCACCTGGATCACCTGGTTTCTGGTCGGCGGCGATTTTTATACCGCCTACACCGTGATCGCGGTGCCGGCGCTGGTCTATGCGGTCGGCGCCTATGGCTTCTTTGCGCTGCCCTACACCATCATCGTCTATCCTTTCGTGTTCGCGGTGATGCCGCTATTGTGGAAGACGGCGCACGCCAACGGTCATGTCACCGCTGCCGACGTGGTCCACGGTACTTACAATTCGCGCGGCCTTGAATTGGCGGTCGCGATCACCGGCATGGTGGCGACGATGCCCTACATCGCGCTGCAGCTGATCGGTATGGGCGTGGTGATCAAGGCGATGGGGCTATCAGGCGAATTGCCGATCATTGCCGCCTTCATCGTCCTTGCGCTGTACACCTATAGCTCAGGTCTGCGCGCGCCGGCGCTGATCGCCTTCGTCAAGGACATCATGATCTATATCGTCGTTTTGGTCGCGGTCGTCATCGTGCCGGCAAAGCTCGGCGGCTATGCCGCGGTGTTTGCCGCGGCCAACGACGCGTTCGCGGCAAAAGGCGGTGCGACCGGTCTGATTTTAAAACCGTCGCAGATGCTGCCCTATGCCACGCTGGCGCTGGGCTCGGCGCTGGCCGCATTCATGTATCCCCACACCTTGACCGGGATTTTCGCATCGAAATCGGCCGATACCATCCGCAAGAACGCAATCTTGCTGCCGGCCTACACGCTGCTGCTCGGCCTGATCGCGCTGCTCGGTTACATGGCTTACGCCGCAAATATAAAGGTATCCACGCCCAATGATGTGGTGCCGATGCTGTTCAAGACGCTGTTCCCGTCGTGGTTTGCGGGCTTTGCGTTTTCGGCGATCGCGATCGGCGCGCTGGTGCCGGCCGCCGTCATGAGCATCGGCGCGGCCAATCTGTTCACCCGTAATGTCTGGAAATCCTATGTCGATCCAACGATCAGCCACGCCGGCGAAGCGGCAGTAGCAAAAATCGCATCGCTGGTGGTCAAGCTCGGCGCACTGGCCTTCACGCTGTTCCTGCCGGTGCAATATGCGCTCGACCTGCAATTGCTCGGGGGTTTGTGGATCCTGCAGACCTTTCCGGCGCTGGTATTCGGATTGTTCACCCGCTGGTTCCGCGCCGAAGGGCTGCTGCTCGGCTGGGCTGCCGGGATTCTCTGGGGCTCGTGGACGGCGTGGAGCAACGGCCTGAAACCGCTCGCGACCATCGACCTCGGCGGCGTCAGTTATTCGTTCTATGTCGGGCTTGGCGCGTTGATCTTGAACGTCGTTGTTGCGGTGATTGCGACCGTCATTGTTGCGATAGTCGCACCCAGTCAAACCGCGAGTGCTCGATCCTAAACCTTCTCCGCAACAAACCGGTTGCGCAAAGTGCCGATGCCGGTGATCTCAATCTCGACGACATCACCGGCTTTGAGGTCCGGGGAGGCGCCATCGGTGCCCATCCAGATCACGTCGCCGGGCCACAGGGTAAAATATTTTGTCATCTCGGCGATGAACGGTTTGATCCCAAAAATCATATCGTTGGTGTGGAAGCGGTTGCTCTCCTTGCCGTTGACGCGCACGATGGTTTCCATCTTGTCGAGATCGACATCGGTCTCGATCCACGGTCCCATCGGCTTGAAGGTGTCGGCGTTCTTGGCGCGCCATAAGGTGCGGTCGTTCGCCTGCCAGACGCGCTCGCTGACATCGTTGCCGATCGTCCAGCCGAGGACGCAGCTTAGCGCATCGGCCTCAGACAGGTGCTTCGCCTTATGCCCGATCACCGCGACGAGCTCGCCTTCATACTGCACGCGCTTGGTCGCGTCGGCCGGGATGATGATCGCTTCGCCGTGTGCCACCAGCGCGTTGTTGGCGCGGTAGCCGATATCGGCGGCCTTCGGCAGGTTCGGCTCCTGGCCGCGCTTG
>Ga0209331_1000395_pt1 | contig 15975 bp, 15 predicted proteins | sample JacPinW_OM3H0_M3_FD_187971 | JGI IMG/M metagenome (GOLD analysis project Ga0209331, IMG submission 187971) | Forest soil microbial communities from Algoma, Ontario, Canada - Jack Pine, Ontario site 1_JW_OM3H0_M3 (SPAdes) (version 2) | ecosystem: Environmental > Terrestrial > Soil > Boreal...
ACAGCGCGAGCATGGCGCGCGGCTGGAAATAGAGGTCCTGAACCGCGTTCTCCTCGTCCGCATTGAGGGCTTGCAGGCGTGTGAGCTGCGCGACGACGGCATGGTCCAGCAGCGGAACCCGCGTCCATAACTGTCCGGCCGACAAGTCGTACTGGAACGGCCCCTCTCCCAGACCACTCCACATTCCCGGTGTTGTCTTGAGGGCCGGAAGCCCGCTGACGAAGCGCGTAGACGCGCCATCCACGTGATATCCGGCCCTTTCGAGAACGTGCGGGAAAAAATGGCGGCCGAAGTCGAGAACGTCGTTCGGCGAGAATCCGAGTTCATCCTGCAACAGGGCGGCCACGCGCCGCCAGTCCCATTCTTCGCCACATTCCTCCGGCTTTTCTTCGTGATGCAGCAGCTCCCGCCGCAAGCGCCAGAGGGAGAATCCACGCTCCTCATCGGGCAGATCAAGCGGCTCCTCGAGCGCCTCGCTTGCCTCCTCGAGCGGGAAGACATCGTCATCGTCATCCAACTCGTCATCGGCGGTGAAGAGATAGAGCACTTCCGCGATGGTGAACCTGGATGCGGCGAGTTTGGCCAGCACTTCGGCAAACCGCACGCCCAGGCCGCTGGACGCGCCGGTGACCATCGCAACCCGTCCCGTGAGATCGAACAACTCAGCCGCGCTCATTAGCGTTTGTTATATCGTAGAATCCCCAACCGGGTAGTCCGCACAAGGCGAACCTGGCTCGCGCACACGACCACTGTTAAGGTGGCAGGCCGGCCTCGTGCGCCCCTCGTCCGCGCGCATCAGGGCGCTATAGCCGGCGATATCTGCCGCCAGTACGCGGTGAGCCGTCGCGACCGTATATCCGTCATGGCCGATAACTCAAATCCGCGATTTGGATGCCCGAGCCGACACTCTGGCGGTCTTCCGTAGGAGCTGACTGATCACTGTCAATTTCGTATCCTGCTGTCCACAGCAATTCGATCGATGCGTCGGCGCGATTAGTTCACGGAGAGAGCGATGGCAGACAAGCATATGATCATCGGCCGTGTAATTAATGCCACGGGAATGATCGGCGTGTCATCGGGAGTCTTGTTATTCACGTTCGCGATTGTATTACTCGTGTTTCGACGCGGCTTGGGATTTGACATTCCGAGCCCGTTTCACTGGTTTTGGTAGTAGCCCGAGCCCCCTCTGAGAAGCGATGACAACCGATATCGCATCCGCTCCCAAACCAACTGCCGCACTCCTGGTCATCGGCGACACGATCCTGTCCGGCCGTACCCAAGAGAAAAACATGGGCTACGTCGCGGAATATTTGAGCGTGCTCGGCATTGATCTGAAAGAAGTGCGGGTAGTGGGCAACGAGGAAGCTGCCATCGTCGATGCGCTCAATACACTCAAACATCGCTATACCTATGTCTTCACGACCGGTGGAATCGGACCAGCCCATCACGATATTACGTCCGACTGTGTCGCCAAGGCGTTTGGAGTGCCGATCGATGTCGACCCGCGCGCGCTCGCCATCCTGCGGGAATGGCTCAAGGCGACCGGCGGCGAGGTCAGTGAAGCGCGCATGCGCATGACGCGCATTCCGAACGGCGCCGATCTCATTCTCAACGAGGTCTCGGGCGCCCCCGGCTTCTGGATCGAGAACGTGATCGTCATGGCAGGGGTGCCCTCGATCATGCAGGCGATGCTCGATCAGGTGGCGCTCAAGCTCAAGACCGGCCTGCACATGGTGTCGGAAACCGTCCGCGCCGGGGTGCGGGAAAGTGATATCACAACCCAGCTCAGCGAGATCGCCAAGGCCCATCCCGGCGTGGCGATCGGGAGCCATCCCTTCTTCGATCCCGAACACGGGCCAAATACCAACGTGGTGCTGCGCGCCTCCGACGCGCAGAAGCTTGAGCGCGCCAAACGGGCGCTGCAGGACATGCTGACGCGGGTTCAGGGTGCCCAGTCGAGCACCGCCTGAGGGCGACGCTGTCGTGCCAGACAGAATGTGCAACCAAGAAGAAGCACGCCAATGACCATTCGTGTCGCCGCCATCGGGGTAAGGCACTGGCACGCGCTGTTTGATGCGGCCTATCTGCGCCACTTGATAACGATGCCGGACGTGGACCTGGTCGCGGTCCAGGACTCTGATGCCGGTATCGTCGCGAAACGAGCCGCCGAGGTGGGAAATCCGCCAACCTTCACCGACTATGGAAAAATGCTGGCGACGACCCGCCCCGATTTCGTGATCGCACTGGGGCGACACCGGCAGATGTCGGCAATCGCGCACGACCTGCTCGATGCCGGCTTGCCCTTCCTGATGGAAAAGCCAATGGGGATCAATGCAGTCGAGGTGGACGGCGTGGCGGCAAAAGCTGCACAGCTCAACGCCTTCGTGGCCGTGCCGCTTGCACAACGATATACGCCGTTTGCCAGGCGCGCCCGCGAAATGATCGATGCGGGGCGATTGGGTCCGCTGTCGCACATCTACGTCCGCATCAACCGGCCGGGGCCGGAGCGCTATCCCGCATGGGATTGCGCGTGGATGCTCGATCCGGCCGAGGCGGGCGGCGGGTGCCTGCGCAACCTGGGCCCGCACGGGCTGGACATGTTCCTCCACCTGACCGGTGAGGAGGCGCAGGTGACCGGTGCGCAGTTGAGCCGGCGCGCGCACGGCAAGGCTGTCGAGGACTATGCCTCTGTCATCCTTCGTTCCGCGAGCGGGATCCTCGGCACCGTCGAGGTCGGCAATGGTTTTCCCCGTGACGGCACCGACGGTGAGTGGAAGATTGCCGGCCGCGACGCCATCCTCACGATGAAAGACGGTGTCCTGAAACTCGCCACCGCACAAGGTGACGAGATTTTTCACGATACTGGCACCATAGCACCCTATTTCACGGTACTACGCGATGCGCTCGACCACTGGCGGCGCGGTGCGGCGCCGCCCGTGAGCGTGCATGATTGCGCACGGGCCGTGCGGCTGATCGACCACGCCTACGCGTGCACGGCAATCCCGTAAACTGGCTCATGTTGAACCGCTCAGGACCAATATGGTCGAGGTGCCATGCGCCACGACCTTGCCAGCGTCATTCGAGACCGTGGCTTCGGCGGAAATAATCTTTCGTCCTTGCGCCACCACGCGCGCTTGCGCACGCACACGGCCGGTATCCTCGGTGATCGGACGCGCAAAATTGCCTTTGGTCTCGATCGTAATGTAGGCCGACCCGGCCGGCAGCAGGGAATGCGCGGCGCAGGCACAGGCACTGTCGATCAAGGTCAGCGCCCAACCACCATGGACGGTGCCCATCGGGTTGAGAAGGGTCCGGCTCGGATCACCCTCGAACACCGCGAAGCCATCGCCGACCTCGTTGATCCAGAATGACATCGTCTGTGAGATCGGGGCCTGCGGCAACACACCGTCGATGATCGCCTGAAGAATTTCCCGGCCGGTTTTGCCGGCGATGTCGCCTGGCGACGGCAGGCCATATGTGAGGCTCTGCATCGATTAACCTTTCCATGTATATGCAAACAATGTATATACATGCACAATGAGTATGCCAAGGCAACCCCGCAAGACTCTGCGCACCGACGCCCGCGCCATGGTGGAAGCTTGTGCCGGCTGGAACAGCCGTCTGGCAGTGCGGCGCATCAACCAGTTCCTCGATCGCGAGCTGGCCAGTATCGGGCTTGGCGCCGCGCAGCTCGGTCTTATGGCGCAGATCGCCGCTTTATCGGATGACACGCTAGGCGCGTTGGCCAAACGGACCGGCCTGGAGCAGTCGACGTTGTCACGCAATCTGCGGATCCTCGAAGAAAAGGGACTGATCGAAATCGCCCTGGTCGAGACTGACCTGCGGCGCCGGGCCGTGTGGCTCACCGAGCGCGGAGCGCGCCGTCTGGAAGCGGCGATTCCGGTTTGGCGGCAAGCGAACGCCAGGCTGGCAAAACATGTTTCGCCTCGTCTCGCCCGTCAGCTCGCAGAGCAAGCCGATCAACTGGCATAGTTTGGCCCGTTTCGCTCGCGGCACCGATGTTTGCGGCTTTCATTCCGCATGGGGATGATGATCGTAACGTGCGGGGCGCGATCGCCTGGCGGGGGCGCCGCTGGCGCGAGTAGCTGCAGTAAGTCACGTTGCCGGAGCGCACGAACTATCAGGACTGCGACAATTGCTGCCCATCCACTTGAGCCGGTAGGGATTCGAGCCGGCGGCGGGCTCGCCGTCCATACCCGTAATGCAATATGCTCGCCGCGTTGGGGAAAACCTGTTTATCTCCCTGATGGTTTTGGCGCATAATGGGTCAGCGCCGAGGCGAGATACCCTGCGCCGGATCGCATCCACGTATTCTTGTCACGCCAGATGCTCGAACGGCGCTACGGTTCGGGTCCTGTGAAACCTGAGTCGCCGAAGAGCGGACAACGCTTATGCTGAGCGCGCCATCATCACTCGTCTGGATCGCCGGTGTTTGTCTCGCGGGGGCGACGTTCGGCTGCTTCCATCTGACATGGGCCTGTTTCCTTGTGCTGCGGTTTGCTCGCGGCCGCGAGGCCAACCTTGCCGCCGCTCCAGGGGTGACGATCCTCAAGCCGCTGCACGGTCCGGAGCCGCATCTGTTTGAGCGGTTGGCATCATTTTGCAATCAGGACTATCCAGGGCCGATCCAGCTCGTCTTCGGCACGCAAGATCAGGACGACCCTGCAATCGAGATGGTAGAGCGCCTCAAGTCCGCTTTTCCGGAAAGGGAGATCACGCTTGCGATCGACCCCCGTGAGCACGGCTCCAATCGTAAAGTCTCCAACCTCATAAACATGACGTCATCGATTCGCCATGACGTCGTCCTTGTCTCCGACAGCGACATTCAGGTTGCGCCGAAATACCTGCGCCTAATCGTCGCCGAACTGCAGCAACCCGGTGTGGGCGCGGTGACATGCCTTTATCACGGTCTCGGGGGGGCGGGTTTGTGGTCGCGGATTTCGGCGCTGGCGATCAATACTCATTTCATTCCGGAAGTGATCACGGGGCTCAGCCTCGGCCTGACACAGCCTTGTTTCGGTGCGACCATCGCGCTCAGCCGCCAGATGCTGCGGCGGATTGGTGGCTTTGCAGCCTTCAGTGAATGCATGGCCGATGATTACATGATCGGACAAGCCATACGGTCAGCCGGCTCTGACGTCATCATTCCGAACTTCACGGTCGGTCATGTGTGCTTCGAGAACAATCTCGCAGCGTTGATTGGGCGGCAAATCAGGTTCGCCCGCACCATCAGGAGTATCGACCCGATCGGCTATGTCGGTTCAATCCTCACCCATCCCCTCCCGCTGGCACTGCTTGCCGCCCTCCTGGGCGCGCAAGGTGCGCTGCTGGTTGCAGGCCTCGCGCTCGGCTGCCGCGCCGCACTGTGCTATTGCGTCGAACGAGCGTACGGACTTGAGCGGCAGCCCTACTGGCTCATCCCGCTGCAGGACTTGATGCTTTTTACAGTTTATACAGCCAGTTTCTTTGGGGCGACGGTATCCTGGCGCGGCCATCGATACCGCCTCGCGTCCGACGGCTCCTTGGCCCAGATCGAGAAATAGCACATGGCGCGAGCACTATTCCTGCAAGCTCCCTCGTATGGGGGATTCGACGGAGGGGCCGGCGCGCGCTATCAGGCGCGGCGCGAGATCAGATCATTCTGGTTTCCGACCTGGCTCGCGCAGGCGGCGGCGCTTGTGCCGGACAGCAAACTCATCGACGCCCCGCCCCACGGAATTGAGCTCCCCGAGATCCTGGCCCAGTCGCGCAGCTTCGATTTCGCGGTCCTGCATACGTCAACGCCGACTTTCGCGTCGGATGTGCGTGCTTTGGCTGCGCTCAAGACGTCAAATCCGAAACTCACGGCCGGGTTTGTGGGCGCCAACGTCGCCGTTGAGCCCGAGGCAAGCCTTAATGCGTCCGATGCGATCGATTTCGTCGCGGGAAATGACTTTGATTTCACGATCAAGGAGGTGTGTGAGGGCCGTGAATTGAACACCATCTCCGGCCTCTCGTACCGAAATCGCAATGGCGTCATCACCCATAATCCTCCGCGCCGGCTCATCGAAGACATGGACGAGCTGCCGTTCGCCAGCCCTGTTTACAAGCGCGATTTGCGGATCGAGAACTATTTTATCGGATATCTCAAACATCCGTACCTGTCGTTCTATAGCGGGCGCGGATGCAAGTCCCGATGCACTTTCTGTCTGTGGCCGCAGACGGTCGGAGGCCATCGCTATCGCACCCGCAGCGTGGACCATGTCATGGCGGAGCTGCGATGGGCACGGCAGGCCTTCCCGCAAGTGAAGGAGTTCTTTTTCGATGATGATACCTTCACCGACGACCGCCCCCGCGCCGAGGCGATTGCGCGTGAGTTGGGAAAGATGGGGATGACCTGGTCATGCAATGCGAAGGCAAACGTCCCTCGCGCGACGCTGAAGGTCATGCGCGACAATGGTTTACGGCTTTTGCTCGTAGGCTACGAATCCGGCAATCAGCAGATTCTGCATAACATTCGCAAGGGCGTTCGGATCGATGTTGCACGGCAGTTCACCAAGGATTGCCACGAGCTCGGAATTACCATACACGGCACCTTCATCCTGGGCCTGCCCGGCGAGACCCGCGAGACCATCGAAGAGACCATCCGTTTCGCGACGCAGATCAATCCTCATACCATCCAGGTCTCGCTCGCTGCGCCCTACCCTGGCACGCGCTTGTACAAAGAGGCGCTCGAAAACGGTTGGCTCGATACGGCCAATGCCGAGCTGATCAACGGTCGGGGCGTACAAATTGCTCCGCTACAATATCCCCATCTCAGCCACTCGGAGATCTTCGCCTCGGTCGACGAATTTTACCGGCGCTTCTATTTCCGTGCGCCGAAAATTGCAGCGTTAGTCTGTGAGATGGCGCGCAGCTCCGATATGTTCAAGCGGAGATTGCGCGAAGGTCTTGAATTCCTCGCCTTCTTGCGAGAACGCCGCGAGCATGCGCGCTGACTCTGACGGCACTGCGGTGCTGTAGCCCGGATTGGTCCCGGATTTACGCTTGCGCTGCGCGCAAGCTCCAATCCGGGCTACGGATGATCAGCAACGCCTCAGGTAGCCCGCCTCGCGAAACCAGCAAACCGCATCTTTGAGCCCTTCGATATAGGGGCGGCTGCGATACCCGAGCTCCTCCTCGGCCTTGGTCGTTTTGAAAAACATGCAATGCTTGGACATGCGAATGCCCTCGACCGTCGCAAACGGCTCGCGGCCCGTGAAGCAAGCCATTGCTTCCGAGCCATACGCGACCGGCAGCACTGCCCAATGCGGCACCCGGATGCGCGGAGATCTGCGGCCGACCAGGCCGGCGATATCGCTGAGCATCCTTGCAAAGGAAGCATTCTGGCCACCGAGAATGTAGCGCTCGCCGATCCTGCCTTGGCGCAAAGCGGCCAGATGGCCCTCGGCGACATCATCGACGTGCACAAGGTTGAGCCCGGTATCGACAAAAGCCGGCACTCTGCCTCGCGCCGCCTCGACAATAATTCTGCCGGTCGGGGTCGGCCGCACATCGCGGGGGCCCACGGGCGCTGAAGGATTCACGATGACGGCGGGCAGGCCTTCCTCGGCAGCCATGCGGGAGACAAGCGCTTCGCCCGCAATCTTGCTGCGCTTGTAGGCACCGATCGCGTCCTGTTCGGGCATGGAAACGCTTTCGTCTGCCACGCTCCCATCGGTTCTCAACGCAAGTGTAGCCACGCTGCTCGTGTAGACAACGCGCTCAACACCGGTCCGTAGCGCCTCCCGCATGAGGGCGCCGGTGCCAGCGACGTTGACATTGAAGATTTCGTGTGGGTATCGCGCCCACAGGCGGTAGTCCGCGGCGAGATGGAAAACATAGCGCACACCGCGCATCGCGTTCTTGATCGAATCCTCATCACGCAGATCGCCTTCGCAGGGATCAAGATCGAGGTCTGCAATATGGGCGCGCCGGCTCGACGGCCGCATCAGCGCGCGCACCGCGAAGCCGGCTTCCACCAGCTTTCTTGCCACCGCCGAGCCGATAAACCCGGTTGCGCCGGTGATGAGAACGTCTGCGGTCTTCATCGCGCTGATCACAGAATGTGAGACCGCTTGCGTCGCAGTTGTCAATACGTCTCATGGACAATCGTGGAGTTCGTCGTACTGCTCTTGCTGGTTCCGTTCTATTGGCCGCTGATTGGCCTGCAGTGACCAGTCTTCAACTCCGGATCACTCCTAGATGTGCCGCGCCAGCGCGGGCAAACTCAAGCACGGCGTGCGCGATCTTCTCGCCACCTTGCACGGAGGGCTCGATCGGGTTTGCGAAATCTTCATCATTTGCGCAGATCAGACGAAGATCGATAAGCGCGATATGGCGCGCGAACGCCTCGCGCGTGATCGCGTCGTTGAACACACTGAGCGCGGCGGCCGCGATGCGGCGCAAATGGGCATCCGGAAAACGCGGATCATAGATTGTGCAGACAGCGGTCGGGAGCTTTCGGTCCAGCACGAGATCGAGCATGCTGCGATAACGGGTGCCGAATTGCTCACGCACATCGGCAAGCTTCGCCATGACTTCAGCAACCGAGTCTGCCTTTTCCTCGAGAAAAGCAGCCTCTCCCAGCGCATCGTTTCCACCTGCGCTGACGACGAGGTGGGTTGCATCATTTGGGATGCGATCGAGTTGCGCATAGACATCCCGTACGCCTGAACCATCCCGCGCGTTGAGCGCGGCCCGCCAACCCTGCGGCAGAATCTCGCGGAGCTGGACCAGCACGTCGGGCCCTCCCGCGACGTAAGCTCCGTTATCGAAAACGGAATCGCCAAGCAGCACAACATGGGTCATCGTGATCTTTCCACCGGCAGTTCATTACGAAATCCGTGCGCTTGAACCCGCGGCCGAAGAGCCGCCTGCCGGCAGAGACGGCTTGAACCGCAATTACTGTGCGCTGGCCTCGCCGGTGGCGCGCGCTTGCGCTGCCATGCGGGCGCGGCTCTCACGCAAACTCGCCGCAAGCTTGTGCCAGGAGCCTTTGGGCTGCACGTGAGCGGGATCATCGTCCGGCATAGGGCGGTAGAGTCCGTATTTGCCGCCGTGGGCATCGATCCAGCGCCAGACCTCTGAAGCGTTGCCCTCTGCGCCGGTGATGTCGACGGCCTGCCCATGACCATAGCCCCCGGTCCGTGCTTTGCCGCCGTGGAGCGAGTTGCTGGCACCCGCCTTGAGTCCCGATGCGATGGTCTGGCGATAGTCGTCGCGGAATCCGCTGAGGATGGACCAACGGATACCAGCCGCATCCACGGCGTGGCCGGGGTCGGGTTAACCGGCCAGTCCTTGCGGAACGAACCTGCTGGTTCTCTCTTCGGACGACTCTCAACCGGGCTCGCCAGAAGAGGGCCCATGGCGTTCGAGCCATTTTGGGCCCGGTCCGCGCATGTAATGCAATTCCGGCCTGTAACGATGGATCAGGCCATTAAAGATGTCGCGAACAATGGCGAAGACATGCATCCCCCGAACTCCCCAAAGCTCGTCCCCCGGTGTGGTTACTGTCGCCCACTTTGGGCGATTGGAAGGACGCCATGCGGCGGGAATGTGAAATGGCACGGGCGCAGTGGGGAAAATGAAGCGAGCTCATTGCGATCAATCCGGGCGTAGCCTGGGTCGAGCGTGCGAAACCCAACATTCTGCCCAGGACGCCAACATCGGGTCTTCCGTTGGGTCGAGCGCTTGCGAGACCCAACGCTCTTTCGCGGTTACCCGATGTTGGGTCTCGTGAAGAGCTCGACCCAACCTACGATCGTTCGAACAATCTACAAATTTTCTTTGCGGCCTCAGCCCAGCCCTACCTGACGCCGCCAGGATTTGTGACAGGTCCGGTAAAGCGTTCGAAGCGCTTGCGCAGATCCGCGAGCTGTTCCACACCGCTTAGGAATTCGACGTACCGATTGTCGAGGCGGTAGGTCGAGAGCGAGGGCAATGCGGCAGGAGCGGGCACATCGTCGCGCGAGGAATAGGCTTCGGCCTGGGCCTGCCATTGCTTCGAAAGCAGCCAGGTGACGAAGAGCTTCGCAGCGTTCGAATGCGGAGCATCCTTGAAGATTGCCTCAGCGCTAAAGAACACGGGCAAGAAATCATCGGTTGGTGCCGTCAACGCCACCTTCCCGCCCTCGCGTTGAACGGCAAGCGTGCTGCCCACGGTGTTGTCGAAACTCACGAAGCTCTCGCCGGAACCGAGACTGCGCGCCACCCCGAGATGCCCCTGGATGAACTTCGGCTGTTGCTTCATATACTGGTCCATGTAGCCCCAGCCATATTTCTGGACAATGCTGGTGAATGCGAACAGCGTCGCGTCGTCGTCGGCCGGATAGGCGGTAACCAGTTTTCCCTTGAATCTTGCCTTCAAGAAATCGATTGCCGACGTCGGGAGTTCCTGCTTGCGGACGTGCTCCGTGTTATAGCCATAGAATATCGGGTTCGTGTTCACCGCGACCCACGCGCCATCGGGATCCTTCGATTTAACGCTGATGCGATCGAATCCCTCGGGCTTGTAGTTCAACAGCAGGCCGCGCCTCTTCCACGCGATGAAATCCTGAATGGTTTGGAAGATCGCCACATCGGTCTCGATCTTCTGCGCCCGAAACTGCTCCTCCATTCTGGTGTTGAGGACATTGCTGAAACCAGCGGTGAGCGAAACCGTGATGCCGGGAAACCGCTGCTCGAAGGCGTGAGCCGCGCTTTCGTAGCCCCTGCTCGGACCCGCGGCCCATAGCACGACCGACCCCTCGGCCTTGGCGGCGGTGTAAAGCTGGTCAGGGGTCTGGGCATTCACTTCCGCCCCAGAGCAAAGTGCCAAGAGCAAGGTAAGCAATACGATGCCGATCCCGCCTGGCCGGTCCGGCACAAATTTGCCGCTCATGCCCAGCTCCGCTTGTCTTGACCATCGTGTTGCATGCTGTTTGCGATATTTCTTGCGGGAGATCAAATCAGATTGCATGCGAGGCCAATTCCGGCCGCGGTCAACCTGTTTCGCTGAGATCGCGCCAGGAGATCCACCTCTCCCTGCGCAGGGGAGAGTCGTAGTAAACGAGATCGATGTCGGCGAGAGACGCTGATTGAAGCTTGGCGCGGAAAGCACTATCCTCTTTCAGTTCGAAGAGGGTAAGCTGGCGTTGTCGCGTGTCCTTTCGCTGCTCCGCTGCTCCTTGCGAAGCCCCGCTAGCGGCACTGCAACAAAACGTTACTTGCGTTTAGGAAACATTTCTGATAGAGAAAATACTATCATTCCAAAAATATACGAGGCCCGGACGCACAGCGTGCCGGGTTTTTCATGCGCGCATCTCAGCTTGCGTCGCAGTCGCGAGCTTGCATCTGCGCGTTGTTTCAATGAAGGAACACAACTCCACGAGGGCCGATTTTACCAAACAAACCCAACGGGTGAAATGCCTTGTCAATTAACGGGTTATCTGTGAGGCTCCTGCACACAGCGCTTGCGCGACGCCTATGGTCAGAAGATTACGATGAGCGTCGCAGCGTCGCAGTCTCCAAACACTGGAAGCAAGCCATGCAATTTTTGGAGATCAAAATGGCAGCGGGCTGGCTTGGAATTCGCACCGCCTTGCCTGTTATGCCGCTGTTGTTGCTGTAATCGCCCGGTTCGCGCCCCTGTTATTTTTTCGGCGAGTCCGCAAATTACGGGCACTTCTCGCACGCTGCCCTGTATTTTCCCTGTTATTTACTTACAGGGAACGAGGCATCGGCGCGGCCATGCGGAGCGTTTGCGCTCTGCACGCAAGTCATAGCTCAGCATGCTCTTGGGTCTTGAGTTCGTTTTGGCGCGGGATCGAAGCATCCTGCCCGGCTTGAGCACGGTCGCCTTCAAATGCTTCGGCGGCCTCGTTCGAATTAGCCCGTTGAAGCATTAGCGGAGACGGGCGAAAGCCGGGCATTATTCTTGTGACTTTTCAGTCGGACAGAATAATCAGGGCGGCGCTGCTGTGGGCGCAGCGCTATTTCGGCAACACGCCTCAGCAATATGAGCCTGTACCGGCCCTTTTTATCGACAAACGGCAGTGACCGAGTATGTTGGCTCAGCCGATTCAACCCGTTGAGTCGCTCGCACCATCGTATACGGGGGATTTGCCATGCTTTCGCGGTTCCTCGCCGGCGCGGTATGCGCGGCCGGCATTCTGGTGAGCAGCTGCGCCAGCGCGGATCCCGGTTACTATCCCTGGTCAAATTTCATGGCCTCGTTCTCGGCCGTGCCGCGTGAGGTCGTGAACTTTCCCAGCAATCACGAGCCGGGCACGGTCATTATACGGACAGGCGAGCGCCGGCTTTATTTGATTCTCGGCAAAGGCCAGGCGCTGAGATACGGCATCGGCGTGGGGCGCGAAGGCTTTATTTGGTCCGGAGTCTCGACCGTTACCGACAAGCGGGAATGGCCGGAGTGGACGCCGCCGCCTGAAATGATCCGCCGCCGGCCCGATCTGCCTCGCCACATGCGCGGTGGCCCGGAAAACCCCCTTGGAGCGCGGGCGCTCTATCTCGGCGATAGCATGTACCGCATCCACGGCTCGAATGAGCCGCACACCATCGGCACGGCAGCAACTTCGGGCTGCATCCGGCTGACGAACGAAGACGTGATCGACCTCTACAGCCGCGTCAAAATCGGCGCGACGGTCATCGTACAGCGGTAGCAGTTGTCAGGAATCAGGCATCAGCTCCTGATACCTGACACCTGATCCCTGACACTACAACGGCCACCGAACAAGGTGGCTCGTGATCATGGCCGCGCTCAATGCCGCTCCCCCGAGCATGGCCAGCATCATCGATGACACATCCGGGAAATTCATGACCGACCAGTAGGCCGCCAGGCCAGCAAACACGCCCAGCAGCACTGTTGTCACTCCCCATACAAGCTGGCTCCCCTCCATGGTTTGCAGCAGATGGTTTATCGGCCCCAGAAGAAGAATGGGCGCCAGCGGTAATAGCCCCCATCCTGACGTACTGCCGCGCGCTGGCTGCGCCCACGCGCGGGCCTCTCGTCATCGTCGTCGCGCTGCCTGCGAACGCGCGTGGGCCTTTCATCATCATCGTCGCGGCCGTGCCTCGCATAAGCGCTCTCGTGCGAGAGCAGCTTGTATTGCGTGTCGATGATCCGGCCGCGCTGGTCGATGCGGAAGCATTCCGTGATTGCGCCCCGGCGCTGGGCTTCGCCGGATTCGGCATCCACGGACTGGCACGAGAGGTGCCGCTTCGCATCGGGCGATGGCGGAGCAAGCGCGGCCTTCGGCGCGACATGGGCCCACGCCGCCTGCATCACCGGCTCGAAGATCGGGACGGCAACGCCGCCTCCTGTGGAGCCGCCGCCCAGGGTTCGTCGCTTGCCCACAGCGTTGTCGTAGCCAAGCCAGACCGCAACAGTGACATCGTTGGTGAAGCCCACGAACCAGGCATCATTCTCGCTATCTGAGGTACCGGTCTTGCCCGCCACATAGGGAGAGAGATTAGCGATCGAGCGCGCGGTGCCGCGCGCGAGAACGCCCTGCATCATGCTCTTGAGCTGATAGAAGGCCGCGTGATCCACGGACTGGACCGGAAGCGCCGTCTGCTGGTGGCGGTAAATAGCCATGCCGTCGTGCTCGATTGATTCAACGAGGTAGGGGACGGGACGCATTCCTTCCGTTGCAATGGCCGCATAGAACGCGGCAAGATCAACCGGCCGCACCGGCTGGGCGCCCAGGACAAAGGGATAATAAGGCATGCATTCGCGGTAGATCTGCGCCTCCAGCGCGAGATCGCAAAGCCGTTTGAGGCTCGCCTCGGGCTTGCTTTCGATGCCCCCGTCGAGAAGGTGCACCGTCGCGAGGTTGCGTGAGTTCTCGATCGCCCGGCGCAATGTGATCGTGCCGCCGGAGCTCCCGTCATAATTCTTCGGCGACCAGTAATCCTGCTCACGCTTGCCCCCGCCGATCGGGGGCAGTGTGATCTCTTCGTCCTCGACCAGGGTATTGGGCTGCAAGCCCGCGCCGAGCGCAGCGAGATAGCTCAGCGGCTTGATGGCAGAGCCCGGCTGGCGCACCGATTGCGTCGCGCGATTGAGCTGGCTCAGGGGATAGGAGAACCCGCCGGCCATTGCCAGAACGCGGCCGGTCTTGTTCTCCAGCACGACGACTGTGCCTTGCACCGTAGGCCGCACGCGCAGTTCCGCGCGCGCAGATGATTTGCCTTTCGCTTCCGTGACACGCACGAGCACCACATCGTAGAGCGCAAGCTTGCGTTGCGCCGCGCCGTTATCGATCGAGAGTGGGAGGATGCGCCCGTCGGCGAGTCCAATCCGCCAGGCCTGCCCCTTCTTCCCTCCTGGCTTCTCGACGATCACGGCAGAGGTCCAGTGCACGTCGTAGAGCGGCAGCCGCGCTTGCGCGAGCGCCTGTTGCCAGGCTGGCCGCTTATCGCTCACATCTTTTTTTGCCTCGATGCGCTCGACGGCCTTGGCCAGACTCGCCTCCGGCGCGAGAAACTGCACCCGTCCGGTATTGCGCTCATAGCGCGATAGTCCTTCCTGCAGCGCCTCTTCGGCTGCGCGCTGCAGCGGCGGGACGATGGTTGTGCGCACGACATAGGAGTTGGCGGTAATGGTGTCGATGCCGGCAACCGACTTCGCTTCGCGGGCGACCTGATCCACGAAGTGGAATCCGATGTCCCGGTGTGGCCGCTCATAGGGCACCATCGCCGGCAGTGGCGGCAGGCCGCGCCTTTCGGCCGTGATCACGCCGTCCTCGCGCAACCGGCTGAGCACATAGGCGAGCCGCTCCTGGGCGCGCCCCGGGTGCCGGTCGGGAGAAAAGAAATTCGGCCCCTTGGTGAGACCGGCCAGCAGCGCCCCCTCCTCCAACGTGAGGTCCTTCGCGCTCTTGCCGAAATAGCCGCGCGCGGCAAGCTCGATGCCCCAGGAGCCGCGGCCGAGAAAAACCGAGTTAAGGTAAAGTTCGAGAATCTCCGCCTTGCGGAGCGTGTGCTCCACGCGCGAGGCGAGGATCATTTCGCGGATCTTGCGCTCATACGAAAGATCCTCTCCCACCAGCAGGTTCTTGACGATCTGCTGGGTGATGGTCGAGCCGCCCTGCGGTCGGCCGGACTGGGCGAGATTACCGATAAAGGCGCGAATGAGGCCGCGCTCGTCAATGCCTTTATGCTCGTAGAAACGCTTGTCCTCGGCGGCGAGGAAGGCTTTCTGCACGGACTGCGGAATATCGGCAAGCGCCACCCAGACGCGGCGCTGGTTTTCCTCGAATACCTCGGCAAACGGTTGGCCGTAGCGGTCGAGCATCACACTCGCACCGGGAAGCTTGAGGCCTTTGAGCTTGTTGTGATCGGGAAGATCCGTGAGCGCCTTGTTGTAGACATCGATCACGTCGGCAAGATCGACCGCGGGCGCGCTGACCTTCTCGTTCTTGCAGAACTGCCGGTAAGCGGTCTGCAGGTCGCCGAAATTGATGCCGCGGAACGCTTTGCTCTCGCCCGCGATGGCTTGGGGATCCTGCATCGCGGTTGTAATCAATTCGTCAAGATTGATGTCCTCGATGTCGAAGGCCTTGCGCATATGGCTGCAACCTGCGCGCAAGAGCTGGGCTACCCGGGGTTGATCCGTCAGGCGGTCAAACCGCGTCGCAACCTCGTCCGGCGTGGTCGTGACCTGACTGAGCGCCAGCGCAGTGGCAAACATCTTTACCAGGAGCGTTTCCATGAAGGCCTGCGGCGAGAGGGGGCTGGTGAAGGGTTAACCCTCTGCCAAGCCAGAGGGCCGGAAACTTGTTCCTGTCGACTCACACCATATTTCACGCGTGCTGCCAATCGCAATAGCACAACGCGGCAGGGCATTGGTCGGAACGCGGTCTTAACGCTAATCACTCAATCACTCAATAAAGTCGTTGCTGTAGAGATCCTCGTCACGCTCTCGGCGGCTGG
>Ga0209331_1000396_pt1 | contig 15948 bp, 14 predicted proteins | sample JacPinW_OM3H0_M3_FD_187971 | JGI IMG/M metagenome (GOLD analysis project Ga0209331, IMG submission 187971) | Forest soil microbial communities from Algoma, Ontario, Canada - Jack Pine, Ontario site 1_JW_OM3H0_M3 (SPAdes) (version 2) | ecosystem: Environmental > Terrestrial > Soil > Boreal...
CCGCGCCTGCTGGAGCCGCGAGACCTGACGGCCCACTCCGACCGCCCAGTTGAAGATCTTCTTCTTGAGCGGTGAGCCCGCCTCCGCCTTGGCCAGCACTGCAACCAGCCGCTCGCGTTGTTGCGGCGATAGCTGCCCGGCAGCTGACATCCCGAGCCGGTCGAGCGCAGCACGCACCGGCTCGATGTCGATCGCATCCGCCATCACAGCGTGATCTATGGCCATTGGACCTGACCAGCCCGGCGCCATCCCCAGCACGATGATCTCGTGCCCCAGAAGCTCGATCCCTGCCGAGCTGCTGGTGCGGCTCGACCACAGCTCCCGCCGTGTTGCGATGTCGGCATCATTGAGCTTGCGCCGGTCCACTTCGCCCAGCGCGACCGCTGCGCCAAGCGTGCTCGCCGCGCGCGACAGGACCATGGATTTGAGCGTGTCGCTGGTCGCTACCGTTGCTCCGCTGCGTAGCGCCTCGCCGACGCGCTGCGCGGTAAGCAAGGGGCATTTGATCTGCACGTAATGGACATGCTCGGGATCGGCGATACCGGCGTCCCGCGTGGCGGCCTCAACGCCCGCTGTAACCTGGTCCACTTGCCCCAATCGGCCTAGGTGCTGGAATGGAAGCGCTGGAGTGTGGGTGCGTCCGATCGCCAGCGCCGGGCGCTGCCCGCCGTCGCCGTCCTTGCGCTCGAACACGATCCAATGCGGCGCCATGCCGCCTTCGGTTCCGCCCGACATCACAAGACAGAGCTTGGCAGCTTCCTCGTGCGGCAGGAATCTCTCGAACAACTGGCGCAGACGCAGAGTGGCAAAGCCTCGGCTGAAATCGTTCACCAGCCCGTTGCCTTCGGTCTTTGCCAGCACAGCGACCACGCCCCTCGGGTCGATCCGGCCCGCGGCAATCGCCGCTTCGATGCCGGAGACGTCGTCCGGAGCGCGCGCGGAAACGCGATGCACCCTCGCGATCGGCATGTCAGGGTGCCAGTGGCTTCAGTTGCCGGCCTTGACAAAGTCGCGTTCGCTCTTCGGGGGCAGGAATGAGCGGTTGAATATGTCATCCGGCGCCGGCTTCCCCGGGAGCTCGAACGCAGCAACTATAGCCGCGATTGCCTCGCTCATGCGGGCATCCCTGACGTCGCCGATCCCCAGCTCGACCGCTTCCGGCGTTGCGATCAATGTCTTGGTCACGTAGGCGAGGCGCTGCTTCTCAATGGCCTTGTTGATGAGCGGCTCCTTCTTTGCCAAGAGCTCGATCGCAGCGTCAGGGTCGGCCAGGACATCGCGCATGCCTCTATTGATTGCGCGCACCAGGCCACTGACCGCCTGGGGCTTCTCCTTGGCAAGCCTCGGGGCGACCATCACGCCATTGGAATAGAGATCGAGCCCTGCATCGGAATAGTAAATCCAACGGAAGTCCTTGTCGGGGTCGAGCTTGAGGGCGACCAGATTCATGTAGCTCGTCGCGGTGAAGATGGCGATCACATCGACTTGCCCCTGCAGCAGCATCTGCTCCTGCAGGTTTGGCGCGACCTGGAGCACGCTTATGCTCGCGTAGTCGATGCCGCCCTTCTTGGCGAGGAGCGGGAGCAGCTTGAGGGAAGCGCCGCCGGGAGGCGCACCGAGCTTCTTTCCGCTGATGTCCTTGAACGTTCTGATCGCGCTTTCTGTTTTGGTCAGGAGAGCGAATGGCGCCTTGTTGTAGATCATGTAGACCATGACGGGCGCTTCGCCCGGCCTTGCCGCCGCATTCTGAATGATCGCATTGACGTCACCGAAGCCCGCATCATAGGCGCCCGACATGATGCGCGTTACCGTTGCGGCCGAGCCTTCACCCTGATCGATACTGACGTCGAGCTTCTCGGCGGCAAAATAGCCCTTGTCCTGCGCCCAGAAATACCATGCGTGCACGCCTTGGAGCTTCCAATCGAGCGTAAAGCGAAGCTTCGTGACCTCCTGAGCGGATGTGCCCGACGGCGCCAATGCAAGAGCCAGCGCCAGTGCAGCAAAGCCGCGCGTAAACGGCATGGGATGCTCCATTTGTTGAGTGTGGATACAGGATTAGCCGAGAGCGAATTCGTCCTTGCGCAGGGTCCACCCGGTCACCCGGACTTCGATGAACGAGAAGATGACGTAGAGCGCGACGCCGAGCACTGCGAGCACCAGGAGCCCCGCGAACACTAGCGGGACATCGAAGCTCGAGCTTGCGATCATCATCAAGTTGCCGATGCCGCGATTGGAGGCGACCGTCTCGGCGATGACCGTGCCTACGAATGCCTGCGTCACCGCCACCTTCAGAGAAGCGAAGAAATACGGCATCGCGCGGGGAAGCCCGACATTGACAAGGATGTCGAGCTTGCTCGCCTTGAGCGCGCGCATTACGTCCTCGAGCTCGGGCTCCGTAGTGGCCAGCCCGGTGGCAACGTTCACCACGATCGGGAAGATGCACAGGATCATCGCGGTGAGGACCGCGGGCACGGTGCCGGCGCCGAACCACAGAACGAAGATCGGTACGACCGCGACCTTGGGAATGCTCGAGAAACCGATCAGCAGCGGGTAGGCAACATCGTAGGCGAGCCGCGAGGAACCGACCAGCGCGCCGAGAAGCACGCCGAACACGATGCCAAGCGCGAACCCAACCAAGGTCGCATACAGCGTCTGCGCCGCATGTGGCATGATCGCCGGCAGGCGGATCCACAACGTGATCAGGATCTCAGAGGGCCGCGGCAGCACGATATCCTTGATCCCGAACATGCGGCACAGGAGCTCCCAGGCGACGAAAAAGCCGATGATCAGCGCGGCGGAAGCGATGCGGCGGCGCAGCTGCGTGTTCACTGCTGTGCCTCCGTCGTGCTCGGTCGCGTGTCGAAAATGAGCTCGCGCAGGCGCTGAGTGAGAGCGGCGAACTCGGGGTCATATGACATCGCGATGGTGCGTGGGCGCGGAAACGACACGATGCTTTCGCTGATAATACGTCCGGGACGCGCCTGCATGACGCAGATTCGGTTTGCGAGATAGGTCGCCTCCTTCAAGTCATGGGTGACGAGCAGCACCGTCGGGCGCCGTGCCATCCACAGGCTCTGCATGATCGACCACAGCTCTTCGCGGGTGAATTGATCGAGCGCGCCGAACGGCTCGTCGAGCATCAACAGCTGCGGCTCGTGCACCAGCGCGCGACAGAGTGAGGCCCGCTGCAGCATTCCACCCGACAGCTGCCAGGGATATTTGTCGCTGAAGCCTTTGAGTCCGACCTGCTCCAACAGCGCTTCGATTCGGTCCCTGAACTCGGTCTTGCGTTTGGCGCGATAGTCCTGGCGGAAGGGTGGGACGATCTTGAGCGGCAGCATGACGTTTTCGCGCAGCTTGAGCCACGGCAGCAGAGTTGGATTTTGGAAAGCCATCCCGACCCGGATCGGTTCTGCTCCGACTTCCCGGCCACCGACGAACACATATCCCCTTGTTGCGTGAAGGAGACCCGTCACCAGCTTGAGGATAGTGGATTTGCCGCACCCGGAGGGACCGACCAGCGCGACGAAGTCACCCTTCTCGATACTGAGGTCGGTGGCATCCAGCGCATGCACCCGGTGCTCGTCGCGTCCGTAAGTGAGGGCCACTTTTTCAAGCTTCACGAAAGCATCGCCGTGCGAGGGTTCAGGCGGACTGGAGAGAGTAGGCTTCGCTGGCCGGACGGCAGCGAAGGAAACATCGAACGCGGTGCTCATCATGTCCCCCCCGCTCACAGCATTGCCCAGCCGCCATCGACGGGAAGGTCGATACCGGTGATCTGACGCGAGACGTCGCTGGCAAGAAACAGGCATGCATTTGCCACGTCCGCATCGGTGGTGATGCGTTTGAGCGCGTATTCTGCGGCGTGACGCTCGGCGGCCTCCTCAATCGTTATGCCCAGGCGCTTTGCCATGTCCGCGCAGACCTTGCCGCGAAAGCGCGGGCCATCGACCATGCCCGGCGCGATGCAGTTGACGTTGATGTTGTAAGCGCCGACTTCGAGCGCGAAGCTCTTGGTCAAGCCGCGCAGCCCCCATTTGGATGCGGAGTAGGCCGTCCGTCCGGCACGGCCGCGCATGCCGAAAGTGCCGCCGACATTGACGATCTTGCCATAGCGCTCGGACATCATGATCGGCAGCACGGCGCGCATGGTGTGGAAACAGCCGTTCATATTGAGCCTGACGATATCCTCGAATTCCTGCGGAGTAGTCTCAACGCCGCTCTTCCCGATCGGCCCCGAGCCGCCGGCCACATTGACGAGAATGTCGATCCGCCCAAAGCGCTGCTTCGCTTCGGCCGCGCCTTGCTCACATTGCCCTGCATTGGTCAGGTCACAACGCACGACGATGGCTTGGACCCCTGCGCCGCGCACCTCATTGGCCACGGATTCGATTGCTGCGGTGTCGCGGCCGAGGAGCGCCAATTGCGTGCCCTCGGCTGCGAAAGCTTTGGTGATGGCCGCGCCCATTCCTTTCGCAGGCCCGGTAATCACCGCGACCCGTCCCGCGAGCTTCAAGTCCATCGCCGTTTCCCGCTCCCTGCCGCATTGGTCTGCGCGCGCGGCTATCCTGCACTCGGGCGCAGGTTTTCAGAATAGCTGCTTTGGCCGATCCGCGAGCGGCGGCAGTAAGGCTGGCGTGAAAATTTCCTCGAGTGCGGGCGAGCGGGGGAGCGCATAGGCATCGACCAGGATGTCAATCGATTGTTTCAGCCGCGCCAGATCGACGTCACCAAGGCCGATCCGCGCGATTTCCGCATGATTCATCTCCTCTCGGAAGGTGGCATCGAGACGTTCGCGCTCCACCGGGGTTTTGATCAGCGGCTCGCGTTTGGCAACGCTCGCAACCGCTGCATCGGGATCCTTGAGGGTGTCGACAATCCCTTTGTTGATCGCCCGCAGCAGACCCTGCACCGCTTCCGGCTTGTCCTTGACCAGCTTCTTCGAGACGATGATTGCATTGGAATAGAGATCCATTCCGTAATCGCCGTAATTGATATAGCGTATCTGCTTTTCGTCCACGCCGATCAGTTTCGCGGAGAAGCGGATGGTATTGACATAGCCGAATACGCCGTCGACCTGGCCCTGCATCAGCATTTGCTCGCGCAGGTTCGGCTGCATGTTGGTGATGTTCACCTTCGTGCAATCGATCTTGCCGATCTTGCATAAGGCGGGGAAAAGCTTCAGTGCGCCGTCGCCAGTGGCCCCGCCTAGCGTTCTTCCCTCGAAATCCTTCGGCGACTTGATCGGACTTTCGGTCTTCACCGCGATTGTGAACGGCGGCTGGTTGTAGATTACATACACCGCAATCGGGGCATCCTCCGGCTTTCTGCCGGCGAGCTCGATCAGGGCGTTGATATCTCCGAAGCCGACATCATAGGTCCCATTTGCGACCAGCCCGATGGGAGCGCCTGAGCCGTTGCCCTGATCGATGGTGAGGTCGAGACCCTCGGATTTGAAATACCCGCGATCGTCGGCAAGAAAAAAGATTCCCTGCGGCCCCTGGTATTTCCAGTTCAGAACAAATTTGAGCTTGGTCGGGGCTTCAGTGGCGGTGGCCAAATGGAGCGGAAGCATAAGAGCAAGGGCGCAACTGACCGCCCACAACGTTGATCTCGGGGCCATGACCGCTCCGTTGCTGGTTGATGAAATCCCGCGAAATCGGCCTTTGAGTCTGAGACAGCTGAGAGCATCGAAATCTGCCGTAGGAGGTTGCCCATCAAATAGGCAGTGCGGCTCAATTGATGGTCACCGATGCTCTCATCTTCTCGAAAGGGTCACTCCACAGGAGCGCGCGTGGTGACGCGCGCGTTCGCCATGATGCAAGCGGCATGCCCGCTTCGGCGGTGTGCTCAGCTAGGGGCGGGTTCCCGCCCTTACCTCACGTTCCGCGGCGCGCGCGAGATCATCGAGGCGGTCTGCCAGCCGGTTGAGCTCCCATTCGCGCGCGAGACCTGCCGCTTTGGCCCAAGTCGGGGTCTGGTCGTGAATGGGGGGGAGCGGTGCCGTGGCGTCCATGGTCGCAATCCGGCGGTAGAGCCGAAGCTCATCCGCTTGAGCTGCAAAGCGCCCGGCCCGGAGCGCGTTCTCCAGCGTGCCGAATCGGACAAGCAGCACAGCCGCACCTTTGGGGCCGATCCCCTTCGCTCCTGGCAGCTTGTCCGAGGGATCCCCCCGCAGCGCGATGAAATCCGGTACTTGCGCCGGCTCTACGCCGTAGCGTGCGCGCACTTCAGCAGGGCCGATGCGCGCCATTTCTCCCGCGCGCAAGGGCTGGACAATGGTGGTGGACTGCGACGCGAGCTGAAAGGTGTCGCGATCGCCGCTCGCCACGACGGCAGTTCCACCCTGGCGTTCTTCCGCCGCGACCGCCGCTGCAAGAAAATCATCCGCTTCGAATCCCGGAGCCTTGCCATTCGTGAATCCGCAGGCGCTCACAAGGCCCGGCAAAAGCTCCAACTGATCGAGCAGCGCGTCGTCAAAGCGGCGGCCGCCCTGATATTCGGGGAATGCCTTGTGGCGATAGGTCGGCACCTCGAGCGTGTCCCACCCCACCACGACGGCGCGGGGTTGCTCATTCTCGTAGATCCGCAGCAGAAAATTCGCGAAGCCGAGAATGGCACCGGCCGGTTTGCCGTCGCGCCGCAGAATGGTCTTCGGCAGGCCGTGATAGGCCCGGTGTGCAAAGGAATCGCCGTCCACAACCAGCAGCGGACGTTTGACGATCGCGTCCTCGGATACCGAACCGTGCTTTGATCGCCGAACGGCCATGCGCAGAGATTTCCCGGAGTGGTACCTAATCTAACAACCTACTACCCGCACTGAGAAATGCCTGATAAGAGTGCGGGCACTCATTCAGTCGATAGAAGTGCAATGCGAGCATCGATCATAGGCTTCGCTGCAGCGGCTGCAGCTGACATGCTGATGGCGGCAACGCTCTTCGCCCCCTCAGGCGCACTAGCCACGACGCTTGCAGCGCCTGCCGGTCTCAAAACAGCTATTCACCAGTCCGCCCTTGCTCAGCAAGTGCCTTACGTCTGCCGGCGCGGCTCCTATGGCCGTGAATGCTACTATGTCTCGGCTCCGGATCGGAATCTGCGTTACGATCGACCCTATTCAAATGGTGTGAATCCCTATTATCAACCGAGGCCCTATGTCGGCCCAGGCCCATATGATTATCACCACTGGGGGGGTCCTGACGCGCCGGATTAGATTTCTACACGGCGCTGGGCGACCATCCAGATCGCCTGAGAAGTAATATCGCCGGTCAGGCCACATTTGCTGAAACGCTACTCTAACTCTTGGGATCGCGCGCGAACTCCGTCACGCAACGCGCGAGATCTCGCAAGTGCTGGTGCAATTGCTCGAGCGTAAAGCCGACCGCGAATAGACGCTCCACCGCATCAGTGCTCAATTCACGCGCGAGCCCTTCGCGCCTCACCCTGGCGAGCTGGGCGTTGTAGCTCTCGAGCGCGGCTTCGAAGGGTTCAAGAGGCGGAGGCTTCTCGCGAGCGCTCAAGGCGGTGCTGCTGGCGCGCAAAAACGCCGCTGCTTGTTGGCTGACGGTGTCTATTGGCGCGGCCAGCGCCGGCTTGAGCGTGTCCGGGAGCGGCACGATGGCCGCTCTTCCCACCATCACGAGATCGTGGCGGAGCCGCAGGAGGGTGCGTAAGAGCGGTCCGGAATCGGGCGCCTCCACGAACGGCGCCATCTGCTCATGCTTCATCTCCGGGGCCATGGTGTTTAGCCGCGCGAGCGCGTTGCCGATCCTGTCCTGAATGTGCGGAATCGCCGCTTCATCCAGGCTTGCCGAGAAGCCCGCAAACAGCTCGGGGACTGAGGCTGCCGCAATCGCGAGCAGGCGGCTCGCGGCCTCGATCATCAAGTCGTGGGCACGGGCGGGTACTACGAGGAACGATACGACGAGGCCCACCACGGCACCCACCGAGACCTCGAGCACGCGCTCAAAGGCTGAAGCGATCGGGCCGGCATGGGTGATGGTGGGAGCGAAGAACACCATGACCGCAGTGAACGGCGCGGCGCGAAAGCGCGGGTTGGTTGCGGAAACAAGCGCCGCCGGGCCGACCGCCACTGCAAGCGCCGCCAGGAGCGCGATCTCGTTCTCGTGCGGGATGAGCGTGCCGACCGCGCCGGCATAGACGGCTCCGCCAATCGTGCTCGCGAGATAATCCAGCGTGGCCTTGAGCGAGCCGCCTACGCTGATCTGGGTCAAGATGACGGCCGTCAACACCGTCCACAGGGCGAGGGGCAGCTCGAGCACCTGCGCGACTGCCAAGGCGAGCACGGCCGAAACGCTGACCCGCAGGCACAACCGCAGCTCTGCCCGATGCTGCGCCGGCCATTTCCGAAGCCGTTTCCAATCCGGCGTGAACAACTGAATTTCCCTCCTCACTGTCATCGTCATTTCGCCGCAGCCACTATATCCCTGGGGCTTCGCGGCGTCCTTGGCCACGTAAAGACGCTGAGTGGATGCGAAAGCCCTTGGGAGAAACACCGAGAATGAGTGCGGACCGCGAGCACCCGGTCGTGGAGCGGATACTGCCGATTTCGGTAGGGGAGTGGACCCGCAGCGTCACCCGCTGGGATGCGTTTGCGGTGCTGCTTGTTATCGGCATCCTGATCTTTCTGGGAGAAGCGAGCCGCAGCCTGCTCGCGCCTCTCTCCGAGCTGCAGGCCACGCCGCTTTCGCTGGCGCCCGTCCACCTCCCGGAATACGCCGCGCGCACCACATTGCGCATGCTGGTGGCGCTCGCTTTCTCGCTCTTGTTCACTTTCAGCTACGCGACCTTGGCGGCGAAAAGCAGGAGAGCGGAGCTCGTGCTCGTTCCGCTGCTGGACATCCTGCAATCGGTTCCGATCCTCGGCTTTCTTTCGATCACGATCGTCTTTTTCATGTCGCTTGCGCCGGGCCGGGTGCTCGGTGCCGAATTCGCGGCCATCTTTGCAATCTTCACCAGCCAGGCCTGGAACATGGGCTTTAGCTTTTATCAATCGCTGCGAACCGTTCCGGTGGAGCTCCTGGAGGCGGCCTCGGTGTTCAGGCTTTCGCCGTGGATGCGCTTTTGGCGCGTGGAAGCGCCGTTCGGCATGCCTCAGCTCATCTGGAACATGATGATGTCCATGTCCGGCAGCTGGTTTTTCGTGGTCGCGTCCGAGGCGATCAGCGTCGGCAACACCACGGTGCTGCTTCCAGGCATGGGGTCCTACATTGCCGTTGCGATTGCGCAAAAAAGCTTGGCGGCAGTCGCTTGGGCGATAGGCACCATGCTGGTGGTCATCCTGATCTATGATCTAGTGCTGTTTCGGCCGCTGGTCGCATGGGCTGATCGATTCCGGTTCGAGCATGAGGCAGGCCTCCCGCCGCCCAGGTCCTGGGTGCTCAACGTTCTTCGGCGCTCCGGCATCGTTGCCCTGCTTGCCCGTCCGGGGGCGATGATCTGGCGCCAGTCGTTTGGATGGCGCTCCTTCCGCGCGGCCAAGGCTGCTCCGAGATCGCACGAACGCCGGCGGCGGAGAGGCGATCGACTGTGGACTGCCTTTGTCCTCGTGGTAGCGGCGGCGGCGCTTTGGCAGGTTTCGCGCTTCGTCATGCAGGAGCTCGCGCCGGCCGATATCGGGGAAGCATTTGCGCTCGGCCTCGCGACCTTGCTGCGTATCGTGATTCTCATTGCGATCGCGAGCCTCGTCTGGGTGCCTGTCGGAGTTTGGGTCGGAACGCGTCCACGCGCGACGCGGGTCGTTCAACCCGTTGCCCAGTTCCTCGCCGCCTTTCCCGCCAATCTTCTGTTCCCCCTCGTGGTCTCCGCCATCGTCGCCTATGGCCTTAATCCAGACATCTGGCTCAGTCCTCTGATGATCCTCGGCACGCAATGGTACATTCTGTTCAACGTGATTGCCGGCGCTGCGGCAATCCCTGCGGAATTGCGCGACTGTTGCGTCAATCTACAGGTGCGGGGTTGGCTGTGGTGGCGCACTACGGCTTTCCCCGCGGTATTTCCTTACTATGTGACGGGAGCTATTACCGCGGCGGGGGGCTCATGGAATGCAAGCATCGTGGCAGAGGTCGCATCATGGGGGAACCAGCGTTTGGAGGCTTATGGCCTTGGAGCATACATTGCGACTGCGACGCAGAAGGGTGATTTCCATCGCATTGTGCTCGGGATTGCGGTGATGAGCTTGTTCGTGGTGCTCATCAATAGGGCGCTGTGGCGACCGCTGTACCAGCACGCCGAACGCAAGTACCGGTTGGGATGACGCAATGGACGCAACGACGAACGTATCGCCGCTGCTGCAGGTCAAGTCTGTCCGCCAAGCTTTTCCGAAGCCGGACGGCAGTCAGCTTCTGGTGCTGGACGATCTCAATCTCGATCTCGCCGAAGGCGAGATCGTGGGCCTGCTGGGACGTTCGGGCTCGGGCAAATCGACGCTTCTTCGCCTGATCGCGGGGCTCGCCCGGCCGAGCGGAGGGAACATCACCTATCTCGGCAGGCCCGTGGTTGCTCCCGCGCCAGGGGTTGCAATGGTGTTTCAGAGCTTCGCGTTGTTTCCGTGGATGACAGTCCTCGAAAATGTCCAGCTCGGCTTGGAGGCGCTTGGGCTGCCAGGGGCTGAGATTCGCCGGCGCGCCCTCTCGGCGATCGACCTTATCGGCCTGGATGGATACGAGTCCGCCTATCCGCGCGAGCTCTCAGGGGGCATGCGCCAGCGCGTCGGCTTCGCGCGCGCGCTGGTCGTGCATCCGAATATCCTGCTGATGGACGAGCCGTTCTCGGCGCTGGACGTTCTGACGGCCGAGACCTTGCGCACCGACTTTCTCGATTTGTGGAGCGAGGGGCGCCTGCCGATCAAAGGCGTCATCCTGGTCACCCACAATATCGAGGAGGCCGTGCTCATGTGCGACCGCATCCTGGTGTTCTCGACCAGTCCAGGGCACATCGTCGATCAGATCAAGGTGGATCTGCCGCAACCCCGCAATCGACTTGATCCGGACTTTCGCGACCTGGTCGAACGCATCTATGTGGTGATGACGGCACGTCCGGCCGCCTCCGCTCGTGCCTCACCTGCGCTCGAGAAAACCCGGGCCATTGGCATGGACGCGGTTCTGCCTCGCGTCTCCGCCAACCTGCTCTCCGGCTTTATCGAGGCGGTTGCGGGCGCTCCCTACAACGGGCGGGCCGACCTCCCTGTCATCGCCAGCTCGCTGCACATGGAAGTGGACGATCTGTTCCCAGTTGCCGAGAGCCTGCAACTGCTGCGTCTCGTTGACATTGAAGGCGGCGACATTCAGCTCACCGATGCCGGCAAACAATTCGCCGAAGCCCGCATCGATGACCGCAAAAAGCTGTTTCAAAAGCTGCTGCTGGCGCACGTGCCTCTAGCCACCCATATCCGGCGGGTGTTGCAGGATCGCTCTTCCCACGTCGCACCGAAGAGCCGTTTCCTCGATGAACTTGAAGATCACATGGACGAGGAAGCAGCGGAACAGACGCTACGCGCCGTGATCGGATGGGGCCGATTCGCCGAAGCTTTCGCCTATGACGACCAGTCCGAGAGATTCAGCTTGGAGAATCCGACGTAGCGCAGGATTCGCGGCGATGGCCTGCATGATGCCTGCAACTGAACTAGGGCACCGTCGGTACGCCCCTGCCCATATAATCGGCTGCAGCGATACACCCACAAAGTCATGATCCGCAGATCGGCTGTTCATGCGGTAGGCTCGGCGTCAAACGAAACCTGTTTCTCGATTCCGCGATAAATTCCCTGCTTGAACGAGTACTACCGGCTGAGCGGCGGGTGCGCGGTATCCAATGTTTGAAGCTCCTGCGGACTTAGTCTGAGTGAGAGCGCGGCGGCGTTTTCCTTTACATGCGCAGCGGAACCGGATTCGGGAATTGCAATGACGTGACCGCTACGGATCGTCCAGGCCAGGGCAACAGCGGCTGCCGAACAACCCTGTGCTGCGCCAATACGTGCAAGGGTAGGATCACGCACCAGGTTGGTGCCGGGGCCGCCGAGCGGCGAATAGGCCATCACCGGCATGCCGTGCCGCTCGCACCATGGCAGCACGTCATGTTCGATGCCCCGGTCGCCGATGTTGTAAGGCATCTGATTCGTCGCGCAGCGATCGCCTTGTGGAATACGGAACAGTTTTTCCAACTCGCTGACGTTGAAGTTTGACACGCCCCAGGCACGGATTTTCCCCGCCGAGCGTAGATTTTCAAAAGCCGTCACGACGCCCAAGAGATTGGTGACTCCATTTGGCCAGTGCAGTAAATAGAGATCAAGATAATCAGTACCGAGACGAGTGAGGCTCGCCTCGCAAGCGCGCGCGATGCCGTTTCCCACCACATGAATAGGCCATACCTTGGAGACCAGAAATACGCGATTGCGCTGACCAGTGATCACGCGGCCAATGAATTCCTCGGAACCGTATGTTTCCGCCGTGTCGATCAGCGTCATCCCAAGCGAAATGCCCGTGCGTAGTGCTTCTTCTTCAACAGCTTTAGGATGTCTTCCCTTTCCCAGACCCGCAGAGCCCTGGCCCAATGCTGGAACCGCACTGCCGTCGCGAAACGTTACCGTCCGCCTCACGTCCGTCGAGGATATACCACCATCTGCCTCAAGCCCCGATGCCCCTGACGCAGCCACAAACGAACCAAGCGTCAAACAAAGTCCATTGAATTCACGCCGACTCAGCGGCGTCTTATCTTCACTCGGGATCACTGCGCCGACTTTAGGTCCAGCTCGTTTGCTGCGATTGCGAGTCGTTCGCGTTGTTCTTGCATTGCTGCTACGAGCGGGTCGATAAAATCCCGGCGACGATTGCCCCAGTGAAGACATCGGCCAAGCCTCCGTTTGGGTGTGATGGTACACGATATTCAACAGCATTGTATGCCTGTAAAGCGCCCCTTCGCCGTGCGAGTGAGACGGCCGAAGTACTACCGAGCGATAGCTATCGCCGAAGCGTCGTCGACCTCGATGGCCCGAATATCTCGCCGCGCATTTGTTTTGGTGGGAGCGCGCGGGCGGTGTTTGGCCCGTTGGCAACCCCGTAGGTAGCTGGCCCGCGTCAGTTAACCTTGCGGCAGCGAACGCTTCGGCTTGGGCTCAACGCGACGGAAACAATATCGGCCTCCCGACAGGCGGCATCTGCCAGATTACAGCGCGGCGCGAACGAACAGCCTTGCGGCGCTGCGTCGAGGCGCGGCGGCGTTCCGGAAATAGCCTCGAGCCGCTGCCCACGGCGAGCGCCAACCACGGTTGAAGCGAGCAGTCCTCGCGTATAGGGGTGCGCCGGCTCCCGCACCACTTCGTGGACCGTGCCGTTTTCGACGATGCGGCCGCCGTACATGACTGCGACGCGGTCGGATATCTCCACCGCCACCCCGACGTCGTGAGTAACAAAAATGACCGCCATCCCCAACGCGCGCTGCAGCTCACGCAGCAGGAGCAGGATTTGGATCTGCACCGTCGAATCGAGCGCCGTGGTCGGCTCGTCCGCGAGCAGCAGCTTGGGGCCGCACGACAAAGCGAGCGCAATCATCGCGCGCTGGCGCATGCCGCCGGACAGCTCATGCGGATAGGCATCGAGACGCCGGCGCGCGGAGGGAATGCGCACGCTGTCGAGCATTTCGAGAGCTCGCGCGCGCGCTCGCGCCCAACTCGTGCCGCGATGGCGCACCACCGTTTCAGCAATCTGGTGACCGATGGTGAAGACCGGATCGAGGGCCAGCATCGGTTCTTGAAAGATCATGGCGGCAACGCCGCCGCGCAGCCGTTCGATGGCGGCATCGTTCATCGCCAAAACATCCTCGCCGGCGATGCGAATTGACCCCGCAACATTGCTGTGGCGCGGCGGCAGCATGCGCAGCAGCGCGCGCAGCGTCACGCTCTTGCCCGAGCCGGATTCGCCGAGAAGCCCGAGCACCTCGCCGGGCCCCAGCGTGATATCGACGCCATTAACCGCATAGACGTCGCGCTCGCCGTGAAATCGCACGCGCAGGTCGCGGACATCGACAACAGGAATCATTGCAGCGCCGGAACTCGGCGATGATGATCGGTCGCCGCTTGAAACGCACGTCCGAGCGCAATCAGCGCTTCGTCGCCGAAGGGACGACCGATCAGCTGCATTCCGATCGGCAGTCCCGATTGCGATTGCCCGGCTGGCACCACCAGGCTCGGCAGGCCAAGAAAGTTCGTGGGCCGCATGAAGCGTGTGATGGCCTGGATCGCCGCTTCCGCTTCAGGCACGCCGCCAAGATCGGTCGCTGAGATCGTCGGCGCGACCGAGCGCGATACGGGCGCAATGACCACGTCCACATCCCCGATGGCATCAAGATGCGCCGCAAGTGCGGGTCCGCGCCAACGCAGTGCCTCCAGGTACTCCAGCGCGCTGTAGGCCAGTCCGTTCTGCAGGCGATTGCGCACCTGCGGACCATAATCGGCCGCCCGTGTGCGCAGCCACGGCGCGTGCGCGCTGGTGGCCTCGACCGCAAGCACGATCAACGCCGCCGCGCTTACCACGGTCTGGTCGGGCAGCTCGATCTTGGAGATCTTGGTGCCGAGCTTGCGCAACGTGGCGATACTCGCATCGAGCGCTGCCGCAATGTCCGGTTCCAGATCCTCGACATAGAAGCGCGTCGGCACCCCGATCTTCAGTCCCTTGGGGGAGGCGCGCGTGCGTTTTGCGTTCCAAGGTGGCGCGCCGAGCGTCGTTGGATCGAGCGGATCAGGCCCGGCGATGATGCCCATGATCAGGCCGGCGTCCTCCGCGCTCACCGTCAGCGGGCCGACGGTGTCGAGCGTGAACGACAGCGGCAGCGCGTTCGCGCGGCTGACGCGTCCGTAGGTCGGCTTGAACCCGGTCACGCCGCAGAAATGGGCCGGCAGCCTGATCGATCCGCCGGTATCGGATCCGAGCGCCGCAGGCACCAGGCGCGCAGCGACAGCGGTGCCCGAGCCCGACGACGAACCGCCGGTGATGCATCTCGGATCCCAGGCATTGCAGGCGGGCCCGAGATAGGAATTATGCCCGGTCGGACTATAAGCGAACTCCGACATGTGCAGCGCGCCGATGCGAAACGATCCCGCAGCATAAAGCCGCGCTAGTGCGGTCGACGTCGCGGGCGCGACCCATCCCGCACGCACCTTCGAGCCGCATTCGGACACCTTGCCCTTGACGTAATACATGTCCTTGTGCGCGAGCGGCACACCGTGCAACGGGCCTTTGGCCTTGCCGCGGGCGAGCGCGCGGTCCGCCGCCTTGGCTGCAGCCAGAGCTTCGTCCGCCTCGATGCGTACGAATGCGTTGATTGCAGGCTGCCAGCGCTCGATGCGTTCCAGCATCCATCGCGTCAGCTCGGCCGAGGAGAACGCGCGCCGGCGAAGCGCGCCCGCGATTTCGGTAAGCGTCAAATCGGCAGGATCATTCACTGCCCGATCTCCCGCCGCTGCACGGCGACAAAACTCGCCGGCTCGGTTTCCAACGGCAGATTGACCTTGGCCGCGGCGAAGCGCGCGGCCACAGGCGCAACCGCACGCGCGATGCGGGCCGCGTCGTTCGGCGCGAGCGGCACGCGTGCCGCGGCCGCGACGGCCGTGACGCGATCGGGAGAAATATTGTCAGGCATGGGCTACTCCGTGAATCGTCTGCCGGCGCGGCTATGGCCGGATGCCGGATCGCCGATATGGCAGGCGGCAGCATGGCGGTCGTTGCCAGTGGGCATCAAGACCGGCTTGGTTGTGCTGCAGACTGCCTCGGCGAAGGGGCAGCGGGTGTGAAAGCGGCACCCCGCGGGCGGATCGATCGGGTTCGGCGGATCGCCCGCAACCGGAGCCGTCTCGGTGCGGCGATCTGGATCGAGCGAGGGCATCGCGGCAAGCAGCGCACGCGTATACGGATGGCGCGCGTCCGCCCAGAGAACCTCTGC
>Ga0209331_1000397_pt1 | contig 15934 bp, 6 predicted proteins | sample JacPinW_OM3H0_M3_FD_187971 | JGI IMG/M metagenome (GOLD analysis project Ga0209331, IMG submission 187971) | Forest soil microbial communities from Algoma, Ontario, Canada - Jack Pine, Ontario site 1_JW_OM3H0_M3 (SPAdes) (version 2) | ecosystem: Environmental > Terrestrial > Soil > Boreal...
CGCGGCGATCAGGAGCGAGCGCGGGACTGTTGAGCCCGCGCCGGAGCGCAAGCGCGAGCCGGAGATGGCGTCCAATACGGGCCCGCGGCGCAGCGCGCGTCCATCGCCACCTCCCTCACCATCGTCGTCGTATCCGGGCTTCCGCTTCCAGCCGGCGCCTTATGACGCGCTGAGCTACGCCAGGCCACAGCCTCCCCGCGCCGTGTACCGGTGAGCACTCGTAGGGCGGATTAGCATCCGCCGCCGGCGGATGCGCGTAATCCGCCATGGCGGGTTACGCGATCCAAATCGGCTGCCAAATGCAGCCGATTTGGACGCTAACCCGCCCTACATGATCCAGGTCACTACGCCGCCAGTCGCGCGCGATCGTGCGGCGCGCCGTAATCGACGGGAGTCCCCTTCGGAATGATGCCGGTCGGATTGACGCGCTTGATCGACCAGTAATTGATCACGTAATAGCGCGCCTTCACGGTCGCTGCGATGCCGGGCGTCTGATAGAGCTCCCGCATATAGTTCGACAGGTTGGGAAAATCCGCGATGCGCTGCCGGTTGCACTTGAACAGCGAGAAATAAGCCACGTCGAAGCGCACCAATGTCGGAAACAGCCGCCAGTCGGCTTCCGTAATCTGTCGGCCGGCGAGATAGCGCTGCCGGCCTAGCCGCGCCTCGAGCTCGTCGAGCGTTTGAAACAGCGCGTCGTATGCCGCGTCATAGGCGGCCTGCGTGCGCGCAAAGCCGCAGCGATAGACGCCATTGTTCACGTTGGCATAAACGACATCGTTGATGCGATCGATCTCGGCGCGCAGCGGCGAGGGATAAAGATCTAGGTCATTGGCAATGCCTTTGAACTCGCTATTGAGCATCCGGATGATCTCAGGCGATTCGTTGTTGACGATGCGCCTCGTCTTCTTGTCCCACAGGGTGGGCACCGTCACTTTGCCGGTATAATGCGGATCGGTCGCGGTGTAGGCCTGATGCAGATAACGAAAACCGTTGACCGTGTCGGGGGTGCAATCGGGAAAAGCCGCGTTCGCCTCGTACATCCAGCCTTCATCCTTGAGGCCGGGAACGGCGTATGCGACCGAGATCGCGCCTGCGAGATTTTTGAGCACGCGGAAGATGAGCGTGCGATGCGCCCAGGGACAACCGTGGGCGACGTAGAGATGATAGCGGCCCGCCTCCGCCTTGAAACCGGAAGACCCGTCGGCGGTGATGCGGTCGCGGAACCGGCTGTCGGCGCGGCGGAAATCGCCCCCCTGGCCTCGTTCCTGCGGCAGCTCCTCGTCGCGCCACTGGCCATCAATCAGCACACCCATTTGTCTACCTCGCTCATCAGGAATAGCAGAATCGTAGCCCGGATTGAGCGTGAGTGAAATCCGGGGGTCAGGCCCATAGCCCTTCGGAGATCGCATGAACCACATGCTCGCGTCCGAAAGGTTTGCGCGCCACGCGCTTGCAACACGCTACGAAGACCTTTCTGCCGACGCGATTCTCCAGGCCAAAACATTCATCCTGGACACGATCGGCGTCGGGATTGCGGGCTCGGCGGCTGCCGGTGCTGATGAACTCTGCAAGATCAGCACCGGCTGGGGCGAGGGCGCAGAGGCTTGCGTATGGGGGCGCCGCAAACGCGTGCCCGCACCGGCCGCGGCCTTCCTCAACGGCTTCCAGGCGCACTGCCAGGAATATGACTGCCTGCACGAGAAGGCCGTGCTGCATGCCATGGCGACGTTGCTGCCCGCTGCCATGGCCTATGCGGAACGCGCGGGCGGTATTTCGGGCCGTGAATTGATCGCGGCGGTGGCTCTCGGAATCGATGTCTCAGCGAATCTCGGCATCGCCGCGCGCGAAGGCTTGAGATTTTTCCGGCCGGCCACGGCGGGCGGGTTCGGCGCGACAGCGGCGGTCGCAAGGCTAGCGCGTTTTGATGTCGATGCGCTCTGCAACGCGTTCGGCACCCAATACGGCCAGACCAGCGGCACCATGCAGCCGCACGTGGAAGGCAGCATCGTGCTGCCCATGCAGGTCGGCTTCAACGCCCGCGCGGCGTTGCAGTCCTGCGATATCGCGAGCACGGGATTACGCGGACCGCGCGACGTGTTCGAGGGACAGTTCGGCTACATGCGGCTCTACGAGGGTTCGTGGGACCTGCAGCCGGCCTGGGACAGCCTCGGGCGAACCTGGCGGATCAGCGAGCTGAGCCATAAGCCCTATCCGGCCGGGCGCGCCACCCATGGCGGGATCGAAGGGATCATGACGCTGCGCAGAGAGCGGCCGTTCACAGCGGATGACGTCGCTGCGGTGAATATCATTGGACCGCCGCTGTTCAAGCTCCTGTGCGGCCGGCCGGACATTCCTTCACTCAATGCAAATTATGCGCGGCTGTGCATGGCGTTCATCGGCGCCAAGGTACTTTTGCATGGCAACATCGATCTTGCACACTATCGGGGCGCGGAGCTGACCGACCCCGCTACGCATGAGCTTGCGAAGCGTATTACCGTCATTTCGGACGGCAATCGTGATCCCAACGCGCTCGTGCCGCAGGAGATTGTGATTACGCTCAAGGACGCGACCGTCCTGCGCTGGCACTGCGCCGCTATGCTGGCGGATCCGGCGCGCCGTCTCTCGCGCGATCAGCATTTTACAAAATTTCGCCGGTGCCTCGATTTCGTGAACGAGCCGCTTCCTCCCGGCGCCGGCAATGACCTGATCGATCTCGTCGACCGCCTCGATCAGCTCTCCGATGTTCGCGAGCTCACGGAACCGCTGTTGGCGTGATGCGTGCCCCTCTAGCTACTTCTGCTCCAGGATCGCGGACATCGCCTTGACCTGGTTGCGGGCATAGTTCGGCAGCCCCGCGCTGATGGAATTGCCGCTGTTGAATGAGCTCTTGCCCGCGAGCACCTGCGCCGGCACGAGGTTGCGCAACACCGGCACGTTGCTGAATTCCTTCTTCTTCAGAAAGATGTTGGTCTCGACCGCAAGCGCCATGTACACGGTCACGATCGTCTGCTTCGCATCGGTCGGATGGCGCTGGAAAATCGCGAGCAGCTTGCCGAACTGCATCACCTGATTGACGTAGAAGATGTTCTGCTCGATCGCGCCTATCGCGGGCGTGTCGAGGCCAGTGAGTGCGTTGAGGCCCATTTCGGCGACTTCGGCCGGCGGGCGCAGCGTCAGCTCGCTTTCGAATTGCAGGTAATCGGCGACCTGCTTCGAGCTATCCCGCAGCTTGTTCGCGACCTTGATGCCGAGCGGCAGCTTGCCTTCAAACTGATAGCGCGATCGAATGCAGATCGTTACCGCCCTCGCCTCGCACCAGCGTCGCAGCGGGTGCTGGTTGTGCACAGCGCGCGGGTCCTTGGGCGAGACCGCTTCCGCAGACGCGATGAGCTGGTGCTTGATCGCAGGATCCGTGCGCTCGATGAACGGCAGTGACACGTAGCTTGCAAGATCGATCGATTCCGGCGCGCGCGCGAGCGCAAAGCGCGCCTGCGCCACATACATGTGCAGCTTTTCCTTTTGCCGCTTGCGCACGCCGTCGACGGTGATCTCGACGTTCGGCTCAACATAGCTCGGATAGGGCGTGAGAAACTGCTTCTCCAGCGGCCGCGCCGCCGCCCAGTCCTCGAACTTGATGAGGCCGGCATCGGGATCGATCAGCTCCTCGCTCGGATGGTCCATGAACAGGATGGTCTTGGGCTTGATCTGGTCGACCGCGAGCGCCGCCGGCGAGGTCACCTCCTCGACGCGGAACTCAGGGGCTGCGGCGTGTGTCGTGGCGGCAAGTGCTCCGACAAACAGGAGCAGCACGGCAGGTTTCATGCTGCGCATAGGGGTCTCTTTAGTTCAGGGTTCTCTTTAGGTTCAGAAGAATCGCCAGGGCCAGAAGGGACGTGGAGCTTGGTATTGGCGACCGTAGCGATCACGCTGGGGTGCGGGCGCAACGCGGGGATCGCGTTGCTCATAGACTTGCGCCGGCGGGCGCGGCACCAAACGCCCGTAGCTGTCGTAATAGTATCCGGAGTTGGGCTGACGGTATGGCTGATAGCCTCCCTGATAACCGTCCTGATAGCCTCCTTGGCGCTGATCATAGTAGCGGTTGAAGAAGGGATTAGGATTGGGCGCGCCGCCGTAGTAATCGCCGTAGCTTTCGCGCCCGGCATAGACATCGCGCCCGACGAGCTGATATTGCGTGTCGACGACTTGTCCGCTGCTGTCGATGCGCAAACACTCGGTAACGGCTCGACTGGACGCCGCTTGCGCCTGCCCGTTGCCGGCATCGATGGTCTTGCAGACGAGATTGCGCTTCGCTTCCGGTGAAGGCGGAGCGAGCGCGCTCTTCGGGGCGATCTGGGCCCATACCGCCTGAATGACGGACTCGAAGATCGGCACCGCAACGTGTCCGCCAGTTGAGCCGCCGCCGAGCGTGCGCCGCTTGCCATCGGCGTTGTCGTAGCCGAGCCAGACCGCGACCGTCACGTCATTGGTGATGCCGACGAACCAGGCGTCGTTCTCATTGTCCGAGGTGCCGGTCTTGCCCGCCACATACGGCGAGAGATTGGCGATGGAGCGCGCGGTGCCGCGCGCCAACACCCCCTGCATCATGGTCTTGAGCTGATAGAAGGCCGCGCGATCGACAGACCCGATCATGGCGGCGGATTTGGGATCATGGCGGTAGACGATGAGACCATTGCGCTCGATGGACTCGATCACATGCGGCTCGGGACGCAGCCCCTCGTTCGCAATGGCGGCATAGAACGCGGCGAGATCGATCGGGCGCACGGGCTGGGCACCGAGCATGAACGGATAATAGTGCACGCACTCACGATAGATCTGCGCCTCGAGCGCGAGCCGGCACAACCGGTCGAGACTCGCCTCCGGAGTGTCTTCGATGCCGCCCGTGAGCAAATGCACGGTTGCGAGATTGCGCGAATTCTCGAGCGCGCTGCGCAGCGTGAGAACGCCGCCGCCGAACCCGTCATAGTTCTTGGGTGTCCAATAGTCCTGATCGCGCACGCGCCCGGTGCCGATGGGCGGCAGCGTGATCGGCTCGTCCGCGATCAGAGTATTGGGCTGCAGGCCCCTGCCGAGTGCGGCGAGATAGCTCAGCGGCTTGATGGCAGAACCGGGCTGGCGCACCGCCCGAGTCGCGCGGTTGAGCTGGCTCAAGGGGTATGAGAAGCCGCCGGTCATGGCGAGGATGCGGCCGGTCTTGTTCTCCAGCACCACCACCATGCCTTGCACGGTCGGTCGTATGCGCAGCTCCGCGCGGGCCGGAGTTTTTCCCTTGCCTTCCGTGACGGCGATGAACACGACGTCATAGAGCGCGAGCTTGCGTTGTGCCGTGGCGTTGTCGAGCGCGAGCGGCAGGATGCGTCCGTCGGCGAGCCCAACCTTCCACGCTTGTCCCTTCTTGCCGCCGGGCTTCTCGACGATGATGGCCGTCGTCCAGTGCACGTCATAGAGCGGCAGCCGCGCCTGCGTGAGCGCCTGCTGCCATGCCGGCCGTTTGTCCGCACGTTTCTTATCCGCTTCGATTCGCTCCACGGCTTTGGCAAGGCTCGCCTCGGCCGAGCGAAACGCCAGCCGCCCGGCAGTGCGCTCGTAGCGCCACAAGCCGTCCTGCAACGCCTGCTCCACCGAGCGCTGGAGGGAAGGCACAATGGTCGAGCGCACGGTATAGGAATTGGCCGTAATGGCTTCGATGCCGGCCACGCCCTTCGCTTCGCGCGCGACCTGGTCAACGAAATAAAACCCGACGTCCCGGCGCGGCCGCTCATAGGGTACCATGGCGGGCAGCGCCGGCAGGCCTTGGACCTCGGTCGCGATGACGCCATCCTCGTGCAGGCGGCTCAAGACATAGGCGAGCCGCTCCTGCGCCCGGCCGGGATGCCGGTCGGGAGAGAGGTAGTTCGGGCCTTTGGTGAGGCCTGCGAGCAGCGCCCCCTCTTCCAACGTGAGATCTTTGGCGGTTTTTCCGAAATAGCTGCGTGCGGCAAGCTCGATGCCCCATGAGCCGCGGCCGAGATAAACCGAGTTGAGATAGAGTTCGAGGATCTCAGGCTTGCTGAGCGTGTGCTCGACCCGCGAGGCCACGATCATCTCGCGGATCTTGCGGTCGTAGGTGAGGTCCTCGCCCACCAGCAGGTTCTTGACAATCTGCTGGGTGATGGTCGAGCCGCCTTGCGGCCGGCCGGAATGGGCAAGATTGCCGATGAAGGCGCGAATGATGCCGCGCTCGTCAATGCCCTTGTGCTCGTAGAACCGCTTGTCCTCGGCGGCGAGGAAGGCCTTCTGCACCGTCTCCGGAATATCGGCGAGCGGCACCCACACGCGGCGCTGGTTCTCCTCGAAGACCTCGGCAAAGCGCTCGCCGCGCCGGTCGAGCACGACGCTTGCGCCCGGAAGCTTGAGGCCTTTGAGCTTGTTGTGATCGGAGAGATCCGTGAGCGCCTTGTTGTAGAAATCGATCACATCACCGAGATCGACCGCGGGCGTATCGACCTTCTCGTTCTTGCAGAACTGCCGGTAGGCGATCAGCAGGTCGGCAAAATTGATGCCACGAAAGACCTTGCTCTCGCCGGCAACAGCCTGCGGATCCTCCATCGCGGTTGCGATCAGCTCGTCGAGATTGATGTCCTCGATATCGAAGGCCTTGCGCATATGGCTGCAGCCTGCGCGCAGGAGCTCGCCAACCCGCGCCTGATCGGCGGCGCGGTCGAACCGGGTCACGACCGCGTCAGGCGCCGTGGTCACTTGGCTGAGCGCCAGCGCAGTCGCGAACATCTTGACCAGCAGAGTTTCCATCGGCCGTTGCGCGAGCCCGAATGAGGCGAAAGGCGCCTCTGTCTAAGTCAGCGGTACAAAATGGCTTTTTGCGGAGCCAGGTTCCTCGGGACAGCAAATATACTCGCGGATCGGCCGGGCAGGTGCGGCCGCGGCGCAACGCTCGCCAAAAATCGCACGCAACCGCGGATCCGGGGCGCATCCTCTTGGAATTATGTTAAGATTTCGCTCCGCGATCCTCCCCGGACGCAAGAACCACCAGCGTAGTGCCGCTTCGCGGCCTCGGTTTGGGGCACGGCTTGCTCATGTGTGATTGCCCTGCCCTTTGGGGAGGGCGCGCCCACAAAAAAGGGCCGCCGAAAGGCGGCCCTCGTTGGTGCTGGATTCGGCGCCTACTCGGCCGCCGGCAGTTGAACCGGCTCCGCGGCTGCGGCCTCGGCTTCCGCCTTGGCCGCGGCCTCCCGCTCGCGCTCCTCGAGAATGAGCGCATCGCGCTTGCCTGCGATCTCGCGCAACTGGTTCATCATTGCGCCGGTACCGGCGGGAATGAGCCGGCCCACGATGACGTTCTCCTTGAGGCCTTCGAGCGTGTCGACCTTGCCGGCGACTGCGGCTTCCGTAAGCACACGCGTCGTCTCCTGGAAGGAGGCCGCCGAGATGAACGAGCGGGTCTGCAAGGAGGCCTTGGTGATGCCGAGCAGGACGGGATGCCCGAACGCTTCCTTCTTGCCCTCCTCTTTCGCGCGCGCATTGACCTCGTCGAGCTCGACCTTGTCGATTTGCTCTCCCTGGATGAGATCGGTCTCGCCCACGTCGTCGATCTCGACCTTCTGCAGCATCTGGCGGACAATCACCTCGATGTGCTTGTCGTTGATCGCGACGCCCTGGAGCCGATAGACATCCTGGATCTCGTTGACGAGGTAGGCGGCAAGCTCCTCCACCCCCTTGATCGCCAGAATGTCGTGCGGCGCGGGATTGCCTTCGACGATGGCATCGCCCTTCTCGATCAGGTCGCCGTCCTGCACGTGAACGTGCTTGCCCTTGGGCACGAGGTACTCCCGCGGCTCCTCCTCCTTGTTGCTGGGCTCGATGATGATGCGGCGCTTGTTCTTGTAGTCACGCCCGAACCTGATGGTACCGGAGGTCTCCGCAATGATTGCGGCTTCCTTCGGCCGGCGGGCTTCGAACAATTCGGCCACGCGCGGCAGGCCACCAGTAATGTCGCGAGTCTTTGCGCTCTCCGTGGGAATGCGCGCAATAACGTCGCCCGCCCGCACATGGGCTCCGGGATCGACCGAGATGATGGCGTCGACCGCAAGCTGATAGCGCGCCTCGCCGCCGCGCGAGAGCTTCACCGGCTTGTTGCTCTTGTCCTTGATGACGATCGCCGGGCGCAGGTCGGCACCGCGGATGGCCCGCCAATCCGTGACCACGCGCTTGGCGATGCCGGTCGATTCGTCGAGCGTCTCCGTCATCGACTGGCCCTCGACGAGATCCTCGAACCCGGCGATGCCCTCCACTTCCGTGAGCATCGGCCGCGTGTACGGGTCCCATTCTGCGATGCGCTGGCCGCGCTTGATGATGTTGCCATCGTTGACCAGAAGCCTCGCGCCGTATTGAATACGATGCACGGCGCGCTCGGTGCCGTCCGGATCGAGCACGCTGACGATCATGTTGCGAACCATCGCCACCGTCTGACCGTCAGAGTTCTTCACCACGCTCTTGTTCTTGATCTGGATCCTGCCGTCGAAGTTCGACTCGATGAACGACTGCTCGGAAATCTGAGCAGCGCCGCCGATGTGGAACGTGCGCATAGTGAGCTGGGTGCCGGGCTCGCCGATTGACTGGGCGGCAATGACGCCCACCGCCTCTCCCATGTTGACCGGGGTGCCGCGGGCTAGATCGCGCCCATAGCACTTCGCGCAGACACCGGAGGCCGTTTCGCAGGTGAGCACCGAGCGAATGCGCACTTCCTGCACGCCCCCGGCGTCGATCGCATCCACCTCCGGCTCCTGGATCAAGGTGCCGGCTGGGACGATCACGTTGTGCGTGGACGGATCAAGGATGTTCTCGGCCGAGGTACGGCCGAGAATGCGGCTGCGCAGAGAGGCGACCACGGTGCCCGAGTCGATGATGGCGCGCACCTTGATTCCCGACGAGCTGCCGCAATCCTCGGTGGTAATAATGCAGTCCTGCGCAACGTCGACAAGGCGCCGCGTGAGATAGCCGGAGTTTGCGGTCTTGAGCGCGGTGTCGGCGAGACCCTTGCGGGCGCCGTGCGTCGAATTGAAGTATTCGAGCACCGAGAGCCCTTCCTTGAAATTGCTGATGATCGGGGACTCGATGATCTCGCCTGAGGGCTTCGCCATCAGGCCGCGCATGCCGGCGAGCTGGCGCATCTGCTGCGGTGAGCCGCGCGCGCCGGAATGGGACATCATGTAGATCGAGTTGACCTGGCCCGAGCGGCCGCGCTCCACGCGTTCGACCGAGGAGATCTGGCGCATCATGGCGTCCGCAATCTCATCGGTTGCCTTCGACCAGGCGTCAACAACCTTGTTGTATTTCTCGCCCTGGGTGATCAGGCCGTCGTTGTACTGCTGCTCGAATTCCTGCGCCTGGTTGCGTGTTCGCTCGATGATCTTCCACTTGCTGCTGGGGACGACCATGTCGTCCTTGCCGAACGAAATGCCGGCCTTGAAGGCATGATGGAAGCCGAGCGCCATGATGCGATCACAGAAGATCACCGTCTCCTTCTGCCCGCAGTGGCGGTACACCTGATCAATCATGCTCGAGATTTCACGCTTGGTCATGAGCTTGTTGACGAGGTCGAAGGAAATCTTCGAGTTCTTCGGCAGCACCTCGCCGAGCATCACACGGCCGGGCGTCGTCTCGTACCATTGACGCACCGGCTTGCCGTTCTCGTCGACGCTCTGCCACCGGTACTTGATCTTGGTGTGCAGGCCGACTGCGGTCTCCTGCAGCGCGTGCTCGATCTCGTTGAGCTTGTGAAAGAAGCCGCGCACGACATTCTTCTTCTTGGAATCGCGCTTGAGCTGCTCCTCGGTGTGAAGCTCGAGTTTCCACTCGCGTGGATCGCCCTCGGCCATGATCGAAAGGTAGTACAGCCCGAGCACGATGTCCTGCGACGGCACGATGATGGGCGAGCCGTTCGCGGGATGCAGGATGTTGTTGGTCGACATCATCAGCACGCGGGCTTCGAGCTGTGCCTCGAGTGACAGCGGCACATGCACTGCCATTTGATCGCCGTCGAAATCGGCGTTGAAGGCCGCGCACACGAGCGGATGCAGCTGGATGGCCTTGCCCTCGATCAGCACCGGCTCGAAGGCCTGAATGCCGAGGCGATGGAGCGTCGGCGCGCGATTGAGCAGCACCGGGTGCTCGCGAATGACCTCGTCGAGAATGTCCCAGACCTCGGGCTTCTCCTTTTCAACCAGTTTCTTCGCCTGCTTCACGGTGGTCGAGAGGCCCTTGGCGTCGAGTCGCGAATAGATGAACGGCTTGAACAATTCGAGCGCCATCTTCTTGGGCAGGCCGCACTGGTGCAGCTTGAGCTCCGGACCGACCACGATCACCGAGCGGCCGGAATAATCGACGCGCTTGCCGAGCAGGTTCTGCCGGAAGCGGCCCTGCTTGCCCTTGAGCATGTCGGCAAGCGATTTGAGCGGCCGCTTGTTGGCGCCCGTTATCACCCGGCCGCGCCGGCCGTTGTCGAACAGCGCGTCAACCGCTTCCTGCAGCATGCGCTTTTCGTTGCGGATGATGATGTCGGGAGCGCGCAGCTCGATCAGCCGCTTCAGGCGGTTGTTGCGGTTGATGACGCGCCGATAGAGGTCGTTGAGATCGGAGGTGGCAAAGCGGCCGCCATCGAGCGGAACGAGCGGCCGCAGATCCGGCGGAATCACCGGGATCTGGGTCAAAATCATCCATTCCGGCCGGTTGCCGGATTGCTGGAAGGCTTCGACGATCTTGAGCCGCTTGGCGAGCTTCTTCTTCTTGATGTCGGAATCCGAACCCGCGATCTCGGCGCGCAGATCGGCCTGCATCTTCTCGAGATCGAGCGCCTTGAGCATCTCGCGGATGGCCTCCGCGCCGATCGAGGCGGTGAAGCTGTCACCGCCGAATTCTTCCTGCGCCTTGAGATATTCGTCCTCGCTCAGCAGCTGGCGATCCGCCAGCGGCGTCAAGCCCGGCTCGAGTACGACATAGCTTTCGAAGTAAAGGATGCGCTCGAGCGTCTTGAGCGTCATGTCGAGCATGAGCCCGATGCGCGAGGGCAGCGACTTGAGGAACCAGATGTGCGCGACGGGCGCGGCAAGCTCGATGTGGCCCATGCGCTCGCGCCGTACCCGCGAAAGCGTGACCTCGACCGAGCACTTCTCGCAGATGATGCCCTTGTACTTCATGCGCTTGTACTTGCCGCACAAGCATTCGTAGTCCTTGATCGGACCGAAGATGCGCGCGCAGAACAGGCCGTCTCGCTCCGGCTTGAAGGTGCGATAATTTATGGTCTCCGGCTTTTTGATCTCGCCGTAGGACCACGACAGAATCTTTTCCGGGCTCGCGATCGAGATGCGGATCTGGTCGAACACCTGAGCCGGCACCTGCGGGCTGAAAAGGTTCATGAGCTCTTGATTCATCGTCTTCTCCAATAGAGGCGACAGCGGACGGACGACAGCCGACAGATAAAGTGCCGTCTATGTAATTTCCGTTCTCTGTCCTGCCTCGTCTGTCCTCTATTACTCCGCTGCCTCAGCGGCTTCCCCCCCGGGGCCCTGCCGCTGCTGCTTCGAATTGTGCAGGTCGACATTGAGACTGAGCGAACGCATCTCTTTGACCAGCACGTTGAAGGATTCCGGAATACCGGCCTCGAAGGTGTCGTCGCCGCGGACAATGGCCTCGTACACCTTGGTGCGGCCGGCGACGTCGTCCGACTTCACGGTCAGCATCTCCTGCAAGGTATAGGCGGCGCCATAGGCTTCGAGCGCCCACACCTCCATTTCCCCGAAGCGCTGGCCACCGAACTGGGCTTTGCCGCCGAGCGGCTGCTGGGTGACAAGGCTGTAGGGGCCGATCGAGCGAGCATGGATCTTGTCGTCGACCAGATGGTGCAGCTTGAGCATGTAGATGTAGCCGACCGTCACCTTTCGATCGAAAGACTCGCCCGTGCGTCCGTCGAACAGGGTCACCTGCCCGGAATGATCAAGGCCGGCAAGATCGAGCATGTGCTCGATGTCGGCTTCCTTGGCCCCGTCAAACACCGGCGTGGCAATCGGCACGCCGTGACGCAGGTTCTGACCCAGCTCGACCAGGTCCTTCTCGCCGAGAGACCGGATGGTGTCGTCCTCGCCATAGACTTTCTTGAGGATTTCCTTGAGCGGCTTGGTATCGTGCTTGGCGTTGTAGGCATCGACCGCCTGGCCGATACGCAGACCGAGACCGGCGCAGGCCCAGCCGAGATGGGTTTCCAGGATCTGGCCGACGTTCATCCGGCTCGGCACGCCGAGCGGATTGAGCACGATGTCGACCTGAGTGCCGTCCTCGAGGAACGGCATATCCTCGATCGGCACGATCTTGGACACGACGCCCTTGTTGCCGTGGCGGCCGGCCATCTTGTCGCCGGGCTGGATCTTGCGCTTCACGGCGACAAAGACCTTGACCATCTTCATCACGCCGGGAGGCAGCTCGTCGCCGCGTTGCAGCTTTTCGACCTTGTCGAGGAAGCGCTGCTCGAGGCCCTTCTTCGACTCGTCGTACTGCTTGCGGATTGCCTCGATCTCGCTCATGAGCTTGTCATTGGGCGAGGCGAACAGCCACCATTGCGAGCGCGGATACTCTTCCAGCACCACACGCGTAATCTTGGAATCCTTCTTGAAGCCCTTCGGACCCGCAATGCCCTGGCGGCCTTCCAGCATCTCGGCCAAGCGTCCGTAGACGTTGCGATCGAGGATCGCCTGCTCGTCGTCGCGGTCCTTGGCGAGCCGCTCGATCTCCTCGCGCTCGATGGCAAGGGCGCGCTCGTCCTTCTCCACGCCGTGGCGATTGAACACACGCACTTCGACCACGGTGCCTTGCACACCGGGGGGCACCCGCAGCGACGTATCGCGCACGTCGGAAGCCTTCTCGCCGAAGATCGCGCGCAGGAGCTTTTCTTCCGGCGTCATCGGGCTTTCGCCCTTGGGCGTGATCTTGCCGCACAGGATATCGCCGGCGCGCACTTCAGCGCCGATATACACGATACCGGCCTCGTCGAGATTCTTGAGCGCCTCTTCCGAGACGTTGGGAATATCCCGGGTGATCTCCTCGGGCCCGAGCTTGGTGTCGCGCGCCATCACTTCGAACTCCTCGATGTGAATCGAGGAGAAGACGTCGTCTTTGACGATGCGCTCGGACAACAGAATCGAGTCTTCGAAGTTGTAACCGTTCCACGGCATGAAGGCGACGAGCACGTTGCGGCCGAGCGCAAGCTCGCCCAGCTCGGTCGAGGGCCCGTCGGCGATGATGTCGCCTTTCTTGACCTGGTCGCCGACCTTCACCAGCGGGCGCTGGTTGATGCAGGTGCTCTGGTTGGAGCGCTGGAATTTCGATAGCCGGTAGATGTCGACGCCGGGCTTGGTTGGATCGGATTCCTCGGTTGCGCGCACGACCATACGGGTGGCGTCCACCTGATCGACCACGCCTGTGCGCCGCGCCGCGATCGAAGCGCCGGAATCGCGCGCAACGACGCCTTCCATTCCGGTGCCGACGAACGGCGCCTCGGAGCGAACGAGCGGCACCGCCTGGCGCTGCATGTTCGAACCCATCAGGGCGCGGTTGGCGTCATCATTCTCCAGGAACGGGATGAGCGCGGCTGCCACCGAGACGAGCTGCTTGGGCGACACGTCCATGAAGTCGACCTTGCCGGGCGGCACCAGCTGCACGTCGCCGGCATGGCGGCAAACGATCATTTCTTCGGTAAAGCGACCGCGGTGGTCGATCGCCGCGTTCGCCTGCGCGACGGTGTAGCGCGCCTCCTCCATGGCGGAGAGATATTGCACGTCGTCGCTGACGCGGCCGTCCTTCACCTTGCGGTACGGGGTCTCCACAAACCCGTACTTGTTGACGCGCGCGTAGGTCGCGAGCGAGTTGATGAGACCGATATTCGGGCCTTCCGGCGTCTCGATCGGGCAGATGCGACCGTAATGGGTCGGATGCACGTCGCGCACCTCGAATCCCGCGCGCTCGCGCGTCAATCCGCCGGGTCCAAGCGCGGAAAGCCTGCGCTTGTGCGTGATCTCGGACAGCGGGTTGGTCTGATCCATGAACTGGGAGAGCTGCGAGGAGCCGAAGAACTCGCGCACCGCGGCCGCCGCAGGCTTGGCATTGATGAGATCCTGCGGCATCACCGTATCGATATCGACCGATGACATGCGCTCCTTGATGGCCCGCTCCATTCGCAACAGACCAATGCGGTATTGATTCTCCATCAGTTCGCCGACCGAGCGCACCCGGCGGTTGCCGAGATGGTCGATGTCGTCGATTTCGCCCTTGCCGTCGCGCAAATCGACTAGCGTGCGAATGACGGCAATGATGTCTTCCTTGCGCAGCACCCGCATGGTGTCGGGAGCGTCGAGATCGAGTCGCATGTTCATCTTCACCCGGCCAACCGCCGAGAGATCGTAGCGCTCGGAGTCGAAGAACAAGGAGTGGAACATGTTTTGTGCGGTATCGAGCGTCGGCGGCTCGCCCGGGCGCATCACGCGATAAATGTCGAACAGCGCGTCCTCGCGCGTGATGTTCTTGTCGACGACAAGCGTGTTGCGGATGTAGGCGCCGACATTGACGTGATCGATGTCAAGCAGCGGCAACTCCTTGTAGCCGGCTTCGTTGAGGACCTTGAGATTCTTCTCGGTGATTTCCTCGCCGGCCTCGGCATAGATTTCGCCGGTCTTCGGATTGACCAGATCTTCGGCGATGTAGCGGCCGATCAGCTCCTGGTCAGTCAGACGCAGCGCGCGCAGGCCCTTCTCGGCCAGCTGGCGCGCCTGGCGCACGGTGAGCTTCTTGCCTGCCTCCAGCACCACCTTGCCGGAGTCCGCGTCGACAAGATCGTTGATGGCCTTGTAGCCGCGGAAGCGATTGGCATCGAACGGCACGCGCCAGCCGTCTTTCTGGCGCTTGTAGATCACCTTGCGATAGAACAGGTTGAGCACTTCCTCCGCGTCGAAACCGAGCGCGTAGAGGAGCGATGTCACCGGGATCTTGCGGCGGCGGTCGATGCGGGCATACACGATGTCCTTCGCATCGAATTCAATATCCAGCCACGATCCGCGGTACGGAATGATGCGGGCGGCAAACAGAAGCTTGCCGGAAGAGTGCGTCTTGCCTTTGTCGTGGTCGAAAAATACGCCGGGCGAGCGGTGCATCTGCGAAACGATCACGCGCTCCGTCCCATTGACCACGAACGTGCCGTTGTTGGTCATGAGCGGGATATCGCCCATGTAGACGTCTTGCTCTTTGATGTCCTTGACCGACTTTGCGCCGGTCTCCTCGTCGACATCGAAGACGATCAGCCGCAAGGTCACCTTGAGCGGGGCGGCATAGGTCATGCCCCGTTGCCGGCATTCGTCGACGTCGTATTTGGGCGGCTCGAACTCGTATTTGACGAATTCGAGTTGTGAGCTGCCGGAGAAATCGGAGATCGGGAAGACCGACTTGAAGACGGCCTGAAGCCCTTCGTCGGGCCGGCCGCCGACCGGCTCCTTCACCAGCAGGAATTGATCGTAAGACGCCTTTTGAACCTCGATGAGGTTCGGCATCTCCGCCACTTCCTGAATTTTCCCAAAAAACTTGCGAACGCGCTTGCGACCCGTAAATGTCTGCGCCATCTCGTCTCTCGTGTTGTCGAACCGCCGGGCCGCTGACGACTCTCCGGAAAGTCGCAATCCATCGCGACCATCAGGACAGGCGTCGGGGCCCGCATTTTTCTGGTTCGGATCGTGCCGAACCGCCACCTCTGGGCTGCCGCTAGGCCCAGATATGGGCGATTCCGGGAGACTTAACCCGAAATCACCCTTTTGTGTTTCCTCGCAAGCCGGACTGCCGGCACTGACGACTCACTGGCTACGATTGCGAGCGTCGCACTTTC
>Ga0209331_1000398_pt1 | contig 15933 bp, 17 predicted proteins | sample JacPinW_OM3H0_M3_FD_187971 | JGI IMG/M metagenome (GOLD analysis project Ga0209331, IMG submission 187971) | Forest soil microbial communities from Algoma, Ontario, Canada - Jack Pine, Ontario site 1_JW_OM3H0_M3 (SPAdes) (version 2) | ecosystem: Environmental > Terrestrial > Soil > Boreal...
TGCGGAACCGCGGAAAATGATGCATAGTTCTTTAGTCGAATACGACTATCCGTGCGGCGGACCAGTCAGCGAAAATCGGTATCAGGAGTGTGCCATTCCGGCGGGGAGCCCCGTAGGAGGGGCTTGTTCGATTCGCGATGAGTGACTGCGCATTGGTTATGAGTCAAGTACAGCGTCCGCCGAAAAAGAGAACCCCCCGGGGCCCCAATCTCTTCAAAAGAGTCGTTGCAACGCGCGCCTGCAAAGCCGCGCTCGCGGCCGGGCTTCAGATCGAGCGCCTCGAAATCGATGCCTCGGGCCGGGTCAGCGTTGTGGTCAAGAACAGCGCCGGGGGCCCAGTACCTGCCGATGAAGTCGAGAGCTGGCTGAGCAAACAGCCGAAAGGACAAAATGCGAATTCACGCTAAAGGCTTACACTGGGCCGTCGGCAAGCTCGCGGACGGAACGACAAAAACATATTGGTACGCGTGGCGCGGCGGTCCGCGCCTCGAGGGCGAGCCCGGATCGCCCGAATTCATCGCGAGCTACAACGCGGCAGCGGCGACGAAGACTCCAGCGCCCGAGGGGCAGCTCCTGGCGCTGACGCAAGCCTACCAGCGGAGTCAGGACTTTCTCGATCTGAGGGAGCGCACGCGAGCAGACTACGTCAAACAGATCGCGAAGATCGAGCAGAGGCTTGGCGACTGCCCGCAGAAGGCGCTGGCCGATCCGCGCACGCGCGGTGTCTTCCTCGACTGGCGTGACGAGCTGGCGCTCAAGTCGAAGCGGCAAGCCGATTATGCATGGACGGTGTTAGCTCGCGTGCTCTCCTGGGCGAAGGGGAGGGGCAAGATCACCGTGAACCCGTGTGAGCGCGGCGGCCGCATCTATCATGGCACGCGCGTCGATTTTGTTTGGAGCACCGAAGACGAGGCGGCGTTCCTGAAACACGCGCCAGCGCATCTGCATCTGCCGTTGCTGCTCGCGCTGTGGCTCGGACAAAGGCAGGGCGATCTCTTGCGGCTGCCATGGTCCGCATACGACGGCACGCATATGCGCTTGCGCCAGTCGAAGACCGGCGCGCGCGTTGAGATCCGGGCTGGCGGACCGCTGAAGGCCATGCTCGACGCGACGCCGAGAAAGAGCCCGATCATCCTGCTGACGAGCGAAGGCCGGCCGTGGACACCGGACGGCTTCCGCGCGAGTTGGGGTAAGGCGTGCATCAAGGCCGGCATCTCCGGGCTCACGTTCAACGATCTGCGCGGCACTGCGGTCACAAGGCTCGCCCTGGTCGGCTGCACCGAGGCGCAGATCGCCAGCATCACCGGGCACAGCTTGCGTGACGTGCACTCAATTCTCGACGCGCACTATTTGCACCGCGACCCGGCGCTCGCGGAGAGCGCGATCACCAAGCTCGAAATGGGCTATGGGCTACGCAACGCGAACGGCAATGTGAGAGGAGACCGATGAAGGGCCACGTTGATGTGGATGAACTTGATCGCAGGCTTCGGGCTGACTTGGAGCCGCACCCGGAGCTGGTTCGCTTCCTTCGGCCGACCACCGTCTAATTACGACGCCCGGGGCGAAAAGTAGAACAGAGTTTCAAAATGGGCCTCAAAACGGTCTACCGAGTCTAAAATGAAAGGACGGAAAAAAGCAGTGGAATCAATTGGCTGGGGGACTAGGATTCGAACCTAGATTAACGGAGTCAGAGTCCGCTGTTCTGCCGTTGAACTATCCCCCAAGGGCGAGGACTTCGGGCGCAGGTCGATCCCGGCATTCTTCCGCTGCGTTCTGCACGGCACGCAAATAAACCCTGCAAGACGCCGATCCGGGACGGTGGGACCCGAGCAAGCGCCATATAGCAGCGAATTGCCGCTCTCGCCACACCCAGGCCTACACTCCCAGGCTTACACTCGCGGGCTACACGCCCGGCGTATGGCACCGAGCCTCCACGCAAAAGAACGCTCATTCGCCTCTGTTGCGCGTGTCCCGAGCCGGTGAGGTCCTGGAGACTGATGCGTGCGAGCGCCTCGGAGAAGACTTCCTCGACTTGCTTGATGGCCCTGGCGACTGTCTGATCGAGCCTGCTCGCGCGTGCGCCCGACTCGCGCCGCATCTCGTCCACTGCGGCCCGCAGAATGTCCTCGGCGCTGATGCGGTCGCGGTCACGGCCGATCTTATAGCCCCCATGCTGACCGCGTGCGCCCTTGAGAACGCCGTGGTGCACCAAGCCCTGCAGCATGGGCTTGCCCTCCATCGATACGCGGTTGGGGAGGCCCCCTCTATTCCGCCGGCCTATGGCAAATTTGTCACACGCGCGGGCAGTGGATGGGTTACTTTCGCGCCAACACTTGCGTCGCTTCGCCGGCGGGGGGGGCAATATGAAATTATTCATTGCAGCCATTGCGGTCGTCACGCTCACAGCAGCAGGCGCGGCGCATGCCGTGGATGGTGCGGTCAGAGCCATGCCGCCGCCTGAGGTGTCGCCAGCTCCTTACGACTGGAACGGTCCATTTTTCGGAGTCTCCGTCGGAGTGGCCGTGGGTACCAGCCAGCAGACCGCCTCGACGGGCGACATCACCCCAAATTTCGATCTGAGCGGCGGCGTGTTCGGTTTTGCGCTCGGATACAATTGGCAGGTGAACAAATTCCTGTTCGGGGTCGACACCGACATGTCGCTCTCCACCAAGCATGGTACCTCCGGATATTTCGGTGCCCCTCCCGGTTTCGTTGCGGAGACCTCGGAACGCTGGCTCGCGACCTATCGCGGCCGCGTGGCCTACGTGGCGGAAAGCTGGATGATCTATCTCACCGGCGGCGGGGCGAACGCCGACGTGAAGATCATCGCCACCGAGCCCGCCGCGGGCATCGCTACCGAAAGCAAGCTGCGCTGGGGCTGGACCGCGGGCGTCGGCGTGGAAGCCGCGCGCATTCATTCATTCACTGTCAAGGCCGAGTACCTCTACGTGGACTTCGCCAACACCGGCTATTTCAACCCAGCGCCTCCGGGCTTCATCAACCGGGCAGGGGGCGTATCGATGCACGACCACATCCTGCGCTTGGGCCTCAACCACAAGTTCCCCGGCTTCTAACGCAGCAAACAGTAGCCCGTATGGCGCTTGCGCCATCCGGGGATGCGGCCCCGCATGCGCTCATGCGGGCTACGCCGTTACTGTTCGTAGGGGCGAGACATTGCCTTGGCCTTTTTGTGCGCGGGCGCGGCTCGAGGAGGGCGATGCAATGCGTCGCCCCTACGGAAGGTTCTTTGGGCGGCCTATGTAGGGGCGGGTTTCAAACCCGTCCCCTGCGGCCCACGCAAGACAACTACGTCATCCGCGGGCTATAACCCCGGCCGTCATGCAGCAGATGCCCCATCCGCGCGCGCTTCCGCCCACCATCGATGCCACGGTCGAGCTGCTCGCGGCGGCTGATTATCTTGCCGATCGTTCGCTGGGCACCGTGCTCTTCCTCGCGCTGCGCATGGGACGTCCATTGTTCCTGGAAGGGGAGGCGGGGGTCGGAAAGACCGAGATCGCGAAGGTCCTCTCGACCACGCTCGGGCGCCGGCTCATCCGCCTGCAGTGCTATGAAGGCCTCGATGTGGCTGCCGCCGTCTACGAGTGGAACTATGCCGCCCAGATGATTGCGATCCGCGTCGCCGAGGCCGAAGGCGCGCACGACCGCGAGCGGCTCGAGCACGATGTGTTTTCCGAACGCTTTCTGATCAAGCGGCCGCTGTTGCAAGCGCTCGAGGCCGATCCCGCCGGCGCGCCCGTCCTCCTCATCGACGAGCTTGACCGTGCCGACGAGGCGTTCGAGGCGTTCCTCCTCGAAGTGCTCGCGGACTTTCAGGTCACCATTCCGGAGCTCGGCACCGTGAAGGCGCCGCATGCGCCTGTCGTCGTGATCACGTCGAACCGAACCCGCGAGATCCACGACGCGCTCAAGCGTCGATGCCTCTACCATTGGGTTGGCTATCCCACGGCCGATCGGGAGCTCAAGATCGTTCGCGCCAAGGTGCCGGGCATCGCAAAAACTTTATCTGAACAGGTGGTGCTGTTCGTGCAGGCGTTGCGCAAGGAGGATCTGTTCAAAGCGCCCGGCGTAGCCGAGACGCTCGACTGGGCGTCCGCGCTTACCGAGCTCGATGTCATGGCGCTCGATCCCGGCACTGTCTCCGACACGCTCGGCGTCCTGCTCAAATATCAGGACGACATCGCCCGGCTCGAAGGCAGCAAAGCCAAGGAGCTGATCGATCAGGTGCGCGCGCAGCTGCGGGCCGCGGAATAATGTCGGAGCAGGGCGGCCAACTTGCAGACAATATCGTTCACTTCGCCCGCGCGCTGCGCGGCGCCGGTATCCCCGTCGGCCCGGGCGCAGTGCTGGACGCCCTTGCAGCCGTCCAGACCGCCGGCATCGGCACCCGGGAGGACCTCTATTGGGTGCTGCATGCGGTGCTGGTGAAGCGCCACGAGCACTCGATCCTGTTCGATCAGGCGTTCCGTATTTTTTTCCGCCGCCGCGGCGGTATCGACAAACTGCTCTCCGCCATGCTGCCGTCGGCGCCGCCGCCGGAAAACGAGAAGCCGCCGCCCGGGGCCCAGCGCGTGCAGGAGGCGTTGCTCGCGAGCCGCGGCGAGCCCGAGCGCAAGCCGCCGGAGCTCGAAACCGATGCGCGGCTGACCGTATCCGATCGCGAGGTGCTGCAGAGGAAGGACTTCGCGCAGATGACGGCAAGCGAGATCGCTGCGGCGAAGGAAGCGATCAAGCGGCTTGTGCTCTCGCTTGATGAGGTGAAGACACGCCGTCTCACCCCGCATCGCCATGGTCATGTGATCGATATCCGGCGCACCTTTCGCGCGAGCCTCAAGGCGGGCGGAGCCGTGATCGATCTCAAATATCTCGGACCGCGCTCCAAGGCACCGCCGCTCGTCGCGCTGCTCGATATCTCCGGCTCGATGAGCCAGTACACGCGGCTGTTCCTGCATTTCCTCCACGCGGTAACCGACGCGCGCAAGCGCGTACACACTTTTTTGTTCGGCACGCGCCTGACCAATGTAACGCGCGCGCTCAAGGCAAAGGATCCGGACGAGAGCCTTGCCGCCGTCGCAGCGAGCGTCCCCGACTGGTCCGGGGGCACGCGAATCGCCACCTCGCTGCACACGTTCAACAAGCTGTGGGCGCGCCGCGTGCTTACCCAAGGGGCGATCGTGCTGCTGATCACCGATGGGCTCGAACGCGACCCGGACGACCGGCTCGCGTTCGAGATCGATCGGCTGCATCGCTCCTGCCGCCTGCTCATCTGGCTCAACCCCTTGCTGCGCTTTTCCGGATTCGAGGCCAAGGCCAAGGGCATCCGGGCGATGGTGCCGCATGTGGATCAGCTGCGCCCCATCCATAACCTCGACAGCATGGCGGAGCTCGTCCGCGCGCTCTCGGCGGACGGCGGCCGCTCCGGCAACCCCAAAGCCTGGCTGGAGAAGGCGGCGTGACAGTCATTGCCACCATGCCCCCGACAGTCCATCTAAGCAGCAAGTGATTATGTCATGTCGCTCGCCGCGGGGCGGACTCTCCATACCTCCCCCTAAAAGGGGGAGGTCGACAGCATTGCTTCGCTTCGAAGCAAATGCTGTCGGGTGGGGTCCTACCCTCGGTGCTCGTGTTTGCTGATCATGGTGGCCGCGAGTTGACCCCCCACCCGGCTCGCTTTGCTCACCGACCTCCCCCTTTTAGGGACCTTTTAGGGGAGGTATTTCGCAGCTTGCTGTGCCGCTGAGCCAAGGCCCTGCCTTGTGGGGTGGGTTGGCGAGTTGGCAATGAATGGAGATGATGATGGAAACCCTTGCGCGCGATGAGGATATCTTGAAGGCGGCGGAGGACTGGCGCAAAGCTGGACGCGCGGTGGCGCTTGCAACCGTGGTCGAGACCTGGGGTTCGGCGCCGCGCCCGGTCGGCTCGAATCTCGTCATCGACGATCAAGGCAATTTCCTCGGCTCCGTCTCAGGCGGCTGTGTGGAAGGTGCGGTGGTGACGGAGGCGCTCGAGGTGATCGAGAGTGGCAAGCCCAAGACGCTCGAGTTTGGCGTCGCCGATGAAAGCGCGTGGAAGGTCGGGCTTTCCTGTGGCGGCACGATCCGCGTCTATGTGGAGAAGGTGGACTGATTCGTGAAGCTCGCAGTTCTGAGAACCCTCAATGAAGAACGCGCGGCGCGGCGCGCCGCCGTCGTGGTGACGGACCTGGCGAAGGGCGAGCAGCGCCTCGTCAAGGCCGCGGATGTTCCTCTCGATCCGCTCAAGGATCTCATCGAGAAACGCATCCGCAGCGGAAAGAGCGGCACCGAAGAAACGAGCCAGGGCCGCTTCTTTCTGACGGTGCACGTGCCGCCGCCGCGCCTGGTCATCACGGGCGCGGTGCATATCAGCCAGGCGCTCGCGCCTATCGCAAAGCTTCTGGGCTATGACGTCACCATCGTCGATCCGCGCACCGCCTTTGCCTCGATCGAGCGCTTTCCCGAGGTGAAGGTGATTGCGGAATGGCCCGACATTGCGCTGCCGCCGCTCGGCATCGACAGATACACGGCTTTCGCTGCGCTCACCCACGATCCCAAGATCGATGATCCGGCGCTCACCCATGCGCTGGCGCGTGACTGCTTCTATATCGGTGCGCTGGGCTCGAAGAAGACGCACGCGCGCAGGCTCGAGCGCCTGAAAACGCAGGGTCTTTCCGATGCTGAGCTCGCGCGCATCCATGCGCCGATCGGCCTCGAGATCGGTGCAGTCTCCCCGCCCGAGATCGCGCTTGCGATCATGGGCGAGATTACGGAGCGGCTGCGGCGTTCGCCGGAGAAGATGCAATGAAATTCGGTCCCGTGCCGCTGTGCGAGGCCGAGGGCGGAGTGGCCGTGCACTCGATCCGCAAGCCCGGCCTGGTGCTCAAGAAGGGCACCGTGATCGGCAAGCCCGAGATAGCGGCGCTCGCCGAAGCGGGGATCTCCGAGATCGTCGTTGCCCGCATCGAGCCGGGCGACGTTTCGGAGGATGCGGCCGCGGCGGAAATCGCGGCGGCCGTGCAAGGCGAGGGCGTGCGGGTCGATCGCGCGTTCACCGGGCGGGCCAATCTGTTTGCGCAGGAGGCCGGCGTCCTTGTGGTCGACAAGGACGCGGTCCATCGCCTCAACCAGGTTGATGAATCCATCACCTTCGCCACGCTTCCTGCTTACAAGCCGGTCGTGGCGGGCGAGATGATCGCGACGGTCAAGATCATTCCGTTCGCCGTTCCGATCGCACAACGCGATGCCGCACTCGCAGTTGTGCGCGCGCGCGCACCGCTCATTCGGGTCGCGCCTTATCGCATCCGCAAGATCGGCGTGGTCTCGACTTTGCTGCCGGGGCTCGCGCCCAAGGTCATTGACAAGACGCTGCGGGTAACGGAGGAGCGCCTTGCTCCTGCGGGCGCGCGGATCGTTGCCGAGCGCCGCGTGCCACACGAGCAGGGCGCGCTTGCCGCCGCAATCGAGGAGGTGCTCGCCGCGGGCGCGGAGCTCGTCATTGTCTTTGGTGCCTCCGCGATTGCGGATCGCCGCGACGTCATCCCCGCGGCGGTCGAGTCGGTGGGCGGACGCATCGAGCATTTCGGTATGCCGGTCGACCCCGGCAATCTCCTCCTCATCGGGTCTGCGCGCGAGCGGCCGGTGCTCGGGGCACCGGGTTGCGCGCGCTCGCCCAAGGAGAACGGGTTTGACTGGGTGCTCATGCGGCTCCTTGCGGGCCTCCCGGTCTCGCGCGAAGCGATCACCGGCATGGGTGTGGGCGGCCTCCTGATGGAAATCGTCACGCGGCCGCAACCGCGGGCGGACGTTGTACCGCTGCATCCCAAGCGCATCGCGGCCGTTGTCTTGGCCGCCGGCCGATCAACAAGAATGCGCGGCCCGAACAAGCTCCTGGCCGAGATTGCGCGCCGGCCGCTGGTGCGCATCGTGGCGGAGGAGGCGCTCGCTTCGCGTGCCGATCCCGTCATCGTCGTCGCCGGGCATCAACGCGCCGAAGTCGAGAAGGCCCTCGCGGGATTGCGGGTGCGCATCGTGCACAATCCGGATTTTGCCGAGGGCCTCGGCACATCTCTGCGCGCCGGGATTGCCGCGGTCCCCGCCGACTCCGATGCTGCGATCGTGTGTCTCGGCGATATGCCGCGGGTCGATGCAACGCTGATGAACCGGCTGATCGCGGCGTTTGATCCGGATCGCGGCGCGCTCGCGGTAGTGCCGACATTCGAGGGCAAGCGCGGCAATCCGGTGCTGTGGTCGCGCCGCTTCTTTCCCGACCTGATGGCAATCGAAGGCGACGTGGGCGCACGTCATCTCATCGGGCGCTACAGCGAGGCGGTCGCGGAGGTGCCGGTCGAGGGCAAGGCCGCGCTCATCGATGTGGACACGCCCGAAGCGCTTTCCGGCGTCAAGGCGGAGATGGAGGCCGCGGCGGGCGCCTGATTTTGTCGCATCGACTGCAAAGTGATTGTAGGGGCGGGTTTGAAACCCGCCCCTACGCGACGGAAACGCGCGTTCACAAAATGGAAACCGCTCTGAACTAGCCTGCCGCTCTCTTGCTGGGGGAGGGCTCTCCATGGCGGCTTTTCGCTTAGCTGTGGCATCGGCGCTTGTTGCTGCGATCATATCGGCTCAAAGCACCGGCAGCGCGCCGGCGGCCGGCGCGATTGCGATCGGGGAGTGTGGCGCCTACGGCGTCGCCTATGACTACGAGCGCGCGGCGGCAGCAAGCCGCGCCGCGCTTGGCAAGTGCGAGCGCGGCTGCAAGGTCGTGCCGGTGAGCCGCGCGTGCGGGGCCATCGCGATCGACGGCCGCAATGCCTGCGCCGCGCACGGCTATGCGGTGGCGCCGCGGTTGGGCGAGGCGCAAAACATGGCGCTGCGGCAGTGCTACCAGTTCGGCGGCAGGGATTGCGTTATCCGCGCCTGGGCGTGCGACGCCAAGGGTTGATCGCGGCGATCTGAGCTCCTTTTCGCGCTTTTTAAAAAAGCGCCCGGATATCAGTGGCTTGCACGAAAAATACTGTTTTTTCGGTTCCGCTTGCGTTGCCTCGCAATCGCGATTAGGCTATGACTGACCAGTCAGTCAGTGCACGAGACGGCAGCCATGACAACCCTCGGCGGAACAAGGCGGCGGCCCAAGCCGGGCGGGTCCGCCGGACGCGTCCGCAAACGCCGCGCGCCGCGTGCCCAGGGGCCGGCGGAGCGGCGGGCGGCCATTCTCGATGCGGCGCTCGCGGAGTTCGCAGCGCGCGGGTTTGCCGATACCCGGCTTGACGATGTGGCCCGGCACGCCGGCATCGCCAAGGGCACGATCTATCTCTACTTCCGCGACAAAGAGACCCTGTTCCAGGAGCTCGTTCGGGCAAAGCTCAGCCCCCTGGTCGGCGCAATCGCCTCTGCCGCGACGCGTGAGCTCCCCACCCGAGCGCTTGCCGAGCTCATCGTCGATACCTTCGTCAATGAGATTTTCGGCACGCCGCGGCAGGACGTGATCCGGCTCATCATCACTGAAGGGTCGCGGTTTCCGGAGCTCGCCGAGTTCTACTACCGCGAGGTGATTGCGCGCGTGCTGCCGCTCGTGCGCGCGCGCCTGCAGCGGGCGGTGGAAGGGGGCGAGCTCGTCCATGCCGCGCTCGCGCGGTTTCCGCAGTTGCTGGTCGCGCCCGCGCTCGTCGCCATCATCTGGTCGAGCCTGTTCGGACGGTTCGAGCCGCTCGACGTGCGCGAGCTCATGCGCGCCCATTTGCAGATGCTGTTCGGGAGCGCACCATGAGCGGGGACGCAGCAATGGTCCCGTCGTTTGTAGGGGCGGGTCCCCAAAAAACGCAGAGCATTTTTTGGGGTGCCCCGCATGCCTCGCCCCTACGACAGCCGCTCGCGGCGGCGCTGGCGTGCGCGCTCGCGCTTGCGGGCTGCGACAGCCCGCATCCGCCCACGTACCAGGGCTGGGTCGAGGCGGAGCTCATCTTTGTTGCTCCCGACGAGGTCGGCCGCGTAGAGACGCTCACCGTGCGCGAGGGCGATTCCATCGAGAAGGGCAGCCTCGTGTTCACGGTCGACGCCGACCTCCAAATGGCCGACGTCGCCATGGCGCAAGCCAGCGTCAAGAACGCGCAGCTCGCCTATGATCGCGCGGCGGCGTTGCTCAAAACCTCCAGCGGCACCCAGAAGACGCTGGAGGACGCTGAAGCCGCAATGCGCACCGCGCAGGCGCGGCTCAACTCGGCGCAGACGAGGCTCACCCGGCGTAAGGTCTACAGTCCGGTCACCGGCACCATCCAGCAGCTCTATTACCGCGGGGGCGAGCTCGTCCCCGCCGGCAGGCCGGTCGTTGCCATCCTGCCGCCGGGCAATCTCAAGATACGGTTCTTCGTCAACGAAGCGACGTTGCCCAAGCTCAAGCTCGCCGACCCCGTTACGGTGCAGTGCGACGGCTGCGATTCCGACATCACCGCCAAGATCAGCTTCATCGCGCGCACTTCCGAATTCACCCCGCCGGTGATCTACAGCCTGGATGAGCGCTCCAAGCTGGTGTTTCTCATCGAGGCGCGCACCGCGGACCGCCCGGAGCGGCTGCGGGTAGGCCAGCCCGTGAGCGTCATTCTGGGAGAGCGGCAGTGACCACCGCACCGGAAATTGCGATCGAGGTCGAAGGCCTGACCAAATCCTTCGGCGGCCGCAAGGTCGTACGCAATCTCTCGATGCAAGTGAGGCGTGGGGAGATCTACGGCTTCCTCGGTCCCAATGGCTCGGGCAAGACCACGACCATCCGCATGCTGTGCGGGCTGCTCACGCCCGACGAGGGGCGCGGCACCTGTCTCGGCTACGACATCCGCAGCGAGGCCGACGAGATCAAGCGCCACGTCGGCTACATGACCCAGCATTTCAGCCTCTATCAGGATCTCTCCGTGGTGGAGAATCTGGAATTCGTCGCGCGTCTCTATGAGCTGCCCAATCCCCGCGCGGCGGCGCGCGCCATGATCGATCGGCTCGGGCTTGCCGGGCGCGAGCGCCAGCTCGCGCGCGAGCTCTCCGGCGGCTGGAAGCAGCGGCTTGCGCTCGGCGCCTGCACGCTGCCCAACCCGCAGCTCCTGCTTCTCGATGAGCCGACGGCGGGCGTCGATCCCAAGGCGCGGCGCGAGTTCTGGAACGAGATCCACGCGCTCGCCGCGCAAGGGCTCACCGTGCTCGTCTCGACTCATTACATGGACGAGGCGGAGCGCTGCCATGAGATCGCGTACATCGCCTATGGCGTGCTGCTCGCGCGCGGCACCGTCGCGGATGTGATCGCGTCCACGCACCTTTCCACCTATGCCGTGAGCGCGGAGAACGGGCAGAGCCTGGCGCGGCTTGCCGAAGAGCTTGGGCGCGTGCGCGGCATCGACATGATCGCGCCGTTCGGCACCAGCCTGCACGTCTCCGGGCGCGATGCGGCCGCGCTCGATATGGCGATCGCTCCCTATCGCGAGCGGTCGGGTCTGACGTTTCAGCGCTCGGAGTCCTCGCTCGAGGACGTCTTCATCGATCTCATGGACCGCGCCAAGGACAACTACCAATGAGCGCGCGTGTGTCCCGGGCGCAGTGTAGCATGAGCAGCGCATCTACGATCTATTCCGTATGCGCACACCGTGACTGCGCTGCTCATGATGCGCTGCAGACCCGGGACCGCACAAAGCTCCGGCCCGAGCCTGGCGCGGTCCCGGATCAGCGGCGCACCGCTGCGCGCATCCGCACTAGCGTTGATCGTGCAAGCGCTGGCGTAGGCGCTTGCGCTGCGCCGCATCCGGGACACGGGAGCCCCAATACATGACCATGCCGGGCGCAGCGAGCGGTCCCATGGCGCAGGCGCCGCAGCGGATGCGGCGGCGCTATTTCTGGCGCCGCACCTGGGCGATGCTGGTGAAGGAGTTCATCCAGCTCCGCCGCGATCGCGTCTCCTTTGCAATGATCATCATGATCCCGCTCATCCAGCTGATGCTGTTCGGCTACGCCATCAACACCAACCCGCGCCACCTGCCGACCGCAGTGCTGCTGCAGGAAAAGACCGATGTCGGGCGCTCCATCATCAAGGCGCTGGAGAACACCAAATATTTCGACATCACCCATGTGATCGACAACGTGGCCGAGTTCGATCGCCTGCTCAAGTCGGGGACGGTGCTGTTTGCCGTCGAGATCCCGGTCAATTTCGAGCGCGCGTTGCGGCGCGGCGATCAGCCTGCGCTCCTCGTCGCGGCCGACGCGACCGATCCCGTGGCCGCGGGCTCGGCCATGGCCGCGCTCGGCACCCTGGCGCAGACGGCGCTGCGCTATGACCGCGCCATCCCGGACGGCGCCAACCCGCCGTTCGATGTCCGCATCCATGCCCGCTACAATCCGGCGGCCAACACCTCGCTCAACATCGTGCCGGGCCTCGTCGGCACCATCCTCACCATGACCATGCTGATCTTCACGGCGCTCTCGGTCACGCGCGAGATCGAGCGCGGCACCATGGAGAGCCTGCTCTCGATGCCGATCACGCCGGTCGAGATCATGCTGGGCAAGATCATTCCTTACATCATGGTGGGCTTCGTGCAGGCGAGTTTGATCATCAGCCTCGGCATCTGGCTCTTCGGCGTTCCGCTCCTGGGAAGCCTTCTCCTCCTCGCGGCCCTGAGCACGCTTTTCATCACCGCCAATCTTTCGATCGGCTACACCTTCTCCACCATCGCCGAGAATCAGCTCCAGGCGGTGCAGATGGCGATGATGTTCTTTCTGCCGAACATCCTGCTTTCCGGCTTCATGTTTCCGTTCGCCGGCATGCCGCGCTGGGCGCAGTGGATCGGGGAGGGACTTCCGCTCACGCACTATCTGCGCATCGTGCGCGCGATCCTGCTCAAAGGTGCAACGTTCTCCGAGCTCGCCCTCGACGCCTGGGCGCTCGCCGGCCTGATGCTCGTCGCCATGACCATCGCCGTGACCCGCTTCCGCCGGACATTGGATTGAGTGGCGCTAATTGCGATCTGAGCGAAGGCTTATTCCATCGATTCTACTCAGTACCGCATTTTCACTCGGCCAGACAAATTCCTATTTCGACCGCATCCACGTCACCTGGACTGATCTCGGATACTCAGCACGCCATTTGACGCCGGCGGAGAGGGTTGAGGATTCGGTACACTTCGCAGGCCGCAACCAACCCGATCAGCCATAGGAGGCTCAGAACGCCGAGGCGCCCGACGATCGCCAACTTGAAGGCGCCGACGCCGCCCAAGAACGGTGTGGCCGCGAAAAGGACGAGTTCGTAAGCGGTATAAGCGCCAATGAAGGCGAAGCCCAAAGCGACTGGACTGCCGGTTCGCCGCAACGAGCGCAGCACCAACATCGAAGCCATGGTTGCAACGAGGGCGGCCGCTCCGATCGCAAAACCCCAGAGAATCGTATTTGTGTCGATGGGATAGCGAAGGAGACCAAAGCCGATCGCCTGATTGACGAGCCAGGCAGCGGTCACCACAAGAAGCGCTGGCCGCAACGGCAGCATCGCCGCAGCGACCACGGCGAAGGCCGCGAACGGCGTCGCGCAAGCAAAAGCGAAGCTCGCCAGCGTGCAAGCAGCCGTCAGCAAAGCAAAACAGAACAGGGGCACGTAGCGAAGCTCAACTGGAGCGAGCCGCACGGACACAGCGGCTGGATAGGGTAAGATGTCGAGAGCCATGCGAGATCTCCTTTCATGGGTTCTAGCACGGTTTATCCCGACAATCGGGTCACTGGTGCGCCTCTGTTGCATCTTCAGCATCGCCCGGGTCGAAACGGCCGTGGGCTGAAAGCCAAGCGGCAAGCGCCCCTGATAACTGGCCCGAGGTTAGCAACTGCCGTAGCGCCACACGCACCGTGGCGCGGGCGAACCTATCGCCGTCCAGCGATACTCCAGAAGGTTCGTGGCCGGCGATGACGGACTGGATAACGCGCCTCTTGAGTTCGAGAAGTCGCGGCTCGCCGTAGTCAGCCAGCAAAATTTGGAATGCGGCGTGGCACTCACGCTGGAAGGGTCGGTCCCGACCAAACCTGTCCCGAGCGGGATGCGGCGGGTAGAAATGGGCGCAGGGAATCCAGCCGGCCGACAATGGCTCGGTGGCCGCGTGGGTGCGACGATGCGCCAGCAGCTTGGGGAGGACGTGGGTGTGCGGGCCAGTCGGGCTCTTGCCGTCCGCCGGCGGGATCGGTTGGAAAACCTCGATGCGCCCAAGGCGGCTCGCAAAGACACGGTGCGGGTTTGATGCCAGGATCACGCCCATTGCTGCGTTCCCTGGGGCGAACAGGGACTTTCCCGCGCAACTCCGCAACGCAGCGATAACGGCTGGGTCGCCGCTGCGCACGTGGGCATCGACCTGCAAGGCTCCAAGACCGAGATCGAAGAGAACCGTCTTACGATCCTCGGCGCGCAATGCGTTGCGATCCGGACCGACTTCGGTGAGAACCGCGCGCCTGTTCATGGCGCAAGTTTCTTGGGGTAGGCAGAGCGCCACGCGATGGCTCCAGCTCTCAGTGGTGGGGGACTCCGAGGCGATCGGGCGCAACCTGCTATGCGTCTCGATGCGTATGCCGCCCAGCGCCGTTACCACCGAAATCATGCCGTCGACGCGATCAAGCGTCGTCGCTTCGTCGGCATCGCGAGTGAACTCGGCGATGACGCCGAACGCCCCAAGGCTCCATGCGACTTTGGGATCGGCGAGTTGATCGGCTAGAAAACCCAGTTTTCCGCTCAAGATCGTACCCTCACCGCGACTGAGGCCGCGGAGCTGCTTCTTCGGCGGGGATCGTCGGCCGTTATAGAACGCATTGCATGCTCCAGATCCAATGCACAGACCCGCTTGGATATTCGTGTCAGCCCGGAACTCGTCTGACGAATGATCTGTCCTCACTCAGGATGCAGCCCACGGCCTCGACCTGGCGAAGAGCTTCCACAGCGTCGGCATCGGACATGAGCTTTTCGCGATACAGGCCGTAGTCGGCAAGAGTGGGAAAATCGATCAAACCAAGTGCGGTGTTGGTCGGCCCCGCAAGCCTGGTCGGCAGATAGTAGGCGACGAACTTTCCGCCGCAGCGTTCGACCGGACCCGGCAAGGCCCGTGCATAGGCCTCGAAATCGGCGAGCTTGTTTGCATCAAGCGTGTAGCGGATGGACAAGGTTATCATTGGCATCTCCGTGGACTTTTTCGAGATCATTTGGGTATCAGTTGTGGGTGCGGATGGGGCCCCGGAATGAGGAAATGCTCCTCGCGCGGATCAAGTTTGGGAGTATTGGGGGTCATGCTGCCTATTCCTCTCGGTATGCATGACCTCTAACGCGCAGATGCGCTGTTTGGCGCGAACTATCGCTTCGACCGCGGCCGAAGTATCGGTCGAACTTCCGCCCGCGACCGGGCGTTAATCTGCCGGCGCAGAGGACGGCATCGATGTCGCGGATTGCGTTGGGAGCTGGCTGAACTGGCAAGCCTGATGCGCGAAATAGGGCTTGAAGTATGGACTTTTCGTTTGGTGGCTGCCACTAGACTGTCGATGGATTTCAGCCGCTGACTCGATAATGGAACCAAGACGGTGACTTCTTGCGGGATCCCACGGAAATTATTTGATTCCGTGGATTAGCTTTGGGCTGTGGACTTGTTCAGGGTCACGGCGGCGCGAATGAGAGTCTTCAACGCCTTCTCGTCTATCTTCTCGCCCTCGTGGAAGTCGATGGCACGCCTTGTGTTCCCGTCAAGACTGGAGTTGAAGAGGGCCGAAGGATCCTTCAGAGCTGCCCCTTTGGCGAAGGTCATCTTCACGACGTTCTTGTAAGTCTCGCCTGTGCAGATCAATCCGTCGTGCGACCACACCGGAACCCCTCTCCACTTCCACTCCTCGACGACTTCGGGATCGGCTTCCTTGACCA
>Ga0209331_1000399_pt1 | contig 15908 bp, 16 predicted proteins | sample JacPinW_OM3H0_M3_FD_187971 | JGI IMG/M metagenome (GOLD analysis project Ga0209331, IMG submission 187971) | Forest soil microbial communities from Algoma, Ontario, Canada - Jack Pine, Ontario site 1_JW_OM3H0_M3 (SPAdes) (version 2) | ecosystem: Environmental > Terrestrial > Soil > Boreal...
GCTCACCGGGGAGAGCGCGATATAAGCCGTAAACCATTGCGCGGGGAGTGCCGGGTGATTCCGGTGTGACCTGACTAACGCGTGTGCGTTCTACCACTATCGTTGCACACGCGGCTATCGGGCGCATCGGGCGCCCGGCATTCCCTGCGCCCTCTTTGGGCGAAAGTTTCATGCACAACTCGGGCGTGTCGCGCCGCGGGATTGCGAAGCTGTGTCGATGGCGATGCTTTTTGAACGTTGAACCCCATCAGCCGTCATCACCCTGTCATCGAACTCGCCGAAGGCGAGACCTCGCGGCGGGGCATGACGGGGTAGCGCGCGCACCAGGGCATCCTTCTGCAAGGACCGTAGGCACCGCCAATTCCGTCAAAGCGAGACTCGAAAAAATAATGCAGCGTAAAATTCTCATCATGGGGCTTCCGGGCTCCGGCAAGACCACACTCGCGGCAGCCCTCGCACCGTTACTCAATGCGGTTGTCTTCAACGCCGACGCCGTGCGCGCCAATCTCTCGCGCGACCTCGGCTTCAGCCATGAAGATCGTGTCGAGCACGCCCGCCGCATGGGCTGGATGTGCGATCGGGTGGTGGAGGCCGGCGGCACCGTGATCGCCGATTTCATCTGCCCGACACCGGAGACCCGCGCCGCATTTGGCGACGCGTTTATCATTTGGGTCGACCGGATCGAAGCCGGACGATTTGAAGACACCAACCGGATGTTTGCCGCACCCGAGCGATTCGACCTGCGCGTCACCGCCGACGGGGCGCCGCAATATTGGGCGGAGCATGCGCTGACAAAGCTTCGCCCCGCCTTCGATCCGCAGCGGCCGACCGCTTTGTTCATCGGGCGTTATCAGCCGTTCCATCCCGGTCATCAGCGTTTGATCGAAGAGGGACTGCGCCGCGTGGGCCAGGTCTGCATCGCGGTGCGCGACACCCACGGCATCGATATAAAAAATCCGCTGCCGTTCTTTGCGGTGAAGCAGCGGATCGAGGCCGGGCTCTCCGCCTATGCCGGGCGCTTTGTGGTGGTGGCGCTGCCGAACATCACCAACGTGTTTTACGGGCGGGACGTCGGCTATACCGTCGAGCGGATCGTTCTCGACGAGGCCACCGAGGAAATATCGGCCACCAAGATACGCCGGCTCGCCGCGCTTCCCGGCGAGCCGTAGTGCCGGGGAGGGCACCCTCATAGGTTTCCTATGCGCTTTTGATCGTCCCGATCTGGAATTCTTGTCACGGGCTTCCCATCTTTCGCTCGGCAAACACCGCGTGATGCGTATTTCGTGAAAGGAATCGCTCATGACGCTCCAGGCAGACTTCACCGGTCAGGATTACTTTCGCAATCCTGCGGCCGCGGTCGACAAGCTCCGTACCACGGGGCCTGTTGTGGAAGTACGCTTTCCCCTCATCGGCAAGGTCTGGACCACGACGACGCAAGCGCTCGCCGATCAGGTGCTGAAGGACACCTCGACCTTCACCATGCGCAAGGACGACGGCACTGTTGCCGGACTTCGCTGGTGGATGCCGGGAATCGTGCGCACGCTTTCCAACAGCATGCTGTCGACGGACGAGCCGGATCACAAACGCCTGCGCGACATCGTCGATGAAGCTTTTCGCCGCCGCGCCGTGCTCGACATGCAGCCGCGTATCCAAGTCTTGGGTGACGAACTCGCCGACGAATTGTTTGCGGAAGGGACTCCGGCCGATCTTGTCGAGCGCTATGCGCGCAAATTGCCGCTGTCGGTTATTTGCGAACTGCTTGGTCTGCCGCTGGCTGACCGGCCAAAATTCATCGCCTGGGCTGCAGGCTTCACCCGCTTCACCGGCGCGCTCGGTTTCCTCGGCGCGATCCCGAACCTCTATGCGTTGAAGCGCTATCTCGAGCGGCACCTCGAGACCGTGCGCGCGCATGGTGGGGAGGGGCTGATCGCCGAGATCGTGCGGGTCGAGAAGGAAGGCGGACACATCAGCCCCAACGAAATCGTATCCATGGTGTTCTTGTTGCTGCTGGCCGGGCACGAGACCACCACGCACCTGATCAGCGGATCGGTCTTTGAGCTTCTGAAAACCCCTCCTCTGCGCGACTGGCTGGAAGCCGATTGGGGCCGCGCCGATCTCGCGGTCGAGGAATTTTTGCGGTTCGTCTCTCCGGTGCAATTCACAAAGCCGCGCTACGTGCGCAGGGATGTCGAACTGGGCGGTGTCCGTTTGCGCAAGGGTGACAGGATCATGCCCATGCTGGCGGCCGCCAATATGGATCCGCAGGCTAATCCTCACCCCGAGCGGCTCGATCTGCAAAGAAAGCCAAACCGGCACATCGCCTTCGGCACCGGGATCCATTTCTGCCTCGGCCATCAGCTCGCGCGCATCGAAGGCAAATGTGCGCTGAAATCCCTATTTCAGCGCTGGCCCCAGTTGACGCTCGCGGTCGCCGAGTCCGACGTCAGGTTCCGCAAGCGGCCCGGCATCCGGGCGATCGATCACCTGCCGGTCGCGGAGGGGCAGGAACGTCAGCGTATGGTTGCATAAGAAGGGGAGAGTTCCGCCCAAATGGTTGCCGTGAGGCCACGATTGTTGCCTACTCGCAACACTCTATGAAGATTTAACCCTTATTTCAGCCAGGTCTTGCGCGCGCCGCTTTTTGGCCACACCCCTCCATGAAATCATCCTTCGTAGGCTGACAGCCACGGCGCTCGCGAAGGCGAAGGAAATTTGATCTTTCACAAGATCTGTTTTTCCGGATCTAACAAGAGTTGGCTGCGGAAACAGGTTCGCGATGGACGTCAAGACCAGCATCAAGAAGAGACTGCCGAGCCGTCATGTGACGGAGGGCCCGGAACGGGCGCCGCATCGCTCGTATCTCTATGCCATGGGTCTGACCACCCAGCAGATCCACCAGCCGTTCGTCGGCGTGGCGTCGTGCTGGAATGAGGCCGCGCCCTGCAACATCGCACTGATGCGCCAGGCCCAGGCGGTCAAGAAGGGCGTTGCATCGGCCGGTGGCACGCCGCGCGAATTCTGCACCATCACCGTGACCGACGGCATCGCCATGGGCCATGACGGCATGCGCTCGTCGCTGCCGTCGCGCGAATGCATCGCTGACTCCGTCGAACTGACCATACGCGGCCATGCCTATGACGCGCTGGTTGGTCTTGCCGGCTGCGACAAGTCGCTGCCGGGGATGATGATGGCGATGGTGCGGCTCAACGTCCCCTCGATCTTCATCTATGGCGGCTCGATCTTGCCCGGCAATTTCCGCGGCCAGCAGGTCACGGTGCAGGACATGTTCGAGGCGGTCGGCAAGCATTCGGTCGGCGAGATGTCGGACGCTGACCTCGACGAAATCGAGCGGGTGGCTTGCCCCTCGGCCGGCGCGTGCGGCGCACAATTCACCGCCAACACCATGGCGACGGTTTCCGAAGCGATCGGGCTGGCGTTGCCCTATTCGGCCGGAGCGCCGGCGCCTTATGAAATCCGCGACGCCTTCTGCACGACCGCGGGCGAGAAGGTGATGGAGCTGATTTCCGCCAATATCCGTCCGCGCGACATCGTCACGCGCAAGGCGCTGGAAAACGCCGCGGCTGTCGTGGCAGCTTCCGGCGGCTCGACCAATGCTGCGCTGCACCTGCCCGCAATCGCCAATGAATGCGGGATTAAATTCAATTTGTTCGATGTCGCGGAAATCTTCAAAAAGACACCGTATGTCGCGGATTTGAAGCCCGGCGGCCGTTATGTTGCCAAAGACATGTTCGAAGCTGGCGGCATACCGCTTCTGATGAAGACGCTGCTCGACAACGGCCATTTGCACGGGGATTGCCTTACCGTCACCGGCCGCACGATCGCTGAAAACCTCAAGAGCGTGAAATGGAATCCGCACCAGGATGTGGTGCGGTCCGCCGACAAGCCGATCACCGTCACTGGCGGTGTGGTCGGCCTGAAGGGGAATCTTGCGCCCGAGGGCGCCATCGTGAAGGTCGCGGGTATGTCGAATTTGAAATTTACCGGCCCGGCCCGCTGCTTCGATTGCGAAGAGGATGCGTTCGAATCGGTCCGCAACCGGACCTACAAAGAGGGCGACGTCATCGTCATCCGCTATGAGGGGCCGCGCGGCGGTCCCGGCATGCGCGAGATGCTCTCGACCACGGCGGCACTGACCGGGCAGGGCATGGGCGGCAAGATCGCGCTGATCACCGACGGCCGGTTTTCCGGGGCAACCCGCGGCTTCTGCATCGGCCATGTCGGGCCGGAGGCAGCGGTGGGCGGGCCGATCGCGCTGTTGAAGGATGGAGACATTATCGAGATCGACGCCGTGGTCGGGACTCTTAACGTAAAGTTGACCGACGCTGAGTTGGCCGAGCGCAAGACCAAATGGAAGCCTCGCGCGACCAACCATACATCAGGTGCACTCTGGAAATATGCCCAACAGGTGGGGCCGGCGGTGGATGGCGCTGTAACCCATCCGGGCGGGTCGCACGAGAAACAGTGTTATGCGGATATCTAGGCGTGTCATTTTTGCGTTGATTTTAGCCGCGCCGGTGGCGGCCCCCGGATTCGCCTTCGACGGCGCACCGACCGCGAGCCAGGATGCCACGATTCCCGTCGTTTCGGCCCAGCCGGGCGCTGGCGCCGCCGCCGCGCTGAAGAAGGTCATCTCCCCGACGACCCCCGACACCTCGCTGACGTCGCTGCAATATGCCGCGGAAGGCGGCCATCCCGTCGCGCAATGGAAATTGGGCCGGATGTATGCCGATGGCGATGGCGTCGCCCAGGACGACCTGCGGGCGTTTGAGTATTTCAGCCGGATCGCCAACGCGCATGCGGAGGATAGCCCGTCGGCGCCGCAGGCGGCGATCGTCGCCAACGCCTTTGTCGCGCTCGGCCGGTACTACCTCAATGGCATCCCCAACTCGAAGGTCAAATCCGATCCGGAACGGGCGCGGGAGATGTTCTCCTATGCTGCGTCCTATTTCGGCAATGCGGACGCGCAATACGACCTGGCCCGGCTCTATCTGCACGGCGCCGGCACGTCGCGTGATGATTTCCGCTATGGCGCGCGCTGGCTCGGGCTTGCCGCGCAAAAGGGCCAGCACCAGGCGCAGGCCTTGCTCGGCCAGATGCTGTTCAACGGCGACCAACTGCCGCGTCAGGCCGCCCGCGGATTGATGTGGCTGACCTTGGCGCGCGACAGCGCCGCGCCGGACGAGACCTGGATCAAGGAAAGCTACAACAAGGCGATCGCAAAGGCGTCCGAGGACGACCGCGCGATGGCACTGCAGATGCTCGAGCACTGGGTGCAGGGCCGGCGGGATTGAGGCGTCACGCCGCCTCGAGGTCCAGATCCGCCCATACCGGCACATGGTCTGACGGCTTCTCCCAGGCCCGGACATAGCTGTCGATCCCGACATCGATCAGCCGATCTGAGGCCTGCGGCGACATGAGGAGATGATCGATCCGCAATCCCCAGTTCTTCTGCCAGGCGCCGGCCTGATAATCCCAGAACGTATACTGGCCGGGATCGTCGGTGACGGCACGCAACGCGTCGGTGAGGCCTAAGCCGAGCAGGGACTGGAAGCTTTCGCGGGTCGTGGTCCGAAACAAGGCGTCGCCGACCCAGGCCGCGGGGTTATGGACGTCCTCCGGCTTCGGGATGACGTTAAAGTCTCCCGCCAGCACCAGCGGCTCTTCTGCTTTAAGTCGCTCCTTCGAATACTCAAGAAGCCGCGACATCCATTTGAGTTTATAGGGATATTTTTCCGTCTCCGGCGGGTTGCCATTGGGCAGATAAAGACAGGCGACCCGAAGCACGCCGCGCTTCAGCGGGACCACGCCTTCGATGAACCGGGCGTGAGCGTCTTCGTCGTCGCCGGCGAGGCCCGATTTGGTCTCGTCGAAGGGAAGCTTGGACAACAGCGCGACGCCGTTAAAGGTCTTCTGGCCGTGGGTGACGACGTTGTAGCCGAGCGATTCGATCTCAAGCCGCGGAAACGCCTCGTCGACGCATTTTGTCTCCTGCAGGCAAACAATGTCGGGCGAGCAATCCTTCAGCCAGGCCAGCAGCGGCTCGATTCGCTGCCTGATCGAATTCACGTTCCACGTCGCGATACGCATCTGTTGGGTTCCAATCGGTAGTTATACGCTTTCAATCCCAGACTCACGCAGCCGCTCCCAGCGGGCGCGCGCGTTTGATCCGCTCGAGTTCGCGCGGTGAGTGCATCGCCTCCCATAAATCGCTGCGGCGCTGCACATTCAGCCAGAAGTCCGGGCTGTTTCCGAATACACGTGCAAGGATGAGTGCAGTCGGCGCTGTCACGGCCCTGCGGTCGTTGCACAGCTCGTTCACGTGCTTGCGTTGCACGCCCATAGCCTCAGCTAACACGGCCTGGGTCAATCCCATCGGTTCCATGAACTCCTGAACCAGGATTTCGCCTACGCTCGCCGGTTTGCGTTTCGTCATCAGCATCGCTCGCCTCACGTGTAGCTATGGTCGTCCAGATAGACATTTATGGCTTCGCCACGGTTGCCATTCCATTGGAAAATGAGCCGCCATTGCTTGTTGACGCGGATCGAATGGAAATCGGCCAGTTTGCCGCGCAACTTCTCAAAATGATTGCTTGGTGGCACGCGTAAGTCCTGATCAGTCGTCGCGTCGTCGATCATTTGGAGCTTGCGGAACAACCGGCTTTCCAAGTCGGGCGGGATGTTCCTTGACCGGACATCGTCCACGAAGAAGGCGCGCAGCCAATCGTCGCGGAAGCTGACGATCATTTTCTCATCCCTTGGGGTGAGTTAATGTACCGCCCTACGGGTCATTGGTCAAGACGGATCACCCTGGAGACTGGAGTGCACTTGCCGAACACTGATGAGTTCTCAGATCGAGAAACTGGTGCCGCAGCCGCAGGAGGCGGTGGCGTTGGGATTGACCACGCGGAACGAGGCGCCGATCAGATCGTCGACGAAGTCGACTTCGGACCCCGCCAGGAACGGCACCGAGGCCGGATCGACCAGCACCACGGCATTTTCACTCGATATCACGAGGTCGCCTTCCGCCTGCGCGCGCTCGATGTCGAATTTGTATTGAAACCCGGAGCAACCGCCGCCTTCGACGCTGATCCGCAGCATGGCGCCATCGCCCTCGGTCTTGAGGATTTGGGAGATGCGGCGGGCCGCCCTCTCGGTGATACTGACCGCGGTCGTCATGGCAAGGTCTCCAATTACAGGCGCGTCATACCCAATTCATTTGGTCTGGCGCGCCCGACATAGTTAAGTGCGCCGCAGAGCAGAATCAAATGGATAAGGACTAAATCCCCGTGTCGGTCGGAATGGCTGCTGCTCGCGCCACCTATGCCTGCGACCCCGATCGCAGCCGCGGACGGCTGTTTTCCGAGCCGCCGAGCCGGACCCGGAGCCCGTTCCGGCGCGATTGCGACCGAGTCATCCATTCCACCGCATTTCGCCGCCTAAAGCACAAGACGCAAGTTTTCGTGTTCCACGAAGGCGATCATTACCGCACCCGGCTGACCCATTCGCTCGAGGTGGCCCAGATCGCCCGCGCGCTGGCCCGGCAGCTCGGGCTCGACGAGGATCTCACGGAAACCCTGGCGCTGGCCCATGATCTCGGCCATCCGCCGTTCGGTCACGCCGGCGAGCGGGCGCTGGACGCCTGTCTGCAGGCCCATGGCGGGTTCGATCACAACGCACAGACGCTGCGCGTCGTCACCGCGCTGGAACATCGTTATCCCGATTTCGACGGGCTCAATCTGACCTGGGAAGCGCTGGAGGGTATCGTCAAGCACAACGGCCCGCTGACTGCGCGTAACGGCACCGCGGTCGGGCGTTACCGCGAGCACGGCATTCCCGTCGGGGTATCCGAATATAACGCGACCTACGACCTGGAATTATGGAGTTTTGCCTCGCTCGAGGCCCAGGTCGCAGCGATCGCTGACGATATCGCCTATGACGCCCATGACATCGACGACGGCCTGCGGGCCGGGCTGTTCACGGTCGATGATCTCAAGGTGATGCCGCTCACCTCTGAGATGATCGCCGAAATCGACAGACATTATTCCGGTCTGGATGACGTCAGGCGCGGCGCGGAACTGGTGCGCGAGCTGATTTCCTATTTAATCGCTGGGGTCTTCTCGGAATCGCGGAGGCGCCTGGAATTGGCTCGGCCGACATCGGTCGACGATGTTCGCAACCATGGCGAGGTGCTGCTCGCGTTTCCGGTCAGCGTCGCGCAGGCCGAGGCCGAGATCAAGTCATTCCTGAAACTGCATATGTACAGGCACCGGCGGGTGATGCGGGTGATGGGTGAGGCGGAAGCGATCCTGTTCGACCTGTTCGCGCGCTATCAGAAGACGCCGTCCGACCTGCCGGCCGAATGGCTGCCGCCGGCCGGCTGGAACGCCGAGAGCGAGACCGAGCGGGCCCGGCGGATCGGCAATTTTATCGCGGGGATGACCGACCGTTTTGCCATCACCGAACACCAGAGGCTTTTTGACTCGACCCCGGATTTGCGTTAGGCGGCGGCCTCAAAGCCGTGACATCGGCGCAATTTCCGGTCTTAAGCCTTAGCCCATGGTCGACAAAACCCCAGCGCCGCACCTTTTTGCCGACGTGCTCACACGCGTGCACGCGGTTTGCGGCGCGCTCGCTGCGGAGGGCGGCTGGCCCGCGGGTATCGACCTGTCCCGCGTGGTGGTCGAGCCGCCGCGCGACGCCAGCCACGGCGACATGGCGACCAACGCCGCGATGGTGCTGGCCAAGGAAGCCAAGGCAAAACCGCGCGATCTCGCCGAAGCGATGGCCATCAAATTGCGCGCCGATGATTTGATTGCGTCCGTCGATGTCGCCGGTCCCGGTTTTATCAACCTGACCTTGAAGCCAAAGGCCTGGTCGGACGCGCTGCGCACCGTGCTGAGCGAGGGCGAGAGCTACGGGCGAAGCGGGCTGGGTGCGGCCCAAAAGGTCAACGTCGAATATGTCTCCGCCAATCCGACCGGACCAATGCATGTCGGGCATTGCCGCGGCGCGGTGTTCGGCGATGCGCTGGCCGGGCTTTTGACGTTTGCGGGCTACGATGTCACGCGAGAATACTACATCAACGACGCCGGCGCTCAGGTCGATGTGCTCGCGCGCTCGGCTTACTTGCGCTATCGCGAGGCGCTCGGCGAGGCCATCGGCGAAATTCCGGAAGGGCTTTACCCCGGCGACTATCTGAAGCCGGTAGGCCAAGCGCTGGCGGCAGAGTATGGCGACAAGCTGTTGACGCTATCGGAAGCGGCGTGGCTGCCGCTAGCGCGCAGCAAGGCCATCGTGATGATGATGGACGAGATCAAGGGCGATCTCGCCGCGCTCAATATCAAGCACGATGTCTTCTTTTCGGAACGGTCGCTGATCGATGGCGGAAATAACCGCGTCGCCGAAACCGTCGATTATCTTCGTTCGAAGGGCGACGTCTATGAAGGTCGCCTGCCGCCGCCGAAGGGGGCGCCGGTCGAGGATTACGAAGACCGCGAGCAGACATTGTTTCGCGCGACCGCCTATGGCGACGATGTCGATCGGCCGCTGTCGAAGTCCGATGGCTCCTATACCTATTTCGCTTCCGACATCGCCTATCACAGGAACAAGTTCGATCGTGGCTTTGCCGACATGATCGACGTCTGGGGCGCCGATCACGGCGGCTATATCAAGCGGATGCAGGCGGCGATCAAGGCGGTGACTTCGGGCAAGGCCGCACTCGATGTGAAGATCGTGCAGCTGGTAAAACTGCTGCGCAACGGCGAGCCGGTAAAGATGTCAAAACGCTCCGGCGATTTTGTCACCCTGCGCGAAGTCGTGGACGAGGTCGGCAAGGACGCCGTCCGCTTCATGATGCTCTACCGCAAGAACGACGCGGTGTTGGATTTCGACCTCGCCAAGGTGATCGAGCAGTCCCGCGAGAACCCGGTGTTCTATGTGCAGTACGGCCATGCCCGCGGCCACTCGGTGTTCCGTAACGCCCGCGAGGTGGTGCCGGACCTGCCGGAGGAGGCGGGCGACCGGGCGGCCTATCTCGCTACCGCTCCGGTCGAGCGACTGACCGACCCGGCGGAGCTGGGCCTGCTGCGGCAATTAGCGCTCTATCCCCGGATGATCGAGGCGGCAGCGGTGGCCCATGAGCCGCACCGAATCGCTTTTTATCTGTATGATCTTGCCAGCGAATTTCATGCGCTCTGGACGAGGGGGCGCGATTTGCCCTATTTACGCTTCATTATCAATAATGATGCAGAGATCACAAGGGCGCGACTGGCATTGGTCCAGGGCGTCGTCTCGGTCCTGGCATCGGGTTTGGCCATTTTGGGCGTCAATGCTCCGGACGAGATGCGGTAGTTAGGGGCAAATACCGCTCGCATGGGGACCTGTGGGGGTATCTGACATTAGGCTGATTCGCTTTCGAAGATCGTAAGATCGGAAGAGTGGGTTGGCAGCTTTCCCGAAGGGGACGCATCATCACAATGGCTGATCGGTATCAGGACAAACCTTTCCCCGCGGAGGACGATTATGACCGCGGCGACGATCCACGTGCCCCAAGGGGCGACAGCGATCCGCTGGCGGAGCTTGCGCGGCTGATCGGCCAGACCGATCCTTTCGGCGCCGTGGGCCGTGCCAATCCGCCGGTCACCCCGCGCGCTGCCGCGCGCGATCCGTATCCGCCTGCGCCGGCGGAGGAGGAAGATTTCGATGATGCTCCGCCTGCCGCGGGCCCGCCGCCATGGATGCAACGTGCCAACCGGCAGGAAATCCCAAGGGAAATCCCAAGGGAAATTCCAAGGGAAATTCCAAGGGGACTTCCAAGAGAAATCGCAAGCCAGGAAGCCCCGCAGGAGGATTATCCGAGCGCAGTGCATCCGCTGCAGCGCTATGCGACGCAGCGTGCCGCGCCTGAACCGGTCTATGAGGAGCCGCACTACGAGGACGCCGAGCAGGAGCCCGATCCGTCGCGCTATGACGACGCGCTGTACGGACAGCTCGATGCGGGCGGCGAGGACCAGCAGCATCTGACCTATACAGAAGACCCTTACGCCTATCAGGACGGCTATGACGACGGCGCCGAGTATCAGGCTCCGAAGCGTCGCGGCGGCCTGTTCACCGTCGTGGTCGTGCTTGCGCTGGCGGTCGTCGGCACCGGCGCTGCCTTTGCCTATCGCACTTATGTCGGAACGCCCCGCAGCGGCGAGCCGCCGATCATCCGGGCGGATGCAGGTCCGACCAAGGTCGTGCCGGCACCGTCCGACGGCAGTGCCAAAGTCCCGGACCGCATGACGGCGGGTGACGGCACCGAGAAGATCGTTCCGCGCGAGGAGGCGCCTGTCGACGTCAACGCCAGGTCCAGCCAATCCGGCCCTCGCGTGGTATTTCCGCCGCTGAACCAGAATGGTAATCCGCCGTCCGCGGCTAGCGTGGCGCCGACCGGTTCCGCACTGGCAAGCGCCAGCAATGGCACGCTGCCGAACAACGAGCCGCGGAAGGTCAAGGCCTTCCCAGTACATGGGGACCAGCCTGACGGAGCCGCAGCGCCCGTGGCGGCGCCCGCGCCAACCCCGGCAGCGGCTGCAAAACCGGCAACGGGCGGGAAAACAACCGCGACGCGCAACCCACCAACCTCGGCCAATGCGAGCGCCAACGGGCCGCTGTCGCTGGCGCCGGGAGCCTCCCAACCGGGCCCGGCCGCCCCTCCGACTCGCCTTGCCGCCACCAACCCGGTCCAAGCCGCACCAAGCGGAAGCAGCGGCGGCTACGTCGCGCAGGTGTCCTCGCAGAAAAGCGAGGCCGACGCGCAGGCCTCCTACCGGACGCTGCAGGGCAAGTACCCGTCTGTGCTCGGATCGCGTAGCGCCCAGATCAGACGCGCCGACCTCGGCGAGAAGGGCGTCTATTATCGCGCCACGGTGGGGCCATTTGAAACCTCCGACGAGGCGTCCCAGTTCTGCGGCAGCCTGAAAACTGCCGGCGGGCAGTGCGTTGTCCTAAGGAATTAGCGGCCGTTTCCTTGACCCCTGACCTGCGCGCGGGCTAATCGGCCGCATGAGCACGTGCGCATTCATCACTGGCGTATCCGGCCCGGCGCTGAGCCCCGCAGAGCGCGAATTTTTGCGCGCGCAGCGCCCTTGGGGATTTATCCTCTTTAAGAGGAATATTGAGACACCATTACAAATAGCTACACTCGTTCGTGAATTGCGGGATTCGATCGGTCAACCGGAAGCGCCGGTCCTGATTGATCAGGAGGGCGGCCGGGTCCAGCGCCTCGGTCCGCCGCATTGGCCGGTCTATCCGTCGGGCGCCTTGTTTGGGGTGCTTTACGACCGTGATCCGGCGCTTGGTCTATCCGCGGCGCGGCTGAGTGCACGGCTGATCGCAGCCGACCTGGCCGATTTGGGCATTACGGTGGACTGTTTGCCGCTGGCGGACATGCCGGTCGCCGGCGCTGATGCCGTCATCGGCAACCGGGCCTACGGAACCGAACCGAAAAAGGTCGCCGCGATCGGCCGCGCGGTGACGGAAGGCTTGGAACAGGGCGGCGTATTGCCGGTGCTGAAGCACATTCCCGGCCATGGAAGGGCCACGGCCGACACGCATTTCAGGCTTCCGGAGGTCGATACGCCGAAAACGGAGCTGGAACGAACCGATTTCGCGGCTTTCCAACCCCTGGCGGACCTGCCGATGGCCATGACCGCACATGTTGTGTTTAGCGCGCTCGACCCCGCCCATCCGGCGACGACTTCTGCGACAATCATCCAACAGGTGATTCGCGGCGTGATCGGGTTCCAAGGTTTGTTGATGAGTGATGATGTGTCGATGAATGCACTCTCGGGATCGATCGCCGAGCGGACCCGGGCCATTTTTGCTGCCGGCTGCGACGTGGTCCTGCATTGCAACGGCAAGCTCGACGAAATGCGCGAGGTCGCGGCAGAGACACCGGAATTGGCGGGTTTGGCCTTCGACCGTGCCCGGCGGGCGCTGGCGTCACGCAAAGTCCCGCAAGCCTTCGATCGCGTCAGGGCGCGGGCTGAACTTGATGCGTTGCTCGAACGGGCGGGAATCCTAGGCGCATGACCGCGGAAATTTTGTCTTTTGAAACCGGGCGGCCGGCTGAACTCTCCGACGACGAGCCGGCGCTGGTTGTCGACGTCGAGGGGTACGAGGGCCCGCTCGACCTCTTGCTGGCGTTGGCGCGGCAGCAAAAGGTTGATCTCGCAAAAATTTCGATTCTGGCGCTGGCCGACCAGTATTTGGTGTTCATCGAGGCGGCCCGGAAAATCCGGCTCGAGCTTGCCGCCGACTATCTGGTGATGGCGGCGTGGCTGGCGTTCCTGAAATCACGGCTGCTGCTGCCCGAACCCGCGACCGCCGACGGACCGAGCGCCGAGGAAATGGCAACCGCGCTCGCCAACCGGCTGCGCCGGCTCGAGGCGATCCGGGAAGCGTCGAACCGGCTGATGAATCGCCCGCAATTGCAGCGCGACATCTTTCCGCGTGGCAATCCGGAGCAGATAGCCGAGATCAAGCATCCAAGGTTCACCGCGACCCTGTTCGACCTGCTGACCGCCTACGCCGCCCAGCGCCAGCAGCGCGTGCTGGCAACGGTCCATCTGACCAGGCGCACGGTGTGGTCGCTGGCGGAAGCGCGGGCCTCGCTGGAGCGCCTGGTCGGGATCGCGGAGGACTGGAGCCGCCTCGACGAATATCTCTTGAATTACGTCGTCGATCCTTCGCAAAAGGCCACCGTTTTTGCGTCCAGCTTCGCAGCCGCGTTGGAACTGGTCCGGGAAGGCGAGGTGGAACTGCACCAGAAAGAGGCTTTTGCGCCTTTGTATTTTCGAAAGCGTTCGCCGCAACCAGGTCCCGGCGCGATGACCGCGCCGGATCTGCCGGCCGAGTAAATGGAAGAAGGAGACCTTGCCATGGCAAGTCTGGCGGAAAAACGCAAAGCCGATCCCGAGGAGAGCGCGATTGACGCGCAAGCGCGGCCCGAGGAATTGCGGCTTCTCGAAGCGTTGCTGTTTGCCGCCAGCGAGCCCCTCGATCAGGCAACGCTTGCCAAGAAGATGCCGGACGGCGTCGACATCAAGGTTGCGCTTGCCCAATTGCAGGCGGATTACGCCTCGCGCGGCGTCAATTTGGTTCGCGTCGCCAACAAGTGGACCTTCCGTACTGCGGGCGATCTGTCCTGGCTGATGACGCGGGAGACGACCGAGACGCGGCGGCTGTCGCGCGCGGCGATAGAAATGCTCGCGATCATCGCCTATCATCAGCCGGTGACGCGCGCCGAGATCGAGGAAATCCGCGGCGTGGTGACCTCCAAGGGGACGCTCGACGTGCTGCTGGAGACCGGCTGGATCAGGCCGCGCGGCCGCCGCAAGACGCCGGGCCGTCCGCTGACCTTCGGAACCACCGAAGCCTTCCTGTCGCAGTTCAGCCTCGAGGCGCTGGGCGATCTCCCCGGCCTTGAGGAGCTGAAAGGGACGGGACTGTTGGATTCGAGGCTACCTGGCGGCTTTAGCGTCCCGACGCCCTCGGATGATCCCGCCTTGCGCGAGGACGAGGACCCGCTCGAGATCGGCGACCTGGAACTTGCGCTGGCGCCCGCGGCGGAGCCGGAAAATGAGGGCGGAAGTTAATTCCCGCGTCAGGGTGCGACACAACGTCGTCACGGGTTAACGGTCCGCCGCGTTAACAGCGTTTTGACACGGCCTAAGTCCTTGTTTTTGACACCTCCTGAGCCTACTTTCCGAATAGATTGGGCCTGGTTGCTGGCCACATGTTTTGGAGGGTTGCAGGATGGGTTCGCTTAGCATTTGGCACTGGATCGTCGTGATCGCAGTCGTCCTGCTGCTGTTTGGCCGCGGCAAGATTTCGGACCTGATGGGCGACGTCGCGCAGGGCATCAAGGCCTTCAAGAAGGGCATGCAGGATGACGAGAAGACTGCGGAAAAGCCCGAGCCCGTGAAGTCGATCGATCATAACGCAACGCCTTCTGCGACGGCGCGGTCGGACGTCGGCAGCAAGGCTGTCTGAACACCGAAAGCTTGCAGCGGCAAGACCGGTTGAGGGAGACGCAGGCGGCCCGAATCTTGTTTGGCAAGTATTGGGGTAACCAGCCTCGCGTGAGCGGAATTTTTCATGTTCGACATCGGGTGGAGTGAATTCCTCGTCATCGCGATTGTCGCGCTGATCGCCATCGGCCCGAAAGAGCTGCCGGGCGTGCTGCGCATGGTCGGGCAGTGGATGGGCAAGGCACGCAAGATGGCGGCCGAATTCCAGGGCCAGTTCCAGGAGGCCATGCGAGAGGCTGAAATGGCCGACCTCAAAAAGAGTTTTGACGAGGTCAAGGAAGCCGCCTCAGGTTTTACCGGCGGCAACATCATGACGTCGCTGCAGAAGGACGTCGGCGAGGCGCTGCGGATCGACGACGTCGACAAGCCCGCGGCAACCGAGACTCCCGCGATCGAACCGCCCGCTGCTGCCACGACGCTAGAGGCCGCCGTTCCCGAAAAACTCAATGGGGCCGACTCCCACGCCGCCGCGATGGAGCCGCTCGCGATCACGCGCGAGATTGAGCCGGCGTCGCACGAGAATGCGCCGGCGCCGCCTGACGTAGAACGGGACGCCAAAGCGTCATGAGCGCCGAGGATATCGAGGCCAGCAAAGCGCCGCTGATGGATCATTTGATCGAGCTGCGCTCGCGCCTGATCAAGGCGCTGCTCGGCTTCGGCATCGCCTTCATCTTCTGCTTCTTCTTCGCCAAGCAGATCTACAACGTGCTGGTATGGCCGTTCGTCTGGATCGCGGGCGCGGAAAATTCAAAATTCATCTACACGGCGTTGTTGGAATATTTCATCACCCAGCTAAAACTCGCGCTGTTCGGC
>Ga0209331_1000400_pt1 | contig 15886 bp, 15 predicted proteins | sample JacPinW_OM3H0_M3_FD_187971 | JGI IMG/M metagenome (GOLD analysis project Ga0209331, IMG submission 187971) | Forest soil microbial communities from Algoma, Ontario, Canada - Jack Pine, Ontario site 1_JW_OM3H0_M3 (SPAdes) (version 2) | ecosystem: Environmental > Terrestrial > Soil > Boreal...
CGAGACACGAAAACTCTCGCGGGCGGCCATCGAGACGCTTGCGATCATCGCCTATCACCAGCCGGTCACGCGAGCCGAGATCGAGGAGATACGCGGCGTTACCACTTCGAAGGGCTCGGTCGACGTGCTGTTGGAAACGGGATGGATCCGTCCCCGCGGCCGGCGAAAGGCGCCCGGCCGGCCTGTCACCTATGGCACCACGGAGGCATTCCTGTCCCACTTTGGCATCGACGCGGTAGGCGATCTGCCCGGGGTCGAGGAGCTCAAGGGGTCCGGATTGCTCGATGGACGGCTTCCGCCGGGCTTCTCAGTGCCGATGCCGTCGGACGATCTCGCTTTGCGCGAGGATGAAGAGCCGCTGGAGCCGACGGAACTCGACCTCGGTCTTGCTCCGCTCGTGTCAAACCAGGAATAAAGCCCGCAATTGGGCAGTCCTTGTTTTTGTGCTCTCCGGAGCCTAGCTTTTACTTCGACATGAGCGCTGCTTAATCCGTCGTCGGCGCGGAGGTTCTGTGCATGGGTTCAATGAGCATTTGGCACTGGATTCTGGTTCTGGCTGTCGGCCTTCTGCTGTTCGGCGGACGTGGGAAGATCTCTGATCTGATGGGCGATTTTGCCAAGGGCATAAAGTCGTTCAAGAAGGGACTGGCCGAAGACGACAAACCTGAAGCAGAGTCCGGCAAGACTGATCCAATGAAGACAATCGATCATCAGCCGCAGAACGCCGCCACCGCGAGTAGAGCTACCGCCGAGACTACCAAGGCGAGTTGAGCATTCCGGTCGTTGCGACCAAGGCGGATAGCTTCATCGTTCTCTTTCCCGCATGCCGGGAAAGAAGCTTGGGCGGTGCCGCGGCGTCCGGGATTGACTCTGCATGTTTGAAATTGGCTGGAGCGAACTCCTTCTTATCGGCATCGTTGCGCTGATTGCCATCGGCCCGAAAGAGCTGCCCGGAGTGTTGCGTACGCTCGGGCAGTGGACCGCCAAGCTCCGTCGCATGGCGACCGAGTTCCAGAACCAGTTCCACGAAGCCATACGTGAAGCGGAATTGGCCGACCTCAAAAAGGAGGTCGACGAGATGACGACCCAAGCGAAAAGCTATACGAATTTCGATCCGGTCGCGGATGTGCGCCGGGAATTCGAAAGCGCGCAGCACCAGATTGAAACGTCGATTACCCAACGACCCAAATCAGAGTCCGAGCCACAGCCGAGCTCTGCACCACCCGCCCCCTCGGAGACTGAAGTGGCGGCCGCCGCGCAAACGGCCGGGGCGAACGAGGCAGCCATCGTGGCAACGCCCGATGCAGGCATTCCCGTCACCACATCCGCCCCGGCAGGAGCGCCGGCCACAGACGGCAAGTCTGGCTCGCACGGTGCGGGAGAGAAGCCCGCATGACCCATGAGGACATCGAGGCGACCAAAGCGCCTCTCATGGATCACCTGATCGAGTTGCGCTCGCGCCTGATCAAGGCGCTGATTGCATTCGGCATTGCCTTTGCGGGCTGCTTCTTCTTCGCCAGGACGATCTACAACGTCTTGACGTGGCCGTATGTGTGGGTGGCGGGTGCCGAGAACTCGAAGTTCATCTATACCGGGCTGCTCGAATATTTCGTCGTCCAGCTCAAGCTCGCCATGTTCGGCGCAGCATTCATTTCATTCCCGGTGGTGGCTACTCAGATCTACATGTTCGTCGCGCCCGGCCTTTATCGGCACGAGCGCAAGGCCTTCCTGCCTTACCTCATCGCGACCCCGATCTTTTTCTTCCTCGGCTCGCTCGCTGTTTATTTTGTGGTATGGCCCATGCTCGCGCGTTTTTCGCTAAGCATGCAGCAGGCCGGTGGCGATGGTCAGGCCGCAATCGAGCTCTTGCCCAAGGTCGAAGATTATCTGACCTTGATGATGAAGCTCATCTTTGCCTTCGGAGTGGCTTTTCAACTCCCGGTGATCCTGACGCTGCTTGGGCGCGTCGGGATCATCACGTCCGATCAACTCAAGGAAAAGCGGCGTTACTTTATCGTCGGCGCTTTTATCATTGCCGCCATTCTCACGCCGCCCGATGTGCTGAGCCAACTTTCGCTCGCTCTTCCACTCATGGCGCTTTACGAGGGATCGATCTGGGCGGTGCGGCTGGTGGAAAAGAAAGCCGCAGCCGACAAGGCCAAGGACGCGGCACGCGCAGCCGCCAAGCCGGCGGAATGACGAAAGCTCATTGCACGAAAACCGGGCCGGTCCGATAACAGGCCCGGAGCGAGCGGCGATTGACGAAAGCTTCCGCCATGCATGACATCAAATGGATTAGGGAGCACAAGGCGGAGTTTGACCGCGGCCTCCAGCGCCGCGGGTTGCCGCCTCAGGCGGATAGCCTCATCGCCATTGACGAGCGCCGCCGCGCGGCCATTCAGCGGGCGGAAGCCGCGCTCGGGCGCCGTAATGCTGCGTCCAGGGAGATTGGCGCCGCCAAAAGGAGCAATGAGGAGGCGGCAGCACAGAAACTCCTGGAGGAAATCGCGCATCTGAAAGCCGAGCTGCCGAAATTACAGGAAGAGGAAAAGAAAATCTCCAGCGAGCTGGAGAGCGCGCTTGCGCAAATTCCCAACCTGCCATTGGACGATGTGCCGGACGGCACGGATTCGGTCGATAACGTCGAGCGGCATCGATTCGGGGCAAAGCCCAGCTACCCTTTTGCGCCGAAACAGCACTTCGAACTCGGGGAAGCTCTCGAGCAAATGGATTTCCAAGCCGCCGCCAAGCTTGCAGGCGCACGCTTCGTGGTTCTCAAAGGCCAACTGGCGCGGCTCGAGCGCGCGCTCGGACAATTCATGCTTGACCTGCACACGAACGAGCACGGATACACGGAAGTGAACCCCCCGTTACTGGTGCGCGATCAGGTGATGTACGGAACAGCGCAATTACCCAAGTTTGAGAACGACCAGTTCTTCGCCATACGATCATGGGATTGGCTGAAAGACGCGCTGCAACAGGGGGAGCAGGTTGGAGTTGAGGCAGGCCCCAGGTTTCTTTCGACGTTGAACTCGGAGCGTCTCGGCCTCATCCCGACGGCCGAAGTGCCGCTGACGAATCTGGTGCGCGAGGAGATCCTGGAGGAAGCCACGCTTCCGATGCGGCTTTGCGCGTTGACGCCCTGCTTTCGCGCGGAGGCAGGTGCGGCGGGCAAGGACACCCGCGGCATGATTCGCCAGCATCAGTTCACGAAAGTCGAGCTCGTGTCGATCACCACGCCGGAAGAGAGCAGAGACGAGCACGAGCGCATGCTGTCCTGTGCCGAGGAGGTGTTGCGCCGTCTCGATCTGCATTATCGGGTGATGACGCTCTGCACCGGCGATATGGGTTTTGCCGCGCAGAAGACCTACGACATCGAGGTCTGGCTGCCGGGCCAGAATGCCTATCGCGAGATTTCGTCGTGCTCGGTGTGTGGCGAGTTCCAGGCCCGGCGCATGCAGGCGCGCTTTCGCAGCAGGGAAAATCGTCAGGTGCGCCATGTCCACACGCTCAACGGCTCAGGCGTGGCCGTCGGCCGCGCGCTCATTGCGGTGATGGAAAATTATCAGCAGCAGGACGGGTCTATTGTCGTGCCGCGTGTCCTCCAGCCTTACATGGGTGCAACGAAGACGATCGAGAGATCAGAGGACAAGCGACGGACAACAGAGGACGCATGAGGATGGGGCACCGTGCCGAACAAACCAACAAGAACAAAGGGCGCTGGCCGCGCTTGCTGTCGTCTGTCCTTCCTCGTGCGTCGTGCGTCGTCTGATTATGCGCATCCTGATCACCAATGATGACGGCATCCATTCGGAGGGCCTCGACGTCTGTGCCGAGATCGCCCGGGCATTGTCAGACGATGTGTGGGTGATTGCTCCTGAATTCGATCAGTCGGGTGTGTCGCACTCGCTTTCCCTGAACGATCCGTTGCGGCTGCGCGAGATCGCCGAGCGGCGCTTCGCGGTCAAGGGCACGCCGACTGACTGCATCATCATGGGCGCCCGCCATATCATGAAAGACCATCCCCCCGACCTCGTGTTGGCGGGCGTCAATCGCGGGCGCAATGCCGGCGAGGACGTGATCTATTCGGGAACGGTTGCAGGCGCAGTGGAGGGCACGATCCTCGGCATCCCTTCCTTTGCGCTCTCGCAGGCCTACAAGTCCCGCAGCGGACAGCCGCCCCATTGGGCGACAGCAGTCGGCTTCGCGCCCGACATCATCCGGCGCGTGCTCAAGGCCGGTATTCCTCCGGACGTGCTTGTGAACATCAATTTTCCGGACTGTGGGCCCGCCGAGGTGAGAGGGGTCGCGGTAACAACGCAGGGACGCAACCGCCAGGAACGGCTGCAAATAGATGCACGCGAGGACGGCCGCGGCAACGCCTACTATTGGATCGCCTATGTGCGCATGCGTGGAATGCCGCCCTCCGACGGCAGCGATATTTCTGCCCTCGCGGCAAACCGCATAGCAGTAACGCCGCTGCGGCTGAACATGACCGACGATCCCTTCATGACGCGCCTCACCGAGGTATTCGACCAGGAAGCAGGGGTCCCGCGTCGAGAGGCTGGCGCAAGGCAATAGCCGCCATACCCCCATCCTATCCCTCCCCCGCTCGCGGGGGAGGGATAGGGTGGGGGTCGGCGGTGCCGCTTCCCAGCGCTCTTTGCAGCGTGAGCTTGAGGTGGTCCAATTGGAATGGCTTTTTCAGCACCGGCCGGTTCGCATGCAGTTCCGCAACCGCTGGATCGCTGTAGCCGGTAACGAAGATGAATGGTCTCCCGCGCTCGACGAGGGCATCGGCCACGGGCGAGATCGGCCTGCCATTGAGATTCACGTCGAGGATGGCAATGTCGAAATCGGTGTTGCGTGCAGCCTCCAGGGCCTCTTCGATTTGGGCGGCCTCGGCCGCGATTGTGTAGCCGAGCTCCCCCACCATATCTGCGAGCAGCATGCGGATCATCAACTCATCTTCCACGATGAGGACACGCTTTGCGCCGGCGGCAGGCTGCGTATGGGCTGTTGAAGTCATGTTCGCGTGCAATCCCTGCAAAAGACACCCGAATGCAAAGCCAAACCAATCGCAGGCGCCTCACATTTAGCACGTCCCGGCCAAATCACGAAGGTTGCGTGTGGTGATCGAGCCGGGATGCGTCCGGTGGTGTCGAGCCGCGGGATGATTTCGGCTAAAACCAGGCCAGGAGGTCTTGCGTGCCGAAGCCGCCGACCGGTGACGACAAAGTTGTCCGGATGCAGTTCCTGCTGGTGTTGCGCCAGCGGGGTATCGGTGACACCGCCGTGTTGCGGGCAATGGACGAGGTCCCGCGCGAGCATTTCGTCGAAAACGCGTTCGTCGATGCCGCATATGCGGATCAGGCCTTGCCGATCGCCTGTGGACAGACAATCAGTCAGCCCTATGTGGTCGCCTACATGACCGAGCAGCTGCGTTTGCAGCCGCAGCATCGGGTACTCGAGATCGGCACTGGATCAGGCTATCAGGCGGCCATCCTTTCGCGCCTTGCCCGTGAAGTGATCAGCGTGGAGCGCTACCGCACGTTAGCGAACGCCGCGCGGATCCGGCTGGCCACGCTTGGATACAATAATGTCGAAGTCCTGCTCGGGGATGGTGTTGCCGGCGTTCCAGACAAGGCACCGTTCGATCGCATCATGATTACGGCGGCTGCTGAAAACGTACCCGAGGCTCTTGTCGCGCAGCTTGCGGAGGGCGGGCTGATGATACTACCGCTCGGGCCGCACAACGGCTCCCAACACCTGGTCAGGATCACCAAGCGAGAGACTGGGCTGGAGCAGGAGAAGCTGATCGGCGTGCGTTTTGTTCCGCTACTGCCGGGACAGGCACGCGAGCTTTAGATCAACGCTTTCCAGTTGAGTGTGTCCGTAATACCACAATTAGTTAAAGTCTTATTTACTTCGCCGGTTGTTAATGGCGCCTCTGTATTGCGTATGAGTGTTGGTGATGTTCTCGTTCGTTCAATGGTTGCGTCCTTTGCCCCATGCGGCCGTGTTGGCGCTGGTGGGCGCGGGCATTGCGGGTTGCAGCGGCGATACGTCGCGATTTAACGACAATATTTTCGATAATATCTTCGCCGATAAGAACGCTCCGGAGATGACCGGCTCAATCCAGGGCGGCCAAGGCGCTCCGGTCGGACGGGTCGACAGCCAGCCGCTTCCGCCGCAGGGCGCGCAGAGTTCCTATTCGCAAAATTCCGGTTTTGCTGGTGGGGGCAGGGGAATGGCCTCCTATGCTCCCAATCCGGCGCATTCGGCTGCCTCACCTGCGCCACCCGAAGTCACTGGAACGGTTGCAGCCTCCAAGCCGGCTTCCACCGGCCACTGGACGGGGGAAGGCGGCACCGCCATTACCGTCGCCCACGGAGATACCATCGACTCCATCGCCCGCCGTTACGGCGTTCCGGCCTCGGCCATCATCGCCACCAACAATCTCGGTTCCGCGGCGGCGCTCCAATCGGGCCAGCAGTTGGTCATCCCGCGCTACAATCAAGCCAGCCACACTCCGGCGGCTGTGCCCAAGCTTGCCTCTGCTGTCAGCGCCGCTCCGACCGGCAACGCCGCGGTGCATGTGGTTGCGTCCGGCGAGACGCTGAGCAAGATTTCGCGTCTCTACGGCAAACCGGTCGGTGAAATTGCCAAGGCCAATAACCTCGGAGCAAACACGCGGCTCAATGTCGGCGACCGTCTTGTCATTCCAGGGGTGCGGTCCTCGGCGGTAAAATCTGCGGTGCCCGCAGTGGCCGAAGCCAAGCCCGCGCCTGCAACTGCGCCGGAGGGCACCGAGCCGCCGCAGAGCGCAAGCATGTTTGCACCGGCAACCGACACATCCGCTGCAGGTGCGAAGACAGCGGATACAACCGGCGCTCTGCCCAAATTTCGTTGGCCCGCGAATGGACGCGTAATCTCGGGCTTCGGGCCGATGACCAACGGGCAGCAGAACGACGGCATCAACATCGCCGTGCCGGAGAATACGCCGATCAAAGCGGCCGAGGATGGTGTCGTCGCCTATGCCGGCAACGAGCTCAAGGGTTATGGCAATCTCGTTCTCGTGCGGCACTCCAACGGATACGTCACCGCCTATGCCCATGCCAAAGAACTTCTCGTCAAGCGTGGCGACCAGGTCAAACGGGGGCAGGTCATTGCGCGCTCGGGTCAGTCGGGCAACGTGAACGCGCCGCAGCTGCACTTCGAAGTCCGCAAAGGCGCCTCTCCGCTGGATCCGTCAAAATTTCTGAGTGGGGCTTAAACTTGGACAACGGACGACCGACGACGGATGGCGCCGCTACTTCATCTGTCCGCCGCCGTCCGACCTGCGTCGTCTGATATCGCAACCCCCAATCTCCCGGCGAGATCCTGCACATACTGCCAGGCGACGCGGCCGGAGCGGGCACCGCGCGTGGTGGCCCATTCCAGCGCCTCGCGGTGAACCTGTTCGCGCGGGTGCGAAATGCCGTAATGGCTGACATAGCCGTCGACCATTGCGAGGAACTCGTCCTGGCTGCAGCGATGAAAGCCGAGCCAGAGTCCGAAACGGTCTGACAGCGAGACCTTCTCCTCGACCGCTTCGCCCGGATTGATTGCGGACGCGCGCTCGTTCTCCATCATGTCGCGGGCCATGAGGTGGCGCCGGTTCGAGGTCGCGTAGAACACCACATTGTCCGGCCGCCCCTCAATTCCGCCTTCCAGCATGGCCTTGAGAGACTTGTAGCTCGTATCCTGTGCTTCAAACGAGAGGTCATCACAGAAAACAATAAAGCGGTAAGCCGCGCCGCGCATGAGCGCCATCAGCTCCGGCAGGCTTTCAATGTCTTCACGATGGATCTCAACAAGCTTGAGTACCCCGTTGCCCCCACCTTTTACCCTCCCCCGACGCAACCCGGGCCTGCCCGGGTTGCGCAGTATGGTGCGCAAATCGGGCAAGCCCGACTTGCGATGGGGGGCGGATAGGGCAGGGGCCTGCCGGGCGGCGTTGACCTCAGCGTGCACAGCCTTGACCAGCGACGATTTGCCCATGCCGCGCGCGCCCCACAGGAGCGCATTGTTGGCCGGCAGCCCGCGCGCAAACCGGTCAGTGTTCTCCAGCAGCATGTCGCGCACGCGGTCGATCCCTTTGAGGAGCGACATCTCGACTCTGTTCACCTTGACGACCGGAACGAGCCGTCGCTGGTCGGGATGCCAGGAGAACGCGTCGGCGCAATCATAGCGCGGCGGAGCCGGTGCACGCGGTGCGAGGCGCTCCAGGGCGCCTGCGATCCGCTCCAGCGTCTCCTGTGAAGGAGCGCTTCGGGGTGATTGCTGCGCCGCTCGCGGCGCGCTTACCGGCGGCTTGACGCGTTTGGCCATAAGTGTGACTGCGAAATTTCGTGTGCTGGCTTAACCGACGCGGCCGCGTGCGTGCAAGATGATCTCGCCGATGCGCAGCAAGGCCCGCAATGCCGCGGGAGGGCGAGATTGCAATTGGACCACCGGCGGTTATAGTCCGCGCGGGCGCCCCAGGCCATCAGAACACAAGGAAAGCACGCATGTTTGTGACTCCCGCTTTTGCCCAGGCGAGTCCTTTTTTTGGCGGGGACAACATGATGGTGCAGTTGCTGCCTTTCGTCCTGATCTTCGTGATCATGTATTTTCTCATTTTGCGGCCGCAACAAAAGCGCACCAAGGACCACCAGGAGCTGGTCAAAAACTTGCGCCGCGGCGATACCGTGATTACGTCGGGAGGACTGGTCGGCAAGGTGACGAAGGTCGTCGATGACGATCAGATCGAGGTCGAGATCGCGGATGGGGTGCGCGTGCGGCAGGTGCGTTCCATGGTTTCGGGCGTGCGTGCCAAGGGCGAGCCGGTCAAGGACGAGAGCGGATCGAGCTGATTTCCGGTTTTACCCGGACGCTCCGCGAGTAACGGTCAAAATTCATGCTTTACATTTCGAAATGGAAAGCGGCCGCCATATTGCTCACGGCCTTTGTCTGCTGCCTGTTCGCGGTTCCCAATTTCTTCCCTGAAAAGACAGTCCAGCAATGGCCCGCGTGGGCGCAGCGTCACGTCGTGCTTGGGCTCGATCTGCAAGGCGGCTCTCACATCCTGCTGCAGGTCGATGCCAACGACGTTCGGCGTCAGAAGCTCCAGACCCTGCAAGATGACGTGCGCAGGGTCATGCGCGAAGCGGGGTTGCGGCTGGTCCGCGCGCCCGCGATCCGGGGCAATTCCGTCGAGGTGATTGTCCGCGACAGCGACGTGCAACAGGCCCTGGCCAAGCTGCGCCCGCTGTCCGAACCGCTCGGAGGATTTATCGGAAGCGCCGGAACGCGTTCTGTAAACATCGAGAATGCGGGCGGCGGCGTCATCCGGCTTACGGTGACGGAGCCGGCTTTGCTCGAGCGCACGCGCCAGGTTGTCGACCAGTCGGTCGAGATCATCGAGCGGCGCGTAAACGCGATGGGACTGGTCGAACCTTCGATTCAGCGTCAGGGAATCGATCGCGTGCTGGTGCAGGTCCCCGGGCTTGGAAATCCGGAGGAGCTTATCAAGGTCATCGGGACCACGGCGAAACTGACCTTCCGCCTTGTCGATACCTCAATGACGGTCGAGCAGGCGCTCAAGGAGCATCCCCCGCCTGACTCGGAAATCGTTTACGGCTCGGCCGCGGAAGGCCGCCGGCCCTATCTCCTGGAAAAGCGCGTGATTGTTTCGGGGGAGGAGCTCACCAATGCGCAGCCTGGTTACGACCAGCGCACCGGTGAGCCCATTGTCTCGTTCAAATTCAACACCTCGGGAGCGCGGAAATTCGCTCAGGTCACCACCGACAATGTGGGGCGGCCGTTTGCAATCGTGCTCGACGATGAGGTGATCTCGGCGCCCGTTATCCGCGAGCCCATTCGGGGTGGATCCGGACAAATCTCCGGCAATTTCACCGTCGAATCCGCCAACAATCTCGCCATTCTGCTGCGGGCGGGCGCCTTGCCTGCAAAGCTTACCGTGATCGAGCAGCGCGTCGTGGGCGCCGGGCTGGGCCAGGATTCCATCGAGAAGGGAAAACTCGCGTCCTATTTCGGCGCGGCCCTCGTCGTCGTATTCATGATTTTCACATACGGCCTGTTCGGCGTATTCGCCAGCATCGCGGTCGGCATCAATATCGGTATGATCTTCGGCATCCTGTCGTTTCTCAATGCGACGCTCACGCTACCCGGCATCATCGGCATTGTTCTCACGATCGGGATTGCAGTGGACAGCAATGTCCTGATCTATGAACGCATCCGCGAGGAGGTGCGCAGCGGACGTACCCCCATCAACGCGATCGATGCCGGCTTCACACGCGCGCTCGCAACCATCCTCGATTCCAATATCACCACCTTTATTGCGGCTGCTGTTTTGTTCTTTATCGGCACCGGACCGGTACGCGGCTTCGCGGTGACGCTGGGTATCGGCATTGTCACCACCGTGTTCACGGCCTTCACGTTGACGCGCCTGATCGTGGCCTGGTGGGTCGGGTGGGCACGTCCGCGACAGCTGGCAATCTCCTGAGGCGCGAGCGACGTGCGGCTGCATCCCTCCATTCCGCTCATGCGGATCGTCCCCGACGATACCAAGTTCGACTTCATGCGCTTTCGGCGCATCAGTTTTCCGGTTTCTGCGCTGCTCTCAATCGCTGCAATTTTCCTGTACTTCTTTCATGGGCTTAATTTCGGGATCGATTTTATCGGCGGCACCTTGCTTGAGGTGCAGTCGAAATCGGGTCCGGCCGATCTCGCCAGGATGCGCGCAACGCTGGGCGGGCTGGGACTGGGCGAGGTGCAGCTGCAGCAGTTCGGCGGCCCCGCGGACGTGCTGATCCGGGTGGCCCAGCAACCGGGCGGAGAGGAGGCGCAGCAGGCCGCCCTTGCCAAAGTCAGGCAGGCGCTCGGCAACGACGTCGATATTCGCCGTGAAGAAGTGGTGGGACCGCGCGTCTCCAAAGAGCTCCTGGCCTACAGCACGGTCGGCCTCATGCTCGCGATCTTCGCGATCCTGATTTATCTCTGGTTCCGGTTCGAGTGGCAGTTCGCGCTCGGGGCCATGATCGCGAACGTCCACGATCTCGTTCTGACAATCGGTTACATGTCGCTGACTCAGATCGACTTCGATCTTTCCAGCATTGCGGCGCTGCTTACCATCCTGGGCTATTCGCTCAACGATACCGTCGTCATCTATGACCGCATCCGTGAAATGCTGCGGCGCTACAAGCGCATGGCGATGCCGGATCTGCTCAACATCTCCGTCAATTCCACGCTCTCACGATCCATCATCACCCACGTGACCGTGACGCTCGCGCTGTTGGCACTGCTCCTGTTCGGCGGTCATGCCATTCACAGCTTTGTCGCCACCATGATCTTCGGCGTCGTGCTGGTGGGTACCTACACGTCGGTGTTTATCGCCGCGCCAATTCTGATTTACCTCGGCGTCGGGACGGCGCGCGTCGAGGCGGAGGAGCACCTTCCCGCGCAACAACCGGCGCGAACCTGAGATGGACCAAGGCGCCTTGGAGCCATGCCGGACGCAGTGGCGCATTGTGAGCGGCTGGTCCGTTCGGGGGACCGGGACCGCTTTCTTGCCGCCCTGTTCGCGCCCGCCGAGCACCGCGGCGCTCTCTATGCCCTCTACGCCTTCAACCTCGAAATCGCGCGCGTGCGCGCGCTGGCGCACGGGTCCGTTGCCGGTGAAATTCGCCTGCAATGGTGGAGCGATGTACTCGCTGGCGAGGCGCATGGCGGCGTTGCCGGCCATCCCGTAGCATCGGCGCTCCTTGCCACCATCGCACGCCACAGGCTTGCGGCCGCGCAGCTTGCAGCTCTCATCGATGCGCGCCGGTTTGACCTTTATGACGAGCCGATGCGCACGCTCGCTGAGCTCAACACCTATGCCGATGCAACATCTTCCAATCTTATTCGATTATCCGCTCAAGTAATCGATGATGGGAGCGCCGAATTAGGTGACTTGTTAAGCGGCCTGGCTCATCATGCCGGGCGTGCCTACGCCTTCACAGGGCTGCTGGCGGCATTCCCTATTCATGCGCGGCGTGAGCAGCTCTACATTCCACTCGAAATTCTCGATCGGCACGGTGCAGCGCGGCACGACGTGTCGCGTCTTCGCGTGACTGCCGGACTGCATGCGGCACTCGCCGAAATGCGCCTCATTGCCCGGGAGCATTTGCGGCAGGCTCAGCGAATGCAGTCCACCATGATGCCCAGATCAGTTCCGGCATTCCTGCCGGTTGCGCTTGCAGGTCCTGTTCTGGCGCGCATGGAGCGCGCCGACTACGATCCTTTGCGGCCGGTCGAGCTTTCAGCATTGCGACGGCAGTGGCTTATCTGGCGCGCTGCCCGGCAACCTGGACGGCTTTTCGCAAATCCGTCACGGTCTAGACGACCCATGGCGAAATAGCATTGGAACAGATACAGGGACGCAACGATGAGCATCGAGACGAACCGGCGCGATGCGCTCGCAGCGGCCGCGCTATCAGGCTTCGCCGCTTCAGCTTTGGCGAGCCCGGCCACCGCCCAGGACACAAGCGTAATGGCAGTCGCGACTGACGCCGACTATCAACGGGATCCTACGCGCTGGGGTTCAGCCGAGATGGCGGCCCACTTCCCCGGCTTCCAGCATCTCGATATGCGCACCGGCGGGGCCGTAATTCGGCTGCGCCACGGCGGCTCCGGCCCGCCGCTACTGCTCGTCCATGGCAATCCGGAGAACCACACCTGCTGGTACAAGGTCGCAGGGAAGCTCGCCCAGCAATACCATGTCGTTCTTCCCGACCTGCGCGGCTACGGCGACAGCTCATTGCCCGATCCCGGCCCAAACAATATCAATTTCAGCTTCCGCGAGATGGCACGCGATCTCGTCGAGGTCATGGAGCAACTCGGATATCAGCGCTTCATGGTCGCCGGTCACGACCGCGGCGGGCGCACCACGCACCGGCTGTGCCTCGATCATCCCGAGCGCGTCATCAAGGCATGCATCATGGACGTTGTGCCCAACTATCACGTCTGGACGAACATCACGAAGAATTGGGTGATCCGAACGTGGCATTGGGGCTTCATGGCGCAGCCAGAGCCGTTTCCGGAGCGGCTGATCAGCGCCGTGCCGGCTGAATATTTCATCAAGAGCCGCATGATGATCCGCGGCGGCACCGGCATCGCGTTTTTGACCGATACGGCGATCAACGAGTATGTCCGCTGCTACACGCTCAAAACGATTACCGGCTCGTGTCGCGACTATCGGGCAACGGCGACCTGCGATTTCGAGATGGACACGGCCGACAAGGACAGGAAAATCGATATTCCGCTGCTTCTGCTTTGGGGCGCACGCGGCCAGTCGCCCGAGCGCGCCAAGGAATTCCTGGACGTATGGAAACGCTATGCCTCGAACATCGTCGCGCACGAGGCTATCGAGTGTGGGCACTACATCCAGGAGGAGGTACCGGACAAAATCATTCAACACTTCACCAGCTTCTTTAAAGTTTGAACGGGCAACAGACTAACGCGACCCTAGAACGAGAATCGGTCACGCAGGTTACGGCGCTGCGCGACGATGCGTCCGACGAGGCTGCGCTCGCGTTCGTTGGCAACGAGCGTGTCGATCAGATCCACCTGATTCATGGCGATGAGCTGCAGGATTTCGCTGCGCACCTCGCCGGTGGCGCGCCGCGGCAGCTCATCGATGAGTTGCAGGTGCTCCGGTGGCCGGGGAAGAGACCCACTCGCAATGAATTCGCGCAACCGCTCTTCGCTCAGCCCCGGCGCCGCCTCGACAAAGGCATAGAGCCCCGTGCCCGCGCGCCGGTCCGGAAAGGCAACGACCACGCTCTCGCGTACCTGAGGGTGCGTCTTCAGCCGCGCCGCGATGAGTGGGGCGTCGTGGACGAGCCGGCGGCCGCCGCCCTCCCGGTCGGTAAAGCGAAACAGGCCGCGCGTGATGGCATAATAAAACTTCTTGCCGGTCGCCATCCAAACACGGGTCAAAACACTCTTCCGCGCGAGCACGCGCCGCTCGGCGGGAGTGACCGCCCCGGGCAAATAGCGTTGCTTGTGCTTGAGCAGGTGCCGCAGATCCTCGTACGCGGCAATGCGGAACAGCCAGCTCCGACGACGGAACTGAGAGGCAAGCTGAAAATCCATCAGATAGGCGCGCCCATCGGCGCCGCGCAACCAGTTCTGCTCCTTGGCGAGATCGTTGTGGCAGATGCCGGCGCGATGAAGGGTATGCAGTGCGGCTTTGGCCGACTGAAAATAGGCACCATCCCCGTGCGGCTTGGCGAGATGAAGGGGCAAACCCTCGATCCAGCTGCGCACCAGCACGCGCCGGCCGCTGTAGAGGAGGGTGGGAGCGATACCGAGCTTGCCCGCAATCGCGAGCGCGCGCCGCTCGCGCGCGAACAGATGCCGCGCCAGGGCAAAGCTCCACCATGGCACCTGATCGATCCGACGCATGACGGCGTTCCCGCGCGGTGCCCCAAAGCGGCCACGCTCGACGGTCGAGAGCAGGTCGCGCTTGAGAACGACGCCTTCACTCCAGCTCTGCGCGATTTCGTTTGGTGCAGCGCTCATTCCGCGGCGACGGGAAGCTCGCCCGTGATCCAGCGATCGAGATCATCGAGGGCGCGCCGGGTAAGCGCGCGTTTCTTGGCCAGGCTCTTTTGCGTGCCGCGTAAACGCCGCCCGTTGTCGCTCTTGAGAGGACCGCAAGGCGGCGGGAAAAGGCCGAAATTGACGTTCATGGGCTGATAGGACCGCGCGCCATGGTCTGCGGAGTCTGCTGGCTCGAGGTGGCCGCCGGTGACGTGAGCGAGCAGAGCGCCATGCGCGGTGGTTGGAGGTGGCAAGGCCATAGGCTCGCAGAGTCGCTCCGCTGCGGCGAAGCGGCCGGCGAGGAGACCGATGGCTGCGGATTCGACATAACCCTCACAACCCGTGATCTGTCCGGCAAAGCGTAGCCGCGGCTCGGTTCGCATCCGCAGCGTGCCATCGAGAAGTCTTGGTGCGTTGATGAAGGTGTTGCGGTGCAAGCCACCGAGGCGCGCGAACTCGGCTCTTCCCAGGCCGGGAATGGAGCGGAAGATGCGCACCTGCTCGGCGTGTTTGAGCTTGGTCTGAAACCCCACCATGTTGAACAGAGTGCCGAGCCGATTGTCCTGGCGCAGCTGCACAACGGCATAGGGTTTCACTCCCGCAGCATGCGGGTCGGTAAGCCCAAACGGCTTCATCGGCCCGTGCCGCAGCGTTTCCGGCCCTCGCTCCGCCATCACTTCAATGGGCAGACAACCATCGAAATAGGGCGTTTGGTTTTCCCATTCGTGGAAAGCGACTTTGTCTCCTGCCAGCAAGGCTTCGACAAAGGCGAAATACTGTTCGCGCGTGAGCGGGCAATTGATGTAGTCGGCGCCCGATCCGCCGGGCCCCGCCTTGTCATAGCGCGACTGCCGCCAAGCGACCGACATGTCGATGCTGTCGCAGTAAACGATGGGGGCGATCGCGTCGAAGAAGGCCAGCGCATCCTGCCCGGTCAGTTTCACGATCGCATCGGCGAGCGCCGGCGAGGTGAGGGGGCCCGTTGCAATAATGACGCTGTCCCATTCGCGCGGCGGCAGCCCGGCCAGCTCTTCGCGGCGGATCTCAATCAACGGGTGCTGCGCAAGTGCCGTAGTGACAGCGGCCGCAAAGCCTTCCCGATCGACCGCCAGCGCGGCTCCGGCCGGCACCTGGTTGGTGTCGGCGGCCCGCATGATCAAAGAGTTCAGCCGCCGCATTTCCTCGTGCAGCAGACCGACTGCGTTGTGCTCCTTGTCATCGGATCGAAAGGAGTTGGAGCAGACGAGCTCGGCGA
>Ga0209331_1000401_pt1 | contig 15880 bp, 13 predicted proteins | sample JacPinW_OM3H0_M3_FD_187971 | JGI IMG/M metagenome (GOLD analysis project Ga0209331, IMG submission 187971) | Forest soil microbial communities from Algoma, Ontario, Canada - Jack Pine, Ontario site 1_JW_OM3H0_M3 (SPAdes) (version 2) | ecosystem: Environmental > Terrestrial > Soil > Boreal...
GCTTGGTCGGCTTCGGCGAACGATCGCGGTTCAAGATAAAAATGTTCAGCCTTTGGACGGTCGGCCACGCCGGTCCCTTCTTTCACATGAAGACAATCCGTCACGCCTTGGGAGATTGTCACGAACATGACTTTTACGCATCCCTGTTCGAGCAGCGAGTTGGCGTCGTCGGCGTAGGCTGGTGTCACGCCCAACGCTTTGCGGACTTGGGTTGACTACCTGCTTCAACGAAGTCGACCGAATGACGGGGAAATCGGTAGGCGGAAGTGTGGATCAGAGACTTCTTAAAGGCCGTTTGAGCCGCTACAATGCGAGCGAGTCAACAGAGGAAATGCGAATGGACTTGGGTTTGAGAGGAAGAAATGCTGTCGTGCTCGGGGGCACGCGCGGCATTGGACGTGCGATTGCAGGCACGCTTGCAGGCGAAGGTGCTGGTGTGGCTGTCTGCGCCCGCAACGCAGATCAGGTCATGAAGGCCGTTGCCGAGTTGCAAACCCTGGGCGTACGGGCAACCGGCGCGTCCGTTGATATCACCGACGGCGCCGCGTTGAAGTCATGGATCGCCAACGTCGCTCGGGAGCTCGGCGGCATCGATATTCTGTTTTCCAATGCCGGCGCCATGGCGCAAGGTGGCGATCCCGCGTCATGGGAGCAGAACTTTCGGCTTGATGTGTTGGGCGCTGTGAACGCGTTCGAGGCCGCCCGTCCGTTCCTCGAAACGAGCGGCGAGAGGAACGGCGACGCAGCATTTGTCATCATTTCATCGGTTTCGGCAGCACAGGCAGACACCGCCAGTTCGTATGGTCCGGTCAAAGCGGCGCTGGTACACATGGCGAAGGGACTTGCGCGTGAGTACGCCTGCAAGAAAATCCGCGTGAACGTCGTGTCTCCAGGCACTGTCTATTTTAAAGGTGGCGTCTGGAACATGGTCGAGCAGAACATGCCCAAGCGATACGAAGATGCGCTCGCGCGCAATCCAACCGGCCGCATGGCCACGCCGCAGGAGATTGCGAATGCGGCAGTGTTCCTGGCGAGCCCAGCTTCCTCGTTTACGACTGGTTCAAATCTGATCGTCGATGGCGCCATCTCAAACCGCGTGAATTTTTGAGGGCGAAATCCAGAGAAACCTGTCATGGCCTGGCAAAAGCGCCAACGGGTCCGCGCGAAGCGCGGCGCGGTGACAGGCTCAGCGCGTCTTCGCGCCAGAGCATTCCCCAGTTGAAAGGAAGCTATGGCGAGGGCCACTCATGACGCTCTCGCATGATTTTCGAGAGCCAGGACGGCCATTTTGCAGTGATCGGCGTAGCAATCATGATCGCAGTAGGAGAGCCGCGTCCCGATTTCTCGGAGATAGCTCGCTCCGATTGGCTCACAACACAGCACACAGAAAGATTGCGGGCAGGGCGTCCTGCCATTCACCAATACGAATCTCATGTGGCGCCTCCCAATGCGAAGCAGAATACGGTATCGGATGGGTGGAAGAGATTGGGCGGGGGGGCGCAGAGGTGGTTTCTGCCGTCAGGATTGTCCCTATTCCGCTCTACCTTTTGAGGTGGAACGCGAATGTACTCGCCGTCTTCTCTGCGTTTTGCGTAGATGTCGCCGTCAACGAACTTGATTTCAGTCGGATAGCAGTCCGCCTCATTGCAACAGCTAATGGAAGGATTATCGGGCATGTGCCATTTTGAATAAAACCTTTCGTGTAGGAGCTGATCCTGTGGAGGATGGTGGTGCAGCGCCCGCTGGCCTTGTCCATCTTCTTGCGCTTGGACTCGGATCGCCAATAGGGAACAAAGAGAGCTCCATAAAAGGAGTTTGCATAGAAAGTTCATTGCGCAGCCTCCTTGTTTCGAAATCCTAAACGGCAAGAAATTTCTGCAGGATTCTCGCTGCACTGTTTGTCAGGCGGCGTGAAGTCGAAGTAACCATCTGCGGTCACCCTTCTGGCGGGCCTTTAAGCGATTAGTGCACGTCTTTGAACAGAGAGCTGTTCGCCAGCAGTAATACCGGACGAGACCAAACTTTCCGTCACAGATGGCGCAGCGCTTTGCTGCGTCACTTCGAAGATGTTGGGGACCGTTGCGCATTTTCGACTCCTATGGGCCTTGCGGGGGTAATGCTTGGTGACCACGCCTTGTGCGCCGTCGCACCTCGCGCACGCGTGAAGCGCGGCTTCGGGATCGTGGTGGTCTGCCAGGTCTCGCGGCGTATAGGGACACCGCGCGCAGAGTTTGACCCTCATGTGCCACCTCCCAAGGCGAAGCAGCGGACTTCTTCGCGGTCATAGCTGTGGTTTGTCGGCGGGGCAGCTGCGTTCCGCCGGTTTGGATTATCGCGGTTCCGCTCAATCTTTCGGCCAGGATCGTGGACATTTCGCCACCTGCGATCGGCTATTTCAGATTAGTAGCGAAACTATAGTGATTGAGATTGATGGCTCAATTGTACGTAGGTAAGCGTCCGATATCGAAAGGGATCGGAAGACTTATACGGAGGTTGTAGTGTTTGCCCTTCTCGTCCCATCTTTCTGGACCAGCGCGCCGAAAAGCGGGTGCTCGACGGTCTCTCAAAGCGCTTGGTTTGAGCGCCCACTCGCGTCACGAATTGGGTTCCGCACTTGTGAGGCCAATCTCTCGGTGACGACGATAATCGGTCGGCGTTAGTCCGGTGAATTTGCGAAACGCCCTCGTAAATGAACTCGCTTCGCGAAGGCCAATCTGGATGCCGATTTGCGTCACTGAGAGCGACGGCCTCTGCAACAGGCTCCTGGCGCGATCCATCCGGCGGGCCATATGGTAGCGATGCGGAGGCACGCCGAAGGATTGCTTGAAGGCGCGCGCAAAATGATAGAGGCTCAGATGGACCAGCTCTGCGAGAGCGGCCAGCGAAATATCCTCCGCGAGATGCTCCTCGATGAATTCCGCCACGCGCTTCTGCTGCCACATTGGCAAGCCGCCACGAAGCGACATCGCCGCAGCGGATGTCGTTCGTTCCAAGCGGATCAGTTCGTGCATCAGTACGAGGCTCAACGCCTCCGCATACTGGCGGCTACCCGGGTCGGAATTCCCAACCTCGGCCTTGAGTTTGATCGCCGTATCCCAGACGGCTTGGTCGAAGAAGAATAGGCGCGGTCTGATCGTTGGGCAGGTGATGCCGGATTCCAGATCAAACAACGAATCGTGCAAATCGATATAGAAATAGGTTACGCGCGTCAGCACCCGCGGCATTTGCCACCCGTAGAACCGATGGCCAGCAGGCACGAAGCTGAGCTTGCGATTGAACTCGCGCAGGGCTGATTTCGGCAACCCTTCGATGAGCGTCTCGCCATCGTGCCGTTCTGCGCGTTCGTAAACGATCAGCAAATGTCTTCGACCTCGAAAGCCGTATTCGAACCTCTCACGCCGGGTAACCTTCACCGTGTCTGCTTGTATTGCGCCCCAATTCGCTGATCGGCGACGAGCGATATCGGGCGGCGAAATTTTAACGATCGATCGAGGAGGAGAAGGAAAACCCGGAAGGCTGGTGCCGATGCCGCTCATTTCTTGTTCTCCTGACCCGCGCATTGGCTCTCTTCCTCGCACCGCACCTCTGCAGGTTATTCCGGCATTTTCTGTCGAGCGGATGAAAGTGATGGTGGGATCACGTTGTCATCGAAGCCAGCATTGCAGCTTCATAGTTGAAGAGATGTTGTCCGCCTTTACGAGAATTGCAGTCGAAGTTCAGAGTAAGCGGATGGATTGTTGGCACCATTAAATTGCCGTTCAGATAACTAAATTCGATTTTATTGGAGGCGGTCATGCGCGCGTCTGCGGCGGAGCGTGGGCCAATTGAGCGCTAATTTGCACAACGGTGTTCAAGAATTCCACGCAAGAAAACTTAATGTGCGGCAAGCCGAGACAAGCGCAACATCCGCACATCACTAGGTCGTGGAAAGCGTCCGTCGAAAGATCCGAGTGCATTAGACGGTGTGAATACGCTGTGAATGCGCTCGGTCAGGAAGCCTTATGTTTAAGCACGAGTCCCGCCTCCCTTTCGCCTCCGGAAGTGCACCCGAAGTGTCGCCTCGCGAGCGTCGAGACGGCTCTGAATTGGCCGCCCGTCCGCCTGTGCAGGGCGATATCGGTTTTGTCGGCCTTGGTCACATGGGGACGGCAATGGCCGCAAACCTCGTGGCAGCCGGACGTCGTGTGATCGCATATGTCCGCCGCCCGGATCAGGTCGCCAAACTTGAGGCACTCCGTATCAGGCCCACAACGGATATCGTTGACCTGCTCGACTGCGAGGTCGTCATCAGCATGTTGCCGGACGACGACGCTGTGCGCGAAATCGTGTTCGGTCGCAAAGACCCCGGCCTCGACGGGCTCGCCGCGGGTCTGATGCCCGGCGCGATCCATCTGTCGATGAGCACGATTAGCACGGCGGCTGCGTCGCTGCTGGCGAGCGAGCATGCGCGGAACGGGCAAGGCTACGTCGCTGCGCCGGTCTTCGGGAATCCGGATGCCGCCAAGGCGCGCCAGTTGTTTATCGTCGCCGCCGGCGTTCCGTCCGATGTCGAGCGCTGCCAGCCGATCCTCGACATTCTCGGACAAAGGACCTTTGTGATCGGCGCCAGCCCGGGAGACGCGAACCTCGTCAAACTGCTGGGCAATATGATGAGCGCGACCGCACTTGAAATGCTCGGAGAAGTCGTTGCCGTGGTCCGAAAGCGCGGGCTGGATCCGCAGCCTTTCATCGACATTATGACAAGCACGATGTTCGGCGGACGCGCGCATAGAATTTATGGCGACAAGATTGCCAGGCAGAGCTATGCGCCCGGATTTGTCTTGCCCCTCGTGCTCAAGGATGTGCGCTTGGCGCTTGCCGAGGCGGAGAACGCGGGCGTCCCGATGCCTTCGGTGGGCGTGGTCCGCGATCGGCTGATCACCGGCATTGCACGCGGCTACGCCGAACTTGATTGGACCGCCCTCGGGCTTATCGCGGGCGAGGAAGCGGGACTCTATGCCCTGCCTTCAGTCACGACCAGTTGATGTTGGACCTGTTTGCAACACTCCCAACCCGTAAGCACTAAGGGAAAGAACAGGATCATGGCCCGTGACGCAGAGGCTCTCAAAATGAACATGGAACTTGCCGACATTCCCGGCACATCGCTCAAGGTGTCGCCTGTCGCGATCGGCACCTGGGCCATCGGCGGGTGGATGTGGGGAGGAACCGACGAAGCTGAATCTATCGCTACCATCCGGGCCGCACTTGGGCATGGCATCAACATCATCGACACGGCCCCCGCCTATGGATTTGGCCGCTCCGAGGAGATTGTTGGCAGGGCGATCGAAGGCCGGCTGCGCTCGGAGGTGCTTATTGCCAGCAAGGCCGGACTTCAATGGGAGGGCGGAAGGGTATCTCGCAATGCCAGCCGCGCCCGCATCATGCGGGAAATCGAGGATTCTTTGCGTAGGCTTCGAACCGATTACATTGACATCTACCAGGTTCATTGGCCCGACCCGTTGGTTACGATCGAAGAAACCGCGGGAGCGATGCACGCGCTGTTCAAGCAGGGCAAAATCCGCGCCATCGGAGTGAGCAATTTTTCGGTCGGCCAGATGGAGCGGTTTCGCCGCGTTGCGCCGCTGCATGTGCTGCAGCCGCCCTACAACCTGTTCGAACGCGGAATCGAGACCGACCTTCTACCCTATTGCCACAAGAATAAAATCGCGATGCTGGGATATGGAGCGCTGTGCCGGGGGCTTCTATCCGGACGGATGCAAGCGGATACGGTTTTCGATGGCGACGATCTGAGGCGCACCGACCCGAAATTCCGCGAGCCCCGGTTCGCACAATATGTGGCCGCCGTGCAAAAGCTCGATCGGCTCGCTCAGCAACGCTTCGGCAAGCGCGTTGTTCACTTGGCGATCCGTTGGATGCTCGACCAGGGCATCACCACGGCTTTGTGGGGCGCGCGCCATCCCGATCAGTTGCAGCCAGTCGACGAAGTGACGGGCTGGTCGCTCGATGCCTCCGCCAAGGCCGAGATCGATCGGATCCTGCGCGAAACCATCACCGATCCGGTCGGCCCGGAATTCATGGCTCCGCCGTCACGCAGCGTCGCAGCGTGACGCAACACAGATAACCCGATCGGCAGGGAGGAGGTTGCTGTGGCCGCAATTCAGTTGAGCGTGAACGGTATGACGGCCAATTTCTATTCACGGCCGCCACGGACCGCGCCAAAAGAGTTGGTCGACAAGCCCGCAAGAACTCGCGGAACGGGCTTATAGGAGGTTTTCAAATGGACGCCACGGCTCTTTTTCTGTCACGAATTCAATTCGCATCTACCATCACATTTCACATCATCTTTCCGACATTCACTATCGGACTGGCAGCCTGGCTGACCGTTCTTGAAGCCTTGCATCTGAGCACCGGGCGTCCGGCCTACCGCGCGCTGTTCGATTTCTGGCTCAAGATATTTGGCGTCGCGTTCGGGCTTGGCGTCGTGTCCGGCATCGTGATGGCATTTCAGTTCGGCATGAACTGGAGCGTGCTGTCCAGGATGTCGGGACCGATTCAAGGGCCCCTGCTTTCGTACGAGACATTCACGGCCTTCATGCTGGAGGCGACATTCTTTGGGGTGCTTGTTTTTGGCCGATCTCGCGTTGCCCCCTGGTTCTATCTCTTTTCAACCGCGATGGTCGCCTTGGGAACAACGTTCTCCGCATTCTGGATCATGGTCAACAACAGCTGGATGCAGGTACCGGTGGGCTATGTCATGGAAAACGGGATCTACGTTCCGACTGACTGGACAAAGATCAACTTCAGTCCGGTGGTGTGGGTGCGGTTCCCGCACATGTTGTTTGCGGCCTACCTGACCGGGGCGTTCTGCGTCGCCGCGACCGGCGCATGGTACCTGCTGCGGCGAAGGTCTATCGTCGAAGCGCATATCATGCTGCGGATGGGGCTTGGCCTGGCGGCCGTACTGGTGCCGATCCAGATGTTCTTCGGACATTTGACCGGCGACTATGTGCATGACTACCAGCCCGTAAAATTTGCGGCCATTGAGGGCCGCTGGCATGATGAGCAGCCCGCGAGCGAAGTCTTGATCGGGATTCCCGACGCAGCGTCGGCGAGCAACAAATATGCGATCTCGATACCCGTTCTCGGAAGCCTGATCGGAAGCATGAGTTTTGATTCCAAGGAGGTTGGGCTGACCAGCTTCCCGCGACAAGACTGGCCTCCGCTGCTGATCCCGTTTTTCACCTTCCGCATCATGGTCGGGTGCGGGATGATCATGCTGGCGCTCGCCTTCATCGGCTCATATTTGAATTTTGCCGGACGAATTGGGCGAAATCGCCTGTTCTTGTGGGCGACATTTCTCAGCTTTCCCTTGCCCTTTATCGCGACCTGGACCGGCTGGTTCACGGCGGAGGTCGGCCGGCAGCCTTGGGCCATCTATGGATTGCTCCGAACCGCGGACGCGATGACACCTTTCCTGACCGCCCAAGCCGCGGCGATCTCGCTCGCGATCTTCGCGGTTATCTACACGTTCATTTTTTCATTCGGCATCTACTACATCTATCGGCTGCTACGGCTTGGTCTTGTCCCGCCAATGCTGAAGCCAACATTCGCGGCGGTGCCCAACCGGCCCCTCTCGCTTGCGGCTGAGGGCGCAAGCACGTTAGCGGATGAGAACGCAAGAACGCTGGCGGAAGCTGGAGAATAGCCATGATCATGTTTTGGGTATCCCTTCTCACCATTAGCATCCTGCTTTATGTCTTGCTTGACGGCTTCGATCTCGGCATCGGGATTCTGTTCGGATTGACACGCGATGAAGCGCGACGACACGCCATGTGGGGCGCTGTCGCGCCCATCTGGGACGGCAACGAGACATGGCTCGTTGTAACCGCGGTTATCCTGTGGGGTGCATTTCCGGCTGTATATGCGATGCTGCTGCCCGCGTTCTACCTTCCGCTCGCCGTCATGCTGTCTGGTCTGATCCTTCGCGGAGTGGCGTTCGAGTTTCGCTACAAAGCATCGCGAATGCGGTGGATCTGGGACCTCAGCTTCTTCGGCGGCTCACTGGTCGCGACGTTTGTCCAGGGCATGACGGTTGGCGCGCTGGTGGAGGGTCTTCCGATCACAAACGGTCAATACACCGGCGGCGCCTTCGGCTGGTTCAGTCCGTTCGCCGCACTTTGCGGCGTCGGGCTGTGTTTCGGCTACGCGCTTCTTGGCGCCTGTTGGCTGGTCAGAAAATGCGATGGGGACGTCAAGAACGCGGCCTATCGCCAGGTCCCCTATCTGTCGATCGGACTGCTCGTCTTTCTTGTTATCGTTTTCTCCTTTGCGTTGGCTGAAAACCTCCAGATCATGTATCGATGGATTGAACGTCCCTATCTCTTCATCTTTCCTGCGATTGCTGCCTTGGCGGCCATCGTGCTGGCGGTCAGCGTTCAGCGCCATCGGGACGGATTGCCCTTTTACATGGTCGCGCTGATCTTTTTGTCGGCCTTCGGGACGCTGGCCATCTCATTCTGGCCATACATGATCCCCTACGTCATCACCGTCGAAGAGGCTGCGGCGCCTCATTCCAGTCTGGCATTCATGTTCTGGGGGGAGGGCATCTTCGTCTTCCCGCTGATGCTGATCTACACAGCTATCAGCTATCGGGTATTCAGGGGCAAGGTCAGCGAGATGCCAGTGCACTGAGGCTGCTGCGGGCGGTTCGGATAAAATCGAATTTAGGTTTCTGAATCCCAATTTAATGGGCGATCCCGCTCTTCGCGGCCACATATACCGTGGTGATCGTCGTATCGCCTGGCTCGCAACGATTCGTTGCAATCGACCTGTTTCGGCTTCCGCAAGCGGAGTCTTCATGACCGATCGCTTCGGGATACTCTCCGGTCGCGTCCCGCGCGTTGCGGTGGCGCTCTCGCTTGCTGCAAACCTGATCTGGATTCCCCAAGCCCTGATACTCGCCGATGCCGTCGCGGCTGTTTCCATCGGGCCCGATGCCGAACTGACCAGACTATCGCCGATCATGCTCGCATCGATATTCGCGCTGCTGCTGGTGGCCAGATCTGCCGCGGAGGCTGGAGCGTTTGCGATAAGCGCGCGCGCGTCAACGGCGACAAAACTGGATCTGCGAGGCAAGCTCATTCATACCGTACTTCCGTGGTCGCCTCTCGATGCAACCCGGCCGCCGGCCGGCGAAATTGCAGCGCTTGTGGTTGATCAGATAGAAACGCTCGATCCTTTCCTCGTCAGGTACCAGATCGCCCGGTTCAGGATGGCGGTGGTTCCCGTCGCAATTCTCGTCGCGATTCTGCCCGTGAGCTGGGCAGTCGCGTTGATACTGGCGATCGCTGGACCGGTGATCCCGGTTTTCATGGCGTTGATCGGGGCAACAGCGCGGGAACGCAGCCGCCGGCAATTCGACGAAGCCGGCAACCTGACCGGGCTACTGCTCGATCGCCTGCGCGGTCTGGCGAGCATCCGTCTATTGGGCGCGGAAGAGCGTGTCGCCACGACGATCGAGGCTTCCGGTGAGCGCGTGAGACGCTCCGCCATGGATGTGCTTTCCATCGCCTTTTTGTCATCTGCCGCGCTCGAATTCTTTGCAACCGTTGGCGTCGCGATGGTCGCGCTCTATATCGGCTTCTATCTGTTGGGATGGACCACCTATGGCGCGACCCTGACCGCTTTCGGACTATCCGGTGGCCTGTTCATGCTGTTGCTTGCGCCGGAGTTCTTTCAGCCGTTGCGGGATTTCGCGGCCGCCTATCACGACCGCGCCGCTGTGGCAGGTCTTGCAGAACGCACCGACGACATATTCAGCGTTCGGCGGTCGAGCATTGTTGGTCGTCTTGATAGCACCGCGTACCGCCATCTTGATCGTCCTTTTGCTTCCTGTGTAGATGTCAGACGACTGACTGTGCGGCTCGCAGGATGCGAGCGTCCTTTGCTGAAGCATGCGAGCCTTACGGTCGCCGCCGGCGAGCACATCGCGATCATGGGGACGAGCGGCGCCGGGAAGAGCGCCTTGCTTCATGCTATCGCTGGTCTCATCGACGGAGCTGAGGGCCAGGTCGCGATCGACGGCATGTTCCTTACCAAGGATACGGCGGATACTTTACGTTGTCGGGTTGCCTGGATCGGACAAGAGCCCTATGTGCGGCAAGCATCACTCGCCCGAAATCTTCAACTGGGTCATCAGCCGCTCGACCGCGAACGCGCGGCTGCTGCGCTCGCGAAGGCGCGTCTGGCGAAACGGGTCGAGCGGATGCAACGTCGAATGCTGACGCCGATCGGCGAGAATGGTGCTGGCCTCTCGGGCGGGGAGCTTCGCCGTCTCGCAATCGCGCGCGCCTTGTTATCCAATGCTCCGATGATTCTTGCGGACGAGCCGACCGCGGATCTGGACGGCGTGACGGCCGATGAAGTTCGTTCAGCACTTCTGGACGCGGCGCACGGGAAGACACTGATTGTTGCGACACACGACGCGGATCTGGCTGGCCGGATGGATCGTATCGTCACTCTGTGCGAGGGCAGCGTCGAGGAAATCGCGTCGTGACCGGGATGGCCGCATTTTTGGAGGTACTCGCCTCCTCTATCGGCTCCACGCCATGGCGCTTCGTAAGTGGCGTAGCACTGGCCGCACTGACACTTGCGGCCGGGGCAGGGCTGCTCGCCCTTTCCGGCTATCTGATCGCGGGCTCGGCGATCGCTGGAACGGGTTTAATGGCGTTTGACGTGGTCATTCCCAGTGCCGCGATACGCTTGTTTGCCATGGTGCGCACGGTTGCCCGTTACGCTGAACGGCTTGCAACTCACGACGCTGCATTTCGCTTTATCGCGCGATTGCGCGTGAACGTTTTCCGCTCGATCGCAGACGGGCGTGGCGAGTTGGCGAGGCCGCGCGCCGGCGTGCTTCTTGCGAGACTTTCGAGCGATCTCGACGCGCTGGACGGTCTCAACATTCGATTCGCAACGCCGCTCGCTGCCGCCTTCGTCATTCTCGCAGGCTTTGCAATTGTCCTCTGGGGCATCAGCCCAGCCCTGGCTGCCGCGACGATCGCTCCTGTTATGCTAGGCGGCGTCTTGGCGCCTTGCGCCATTGGAGTTTTCGTGACGCGCGACGCGCGCCGGCGAATGCTGGCACTTGACACCGCCCGGACACGTCTTGCCGATCTGGACCGCGGACGCACCGAGCTCTGTATTGCGGGGACGTTCGCTGCTCACGCCGAAGGCGTTGTTGCAGCGTGCAAGCGCGCGGCCGAGACGGAACTGCGGCTTATTCGGCTCGACGCTGGCCTGCGGTTGGCCGCATCGTTGGGAAGTCAGGGCGCGATCCTCGGCGCGCTGCTCAGTGGGGCGGCTTTAGTCGCCTCGCACAATTTGACACCGCTGATCTTCGCAGCGGTAGTCGTGTTTTCCTTTTCACTCGGCGAAATGGTGGCTCCGCTCCGGGTGGCGGCTTTGGATATCGGGCGGTGGACGCTCGCCGCGCGTCGGGTACAGCCATTACTAGGCGATCATAACGCGACGATGGACAAGCCGGCCAAATTGAAGCTGACGAATTCTCTCGGCGGCCTCGAACTCGACGATGTCGTCTTCACATTCCCGGGTGAAAAAGAGCCCGTCGTGAAAGACATCTCGCTGCGCGTAGCACGGGGCGAGTGGGTCGCACTCGTTGGGCCAAGCGGCGGAGGCAAGTCGACTATTCTCGCGCTCGCTGCCGGGCTGCTCACGCCGGATCGTGGGACTGTCGTCCTCGGCGGCGGCGGTCTCACCCGGCCGGGGCTGGCGGCGTCTGGTGCCCGTATCGGGTATCTTTTGCAGCGAACCGAATTGTTTCGCAGTTCGATCGCCGACAACCTGCTGTTGGGCCGACCCGACGCCAGCGATGATGAGTTGCAGATCGCCGTGGCGGCAGTCGGTCTTGATCGGGCAATCGCAAATCTGCCGAAGGGGATACACCATCAGCTTGGTGATGGTGGCACCGGTCTCTCAGGTGGAGAACGGCGACGATTGGGGGTCGCTCGTCTGCTTGTCGCATCGCCGGATGTCTATGTGTTCGACGAGGCGACGGAAGGCCTTGATGCCGCAACGGCCGCCCTGGTGATCGAGAATATTCGGTCCGAAACGCGCGGGCGAGCCGTCCTGCTTGCCACCCATCATCGGGATGAAGCAGAAAATGCCGACAGGTTGTTATGGATCGAGAGAGGAAAATTGATGCAAATCGCTCGCAAGGGCGAAGCCGCTTTCGATGCGATCCTTGATCAGCTAAATCCGCGTGGTTGTCGGCGTTTGGATCCTGTTCGAGAAGGGAGCATTGAGTTGCTGTTTGCTTAACTCCTTAGGTCTGCCGAGGCCGGCCGCAAGATCCGTGAGATCCGCCGCTGCCGATCCTCAAAGACGTTTCGGGGAGCGTGCTGCCGCTGGTTGCGGGTCTGTTCGTTCTTGTCGCGGGGTTGAACCAAACCGGTGTGTTGTCAGCGCTGGCCCGCAACCTGCATGACGCTGCGGCGGCGTCGCCGCAGGCGACGTCGTGGGTCGCAGGCATCGTCGTCGCTGTTGCCTCCAACCTCGTCAACAATCTGCCGATGGGTCTGATCGCGGCGACGACAAATCATGCCGCGCGGGTGCCCGCGCACGTGGCCGGCGCGATCCTGATTGGCATCGATCTCGGGCTTAATCTTTTCCGTGACAGGCTCGCTCGCCACTATCCTGTGGCTGATCGCATTGCGCCGAGAGGGCGAGAATATTGCGCCTCTTCGGTTTCTCAGATTCGGCCTCATCGTGATGCCGCCCGCGCTCCTGCTGTCGCTGCTTGCCTTGTCCGCGATACCCCCATGAAACAAGCAATCGTCGCTGGGATGGGGAGAATCGCGTTTAGCGTACGACTCTGACCAGAGCGCGACGCGGCCACCGCTGCGGAATCGAGTACGTTTGCGCTCATTCCGCAACGATCAACCGAGAAGATAGCTACGACTCCTGACGATAATGCGATGGAAATAAGCTGGTGTGTCGCGCTCGGTGTCTAGCGCCTTTGGTCAAGGCGATCGTTGACTCCTCGGAACGAGGCGGCGGCTGGGTATCAGGTGCCCGGCCGGCGAAGCGGTATGCGGGAGTCGCGACCGAAGTCGAAGGGGCGGCATGTTGCTTTCGGCAAAAGCCATAAAGCGCCGCCCCTGATCCGATCACTCCGGCATGACCTCCGGCTTGTTCTTGGGGAATTTTGCGATTGTAGCCTCGCTCACGTTCAGGTGCTGGGCAACCATCGCCGGCGGCGTACGGGCAATCCAGTTGGACAGGGAGACATCGGCGAAATAGGAGCTTTTGAACACTTCGAGGAACTGCAAGTCAGTATCGCCTGTGTTCTTGATATAATGTCCGAGGTTCTTCTTGACGTAGCCGACGTCGCCCGCGTTGAAGTCCATAGTGACGGCGTTCGGGCCAGTGTTGAAGACCGTCATTTGCCCTTTGCCCTTGATCCAGTACTGCCACTCGTCGGCGTTGGGGTGCCAGTGCATCTCCCGCAAGCCGCCGGGATGCACCGTTACCAGCGCGGCGGCGACTGTTGTGGAAACGGTGAAGTTGCGGCTGTCAGCGATCCGCACTGAACCGCCCTTCGTCTCGCGCGCCGCAGGACCCGATCCGAGCGCGAAGGTGAACGGGTGCGGCGGCACGCCCTTTCCGCTCACCGCTTCGCGGTCCGCGGCCAGATCGCCGGGTAACTTGCCCTGGAAGATGTAGAGGTCGCGCAGCGGAATATCCTGGAACGTCTCGGCCGGAACACCGAAATTATCGGCGAGGATATCCGGCGGCGTATGCGTGAACCATTCCGACATCAAGAGGGTGGTGAACTCGGAGGCCTTGCCTTCATCGAAACATATAACGAATTCGCAGCCGTCCGGGCCGAGCCCCTGCAGCGAATGCGGCAGGCCGGCGGGGAAATACCAAATGTCGCCTTCTTTTACGTCGGCGATATAAGGTCGGCCCAATTCGTCGAGAACAGTGATCCGGCAAGTGCCATAGGTCATGTAGGCCCACTCTGCAAACTGGTGCCAGTGCATCTCCCGGATGCCGCCGGACGTCAGCCGCATGTTGACGCCGGAGATGGTGTCCGCAACCGCGAAGGAGTCTTGTGTTACCTGACGCGCCCAGCCGCCATTTTGAATGCGCCGTGGCGCGTTGTTGAATGACGCCCAGCTCAGCGGCATGCTGCCGACGTCGGTCGCGGGCGGGGAAAATGCCCCCGGAAACTGGTCCCTTATGGCCGGATTCTGCGGACCGGGATCGCTGATGCTCCTTGGATTCTTGGCGTTGATTGCACCCTGCGGCGGATCGTTCGGATTGCCGAAGGTGATATCGCTCTTCACCGGAGTGGCATTCGCCGTGGTCATTGTCGCTGCCGTCACCACCCCGCCAACGGCTGTCGCCGCCAACATGTCACGCCTCGAGAACATCGTTTATTACTCCTTGCCAACGATAAGATTTGAATAATTGAGACATAGTTGCGAGCTTTTCGTGGGCCATTAAATTGAGGTTTAGAACGGCTTGGTTACGCCTATGTTGTCAGGCCATTCCACCATGCTTCCTCTCCGTTCAGATGCTGTTCAACCAATCCAGGCGGCATTGGGGACGGCTGCGATCCCCGGTCATTCGGCGGGCGCCGGCGCTGCGTGGCCGGAGGTTGCCAGCTTCTTCTTTTCCCCGAACAGCCAGGTCTGCAGCCGGTCGAGGTAGATGTAGACAACCGGCGTCGTATAAAGGGTGAGAATCTGCGACAGAGCGAGGCCGCCGACGATGGCGTAACCGAGCGGCTGGCGAATCTCCGAGCCGACCCCCGTACCCACCATCATCGGAACGCCGCCGAGCAGCGCCGCCATCGTGGTCATCAGGATCGGCCGGAAGCGCAGGATGCAGGCCTGGTAGATCGATTCTTCGGCCGTCAAGCCGTGGCTGTGCTCGACTTGCTGGGCGAAGTCGACCAGCATGATGCCGTTCTTCTTGACGATACCGATCAGCAATATGAGGCCGACGATGGCGATCACGCTCAGATCCACGTGAACCGCCATCAGCAGCAGCAGCGCGCCGATGCCGGCCGATGGCAGGGTGGAGATGATGGTGATCGGATGGATCAGGCTCTCGTACAGCACGCCGAGGATGAGGTAGATGACGAACAGCGATGCGAGGATGAGGATCGGCGTGCTCTTCAGCGATGCTCCGAATGCCTGGGCGTTACCCTGAAAGCTGGTCTGAAGCGAAAGTGGGGCGTTGAGATCTTTTTCAACCTTCTGAATGGCGCTGACCGCATCGCCGATCGCGGCGCCCGGCGCGAGATTGAACGAGATCGTTACCGAAGGGAACTGGCCCTGGTGATTGATCACGAGCGGCGCCACCTTCACCACCGAATCGACCAGCGTGGATAACGGCACCTGCTGCCCGCTCGATGATTTGACATAGATGCCGTTGAGCGCTTCGGGTCCGTACTGGAATTTTGGATTGACCTCCAGAATGACATGGTATTGCTGCAGGGTGGTATAAATGGTCGAGACAATGCGTTGGCCGAAAGCGTCATCGAGCGTGTTGTCGATCGTGTAGGGCAGGATGCCGTAGCTCGAGGCGACCTCACGTTTGATGGTGATGTCGAGCAGCGGCCCGGCATTGAGCTGATCGGTGGTGACGTCGGCAATACTGGGGATCGCCTTCAACTTGTCGAGGAACAGCGCGGACCAGTGATCGAGCTCGCCGGGATCGGCGTCGTTCAGGGTGTACTGAAACTGCGTCTTGTTCAGCCGCGCGCCGATGGTGATGTCCTGCGCGGGCTGCATATAGAGCGTGATGCCCTGGATCTTGGCGAGGTTGGTCTGCAACCGCGCGATCACCTTGT
>Ga0209331_1000402_pt1 | contig 15874 bp, 8 predicted proteins | sample JacPinW_OM3H0_M3_FD_187971 | JGI IMG/M metagenome (GOLD analysis project Ga0209331, IMG submission 187971) | Forest soil microbial communities from Algoma, Ontario, Canada - Jack Pine, Ontario site 1_JW_OM3H0_M3 (SPAdes) (version 2) | ecosystem: Environmental > Terrestrial > Soil > Boreal...
AGGAGGTGCTGGTAAAGGGGGTCGGCAGGGAGTTTGATTTCGACCCATTTGCCGCCCCCCGTAATGATCGAGAGCACCGCGTCCCTGGCATTGGTCACGCACATGTTGTGCTGGACCTGGGCCATATGCTTTTCGGCTGCCGCTTCCTCCGAGAACGACCAGGGCAGCATGAATTTCGCCTCGAACACGGCGCCGGTCCCCTCCACCACCCCGTCCAGCGTGGCAGCCATCCTGCGGATCACGGGATGGCGAATCCAGCTCTGGATGTCTTTGACGACCTGCCCAGTCGTTTTCTCGTACCAGCGCCGATTTAGCCGCTCCGTGGCCACCCCGAGCTGGACAATGAGGTTGTCTGAGTAATCTGGGGGGTCCGCCTCCCCCCGCTTCTCTCGCCACAGCCGAATGAGCGCAGTCTCATCGGTGCCCATGATAATTCGTGCATCCGAGCCCCCGATGAAGTTGCGTCGGATTTCATTAGATCTTTTCCACAGGTTCAATTCCATATCTTTCTCCCCTGAAGACCCAATCAAGCTCTTCTTCGCGACTTTCATATTGAGGTGCTTTCTATAGCCCGGAGTCAGTCTTAAAAAACCTGAGTAAGGTTTTTTTTATACATTATCTGGGTTCTTGTCAATATGGCTCGAATCGGAAAAATTCGAGCAAGATGCTTTTTGCCGCGCAAATACGGGCCGCCCGGGCCTTATTGGATTGGCGTCAGGATGACGTCGCTCGGGCCGCTGACGTTGGCATAACAACCATTCGCCGAATCGAAGCTCAGTCCGGTCCAGTTATGGGCTACGTCTCCACTGTGCTCAGGATCCAGGCGGCCTTTGAGAAAGCCGGAATTCAATTCACCGAGGAGGACGAATCCGGCGGCATCGGCGTCCGGTTAATGAAGAAGAAGCGGTGAGGGACTGAAGAGGTCTCCGGGCACCTAAGGGGACTCGCTGTTTTCGAAAGCGCCCCTCGGCAAGTCGAGCCGTGCCATACGTTACCAGAGCCGCCCGCAGGGTCTTGGTCTATCGGCCGCGGCGCGTTGGAGGCCGCGGGTGTTATGTTCATCGATGAGAACGGCGGCGCTGGCCCGGGTGTGCGGCTGCGCAAGCCGCAACGAAAAAGCGCTTAGCCACCTTGTTTGCCCCTAGAGGGCCAGACCGTTGATCGGTCCATTGAGCCTGGTCTACCAGAGTTCGTCATCAACCGCTGATTACGCTATCCACATGTCTCGTCGGTCTGAGGCGGAGCCTCGGTAGAAGTTCTACTCTCGATACCCAGCACCTAGAGAAACGGTATGTGCCTCGCTGGCTCTACGCTTGATGGATTTTGATGAACTGTTTGGCTTCCTGCGTTCGAACTTGTAGGCTCGGGTCTGTTCTCCGTTTCTGGAATAATGCAGCATCTGCTTCATCGTTTTTATTTGTAGGAGACGTTTGATCGCTCGGTCAATCATCACGTCGAGGCGCTCCTCCACCGCAATTTCCTGGTTAAAACCATCGTCTGATATGAGCTTTTGCGATTCGCTCAACAACATCACATCGGGCGGTGGCTTCGACTGCGGCATTAGAACCGAGTTGATTTCATTATCTACGGCCTTAACCCAATCTGAATGAGAGGCAAAATTCTTCCTGGGACATTTTTCGCTCAAATGCCTGGCATGACGGTCGGAAAGAAAACGGCGGGTAGTCTTCTCAACGGTCTCTTCGGAGGCAGTTTTTATCCGTTTAGAGTACTCACCAAGTAAGCCGGCTTCAGGAAAAAAAAGATGCTCACGATCCGCGCGGCACATCTGAACTTTGGCTATGAAGAATTTTTGCACTCTATCTTTGCGCCATATGCATTTTGCGATCGTGAGGACGGCGTCTAGCTCGGTTTCGCCATCGGGCACCCACTCCCCCAATAGCCGGTCACACAGCTCTAGATATTCTACTGGATCCTCCCCAGGAAGGATCATCTGAGCGCAGTAACCTCCATGTAGCATTGCATTGAGTCTGCCATTCACGTAGCGATTACTCATCCTACAACCCTCTCGAAGACAGCGTTGTCTAAGGTGTCGCGGCGGCGGATCTTCAGGCGGATGCCGAGTCTCAGATTGCAGTCTCTTGGACGATCTGGCAGGCTCCTCAGAGTTTAGCCGAAGCAGGGCATGGCCCAGCTCCGTCAAAATATGGGCATCGTCTAATGATAGGACAAGCCGAGCGGGGGCCGGCTGTGTTTCATTCTCGCCGGGCTCTGAGAAATCACCATCAACGCCGCCTAGGGGCTTGTGTCCCGGAGAAGATCCAGTTGCGTTCGAAGTTGCACCAGCGTTGTCGGTAGAACTTCGCCCAGATACTCGAGAGCGAACACCCTTGCGACGCAGCGGCATGGCACGAGCGGCGGACCAAGCGTGGCGAGAGCTCGGAGAAACGTCTCTGTTGGTCGAAATTAGGGATGCAGCGACCCTCCGTGGCTTGGCGAAGAAAGTTGGCGGTCAAAGAGGGTCGAAACGCCATGATCGACAGACACCTCAAACGACTGTTGTTCTTGAAAGGACTTGAATCTCTCCCAGCGCGGCATCATCCGCTCCTTTGGCTCGTATTCCGGGACCTCAGAAAGCTGCCTGAGAAGCCCGTATTTGACAGGCTGCGGAAGGTAGGGGCCAAAGCCCGGAAAGAGCTCGCTACAGTGACAAGCTCGTCAATGTTTCATTCTCGCCAGCGGATGGGCCGAATGGTGGTTGCGTTGATGGCTTCCGCACCTAACGTGAGTAGTACGCTGCCAGAGAATACACGTATAAGTTGTAATTTTTACAAAACGAGAGTGAAAATTCACAGTAAAATCAATTAGATAGGATACCGCGTGGTTGACGAGGTCTGTGCTCTGCCTGATGGTTGCCAGAGCCGTCATCATTATTGACCGAACTCATGCACCGCAGCTGCCCGCCCTCTACGTCGCCCGGTTTCGCATTGAGCCGGCGCAGATTATCAGCGCCACCCGCACTTCTGAGGTGGATCGCGATTCCAAGGCCAGAAAGATCGTCGAGAGGCCTCAAAAGGAAGTTTGCGCTGTTCGAACCAGCTTTGCATCAGCCATGAACGCTGAAAGCGCTCGTTGAGCCCGCGGACCAACAAACGCCTCAACGCAGCGCCGCTGCAATATTGCCGCCGTCCACAGTCGTGATGTCCGCGGTTGTCTTCAATTGCAGCGCCTGATGCAGAAAGGCCTGGGCGACATCCTCCGCGGTCACCTCACGGCCCAGCAAATTGCCGCGCATGTAATCCGTTTCGCTCACCCCGCGGGCTGTTGATCGCTCGACGATAAAGTCCTCAGTCAACAGCCCCGAGCGAATCCGGTCGGCATTGACGGCATTGGCGCGGATACCGTCGCGGCCATGATCGAGCGCATATTGGCGCACCAGAAAGAGGGTAGCCGCCTTCGGCAGTCCGTAGGGACCAAAGTCAGGACCCGGGCTGACCGCCTGCTTGGAGACATTAAACAGCAGACAACCGCCGGTGGCCTGCGCCAGCATGATCTTCACGGCGGCCTGTGCCACGCGCTGGTGAGCAAAAAAATTCAGCTCGAAACTCCGGCGCAGTACGGCCTCATCGACCTCGCCGATCCGGCCCTGCCATGCAGCGCCCGCGTTCGACACCACGATGTCAACGCCTCCGAACGTCTCCGCCACCTTGTCGAAAGCAGCGCTCACCGAACTGCCGTCCGTGACGTCGCAGTGTAATGGGAGCGTTGCGCCACCAAGGGCCATTGCAGCTTTTTTTGCCGCGTCACTATCGATGTCGAGCAGTGCCAGTTCGGCGCCGGCTGCTGCGAACGCGTGGGCCGTTGCTGCCCCGATCGTGCCGCCGGCGCCGGTGACGACCGCGATCTGCCCCGCCAACGGCAATTCCTTCATGCTCCCAAGCTTTGCCTGCTCGAGCGACCAGTACTCCACGTCGAACATGTCGGCTTCCGAAATCGACTCGAACCGGCCGATCGCTTCGGCATTCGCGATGGTCGCGACCGCGCTCTCGGCAAGATCCGCGGCAATCCTGGCGTCTTTCTTGGATCGGCCAAGACCGAACAGGCCGAGCCCCGGGACCAGTGCAACGCGCGGAAGCGGATCCAGCATCTTCTTGATTCCGCCCATGCGCGCGTTGTGGCGCGCGAAATAGGCGCGATAACGCTCCATGAACGTGTCCGCAGCCGCGCGCGCCGCAGTCTTGAATTCCGTTAGTTTGCCGTCCTGCGGCGCAGGGACGATCAGCGGCCAATTCTTGGTGCGAATGGTGTGGTCCGGCGTAATGACGCCGGCCTGGCCGTAACGCGCGAGATCCGCGCCATTGACGAAAGTAAGGATCGCCGCGTCACTGCGGAAATCGAGGATGAGCCGGCGCCATGCGCCTTCGATGCGCTCGTCCTTGAGACTGCAGGCTCCACGCAGGATTGGCGCAACCGATTTGAGCGGCGCGATCGCCTGGGGCAGCTGCGCCGTGACGAACACCGACTTGCGGTTCTTGCGCAGATGATCTTCGGCGCGGGTAACGAGTGCAATCATGCGCTCGTAGGCTTCGCGCGCGCTGTCCCCGAAGGTAACGATGCCGTGATTGTGGAGGACAAGCCCTGCTACATCGGGGGCGGCCTCGAACGTGTCCGCCGCCATCTTGGCGAGTGAAAAACCGGGCATGACGTAACGCACCGTGCTGGCGCAGCCATTGTAGACGTCGCTACAAATGGCCTCGCCAGCGGGCTGGTCGACGAGGCTCAGTACGGCATTGGCATGGGTGTGATCGACATATCGATGCGGCAGGAACGTATGCAGGAATATCTCGACCGACGGGTTGGGGGCCATCGGATCAAGCAGGTTCTCACGCTGGACGCGAACCATTTCCTCATCGCTGAGGCTTTTCCGCATGCGCAGCTTTCGCAGGCGATCGAGGCGCAGCGCCGGCAGGCCGGCGGGCTCGATGGTCGCCATATCGGCGCCGGATCTCTTCACACAAATCGCCTCGACTGCTTCACCGAGGAGGTCGGGCATGGTCGTCTTGACAGACGTGTTCCCGCCACCGTGCAACACGAGGTGCGGGTCGCGGCCGAGCAAGCGCGTAGTGTAGACGCGAAGTGCAAGCTCGCGGCCGATCCGCATGCGTGCATATTGGTCGACAAGCGCTTGCGCGTCGGCCTCGACCCAGCCGCTTTTCATTGAGCGCTTCCTGTGAACCGTGCGGCGCGACCTTTGCTCGCGCCCGCAGGGCGCTCACGTATGCCTGAGCCGTGCAGCAGCGAAGCCTCCCCTGAAAGGGCGGATCAATGTCTGCCGAGAACGCGCCTGCTCCACCAGCCGGAACGACGGGGTTGGTCCTCGGTCGCGCTCTCCGCGGGAAGTGAAACGACCGGCTGTGCGGATGGGGACGGCACGGCATCGTGCGCGTGTTCCTCGCCGGACGGCCTCATGGGCGCGGGCTCCCGCACGGTCGAGCGCCGCCGCAGGGGCTCAGCTTCTGCTGTATCAATCACCGGCTCCGCGCTTGTCGGCGTCGGCTGCTCCTGCGTGGGGGTCTGCGCCTCTCTCGCGCGAACTTGAACCTCAGAGTCCGGCGGAGGCTCGAAAGAAGGCTGCGGCGCGAAATCAAGATCGGGAACGGCGCGGGTGAGTTCGGGTTCGTACACGCCCAGTTCAGCTGCGGGTGCCGGCTCCTGCCGTTCGCGACGGTTTCGGCGTCCGCCGCGCCTGCCCCGTCGCCGTCGCCGCCGCTCGCCATTCGACTCACCGATCGTCTCCGTGGTTGCCGGCGTCATATCGTTCTCTGCCGATGCTTCCAGGAGTTCATCCTCCGGGGCGCTGTCGCCTGACTGTTCCGGGGAGATCGGGATGGGCTCTCGCGGGGAGGACGTCTCGAGGTGACTTTCGCCGCCACGGCCACCCGCCCTGCGCCGGCGGCGCTTGCGGCCCGGACGCTCCTCCGAAACCTGTGCCTTGAGAAGCTCCTCCTCCTGATCCTCATCCTCAGTCTCAATGTCCTCCTCATTGGACGACACCGCTCGTTCCAATTCCAATTCCGGCTCACCTTCCTTGGGCTCGAATGGCCCTTCGTCCGCCGCCATGGGGATTACGGGTGCCGCCTGCGCGGGTAATGTCTTGGCCTCCTCGAGGCTGTGCACCTGCTCGCCTTTTTCGATCAGGAACGGAACCTGCCCTCCCATTGCTGGATCAGCATTGACCACAATGGCGATGCGGAATCGTTCCTCCAGCCCCCGCAGATGGGCACGTTTTTGATTAAGGAGGTAGAGCGCGACCTCGACCCGCGTGCGCACAGTCAGGTTGTGGGTCGCGCCCTTGAGCAGGGTTTCCTCGAGCGAACGCAAGAGCTGCAGCGCCACCGAGGCGACCGATCGCACATGTCCCGTCCCGCCGCAGTGCGGACACTTCTCGGTCGAGCTCTCCAGCACGCTTGAGCGAATGCGCTGGCGCGACATTTCGAGCAATCCGAAATGGGAGATGTGGCCGACCTGGATGCGTGCCCGGTCGTGGCGCAGGCACTCCTTTAAGCGCCGTTCGACTGCGCGGTTGTTGCGCTTTTCGTCCATGTCGATGAAGTCGATGACGATGAGTCCCGCAAGATCGCGCAGCCGCAGTTGCCGCGCGATCTCCTCGGCGGCCTCCAGGTTGGTCTTGAGCGCGGTATCCTCGATGTGGTGCTCGCGCGTCGCACGGCCCGAGTTTACGTCAATCGCGACCAGCGCTTCCGCCTGGTTGAGCACGATGTAGCCGCCGGAGCGCAGCTGCATGACCGGGGTAAACATCGCATCGAGCTGGCTCTCGATTCCGTAGCGCGTGAAGATCGGCAGGGGATCGCCGTAAAGATTCACGTTTTTGGCATGGCTCGGCATGAGCATGCGCATGAAGTCTTTGGCCTCCCGATATGCGCTCTCGCCCGCCACGACAATCTCGTCGATCTCCTTGGTGTAGAGATCGCGGATGGATCGCTTCACCAGCGAGCCTTCCTCGTAGACGAGCTTTGGTGCGGTCGATTTGAGGGTGATGTCGCGCACCGTTTCCCATAGCCGCAGCAGGTATTCGAAATCGCGCTTGACCTCGGTCTTGGTGCGGCTCGCGCCCGCCGTGCGCAGAATGACGCCCATGCCTTCCGGGACGTCCAGCTCCTGTGCAATCTCTTTCAGCCGTCGGCGATCGTCGACACTCGTTATTTTGCGGCTGATGCCGCCTCCGCGCGCGGTGTTCGGCATCAGCACCGAGTAACGCCCCGCGAGCGACAGGTATGTGGTGAGCGCGGCGCCTTTGGTGCCGCGCTCCTCCTTGACGACCTGCACCAGCATAACCTGGCGCCGCTTGATCACTTCTTGAATCTTGTACTGGCGACGCAAGCGCGGCATGCGCTCCGGCACCTCTTCCATCGCGTCGGCGCCGCCGACCGATTCCACCACTTCCTCTTCTCCCTCGCCGCCGTTCACCTCGGTGATGTCGGCAGCACGACCGATGGAGGGACTTTCGTCGCTCTCGCGCTCGTGGTGTTGCGCAGCCGTGGCGAGCTGCGTTGCTTCCTTAACGTCGGTAATGTCTGCGTGGGGGTGATGATTGTCGCCCGGAACAGATTCTGCCGCACTGCTTGATTCGAGTTGGGCAAGCTCGATCGGAATCTCGTTCACCCTCGCGGACGGCGTCCCATCAGTGCCGGCTTCGGCTCGCTCCCGGGAAACCCCCTCGGTGGAGGCTGAGTGAGGCGGCATATCCTCGGCCAAGTCCTCGGCGCTGTCGGCTTCCGGCGCCACCTGATCCGAGCAGGCCACCATGGCAAAAACGTTCTCGTCCTCGGCATCGCTCTCGACCGGCGCGCTCCTGATCTCGTCGTGCGATTGCGCGCTCATGCGCTGGCGCTGCGCTGCCCGGCGTTCTGCTTCCGCCTCGGCCGCGCGCTGAGCGCGCTCTTCCTCGGCGATCAGCGCCTGGCGGTCTGCAACCGGGATCTGATAGTAGTCGGGATGGATTTCGCTGAAGGCCAGAAAGCCGTGGCGATTGCCGCCGTAATCGACGAAAGCGGCTTGCAGCGAGGGCTCGACGCGAGTGACTTTGGCAAGATAAATATTGCCGCGCAGTTGCCTACGGCTCGCGGACTCGAAGTCGAATTCCTCCACGCGTTGGCCGCGCAGCACAACCACCCGGGTCTCCTCCGGATGGGTCGCATCGATAAGCATTTTGTTGGGCATTGACCAATCTCTTGCTCGCCGGCGGGCACGCGGCCGTTCTTCCTTGCGAACGGCGCGATCGGACACCGGGTTGACTGTGGTTAAGGGTGCGGGCCCGTGGAACACGGCGGATCTGTGCCTGCGCCGGGGCAGCGTCGCCGCGCGGCGCAATTTCAGGCTGGCAGGAATCGATCTCGACGTGAGGTCGCAGCATGACCTTTTGGCCCGTAACGGGGCGGCAACGCTCCGCGCGCAGCCGCGAGTTCTTGGCTAACAAACTTCCGACTCGGAGCGGGCAACAAAGGATAAGCCGCCCGTCGTCGCACCGGACGCTTGCCGGATGCAAGACCGGCTGTCGTCCACAGGAACATCGGTTTACCGGTCCGCCACCAGCATGATGCAGAATAGCGACGCCGTTTGCCCGCAAAATCCCCCCGGTTTTGGCTTGTGGTGGAACTCTTTTGCGGGGCTGCCCGATGTCCAAACGTGGGACAACCGAAAGATTGAAGTCGTCAGCACCCTTCTATTAAGGCCCACGGCGGCTCATGGCAAGAGGCGCATCGGGCTCAAAAGGCGAGCCGGGTCGAGGGGTTACTTGGCTCTGAGGCAACCGCTTGCGTGCGTTGCTTGCGCCGCTTTCTTAACAAACGGTTAACCATCGCTGCCTAATGGAGTAAGAGGGAGCCGGAGGGGGAACTCATGGCCTTGCGCGCGATCAGCTTGGCTCTTTTCCTCTGCGCGATCGTTCTCGGCGTGGTGGCTGCGGCGGAGCGTCCTGGCGCGCCGGCGCGAGCAGCCAGTGATTCTCCCGCAGCGACCGACGTTCGCCTCGGCGGTGACGAAAGCCAGACCCGGATGGTGGTCGACTTCACCCAGAAGATCGACATCCGCGCCTTCACGCTTGCCGATCCCTATCGGGTAGTCATCGACATGCCACAGGTGGCGTTCCAGTTCCGCCCCAAGACCGGCGAGAAGGGTCGCGGCCTCATCAAGGCATTCCGATTCGGACTGGTGATGGCGGGCGGTTCCCGCATCGTCATTGATCTGGTTCGCCCGGCCCGGGTGGAGAAGGCGCTCGTGCTGGATGCCGCCAACGAGCAGCCCGCACGTCTGGTTCTCGACCTTGCTGCGGTCGACCGCGAGGCGTTCATGCGCACGGCAGCTTTGGAGCGCGCGCCCGAAATGCGCAAGCCCGAGCCGCTCGTAGAGGACAAGCCGGACGCCGATCCGCGTCCGCTGATTGTCATCGATCCCGGCCATGGGGGCATCGATAACGGGACCAGAGCGGCAACCGGAGAAATGGAGAAGAGCATCGTCCTCGAATTCTCGCTGCTGTTGCGAGACAAGATCGAGAGAACCGGGAAATACCGCGTCGCGATGACCCGCGCCGATGACACCTTCGTGCCCTTGGGCAATCGTGTCGCGTTCGCGCGTGGTCGCCAGGCCGCGCTGTTCGTCTCCATTCACGCCGACGCGCTGCGCCGTGGAGAAGGCGAGGCGCAGGGGGCGACCATTTACACGCTGTCGGAGCGCGCGACGGATGCGCGCGCGGCCCGCCTGGCCGAGGCGGAGAATCAGGCGGATGTGATTGCGGGCCTCGATTTGTCTTCCGAGCCCAAAGACGTTGCGGGGATTCTCATCGATTTGGTCCGGCGCGAGACCAAGACGTTCTCGCTGCAATTCGCCGAAACGCTCATCGGTGCGATGAAGCCGTCGGCGCGATTGCACCAGAACCCCTTGAAGTCCGCGAGTTTTGTCGTGCTCAAGGCGCCCGACGTCCCGTCCGTTCTCGTCGAGCTCGGCTACGTCACCACCAAGTCGGACCTCCAATCGTTGATGGCACAGGAATGGCGGGAGCGAACGACTGATTCCATCGCCCATGCGATCGACACATTTTTTACCACCCGTCTGGCGGGGAAAGGCCACAATTGAGGTGCAACTGAAGGATTAATCAGCCTCAGTTTCAACATAAAACAGCGCGACTTAGTGCGCTGCGGGCGGGGCCAGCTGTGTTGCGGTAATCGAGCCGCTTCCGGGTCGAGGTAGGCCGGTGGGGACCGGTCGAATGGCTGGCACTCAGGGGGACATCGGCCATGCGACTGATGCTGCGATTCTTCGGCTTGCTGTTCGCGGCCGGGACCATCCTCTTCATTGTCGCGGTTGCGGCGGCCGCCGGCCTGCTGTGGCACTATTCGAAGTCGCTCCCGGATTACTCCCAGCTGCAGGACTATGAGCCCGCGGTCATGACGCGGGTGCACGCCTCGGACGGCTCGCTGCTGGCGGAGTACGCGCGCGAGCGGCGTCTCTATGTTCCCATCCAGGCAATTCCCAAGCTCGTCATCAATGCATTCATCGCCGCCGAGGACAAGAACTTTTACGAGCACGGCGGAATCGATTTCTCCGGCATCGCGCGCGCGACCATGCTCTACATCCAGCAATACGGCAGCGGCCGCCGGCCCCAGGGCGCGTCCACCATCACCCAGCAGGTGGCAAAGAATTTTCTGCTCACCAACGAAGTTTCCTTCGCGCGCAAAATCAAGGAAGCGCTGTTGTCGATGAAAATCGAGCGCGCCTTCTCGAAGGAAAAGATTCTCGAGCTCTACCTCAATGAAATCTATCTCGGCATGGGCGCTTATGGGGTGGCAGCCGCTTCGCTGCTTTATTTCGACAAGTCCGTCCACGAACTGACGGTTGCCGAAGCCGCCTATCTCGCGGCGCTGCCCAAGGCCCCTAACAATTATCATCCCTTCCGGCAGCGCGAGCGCGCATTGGAACGGCGCAACTACGTGATCGAGCGGATGGTCGAAGACCGTTACATCACGGCTCAGGACGCGGAAAAGGCGAGAAAGGATCCGCTCAAGGTCACCCAGCGTCCGACCGGCGCTCACATCTTTGCCGCGGAATATTTCGCCGAGGAGGTTCGCCGGTACATCGCCGAGAACTACACCGAGAAGAAGCTTTATGAAGGCGGGCTCTCGGTGCGCACCACGCTCGATCCCAAGATGCAGGTCTTGGCGCGTAATGTCCTGGTCGATGGCTTCGTGCGCTTCGATGAGCAGCAGGGCTATCGCGGACCGGTGGGCAAGGTCGATCTTTCCGGTGACTGGGGAGCAAAGCTGGCCGAGGTCAAGGCGCTTTCGGACGTGGCGCCATGGCGCCTTGCCGTGGTGCTGGAAACGGGTGATGCCTCGGCGCGGGTTGGCTTCCAGCCGCCGCGCGAGCCGAGCGGAGCGTTATCTAAAACGCGCGCGACCGCGACCGTTCCGCTCGAAGGCGTGAAATGGGCAAAGCCGACGAGCGGTCCGTATAAGGGCAAGGTCCCCGCCAAGGTCTCACAGGTTCTGGAGCCCGGCGACATCATCTATGTCGAGCCCATTGCCGGAAAGGACGATCAGTTCCGATTGCATCAGATACCGGAGGTCTCGGGCGCCATGGTCGTCATGGAGCCGCAGACCGGTCGCGTGCTGGCCATGGCCGGCGGTTTCTCCTACGACCAGAGCCAGTTCAATCGCGCGACGCAGGCGCTCCGTCAGCCTGGCTCGTCCTTCAAGCCCCTGGTTTATGCCGCCGCCCTCGACAACGGCTACACGCCTTCGACAGTCGTGCTCGATGCTCCAATCGAGATCGACACCGGGACCGGCATCTGGGCGCCGGAAAACTATACGCGCAAGTATTACGGGCCATCGACGTTACGCTTCGGGATCGAGCAATCCCGCAACGTCATGACGGTGCGTCTTGCGCAGGATATCGGCATGCCGCTGATTGCCGAGTACGCGAAACGGTTCGGGATCTACGACAGTATGCCAGCCTATCTATCGTTCGCGCTGGGCGCCGGTGAGACGACGCTGCTGCGCATGGTGGGCGCCTACGCCATGTTCGACAACGGCGGCAGGAAGGTCCAGCCTACTCTCATCGATCGCATCCAGGACCGTTATGGCCACACGATCTACAAACATGACATGCGGGAGTGTCAGGGTTGCGACGCGGCGAAATGGGCCAAGCAGGATGAGCCGGTTCTGCTCGACAAACGCGAGCGCGTGCTTGATCCCATGACCGCCTACCAGATTACATCCATGATGGAAGGTGTCGTGCAGCGCGGCACCGCGACCGTGGTCAAGGAAGTGGGCAAACCGATCGCGGGCAAGACCGGGACCACCAACGACGAGAAGGATGCCTGGTTCATCGGATTCTCGCCTGACCTCGTGGTCGGGGTTTATCTTGGCTACGACAAGCCGCGCCATCTTGGGAATACGGCGACGGGCGGCGTGCTCGTCGCTCCGATCGTTCGAGATTTCATGAAGGTTGCGCTCGCGGACAAGCCGGCATTGCCGTTCCGGGTGCCAGCCGGAATCAAGCTCATCCGCATCGATCCCAAAACCGGAATGCGCGCTGGTCCCGGCGACCAGCGCGTCATTCTGGAGGCGTTCAAGCCCGGCACCGCGCCTCCCGATAATTATTCCGTCATTGGCGTGAGTGACGCCGAGGGCCGGATGCTTGTGTCGCCCGAAGCCGACCGCGCCGTGCGCACCGGGACGGGCGGGTTGTATTAACGTCACGCTACCCGCTATCTCGGCGTGTACAAACCAAACAAATACGGCACGAGGTACACGAGCCACGGCAAGAACGCGATCACGGCTGCAACGGCGGTCATGGTCGCGAGATAGGGCAGCAGATACCGGCTCGTCTCGCCAAGCGTTGCCCCTGACAAGCCGAGCACGATGTAAAGGCCGACACCGACCGGCGGCAGGAACAGCGACACGCCCATTACCGTTGTCATGACGATCCCGTAATGGACGAGGTCTATGCCGAGTTGCTGCGCGATGGGCACGAAGACCGGCATGATCATCAGCATGCCGGGCAATCCGTCGAGCAGCGCGAATAGAGGCAGAAACACCAGGATCGACAGCATCATGAACAGGGGTTTGCCGGCGCCGCTTGCCACGATGGCGGCCGCGAGCGCGGCCGGCACGCCGCTCACCGTCATCAGCCAGGCGAAAATATTTGCACTGCCGATCAGCAGCATGACGACGCCAGACGTGACGCCGGTGCGAACAAAGGCGCGCAAGAGATAGCTGGGCGTGATCTCGCGATAGACCATCATGCCGATAATGATGGCGTAGATGACCGCGACCACGGCGGCTTCCGTCGGCGTGAATACGCCGCCGAGAATGCCGCCGAAAATGATGACAGGCAGCAGCAACGCCCAAAACGCGGCGAGGACTGCCTTGCCTCGTTCGCGCCAGGGCACACGCGGCTCGGATTTGACTCCGAGACGCAGGGCGTCGAAGCGCAAATGCAACATGAGGGCTGCCGTCATCACCAGAGCGGGAAGAAAGCCGGCGGCGAATAAGGTTGCGATCGAGGTATTTGTGATGCTGCCGTAGACCACCATGGTCAGGCAGGGCGGCACCAGGATGCCCATTCCCGCAGCGGCGGCCACGATGGCACCAGCATGGCCTGCGTTATAACCCTCGCGTTTCATGGCGGGGAGCATTACGGACCCGACGGCTGCCGCGTCGGCGTTGGTCGACCCCGATATGCCGGAAAAGAACAGCATTGCGACCAGCACCACGTTGCCGAGGCCGCCGCGGACATGGCCGACCAGGACGCGAGCGAGAGTCACCAGCCGGTGCGAGATGCCGCCTGTCTCCATCAGTTCGCCGGCGAGAATAAAAAACGGAATGGCGAGCAGCGAAAAATTGTCGATCGCGCCGAACGTGCGGCTTGCCACGATACGCAGCGGCGCGCCTTCGAGCAGCCACAAGCCGACGAGCGCCGCTGCCCCGAGCGCAAAGGCGATCGGCATGCCGGCAATCACGAAGGCGAGAAAAAGCGCGAGTGACGCCGTCACTTTGTGGGTGGGTTGAGGATGTGCATCCCCGGAGAGTGGATGACGTGGATCGCGAGATGAAACAACATGAGGCCGGCGCCGACGGGCAGCGCCAGGTAGGCCCATTCCATGCGCATGGGCAAGGTCATGGCGAATTGATTCGATGCGAGGACGGTTTCATCGATCCCGCTTTTCAACAGGACGAGCAGGAAGAAGGCGGTGACGATCGTCACCGCGGGTCCGAGCGCCGGGCGGACGGCGGGCATCCGGCGGAGCAGGAGGTCGAGACCGAAATGCCCGCCATTGCGGACTGCGAGCGCCGCCCCGATCATGGAAACCCATACGAACAGATAACGCGCCAGCTCCTCTGACCAGATCAGCGGATCGTTGAGCACGTAACGCGTGACCACCTGGGCGAAGGTGACCGCAGTCAACGATAAGACAAGCACGATGATCGCGCCGGCTTCGATCTTCGCGATGCAATCATCCACGCTGAGCGCCGCTGCGCGCAGTCGGATCATTTCGTCGCCTCGACAATGCGCTCGACGAGGTCCGGACCCAGGCGCTGGGCCAGCTCCTGGTAGGTCTGCTGACCGACCGCAATGAACGGGGCCAGATCCGGTTGCGTGATGGTTGCGCGGGCGGCGCGGATTTCGTCCATCGCCTTGGCGTTGCGCGCGGTGCGCTCCGCGATGACCGTCTTGCGACCTTCGAGCGACGCTTTCCTGATGATCTCCTTCAAATCATCGGGCAGGCGCTGCCAAAGCCGCTCGCTTAGAAACAGTGTGTTGGCCAGCATCATATGCTGCGTGATCGCGATGTGGGGGGCGACTTCGATGTGCTTGGTCGTAATATAGGTCACGGAATCGTTCTCGGCGCCGTCAATCACGCCTTGCTGCAGAGCGGTGTAGATCTCGCCAAATGCCATCGGCGTGGGCGCCGCGCCGAGCGCGCGGAAGAGCGCGATGTAAGAAGGGCTGGGAATGACTCGGAGCTTCAGCCCCTTGAGATCTCCAATGCCATTGATCGGCCTTGTGCGCGTATAGACGTTGCGAAAGGTGACTTCCCAGACTTGCACGAGATGAAAGCCGGCTGCCGACGCTGGCCCGCCGAGCTGCTGCTCGAACACCGGGCTGTCGAACATGTGATAAGCGGTCGCTTCGTCTTTGGCGAGATAGGGCAGATCCACCACGCCTAGCTGCGGAACGAAATTGGTCAGCGTGGCGGTTGCCTCGACCACCCCGTCGACCACGCCGGCCTGCACGTTCTGGAGGACCTCGCGTTGGCCGCCGAGCTGGCTCGACGGATAGATGTTGAGCTTGAGCCGTCCACCGCTTTCCTGCTCGGCCACCTCCGCCAGCCGGCGCAACCCGAACAGCACCGGATGCTGCGCATCGAGCACGCAGCCGATCTTGAGCGTGAAACTTTCCTGCGCGCAGGCGCAACTGGCGAATGCGGCGATGAGCGTGAACGCTACGAAGACGCTTGCGACTCTTTTCATATTTGACTTTCCCGTTCCATGTCCAGTCGAATTGATCAAACGCGTCACAGGTTCGCGCGGGCACGGGCGCACGCCTTCAATCATCCGCGTTTCCCACATAGCGGTTGACCCCGATATCCACCTCCCAGGTCTTGTGCTGGGCGGCGATCAGATAGGGTAGCATCGCGTCATTGCGCCGGATCACGGCCGCAATGTCCTTGCGTAAGACTTTCATCAGGTTTGCAGGCGTGTCGATACATTCACTGACCCGCTGCCCGACGAAGTGCGCAATGCGCTGTGCTTCCTTACCGCGCAAAAACACCTGAAAGAGAAGCTTGACGCAGAACGGACATATGCGACTGGCGCTCAGCTCCTTCTCAGATTGA